>Ga0126381_100001038_pt1 | contig 30062 bp, 8 predicted proteins | sample PanSoiMetPlot_28_FD_96465 | JGI IMG/M metagenome (GOLD analysis project Ga0126381, IMG submission 96465) | Tropical forest soil microbial communities from Panama - MetaG Plot_28 | ecosystem: Environmental > Terrestrial > Soil > Tropical forest > Bulk soil | place: Panama | collected 2016-02-17
TGAACGGGTGGAATGCAATGTGTGCGGTGATCCGCAGGCTGCGGGATGCGCTGCGGCCAGACGGGCTGCGCGACGTGTGGATTGGCGAAGCGCCGACGCGCGAGGAGATCGAGGAGCGCCTGGGCAATGATCCGGAGGCAAGAGCGCTTCTGTTCGACTGGTCGATGGCCGAGATGCTGGAACGATACCTGAAGGACGAGCGCTTGCAGGTCGCGCTGATGGGACAAGGCGTGATCGGGACGAATGCGAGTCCGTTTGATGCAGGAACTGCGTCGATCCGGTTTCATCATGCGTCAGGGCGGTTGGGCGGGCTGCCGGGGATGTGGGGATACGTAAAGGGCGGCATGGGGATGGTGTCGTTCTATTTCTGCGATGCCGCGAGGGAGGCGGGGGCAACCGTGGTCTCCGGCGTTCCTGTGGCTCAGATCGTGCCGGGTGAAGGTGTCGTGCTCGAGAGCGGCGAACGAATCGCGACAAAGGTGGTCGTATCGAATGCCGATCCGCGGCGGACCCTGACGATGCTCGGCGACGCAGCAGATACGACCTGGCGAAACTGCGTTGAGGAGATCCCGATCGAGGGATGCACCGTGAAGCTGAATGTACATCTCCGCGAGTTGCCGGATTTCACGTCGCGACCCGGAACAAACGAGGCGCACCACTACGGGCAAATCAATGCTCCGCTGACGAAAGAGGAATGGAAGGCTGGATTTGCTGCGGCGAAGCGCGGCGAATTGCCGCAGTACCTGTGGTGCGAGCTGTACTTCCAGAGCGTACATGATACGTCCGTGGTTCCTCATGGAGAGCACACCATGAGCGTCTTCGCGCAGTACGTTCCATACAGATTTGCACAAGGCACATGGGAGGAGCGCCGCGACGAGGTGCGACGGCTGGCGCTGAAGTCGCTGGCGCGGTTCTGCAGCAACATCGGTGACGGGGGGATTGATTCAGCGGTGATCGATGCGCAGGTGCTGGGACCGCCGGACATCGAGCAGAAGGTGGGACTGACCGGCGGACACATCTTTCAGGGCGAGTGCCTGCCTGCGTATATGTGGTCAAACCGGCTGAGCGCAAGAACGCCGATGCCCGGCATGTATTTATGTGGAGCCTGCACGCATCCGGGCGGCAGCGTGATCGGGATTAATGGTCGGAATGCGGCGATGGCGGTGTTGAAGGACTTGGACCGATGAGATTGAAAATGGGCCCGCAGGTTCTTCCGCTTCGGCCGGAATGACACTGCTTGTTGGCTCCTTGGCCCAAAGCGGTATGGATGCAGCCACTGGCAGTTCTGCCAGTTTCAGCGGCCTTCGCTGAATCCTAGACTGCTTGCGAGGCCGTTGACCGAATCCTGATATGAGAAATCTGCATTTCCTCGTGGCGTTCGTGACGTTGCTCGTTCCGTGCGGCTTTGCGCAGAAGGTTACTGTGGGCTACGACAAGAGCGCCGACTTCTCGAAGTACAAAAGCTACAGCCTGCAGCCACCGTCCACTCCATCGAGCAGGCCGCTGGTCTACGCATCCGTTGTGGGTACAATCCAAAACGACCTTGAGGCAAAGGGACTGGTCAGCGTGCCCAAGAACGGCGACCTCACATTGATTGCGGCCGGCGACCTGGGCTATGGCTTGAGCTCCACCGAGGGCCTGCTCTCCGACTCCTGCAAGAATTGCCAGGCGCCCTTGCGAGATCCGATACCGTGGTCCGGACCTCCTCCGCCGCCTGCGGGGACCTCCGGCAAGCCGGTGCCGAAAGGAACACTCGAATTGAGCTTCGTGGAGCGGGAGAGCAACAAACTGGTGTGGAGTGGAACGGTGGTGCAGAAGCTCGACGAAAACAAAAGGAACGAGTCGCTGCAGAAAATTGCGGCGGCTGTCTCAAAGCTTCTCACCGAATTTCCACCCAAGAAAGATCGATAGAGATGGTGACAATCCCTCAAGCCTTGTTTCTTAATCCTCTCCGGCATCGGCAGCGATTGCGCCCAGAAGTTTTCGTTCAGACTCCCGCCTGCGAAAAGCATCTCTTCGATCGCTTGCACCGTGTCGTTCTCTTCAAGCTTGTGACTGCGGCCAGCTTGAATGCAGGACTTGGCCGAGCGTCGCATTAGTTCCTCAATGAACGCCGCGCTGACGCCCGCAGTCTTCCTAACCAGATGACTGACGATTTGCTCAGCGACCTTGAGATTGGAATGGGGCTGCGGTAGAGACACTGCGGTGGCAGGCCCCTTCTGGGTTCGCTTGCTTTTGGCTTTTGGCATGAACTTGCAACCTTTGGAGGTTGGAATTCTCAGCTAGATTAACTTGACGACAGCTGAGATTCGAAAGATTCATGCAAACCATAATCCGCTTTTAAGAGCATCCATGCGTCTGCTATGCTCCGACGCACATGGCAGCGGCTCCCGCACTGAAAAGAGGCATTCGCTTTCCTGACCTGACATTGTTCTACGTCGTAGTGGCGCTGAATGTGCGCTGGACGTCAACAGCGGCAGCGGCGGGTCCAAGCATTCTGGTCATCTGGTTAGCGGCGCTGACCTGCTTCTTCATTCCCCTGGCGGCGAGCGTGATGGAGTTATCGTCGCGGCATCCTAAAGAGGGCGGCATCTATGTGTGGACCCGGACGGCTTTCGGCGATTTCGCAGGATTCATCGCTGCCTGGATGTACTGGATGAGCAATCTGCCGTTCTTTGCGGGAGTGCTGTATTTTGGAGCTGCGTCCGTGCTGATCGCCTTCGGGCCGAGGGCTGAGTGGCTAAACGGGAGTCAGCTGTACTTCATGGGGTTTGCGGCCTTCTGGCTAACGGTGATTGTCGTGCTGAACATCCGGGGCGTGGATTCGGGCAAGTGGCTCAACAATATCTGCTCGATCGGGAGTGTCGTACCGCTGAGCCTGTTGATCATCATGGCAGTGGTTTCGTGGCAACACTTCGGATCGGCGACGCATTTCACGGTCGTGAATCTCACGCCGCATTGGTCGATCGACAACGCCGTGTTCTGGTCTGGCGTGTTCTTTGCGTTTGGCGGCGTGGAAGCTGCGAGCGCGATGGGCGACGAGATACAGAACCCGCGCAAGACCATGCCGTGGGCAATCTTGGCCGGCGGAAGCATCGTGACACTTGGCTACATCGGTGGAACGGCCGCGCTGCTGGTGGCGCTGCCCAGCGATGCTGTCAGCGGGCTGCAGGGGTTTGTGAGTGGCATGCACGAGCTCAGTGACCGGCTGGGGCTTGGGTGGTTGCTGGTGCCCGTGGCGCTGCTGGTGGGCGTGAATACGGTGGGATCAACGGCGGCGAACCTATCTTCGACTTCGCGCCTGCCCTTCGTAGCCGGCATCGATCACTACCTGCCGCCGGTGTTTGGCGCGGTTCATTCGCGCTATCGCACGCCGTGGGTCTCGATTGCGGTGTACGGAATGGCCAGTGTCTTCGTGGCGATACTGGGCCAGATGGGCACGACGGTGCGCGGCGCTTACGACGTGCTGGTGAGCATGGCAGTGATCTCCTATTTCATTCCTTACCTGCTGCTGTTTGGGGCGATGATCCGGTTGCAGAACGAGCCGGCGGGACCGAATGTGCGGCGCGTTCCGGGCAAGAAGCCGGTGGCGATTGCGCTAGGCGTCGTTGGATTTGCGGCGACAGCGGCAACGATTGTACTGGCGCTGTTTCCGGGCGCGGACCAGCCGAACAAGGTGCTGGCCGTGGTGAAGGTCGTGGGAGAGACGCTGGGGCTGCTCGGGCTTGGAACGGCGATTTTTGTGGCGGGGCGGCGAAGAGCGCGGAGAGAGGCAATCGTTGTATAAGGATCCGGTTCTTTAGAAACAACTGCAGGTCTCTCCGCTCCGCGTCGCTTCGGTCGAAATGACAGTGTCCTGGTGAATTAAGCAGCAACTTCCCTGCCAGAGATGAAGACGCGTGGACGAAGTGGCGCGGCGATGAAGTAGGCGAGTTCGCGGTAGTCGCTGAATTCGTGAATGAGGAAGTCAGCCTGCTTGCCGAGTTCGAGTGAACCGGTCCGGTCGGCGAGACCGAGACTGTAGGCTGCGTTGATTGTCGCGGCGGTGAGGGCTTCGGCGGGCGAGAGGCGCATCTGCAGGCACGCGAGCGACACCATGAACGGCATCGACGGGACGGGAGACGAGCCGGGATTGAAGTCCGTCGCGATGACGATGGCGAGGCCGGCTTCGATCATCTTGCGCGCGGGCGGGTATTGCGTGCGGCTCAGAGCGAAGACGGAGCCGGGCAGAAGGACTGGCTGGACTCCTGCAGCGCGGAGATGCTGGAGGGTTTCGTTGGTTGCCGTTTCGAGATGGTCGGCCGTGGCTGCTCCGAGTTCAGCGGCGAGGTCTGCGCCGGTGCCGGGACGAAACTGCTCGGCGTGGATGCGGAGTTTGAGGCCGTGTTGGCGAGCGGCGGTAAGGACAGCGCGGGTTTCGTCGACGGTGAAGGCGTGGTCGTCGCAGAAGGCATCGCAATATTGGGCGAGCCCTGCGGCGACGACTTCGGGGATGAGTTCGTCGGTCATGAACCGGACATATCGGTCTCGATGGTCTCTGTATTCCGGCGGGATGGTGTGAGCGGCGAGCAGCGTAGGGATGATTCGCGCCGATCCTTCTTCACCGAGACGGCGAAGGACGCGCAGCATCTTGAGCTCGGTATCGCGGTCGAGGCCGTAGCCGGATTTGGCCTCGAGCGTGGTAGTGCCGGAGCGAAGCATCCAGTTGCGATGCCGACGTGTAGCGGTGAGGAGTTCGTCTTCGCTGGCGGCGCGGGTGAGGGCTACGGTGCGCAGGATGCCTCCGCCGGCGGCTGCGATCTGTTGGTAGGTGGCTCCGGTGATGCGCTGTTCGAACTCGGCGGCGCGATTGCCGGCGAAGACGAGATGCGTGTGGGCATCTACGAAGCCGGGAGTGACGCAGCTCTGATTTGCATCGATGATCTTCGCGTCGGTTGGAATTTTGGATTTGAGTTCGGAGTATTCGCCGGTTGCAACGATGCGGCCGTCTTCGATCAGCAGGGCTGCGTCGTCAATGATTGCGAGTTTGCCGAGTTCGGTGCCGACGCGAGGACGCGGCGAACGCGCGAGGGTGACGAGTTGGCCGATGTTGAGGATTGCAGTAGCTGCCACGCTACCTCCCCGCCATTGGGATGTGTATGCCTTTTTCGCGGGCGGTCTGCTGCGCCAATTCATAGCCGGCGTCAGCGTGCCGGGCTACGCCGATGCCGGGATCGTTGTTGAGGACGCGGGCGATCTTGCGTGCGGCGAGATCGGTCCCGTCGGCCACCGTGACCTGGCCGGCGTGGAGAGAGAAGCCCATGCCCACGCCGCCGCCGTGGTGGAAGCTGACCCAGGTTGCGCCGGATGCGGTGTTGAGCAGTGCGTTGAGGATGGGCCAATCTGCAACTGCGTCCGTGCCGTCGAGCATCTTTTCGGTTTCGCGGTAGGGGCTGGCGACCGAGCCGGTGTCGAGGTGGTCGCGGCCAATGGCGACGGGCGCGGAGATCTTCCCTTTCCTGACGAGATCGTTCATGGCTTCGCCCATCAGCGCACGGTCGCCGTAGCCGAGCCAACAGATACGCGCGGGCAATCCCTGGAATGCAAAGCGGCCGCGTGCGAGACGCAGCCAGCGCGTCAGGATCTCGTTGTCCGGGAAGAGTTCGAGGGCTAGCTCGTCGCTGACGTCGATGTCCTTGGGGTCGCCGGAGAGCGCGACCCAGCGGAATGGGCCTGCGCCGGTGCAGAAGAGCGGGCGGATGTACTCGGGCACAAAGCCGGGAATGAGGAAGGCGTCGGCGCATCCTGCGTCGAAGGCAAAGCGGCGGATGTTGTTGCCGTAGTCGAATGCAACAGCTCCTGCGCGTTGCAGGGCGAGCATGGCGTCGACGTGCTTGACCATGCTGGCTGTGGAGCGACGGACGTACTCCTCAGGATCGCGTTTACGCAGTTCAGCAGCTTCGGCGAGAGTGAGTCCCTGCGGAACATAGCCGTTGAGCGGATCGTGGGCACTGGTCTGATCGGTGACCACGTCGACTTGAACTCCGCGACGCACAATCTCGGGGAGAACATCGGCGCAGTTGCCGACGAGTCCGACCGAGAGCGCTCGGCCGTCGCGACGAGCGGATTCGCAGAGCGCGAGAGCATCGTCAAGGTCTTCGCTGATCGTGTCGCAATAGCGCGTTTCGAGGCGGCGCTCGATGCGATGACGATCCACTTCGATCACGAGGACAACGCCATCGTTCATCGTGACTGAAAGCGGCTGTGCTCCGCCCATTCCGCCCATGCCGCCGGTGACAACGAGCCGGTGCCTGAGTGTACCGCCGAAGTGGCGCTCGGCCAGCGCGGCGAAGGTCTGGAAGGTGCCCTGCAGAATCCCCTGCGTACCGATGTAGATCCACGAGCCCGCGGTCATCTGGCCGTACATGATGAGGCCCTTGCGGTCGAGCTCGTGGAAGTGCTCCCAGGTGGCCCACTTCCCTACCAGGTTGGAGTTGGCGATGATGACGCGCGGAGCCATTTCATGAGTGGAAAAGACGGCGACAGGCTTGCCGGACTGGACGAGTAGAGTTTCTTCGGGACCTATGCGCTCGAGTTCGTGGACGATCGCGTGGAAGCACTCCCAGTTGCGCGCAGCCCTGCCGATGCCGCCGTAGACGACAAGGTCCTGCGGGCGCTCAGCGACATCGGGGTCGAGATTGTTCATGAGGCAGCGTAGAGCGGCTTCCTGCTGCCAGCCTTTACAGCGGAGCTGCGCGCCACGCGGAGCGCGAATGACGGGAGTAGTTGCGGTGGTCATGAGGAACTCCGGCGAGATTGCCAAGTAGAGGATACTACCCGGCTGAGGCAACGTTCTCGACCGGAGCAGGCCAATGTTTCAGATCTCTGATGCAGAAAAGCAGCTGCAGGTTTCTAGGCTCCCGTTGGCCGGTCGGAATCACACAGAGCGACGTGCACCTCGCTGATTTATCCTTCTCTTCGTGCCGAACACATTAGTGGAGTGCGTTCCCAATTTTTCTGAAGGCCGGGACAAGGCCAAGGTTGACGCCATTGTCGACGCGATGAAGTTGCCTGGCGTGTTCCTGCTCGACCGCGAGATGGATGGCGATCATAACCGGTGTGTGATCACGCTGGTCGGTGAGCGCGAGGCGATCCAGGAGGCGGCGATTCGCGGCGTGGGCAAGGCCGCGGAGCTGATCGATCTGACGCTGCACCAGGGCGCGCATCCGCGGATGGGCGCGGCAGATGTGGTGCCGTTTATCCCGATCGAAGGCGTAACGCTCGCGGACTGCGTCGCGATGGCGAAGCACGTTGGCGCGGAGATCGCGAAGCGCTTCGAGATTCCGGTGTACCTGTACGAGGCTGCCGCGGCCTCGCCGGAGCGGCAGAACCTCGAGAACATTCGGCGCGGACAGTTCGAAGGCATTCGCGATGAGATTGCGACGAATCCGGCGCGCAGGCCGGATTTTGGTGAGCTGCGTGTGCATCCCACGGCAGGTGCCACGGTGGTGGGTGCGCGGAAATTCCTGATTGCCTACAACGTGTTTCTGAACACTGCCGACGTCGAGATCGCGAAGAAGGTTGCGAAGGCGGTGCGATTCTCATCAGGAGGAATGCGGTTCGTAAAAGGTGCAGGATTCCTGGTGCGCGGCATGGCGCAGGTTTCGATGAACCTGACGGACTTCGAGCAAACGCCGATTCATCGGGTGTTCGAGGTGGTCAAGCGAGAGGCGGCGCGTTACGGTGCGATGCCGGTTTCGAGCGAGATTGTAGGGCTGGTTCCGAAGGCTGCGCTGGAGCAGGCGGCGGAGTGGTTCCTGCAGGTAGAGAACTTCGATTCGTCGCTGATCCTGGAGAACCGCCTGGCAGCGGTGATGAGCGGCAGGGCGGCCGTTGGCGGATTGCGCGCTGGCGTTGAGCCGTTCATCGAGCAGCTTGCTGCGCCGACGGCAACTCCGGGCGGCGGAAGCGCGTCGGCGGCGAGCGGCGCAATGGCGGCGGGGCTGGCGCATATGGTGGGGTCGATGTCGCGCGGCAAGAAGGCGTACCTACAGCATGAGGCACAGTTGAGCGAGGCGATTGCGCGACTGGGGAGCTTGCGCGAGGAATTGAAGGCAGCGATCGACGCAGACGCCGCGTCGTACAACGTGGTGATGAAGGCGTATCGCGCGGCGCGGGAGACGGACGACGGCGGTGCGGGCGTGAATGCCGCGCTGCGGCAGGCGACGAGCGTGCCGCTTAGTGTGGCGGAGCGTGCTGCTGAGGTGGCGCAGATCGCGGAGATGCTGAAGCCGATTACGAATCCGAATATGGCGTCGGATTTGACCTCGGCGATTGCATTGGCGCAGGCTGCGCTTACAGGCGCCATGGCGAACGTCGAGATCAACTTGGGATCGATGAAAGCGGGCTTCGCTGAGGATGACTCGTTCGTGACGGAGACGCGGGCGCGAGCTGCGAGTTTAAGGAAGTAGCGAGTTAGCAGCCCTTCGCGCGATAGCGGGTTAGCGAGTTAGCTTCGGAACAAACCTTGTTTCCCAACCCCGGTACCGCAAGGTGGGGCAGGCACTCGGCCTCTTCGCTAATCGGCCAGAATTAGTAGAGAACGGCTCGCAAAAAACATGCAACGGGTATTGTGGAAAGCCGCAAATTTCGGGAGGGGGTGGGTTCAAAACTCCCATAGTGCGGCACTTCCATGTGGCAAATGCGATTGAAGCCGCGACTGGGCAAGCTTTCCCGTCTCACCTCCGATTGTGCTGCAGACGAAATTAGCTGCAAATCCATCGTAGATTTTTCGCTTTTTCATTTCCGACCTCGACAAAGTATCCTTGCTAACGACAATTCAAACTAGCCCCCAATGAGGTGCTGAGTGAGCCGAGCAAGGTGCTCTTTTTTTGCTGTACTTGGAAGTTTGTTCTTAGCCGCAACATCACAACTGACCATCACCGCAGAGGCGCAAGCGAAGGCCGCATTTGTGCGGCTCGACCGCGTGACCTCTTCCCATACCCTTGCAAACGGAATCGAGATTCATTCCGGCGCGGCGATCATGCAGGTCACGGCGCTCCGCGATGACGTGGTGCGTGTGCGCGTCGGGCCTGCGGGACAACTGCCCGAAGATGCGTCCTGGGCGGTGCTGCCCGCGTCGCGAACGGCAAGCGTGAACGTGACGCCGGAATCGAACGGAGCGGCTGTTGGGTTCAAGACGGCGAAGCTGCACGTTTCGGTACACAAGGATCCGCTCGGACTGACTGTGACCGACAATGCCGGCCACGTGATCGTTCAGGATCTGCCGGGACGCCCGATCGAGTATCACGGCTCCTCGTTTCGCGCATACTTGAAGTCGCCTGAGGATGAGCACTACTTCGGGCTGGGAGACAAGCCGGGTCCGCTGGACAGGCGCAACGAGGCTTTCGCGGATTGGAATACCGACGCGTTCGGCTGGCAGCAGTCGACTGATCCTATTTACAAGTCGATTCCCTGGTTCATCACGTTCCGCAAAGGCATCAGCGCGGGAGTCTTTCTCGACAACACGTGGCGTGCGAGTTTCGACTTCAACAAGGAGTACCGCGATGGCTACTCGTTTGGATCTGAGGGCGGGCCGCTCGATTTTTACATCGTGTATGGGCCGGAGCCCAGGGATGTCGTGGAGACATGGGCGTGGCTGGTAGGCAAGACGCCGATGCCGCCGCTTTGGGCATTAGGGTACCAGCAGTCACGCTACAGCTATTTTCCAGAGGCCGAAGTAAGACGGATCGCAAGCCGGTTGCGTAGCGAGCGAATTCCGGCAGACGTGATCTGGCTGGACATCGACTACCAGTCCAAGAACTGGCCGTTCACTGTTGACCCGGAGCGCTTCCCGACCTTTGAGCAAATGATCAAGGATCTGCGTGCCGAGCATCTTCGCACGGTGGTGATTACCGACCTGCACATCGCAGACCAGCCGCTGGCGAAGTATAAGCCGTTCGAAGAAGGGATTGCCGGTGATCATTTTGTGAAGAATCCTGACGGCACGATCTACGAGGGAGTGGTGTGGCCGGGGAAGGCTGTGTTTCCGGACTTTACGCGGAAGGCTTCTCGCGAGTGGTGGGGTACGCTCTATGCCGACTTTGTGAAGAAGGGCGTGGCCGGCTTCTGGAACGACATGAACGAGCCGGCGATCTTCCAGGTGGCATCGAAGACGATGCCGGATGACATTCAGCATCGCATCGATGAGCCGGGATTTGCGCCTCGCGCGGCGAGTCATCTGGAAGTTCACAACATCTATGGCATGCAGAATTCGCGCGCAACATTTGAAGGCTTATTGAAACTTGAGCCGAACCTGAGGCCGTTTGTGATGACACGGGCGAGCTTTGCGGGCGGTCATCGCTTTGCGTCGACCTGGACCGGCGACAACTCGAGCACGTGGGATCACCTGCGGCAGACGACTCCGCAACTGTTGAACCTGGGATTGAGCGGATTTGCGATGGCTGGAGCGGACGTCGGCGGATTTGCAGGTTCTCCTCAGTCGGAACTGCTAACTCGATGGCTGGAGGTTGCGGCGTTTCATCCGATCGATCGCGACCATACGGCAATTGGTACGAAGCCGCAGGAGCCCTGGGAGAACGGCACAGCGGAAGATCTGAGCCTGAGGCGGCGGTATATCGAAGAGCGCTACCGCCTGATGCCCTATCTCTACACGACCGCGGAGGAGATGAGCCGGACAGGCTTGCCGATTATGCGGCCCCTATTTCTGGAGTTCCCGCACGGAGCGGCAGATGGCGGGCCGCTTGATCTGAGCACGGGCAATGCGTTCATGGTTGGCTCGGATCTGCTGGTGGCGCAAAGTCCATATCCCGACGAGATGGACGACTACAGCGTAGCGTTGCCGCCTTCGAGCTGGTACGACTACTGGACGGGTTCAAGGATCGATCCAGCTTCGGGCCGCAAAGGCATTGATAATGCAGCAATTGCGCAGCCGGAAGTACACATTCAGCGAACTCTGGAGACGCTGCCTGTGTTTGTGCGGGCGGGGTCCATCGTCCCCGAGCAGCCGCTGGTTCAGAGTACGGAGGAGAAGCCTCAGGGACCGCTGACGCTTCGGGTCTATCCGCCGACCGCACCGGGAGCGGACTGCAAGGGCGCGCTTTACCTGGATGACGGGGTCAGCTACGACTTCAGGAAGGGCGACTATCTGCGCATGAGGTTCAACTGCCGGTTGAGCGCCCAGGGGCTGATTGTGACCGTGGCGCCGCACGAAGGCAGCTTTGAGGCGTGGTGGAAACTGCTGTCAATCGAGGTGTACGGAGCGACGAAGCCCTACGCCGGGGCGACGGCAACGGCGCTGGATCGCTCCGTGGCATCGCCGATCTCCACCAACTTCGACGCGGAACACCATCGGGTGACGGCGCTGGTCGCTGATGATCCTAAGGGGCTGCAGTTGCAGCTGACGTACTGAGGAGTCCGTTGCTGAGGGCTCAGGCGAGCCGTCCGGGCCTGAGAGTCAGACTTGTGACGCGTGGGTCAGCGGCCTAAAGGCCGCTGCTTCCTCCGGGTTCGAAGCTTCTTTTTCTGATTTCTGAGCGGATACCCGAATATCGCGATCCAAGTCGGCTTGTTTCCCAAACTGATACCCTAGAGGCATGAGATTCGGCGTTCTGGTGTTTCCGGGTTCGAACTGCGATCACGACACCTACCACGTTGTTGCCGAGATCGCGCGTCAGCCGGTTACGTTTCTCTGGCATGACTCGGAGAACCTGCAGGGGGTGGATGCCATTCTGGTTCCCGGCGGGTTTGCGTATGGGGACTACCTGCGAACAGGGGCGATTGCGCGCTTTTCGCCGGTAATGCAGGCGGTTAAAAAGTTTGCAGCGGGCGGCGGGCTCGTGCTGGGGATCTGCAACGGCTTTCAGATTCTGGCCGAAGCCGGCTTGCTGCCTGGAGCCCTCATGCGAAACGCCGGACTGAAGTACATCTGCAGGCAGGTGTATCTGCGAGCTGAGACAACGGACAGTCCTTTCACCAACCAACTCCGGAAGGGCGAGGTTCTGCAGATCCCGATCGGGCACATGGAAGGCAACTATTTCTGCACTTCCGAGGATCTGAAGCGGCTCGAGGCCGAGGACCGAATTGCCTTCCGTTACGCAACGCCCGCGGGTGAGATTACGGCTGGGGCGAACCCCAATGGCTCGCTCGCGAACATTGCGGGCATCCTGAATGAGGGGCGAAATGTGCTCGGGATGATGCCGCATCCCGACCGCTCGAGCGAGAAGCTGTTGGGATCGGCAGACGGGTGGAAGATTTTTGCATCGATGGTTGAAGCGCTCGCAACGCGCTGAGTTGCAGCAATGCCAGAGTTGCTCTCTGCCGAAACTGGGGGCCAAAGTCGACGCGACCATTTGGGAGCGGCGACCCTGGAAAGAATTCAACAGGACACAACCACTCTGGTTTTGCCGCAGGAAAGGACCGGCGAAGACCTCATCATCGTCGACAAACAGCGCGAAGGTGTCACAGGCGAAGTACCCGTTCGCTATGACGGGCATTCATTGACTTACGTAGAACGGGAAGGCTGATATACCGGCCTGCGGGAAGCAGCGCGGCGGCCGCGTCGCCTACGCCACCTACTACACGAAGCGCTGCTTTTTGAGGACAGAAACATATGCAGATGTGCACTCCTGATCCTGAGTCTCGGCTAGGCGCGAAGGTCTATCTGAAGGCCTGCTGTGTCGGCGAGTCCGAAACCGTCCTGCGCAAGAGCGCTCGCGCCTGGCTTTACTTTTTTCTTTCCCCGCTTTGGCCATGAACTTATTGGCACACGCCGGCACTGCCGGCCTGATAGATCGCCTGAATCTGTGACTGCGTGAGAGGTGTATTGTAGACTTGCACCTCGTCGATAAGGCCGTTGAATTCGCGATTTCGATCTAATTGTTGACCGATCGCGAACCCAGCACCGCTATAGTTGACGGCGCCATTCCAACCACTTGAACCGCTCGTGGTGCTCGGCTGAAGAACGCCGTTGAAATAGATCTGCGCGGGCGCATTCGCAACCGCGGAGACCGTCACGAGTGTCCATTGGTTCAACGGCACCTGGGTACTTGTTTGAACCTGGAAGTAGGAACCACCAGTCTGGTATATGGCGAAAGCCACCCCGCCAGGCGGCATGCCGCTAACCGCCGGACTCTGCCCGGCAAGGAAGAGTCCTGCCCCGGCAGCCTTGCTGTTATTCCAGCTTCCGTCGATCATCGCCCAATTCCCGTCGCCCTGATTGTAGGTCGTCGTGTAAATCCAAGCTGAATAAGTCATTGCATTCGTGATCTGCAAGTTGGTCGGTACTGACGAGCCGATCAGCACGTACTGGTTGCTACCGTTGAGGAAGAAAGCGTCCTCAACTTCGCCCAGACCGAAGCCCGTGCCGTTTTCGAGAGTGCCGTTGTTGCCGCCGATCAGGTCGTTTGCGTTGTTGTTACCCGGCCACCAGCTGACCAGGCCGGGTTGTTGCGGGCTGCACGAATTTGAGATTTGCACACTGGCCGAGCAGGAGGCGTTAGTGCCTCCATAGAGACCGTTGCAGGTCCAGGACCACGATCCCGGATTGGTGACCGAGGACGCGATTCCAGCCGAGCAGAGGTTAGTATTGGGCGCCATGGCAAAGGTGCCGCCATTGGCAGTACCGCAAGCACCGTTCACCGGTGTAGGCGTGCCAGTCGTGAAGGTAGACACAACTCCCGGACCGGTATAGGCGTTTCCGGCAATGTCGGTCAAGTACCAGTTCGAGGCGGTTGCCACCAAATCGTAGATGGTAGCCGCCGCCAACGGTACAGTGGGCGTCAGGCTCACCGTCTTGTAATCAGACGAGATTGTGAAGGTGCTTGGAATAACTGTCTGCGTATTATGGGCACGCAGATAGACGTGATTCGAGTCGATCAGCACCGGATCCATGGCTGTGCTGAACGTAACCGAGAGCGGCGTGGTCACGGAAAGATTCGTCGCTCCGTTGGCCGGGACCACCGCCGTCACCGTGGGACTGGTAAAGGAGAAGCTGCTTCCGGTGGTGAAAGTGCTTGACACCGGGGTTATGGCGCTGCCGTTGAGATCGGTGACTCCGGTGATGTTGTAGGTGTATGTGGTATTGGGCAGCAGCGCGAAAGGCAGTTGCACCCAGACCATGAAGTTGCCGTCCTCGACAGCCGTGCTGATCGGGATGGGACTGCCGCCTTGCGGAGTGAGCGTGATCTGGCCCAGCGAATTTCCGGCGACCGGCTCGTTGAAGAGCATTCCCAAACTGGAGCCGAGCCATGGACCGTTGTTGGTGTTCACTGGCACATTCGTCATGCCGTTGGGCGGGTTGATCTGCAGCAACTGCGGCCCCGTGCTCACTGCCGTGCTACCGGTGTAGAAGTACGCGGAAGTGCTGCTCTGCGCGTTGCCGGTGAGGTCGATAGCGTTGTTGCAGTAATACGCGTACTCGACGTCGGCGAAGAGCTGGCTCGTTGGCGTAATGGTCACCGACATCAAGTCGGAAGAGATGTTGTAGGTGACCGGAATCCTCGCGTTGTTCACGTAGCTGTAGACATAGAAGCCGCTCGGCGTGATGCTGCTCGGATCCATCGGCTTCGAGTAGTGGCATGTGAAGGAGGCGTTGGTGGCAATGCCGGTCGTTCCGGAGGCGAAGTCGAGAGTGGCAGTCGCCGCGGTGAAATCGGGCTGCGCCGCGGTAGTGAATTGCACCGTAGCACTGTTGAACGTGTTTCCTTGGTAGTCGAGGATGTTGCTGACCGTAACCTGGATCGGGCTTGACGGCGGAAGCGGATTCAGCGGGTAGAAACTGGCTCCCACCAGATCGTTGCTGCTGTAGTTGTATGTCCAGGAGCCGGGGATGGGATTGCCGCCGGTAGTGATCTGGACATTGTTCGAGTTCACGGTGGTGCGGTCAGCAGGCTTGGAGAACTGCAGTCGGATGTAGGCGTTGGTGCCAACATTCACTGCGCCGTTCGGCGGCCCTATAGTCAGCGTTCCGGAACTCGTGTCGGGACCGGATTTGGTGGTGAAATACGTGGCATAGCAGCCGCCCTGGGCTGCCACGCCATTCGTGCCCTTGACTAAGCTATTGGTGCACACATAGTACGTTGTGGACGCGGTCAAAGGAGATGTGGGAGTCAAACGAACAACATTCGGCGAAGGCTGAGAGATATTGGCGGAGATCGCCGGAGAATAGAAGTACACGTTTCCGCTCAACGTGGTTGGATCGATGGGCAGGCTGTATTGGATGTCGACCTCTGCGTTCGTGGATGCATTGCTCGATCCGTACGCAGGGCTTACAGCGACGACGACCGGTTGTGCTGTGGCGGCATTGACCGCAGCTGCGGTGTAGAAGATGCCGCTGTTTGCGCTGATTGCGTTGCCGTAGACATCGCTTGCGCCCGAGAAGAACCACTGCACGGTGGCTCCAGCCGGGAACGGCGACGTGGGTGTGTATTGCACTTCATAGCCGTTGCCATTGGCGGCAACGGTACCCAAATAGACCGAGCCGTTGACAGTGACCACGACGCTGTTCGGAACCGTCGCCGGATTGGCGGGCCGATTAACGTAGAGCGTGAGCAGCGAGTTGACCGGCACGCCGGTTGCGTTCGCGCTCGGAGCGGTGCTCGCCACGCTGCCGTTGCCGGTTGTGGGATCATTTTCAGTGCTGAAGGTGCTGGTGAAGGTGTTTGCCAGCTTGTTACCCGACATGTCGCTGATTCCGCCGGCTGGGAGCTCGATCGTGTAGGTTGTGTTGTTGTTGAGCGCGCCGACACTGAAAGTTAGCGTACGGTTGTCGGCGGACAGGGTGTAGCTGCCGGCATCCTGCAAAGCCTGGCCTGCGTACAACTGCGAGTTGTTGCTGTTGGCGCTGCCAGAGAGGATGGAGTTGTTGAAGGTAACAGAGACGGGCTGGTCGCGACCCACATTGGTGGCTCCGCTGGCGGGGCTGACTGATATCACCTGCAACGGTATCGGGGTTTCGGTAGCCGTGCTGACGGTGAAGTTGACGATCTGATAGCTGTAGCAGTTGCCATTCTGGAAGACATCGCCAAGAACGTCCGTCGGGCCGCCGCACTCACCCACGTAAATGGTTGCACCGGCGGGATACGGGCTGGTTGGCACAAATTCGACCTGGTTGGGGTTGGGCAGTGAATAGGTGCCGGCAATCGCGTTGTTGCTGCTCCAGCCGTTCATCACCTTGAGCGTGGCGCTGTTTACGGTGTTCGGGTCCAGGATCTGGCTGAAGGTTAGAATAATGGGCTGCGTGTTGCTAACGCCGGTCGAGCCGTTGGTGATGTTGGTGCTGATGACCGTAAGCCCGCCGGATCCTGCCACCGTACCTGTTGTGAAAGTACTGGTGTAAAGCACGACAGGGTTGCCATTGGCGTCAGTGAAACCGCTAACCTTGATCGTGTAGGTTGTGCCCGCATTGAGGTTGGCCGAAGGCACGAAGGTGAGAGTCTGGCTGTTCGTCATGCTCACGGTGCCTGCCATTGGCGTAGAGCCGTTCAGAAGCTGGATAGAGTTCTGGTTCCAACTGGTTGGATCCATGGGTACGTTGAGGGTTGCCGTTACCTGGGCGTTCAGCGGAATCGACGTGGCGCCATTCAGCGGGGTGACGGTGACGATGGGACTGGTCGTGTCCGCGCCGCCGTTGGTGTAGAAGTAGTACCAGCCACCGGAAACATTATTGCCATTTTCATCTTGTAGCGCGCTTGGCGTTCCTGCATAGAAGCGGTAATACGTGTTCGCAAGAAGTGGAATCTGCGGCTGCAACGTTACTTCCATCGCGTTCGACGAAAGCGTGACGTTGATCGGAATCATCTGACCGGTGTCGTTAAGAATCAGGTCAAATGTACTGGCGGAGACAAAGATCGGGTTGAGCGGTTTACTAAATACCAACTTCGGGGCCACATTCGTTCCCGTGGTCGAGTTAGACGGCGGATCGTAGGTGAGCACTACGGCCGCCACCGTATCGAAGGTCAGACCTGTGGTGAAGCTGTTCGTTGCCGGAGCCACTAGGTTGCCCGCAGGATCTTTCACGCCAGCAATGGTCATCAGATATGTCGTGTTTGGCTGCAGCGGCGCCTGAGGTAAGAGCTGCAGGACGGTGTTTCCAGCGCTCATCAAAGGAGTCGTGAGAACTGTCACACCACCCGTTGACAAAGTGACTCCGGAAAGAGTCGTCGGATCGATGGGTCCGCTGAACTGCCCTTCGACAATCGCGTTTGTGCCCACGCCGGTTTGTCCGCTGATCGGATTGAAGTTGATGACGGTTGGAGCGGAGGAAGCAGCGCTGAACTCGGCGTTGAAGTAAACGGAATAGCCGCTCATCGTGTTGCCCGCCAGGTCCGTGCCGCTACTCACATATAAGTAGAACTGTCGTCCCGCAGCAAGCGGAGAGTTCGGCGCCATGTACGCAGTTGTCTGGTCCGCGCTCCATGAAAGGGTGACGGGCAGGTTAATCCCCAATACGGTGTCGTAGATTCGGAAATTATTCGTCGTGCTAAATGTGGTGAGATCCATGGATTCACTGAACTGAACTGTGATCACGGAGTTCGTGGGAACGATTCCGTTGCTAGGGATGCTGGTCCAAAGCACCGTCGGTGCAGTGAAATCAGGACCCGCAGCTGTTTGGAATGATGAGCTGAAGGTGATCGGATGGCCGACCTGGTCGAGGACGCCGTTGATGCTCATGGTTAGATTGGCGTTCGACGGCAACGGCGCGTTGGGCACAAACTGCACCCTGGTGTCATTTGAGTTGAAGATATAGCCACCTGCCAGTGGCGTGCCACCGTTTAACACCTGGAAGGTGTTGCTGTTGACGCTCACCTGATCAATGGCCTTGCTGAAGACCATGCCCGGCGTCGCGTTGACGCCTACGTTTGCGGCGCCGTTGTAGGGCACCGCACTTACGACTGCGGGTAGTGTGGTGTCTGCAGCTGTACCTGTGACCACATACCAGTTCTCGACGCTCGAAAGCGGGATGCTCGTCGAGCTCTGAAGGCCCGTTGTGAAGTAGGCGTAGATGGTGTGTCCAGCCGGGAGCAGTCCTGACGGAACCATCAGGATCTCGTTTGGCTGTGGCTGAGACAACGTCATCGAGATATGCAGGCCGCCATTGCTCGCGTCATAGAGATACACGTTGGTCGCGTTGACGGTCGACGGATTGAGGGGCACGTTGAACTGCGTGTCAAAGATTGCGTTGGTGGGCGCGGGGTTGGTGCCGTTGGGCAAAGAGGTGGTTTGCACCGCTGGTATAAGCGTCGCGGTGCTGGCAGCGACAAAGAAGTAGCCGGAGATTGCGGTGATGGGCGTGTTGTAGGTGGATTCGTAGAGGCTGGTCGTTGTCCACCACTGGACCAGCGCTCCGGCTGCGAACGGAGTGGTCGGTGTGAACACGAGCGTGAAGCCGTTATCGAGCACTTGCACCGAGCCGGGCACGAGCACGTTGTTCTGCGCTACCTGGATGCCGTTGGTCGCAGTAGAGGCATTGATGGGCAGGTTGGTGAAAAGCACGATAGGCATGTTGCCGTTGACGCCGCTGGCGCCATTGCCGGGGCGCGTGGATATGACAGAGCCGTTGGTGCTTGAGTCCGGTGGAGAGGTATTGAACTGGCTGGTGAAGATGGTCAAGGCATTGCCCTGCCAATCCGTGATTCCGCTGTTCAGGATCGCCGTCAAGGTGGTGCTGGCGGGAAGCGTATAGCAGTTGAACGACACAGTTGCGTCGTCCTGAGAGTGTGTGTAACTGGTGCACCACGGACTTTGGCCGTCGCCCTGGAAAAGAGCGAAGTCGCTGGAGTTGATGCTGCCCAGTTTGATGGAGCGATTGAAGGTGGCGGTTACGGGCGCGCGCAGACCCACATTGTTCGCGTTCGCTGCAGGCGTGAACGCGATGACCTGGAGCGGCGCAGACGCCGGTGTGGCCGTCGTGCCGGTGGCGAAGGTCAACAGTTGCGTATAGCACCCGCCAGCTGAGTCTCCTGCCAGGTCGAGCGGGCCGCCGCAGGCGCCCACGTAGATCTGGGTGCTGGTCGGGAAAGGCGAGTCGGGCGTGAAGACGACCTGGTTGCCCGTCACTACGTAGTTGCCGGCCAGCTCTTGGTTGGAATTCCAGCCCACCATTACAGGCAGCGTGGTCGAGTTCACCGTCGCCGGATCGATCGGGTTATTAAAGTTCATCGTAATGCTGGTATTAGTGGAAACACCTGTGGCGCCGTTGCTGGGTGTCGCGCTGGTGAGCGTGAGCCCGCCGGTGAGGGTGGCGCCGCAGGTCTGAATGACACCTTGCAGGCGAAAGGCCGCCAAGCCGGTGTATCCTGCGCCCGCGCCCCAGCCGTATGCAAGGGTGTTGCTGCCGACAACAAGGTAGGCCGAAATGGGTGCGTTGACCGGCTGGAGTGTGTCGACGCCAGACGAGTTGAAGAAGCCAATCGAGGTGCCGTTGATTCCTAGTTCACCGTCCATAAAGGCTGCGCCCACCAGGCACAGGTTCGAAGGCACAACGGGGCCCGGAATGTTAAACGTGGTCGAGTAGACTCCGAAGCTATTGTCTGAGGAGGACGCGGGGTTGATCGCGATGAAGTCAGAGTTCGGTCCATTGGCTGGCCATCCACCGTACCAATCCGCGTCGCTGGAGCCCGTGACGTAGAGCGGCTGCTGCGTGCCGGAAGCGGAGAACGTATAAGGCGCCGGTGTTGAGGCGGTCGGTACCACGGTCCAATGGCCGTCCGCGGTCCCGTTCGTAGTGATCAGTTGCCCAGCGGCATTGAAGCCGGTGGATACGTTAATCGCGACGGCGGAGCTCGAGGTAGCAAAGGTGCTGGTGAAAGTCGAGCCCACGTTGCCGACCACGTCGGTATACCCGCTCACCTGAACTGTGTAGGTGGTTCCACCCTGGAGAAGATTGCTAGCCGGCACAAAGGTCAGGGTCACGAGATCGCTGGCGAGGGTTGCCGTGCCGGCGATTGGCGAACCGCCCGAAGGCGTGACGGTAATGACGTTCACGTTGGATTGGTTGATGGCGGAGCTGAAGCGAACCAGGATCTGGCTGTTCAGCGGCACGGATGTCGCGCCATTGGCCGGCGAGACGGAAGTTACGGACGGCGCGGTCAAATCTTCGCCGCTGCCGGTGGTGAAGTAAGAGTTGAGCCCGTTCAGGGTGTTGCCATCGGCGTCATAGCTGCCGCCGGCCTGGTACAGACGATAGTACGTATCGGGCAACAGCGGAATAGTCGGCGTAAAGGTGGTGCTGAATCCGTTCGGAGCCACGGTCACAGTGCCGCCAACATACTTGCCACTGTCGGCGTTGTAGAGCAGAAGAGTACTAGCGTTGATGTCGACTGGATTAATGGGTTTGGCATACGTCACTGTCGGCGCAAAATTGGTGCCCAAGTTGGTCTGACCGTTGAAATTCGTGCTCGGGCTGTTCGACACGGTATCCGGCCCACTGCCGGTTGTGAAAGTGAACGATCCCGGTGTGACCGCATTGCCGGCCGTGTCAACAAGCGGCGAGCCCCAACTCACTGTATATGTGGTTCCAGCCGCCAGCGCGGCGCTCGGCGTAAAGGTGAGGATGGTCCCAGGACCCCAGCAGCAGCCGCCCGCCTCAGAGTTCCAGCTGTAGGTTCCAGCAACCGGGGTACCACCAGTGGATAGAGTGAGCCCGGCTGAAGTGTTCTGATTCATATCGCCACTGAATTCGAGCTGGATCGCGATGTTGGTCCCGACCGTGCTCGAGCCGGGTGGGTTGGCTGCGATCACTGTAGGTGCTGTAGTCGCTGCGGTCGCGTTGGTGTAGAGATACGTCCCGTAGGCGCCGAGAGCTACACCAGTAGCACTCTTGATGCCGGCGGTCAGGTCGAAGGCGTACGTGGAATTGACCGCCAATAGGGAGCTCGGGGTGAAGGTGAGGACGCGACCTGTCGCATCGAGTGTGACGGTTCCGGTGACCGGAATGTTGCCTTGGTTTGGATTGCTGGCAAGGTAAAGGAGCACGGTGCTGCTGGTAATGGTGCTGCGAAGCATCGGCTCGCTAAAGACCGCCGTGATGTTCGCATTGAGCGGCATGCCGACGTTGGTAGCGCCGGCGGGAACGGACACATTTGGACCGGGGCTCAACGAGAGCACCGTAGGCGATGGAGGCGTGGCCGGCTGAATAGTGAAGCCACCAGGCACGTTCTCCACTTCGGCACCGGTCGTGGTGATCACGCTGACTGGTCCGAGCGCCGCGCTTGAGGAGATGACAAGTTGCGCGGTGAGGCTGGTGGGACTATTAACCGTGACTGGGCCGGAAACGCCGTCGGCAGCGCCGCCCACGCTGATTCCAGGACCAAAGCTGGCCGTGGTGGTGCCGTTAACCCAGTTCGTATACTGCCCAGTAATCGTCACCGACAAGGTCTGGCCCGGGTTACCGATGTTGGGGTTGATCACGGTGATGGCCGGTGTCCCAGCCGTTACCGCGAAGCCATTGTTCAGCGTGACGGTCTGGCTGTTGGTGGTCACTGAGATATAGGTATTTCCTACCGTCGCGTTCGATGGAATGGTGATGTTGGCTGTCAAGTGGGTGAGGTCGGTGACGTTGACAAAATTGGTGGTGATTCCGTCGCCGAAGGTCACAGACGAGAAGCCCTGCTGGAATGTAGTGAATGCGGCGTTGATGACAACACTGACAGTCGTTCCGGCCTGGCCCATTGCCGGCGAAGCGGATGTAAGTGTCGGAACACCGGCGAGAACCGAGAACCCGCCTGTGATACCCGCAGCTTCACCGCCGGTAGTGACGGTGACATTGCGCGAACCGAGCGTAGCGGTGTTACTGATATTGATGTTCGCAACCGCGCTGGTTGGACTGGAGACGATCGTCGAGTTCACCGTGATGTCAGAGCTGCCGAAGCTGGCAAAGCTGGTTCCATTCACGAAGTGAGTGAACTGACCAGTAATAGCGATGTTCAAATTCGTCGAACCCTGTGTTCCAGTTGCAGGATTCACGGCAGACAATGTCGGACTGCCGTTCGTCACCGCGAAGCCGCCAAGAATGGTGGCAACTTCACCACCCGTCGACAGCACGACGTTATAGCTGCCCACAGGAGTGGAGTTCGGAATTGAAATGTTGACCTTGGCGTGGAGCGCGTCAACCACTGTGATGCCGGTGACAGAGATTCCTCCACCAAATACAGCGGTGGTGACACCATTTGTGAAATTAGTCTGGCTACCGGTGACCGTTACGGTCATTGAAGCGCCTTGTGCACCCGTTGCCGAGTTCAGACTGAGAATCGCAGCAGGACCACTGGTGACATTAAAGGCGTTCGTGATCGCGACGGCCTCAGTTCCGGTGGTGACGGAGACATTGCGGTAGCCTGTCGCCGCCGTCGGCTGAACGGTAATGTTGGCTGTAAGCGAGGTGTTGCTTGTTGCGTTCACGCTGTTGACGGCGACGCCTGTGCCAAAGTTGGCCACGCTGCTCGAACTGAAGTGCGTGAGCAGACCTGTAAGCGTGACATTTTCGGTCTGACCCTGGGCTCCCGTGCCGGGCACTGCAGCCACGAGCTCCGGCTGCGTTTGGGTAATAGTGAAGACATTGACTCCTGTGGCAACCTCGCCAAGAGTCGTCGCTGTCACAGATACCTGGCCTGGCTGCGCGTTGACATTGACCGTAATGTTGGCAGTGATCGACGTTGGGGAGATCACACTGAAGCTGTTAACGAGAACGCCCGGGAACATGAGCGTAGTTACACCCTGCTGCCAATGAGTGTTCGTTCCGGTAATTTGAACTGCTGGCAGGTTCACATTCTGACCGCCTGAAGCCGGCGAAACGCTGTTGATAACTGCCGGGCCCGCACCCACAAAGAAGGCGTTGGGCAATCCGAGAATCTGCGAACCGCTTGTGACCGTGAGGTTGCGATAGCCGACGTATGTCGTTGGCTGCACGAAACCGTCAGCTGTCAGCGATGTGGGAGAAGTAACCACAACATTGGTGACAATGACACCCGCGCCAAAGTCGACCGTAGGCGGATTTGAGGCCGACCAGGTCGTCTGCTGGCTTAGGATGGTGAAGGTGGCACTGCTTTGCTGCGGCAACGAACCAGGTCCTGAGGACAACAGTAGCGGCGTTCCCGGTTGAACAACGAAGCCGTTGGTGATATTCGCAATTTCTCCCTGAGTCTGTGCGCTCGCATTTGTGGGCCCGATCGGAGCAAGCGCAGGAATAGACAGCACGAGAGTGGCGTCCGTCGTGCTGTTCACAGTGGCGCTGGTCACCGAGATACCTGCACCGAAACTAAAGACCGTAGAGCCATCCCAGTGAGTGTTCTGTCCGGTGACTTCCACAGTGGGTTTATCACCCTGCTTGGCAGTGTTTGCCGTGATTGCCGAGATTAGAGCCAGGCTCGGAGTGACGGTGAAGTACGCGCCCCCGACCACTTGCGGTCCGCCTGGAGTATCCGCGGTTGTTGCTGTTACAGCTCGACTGCCCAATGTGGCCAACTGACTGACCTTAATGTTCTGTTGAGCGATCGTCGGTCCGAGAATCGTGGGCGGACCATCGACAGAAACGCCGGATCCGAAGTTGAACGTTGTTGTGCTGTCAAAGGTCGTGTATTGAGCAAGGATGTTCACAGTAATGTCTGGCGTACCATTCCCCGCACCCTGAATTGCGGAGCCCGGATCGACAATACTGAGCGTGGGTTGCGCAACCACCACATTGAAGTCAACGCTCTCCGTCTCCGACCCGGTGGTGAAGACAATAAGGTTGGTCTGAGGTTGAGTCGCTGTGATGGTGATGTTGGCGAGAGCGGTAGTGGCACTCGTGACCTGGAAGGTGTTCACTTGAATGCCGCTGCCAAACGTGGCCTGAGTTCCGGTGGTTGGGTTCGGATCCCAATGCGTGTTGGAACCGGTGAAGTTGACGGTGAACGTCTGCCCTGGAAGTCCAGACGACGGCCAGTAGTACCAGATGTAAGGAGTCGGCGGAGGCGCAGGCGCAGTCACCAGGAAGTTCCCGGTCAGACCTTGCGATCCGGTAGCCACAACAACAGTGCGGTAACCCGGTTGTGCAGCCGTATCGACATTGATCAGAGCTTCGATGTGAGTTGCGTCATCAACCTGGAACGACGAAACGGTAATGCCAGGACCAAAGTTCACCGTGGTGACACCAGGTGTCCAATTGGTGTAGATGCCATTGATCGTGACCTGAAGCTGGTTGGTTCCTTGCAGTGCGTTATTGGGACTGAGATAGGTAACCGCCGGCACACCGCCTGTCACCACGAACGCGCCGCTGTCTGTAAGCGACTCGCCTGCGGTGACCATATAGATGGACCGTGCTCCGGGAGTTGCCGTGGGGGCAATGTTCATGTCCACAGTGGCACTGGTCGGACTGTTGATGATGACCGCGTTGATCTTGAGGTCGTAGCCGCCGCCGGCAATGTAGAACTGGGTGAAGTTCTGCTGCCAGTGCGTGTTCGCGCCGGTAATGTTGAACACGACTTCTTGCCCCTCGTTACCGGTGTTCGGTGAGACCTGGGTGATGATGGCCGGACCGGGAATGACGGCAAAGGCGCTGTAGCTCACGATCTCGCTACCGGTGCCAGTCGTCTGCCCCGGCGTGCAACCGACTAAAGTGGCAGTCGCGGTTGCGTCGGCGCAGGGAACGTCGGGTGTGGTCACAGTGACGGTGCGGCTGCCCACGAAGGCCAGTGGATCGATGCTGATGTTGGCCGTCAACTGAGTAGGGCTGTTGTACGTCACGCTGTTCACGACAATACCAGTGCCAAACGTAGCCGTGCTCAACGCATCAAAGTGTGAGTACTGGCCAGTGAGAACGACATTCAGGTTCTGAACACCCTGTTCAGCCTGGTAAGGATTGGCCTCAGTAAGCGTGGCTACGTTGGGCACGACCGTGAACGAGTACTGTTGCGATGCGACTTCGCCATAGGTGGAAACAGTGACAGTTTTGTAACCCGGTGTTGCTGCGGTTGAGATCGCAACCGATGCGGTGAGTGATGTCGGGTTGTTCACGGTGATTTGCCCAACCTGGAAGTTGGGATCTCCGAAGCTGACAGTCGTTACACCCGCGATGAAATGAGTGGCAGACCCCGTAATCGTCACAGGCTGAGTGCTGCCCTGCAGTCCCGAAACCGAGGATACGGAATTGATCTGTGCCGCACCTTGGCCCACACAGAAGTTGTCGAGAATCGGAGCGGTCGAAACCTGCTCGTTCCCTGTGGTCACGGTTAGAACATGGCCGCAAGGCGTGCTGGGGTCCACATAGGCCCAAGGCTGAACTGTGATGTTCGCGATCAGGTTAGCGCTGTCGATCACATTGACCGAATTCACTGTGATACCCGTGGCTCCCGACGGGCTGAAGGCCAGCGAGGTCACGTTTTGCTGCCAGGAGGTAAAGCGACCCAGAACCTGAAGATTCATAGTCGCACCCTGCGCCCCTCCAGCGGGGGATATCGCCAGCATTGTCGGGAACCCTTCCTCAATGTCGATCGCCTGCTGCAACGTAACCACTTCGCCGTCGGTGGAGGTGGTCAGGGAGGCGAATCCGACCGGAGAGTTAGAGAGCACCGTGATCTGAACCCTCGCGCTAGTCGGGCTATTAACCGTGAGCTGATCCACCACAACACCTGAGCCGAAATTCATCGTGGTTTCGCCCTGCAGCCAATGCGTACCGACTCCCTCAATGCACAGGTCCGAGGTCTTAAGTTGGGAAACGACCCACGTCAGCGATGGATCGCCTTTTAAGAACTTCGCTTGGCAATTCTCAACAACCGGCCCGACGCTCGCGATGTATGCCGCGCTCGGCGTCACGCTGAATCCGGTACCTCCGACAATCTCAGAACCGGTAATCATGGTGACGCTGTTTCCACCAACAGGCGCCGTTGGCGAAACAGCGATAGTTGCCGTGGCAGTGGTGGGGCTGGTGATTGTCAGGTTCGATACGGTTACGCCTGCGCCGAGGATGGCTTCGGTCGTGTTCGGGACCCAGTTCGTCAGTGAACCCGTGATCGTGACGTCTTCCGTAGAACCCTGCGCTGCGCTCGACGGACTGACGCTCAACAATGTTGGACTCGCTGGAGCATCTACTCCGAAGCCACCAATCAACTGTTCCGTGCCGGTATTCACGAAGACCGATTGCCATCCGGGCTGAGAAGCAGTTGTGACGCCGTTATTTAGATAACTGGTTGTGATGTTCGCAGTGAGATGCGTGGCATCAGTCACGGTCACGTTGTTTACAGTGATCTGCGGGCCAAACAATACGTTGGTCGAACTGGCGGAGAAGTGTGTATTCTCCCCAACAATTGCGACATCGAGCGTTGAGTTCTGCGGTGCGTGAGAGGGACTAATGCTGATCAGTCCAACCGGCGTGCTGGTGACGTTGAAGCATGTGGTAACGATCTCTCCGCCCGTCGTTAACGTAACGAGACGCGCATAACCGCACGGCGAAGTGTAGGTCTCCTGGAGGTTCGTTGCTGCGTTCGATGCGATAGTCAAAGTTCCCGTGGCGCTTACTGGACTGTTAACCGTGAAGTTCGACAAGGTCACGCCCTGCCCGGAAATTACCGGCAGAGTAGCCTGAGAGAAGTGCGTGAACTGACCATTGAAACTGACCGAAAGGGTCGTACCGGGCAGTCCGTTAGCTGGACTCATTGTCAGCGAAGGCGTGTTGGCATAGACGTTGATTGAGGAGTTGACTACTTGGCCGCCGGTCGCCATGTAGAAGCTGTATGACCCGGGTGGCGTGCTTGTCGGAACCGTGATGTTGAGTTTCGCATCGGTCGCGTCGGTTATCGTGACCTGGTTGACGATGGGGTTTCCAAACGGCTCTGGATTGAACGCCGCTGTAGTGGTGCTCTGATTCCAGATGGTGTTCAAGCCGGTTACAGCGAGCGTTACCTGACCACCCTGCGGCACGCTGTTCGGCGTGACACTGACAATGGATGCAGCAGAAGGGGTGACACTAAAGGTGAATGGGAAAATGGTCGAGTTGCCGAGCGAATCGATGCTCGTGAGGCGCGCCGTAATTGGTCCAACGTTGGCAACCTGACTGACCATAATGTTTACGACCACATCGGTAGGAGAGTTCACGGTGATCGAATTGACCTTGATCTCCCCTGTAAAGTCCGCGAGCATAGACGCCGGAGCGGTCGAGCTGAAGTTCGTGTTAACTCCCTGGATCTCGACGTTCAGCGTTTGACCTTGTTGGGCGGAGCTTGGTGACACGGAGCTGATATATGGAGTCGTGCCTATAACAGTGAAGGCGTTCGCAAGTGCTGCGATTTCGCCTCCGGTCGTGACCGTAATGTTTTGCACGCCCGGTATTGCACTGGACGGCACAGCGAGCTGAACCGTAGCACTTGTCTGACTGTTGACCGTCACGTCACCGACGATAATTCCGCCGGTAAGCGAGAACTGAGTCGCATCTTGCAGCCAATGAGTATTGTTGCCCAATACGGTGACAGGCAGGCTCATTCCCTGGCCCGCGTTGTTGGGAGTGACGCTGACTATGGAAGCACCGTTCGGCCCAACCAGGAACGCTTGCAAACTGGAAGTGGCAAACTCACCTCCGGTCACCGTCGTGATAGCGCGGTACCCAACAGGAGTCGTATTGCTGATCGAGATGTTCGCAACCGCATCGGTTCCGTCCGTAATCGTCAGCGAATTGATAGTGATCCCATCGCCAAAGTTAGCGAACGTAGAGTTATCGAAATGCGTTCCGCTCGCGGCTAGTGCGACATTCAGCGTCTGGCCCTGGTTGCCAAAGGCAGGAGTCACCGCAGTAATGGTATGGGCATTGGTCGGGTCGGCAATGATAAATGCGGAATTCAGTTGAGCGGTCTCCGTGGCGCCGCCTGATAGAGGTGTCGTGACCGTGATGCTCCGCGCACCGTAATCCCATGGATTTGCGACCGGATAAAGCGTTGCATCGATCTCATTGCGCGAAACCAGCGTCTGATTGCTTACTGTGATGTCAGATGGGTTGCTGCTGTTGTTGACGTCTACAAAGCTGATCGCCGACGAAGCGTTGAAATTAGTCGATCCGTTGCCGGTAATCTTCACGTTGACAGAAGTACCGGCAGCGCCCGCTCCTGGCGACACCACTGCGACGGCAGCAGGCGGATTGGTGGTGCTGGCCGATCCGGTGAGCGAAACGGCCAGTGGTGAGCCAACCGCAGCTGAGTGTTCAACCGTCAGCGAGCCAGACACCGCTCCCGGAGTCACCGTGGTGCTCGGAGCGAAGTCAACTGAGATGCCGCAGGAAGAATTGGCCGCAATCGTGCCGCTGGCGCAGTTGCTGGTCGCGGTGAAGTTGCTGGTTGGCGTGAGGGTGAAGGTTTCCGACTGGGATTCGTGATTGGTCAGAGTAATAGTCTGAGGCGGGCTAGAAGTTCCAAGCTTTTGCGCGCTGAAATTCAATAAAGAGGGCGAAACCGTCAACGGAGAGGTGCCGCTGCCGGAAAGGTTGACCACCTGTGGGCTGGTCGCCACAGCGCTGTCGTAGATCGCCAGTTGGCCGGTGCCAGTACCACCTTTCGTGGGAGCGAATTGAACCGGCAGGTTGCAAGAAGCGCCGGGGGCGAGCGCAGAGGGCGGTGGAGAGCAGAGGTTGGTCCCAGTGGTTGTTGTTGACTGGCTGAAGTTGCCTGTGAACTGGAAGTTGCTTATGTTTAGCGGATTTGATGAATCGTTGTTCGTGATGGTGATTGTCTGGTAGGCGCTGGTAGTGCCCACGGGAGCCGTGAAGGTAGTGATGGACATCGGTGTAACTGTTACGGGTGCGTTCCCAGTACCGGTCAGACTCACCGTCTGCGGGGAGGTATTCGCGTCGTCGCTAATACTCAATGTGGCGTTTCTGGTTCCGGATCCCGTAGGCGCAAAAGTGATCGACACAACACAGTTGGAACCACCCGTAACCGTGCTGCAAGGATTGTTAGTCACCGTAAAATCGCCGGCATTTGTGCCCGTGATCGTAACGCCGCTGAAATGCAAAGACGCCGACTGCTGATTGGTTACTGTAACGGTCTGGGCTGAGCTTGTGGTTCCTTCTAACTGGGCGGCAAAAGTGAGCGAAGTCGACGAAAGGGCCACGGGCACCACTCCTGTCCCGCTCAACATCACCGTTTGCATACCACCTGCATCGCTGTTGACCGTAAGAGTCCCTGCTGGAACCCCTCCAAGAACGGCGGGCATAAGAGTGAGCCCAATGTTGCAAGTCGCTCCGGCACCTAGGGGGCCAGGGTTGGCACAGGTCGTCGACGGGTCCAGGGAATAGCCGCCGCCACCCGAGACAGCGATCGAAGTGATGTTGAGAGCAATCGCTTGATTGTTCGTGAAGGTAACGAACATGACAGGGCTCTTCTGGTTCTCTGCCACGTTGCCGAAGTTCACTGAGTTCGTCGAAAGCGTGGTTGGGTTGATTCCCGTCCCTGTGAGAGCCACGGTCAGCGATTGCGTCGGTGAAGTAGTGTTGACGGTCAGATTGCCTGCGGCAATCGGGCCCGCGCTGGTTGGCTTCAGAGTGACAGCGACAGTGCAGCTGGCGCCCCCCGCAAGCGAGCCTGAGTTGGGGCACGTCGTCGATGGATCCAGAGCATAGCCTCCGGCTGGTACCGTAATCGTGCCAATGCCTTCCGGGGTTGACTGATTGTTCGTCACGGTCACCGTCTGAATCGGGCTGGTCACACCGACCGCGACGTTGCCGAAGTTCAACGAGCTCGTCGAAAGCGCGTTGGCGTTGATGCCCGTGCCTGTGAGAGCCACAGTCAGCGATTGCGTCGGTGAAGTAGTGTTGATGGTCAGATTGCTTGCCGCAATCGGGCCCACGCTGGTGGGGTTCAGAGTGACAGCGACACTACAGCTGGCGCCCCCCGCGAGCGTGCCCGAGTTGGGGCACGTCGTCGACGGATCCAGCGCATAGCCTCCGGCTGGTACCGTGATCGGGCCAATGCCTTCCGGTGTTGTCTGATTGTTCGTCACGGTCACCGTCTGAATCGGGCTGGTCACACCGATCGCCACGTTGCCGAAGTTCAACGACGTCCCCGAAAGCATGTTGGCGTTGATGCCCGTGCCTGTGAGAGCCACAGTCA
>Ga0126381_100001039_pt1 | contig 30060 bp, 21 predicted proteins | sample PanSoiMetPlot_28_FD_96465 | JGI IMG/M metagenome (GOLD analysis project Ga0126381, IMG submission 96465) | Tropical forest soil microbial communities from Panama - MetaG Plot_28 | ecosystem: Environmental > Terrestrial > Soil > Tropical forest > Bulk soil | place: Panama | collected 2016-02-17
CTCGGCGGAGACGGCATCGAGAATGAAGTTGAAGCTGCCTCTGTGCTTCTGCATCTCACCGGAATTGCGCGAAACGACGACTTCGTCGGCGCCGAGACGAAGGGCATCGTCCTTCTTGCCGGGTGAAGTGGTGAAGACGACCACGTGAGCTTCAAGCGCGTGCGCGATCTTCACCGCCAGATGACCGAGCCCGCCAAGGCCTAGGCGAGTAAGTGGTGATGCCGGCGCAGAGGAGAGGCGCGGCGCCCGCGAGGTTGAGGTTGGAGGGCACGTGCAGGACGAAGTGCTCGTCGACGACTACGCTATCGGAATAGCCGCCGTAAGTGACGCCGCCGAGGTGCTTGTCGGGCATGTTGTAAGTGAGCGTCATGTTGAGGCAGAACTGCTCGAGTCCGGCGAGGCATTCGGGGCAGGTGCGGTCGGAATCGACCATGCAGCCGACGGCAGCGAGGTCGCCGGGCTTGAAACTTTTTACCGCGGAGCCAACTTTGGCGACACGGCCGACGATTTCGTGACCGGGGATGCACGGGTAGACCGTGGGCATGACGCTCTGCCACTCATTGCGGACCTGGTGAAGATCGGAGTGGCAGATGCCGCAGAAGAGGATTTCGATCTGGACGTCGTGTTCGGTTGGATCGCGGCGCACGACGCTTGCAACAGCGAGAGGCGAGGTCGCGCTGCGCGCGGAGTAGGCTCTGGCGTTGTACATGAGATGAGAGCTCCTTTTTATTTGAAATCTCGAATACGAGCTTCGCTTGCGTGGCCGAATGGCATTCGGCCGCAGGCTGCCAGCCTGCCCTACTGGTTGTATTGCAGGTCGGTAACGTGTTCCATCCAGTCGACGGGTTTGCCGTCGAGCTGTTCCTGGATAGCGATGTGGGTCATGGCGGTGGTTGGCGCGGCGCCGTGCCAGTGTTTTTCGGCGGGCGCGATCCAGACGACATCGCCGGGACGGATCTCCTCAACAGGGCCGCCCCAGCGCTGGACTCGGCCGCAGCCGGCGGTGACGACAAGGGTCTGGCCGAGCGGATGAGTGTGCCATGCGGTGCGAGCGCCGGGTTCGAAGGTGACGGCGGCCCCGCGCACGCGGGCGGGCGAGGGCGCATCGATCAGCGGGTCGATACGCACGGTGCCGGTGAAGTACTCCGCTGGGCCTTTGGACGAGGGTTGGGAACCGATTCGTTTGATGTCCATTCGTGAACTCCCCGGACGGTTCAGCGGCCGGTCATTTGCTCGATGTGCTCGGGATACCGCGCCCCCTGCACGGTGATCTGAGAGGCCGCGGCGTCAATGTCGCAGAGATCGGCCGGGGTGAGTTCGACTGAGGCGGCCCCGAGGTTTTCTTCCAGGCGATGGAGCCTGGTGGTGCCGGGGATGGGAACCATCCACGGCTTTTGCGCCAATAGCCATGCGATCGCGATTTGAGCGGGCGTCGCTTTTTTCCGTTGAGCGATGCCGTCAAGCAGATCCACAAGGGCGCGATTGGCTTTCATCGCATCGGGCGTGAAGCGGGGCAAAATGTTGCGGAAGTCGGCGCTGTCGAGCTTGGTGTTTTCGTCCATCTTTCCGGTGAGGAAACCTTTGCCTAAAGGGCTGAAGGGGACGAAGCCGATGCCGAGCTCGTCGAGAGTGGGGATCACTTCCTTCTCAGGAGTCCTGGTCCACAGCGAATATTCGCTCTGGAGCGCGGCGACGGGCTGAACTGCGTGCGCGCGGCGGATGGTTCGAACGCCCGCTTCGGAGAGGCCAAAGTGGCGGACCTTGCCTTGCTGAATTAAATCCTTCACGGTTCCGGCGACGTCTTCAATGGGGACGTCGGGATCGACGCGGTGTTGATACAACAGATCGATGACATCGATCCTCAGCCGCTTCAGCGAGGCGTCGGCGACTTCGCGGATATGCGCCGGCCGGCTGTCCAGCCCAACCTGTTTACCGGTCGCCGGATCGATCTTGAAACCGAACTTGGTCGCGATGACCACCTGCTTGCGGAACGGCGCGAGGGCTTCGCCCACGAGTTCTTCGTTGATATACGGGCCGTACACTTCAGCGGTATCGAAGAAGGTGACGCCGCGCTCGACGGCTGCGTGGATCAAGGGGATCATCTGCTGCCTGTCTTTGGCCGGACCGTAGCCGAAGCTCATGCCCATACAGCCGAGGCCGATGGCTGAAACTTCGAGCCCGCTCTTTCCAAGTCTGCGTTTCTGCATCTGTGCTTCCTTCATCTCCAGGGTAGGTGGAAGGATCCCGGCAGCGGTATCCCGATCCTTCCGATTTATTGCCTATTCCTGTCGGAGTGTCGGCTGGAGTACAAAAAGCTGGCTTTTGGCTTTTAGCCGCTAGGGGGCAATCGCTTGTGGAAGAACGGGGTGAGATCGTCGACATAGGCGGCCACGTTCGACGTATCCGAGCCGCGACCGGAAAGGGCGGTCCGGACCGCTCCAGGACGCACTTCCGAACACGTTCCCATAGGCCGCATGGCGAAAGCTAGTCGCCCAGGCGCGTAAGCGCCGGGAAAGCAGCACCAACCGTTCAGCTCCGGTGTCGCAGCAATGGCGTGGTTTTTGGGCCCTTACGTTTTCGGTCGGAGGCAGGGGTTAACACCTGCGGGCTGCTTGTTAGAATGGGATTCATCCATGATTCAAACGCTTTTCGGTTCCGTGGAGCAGGAGCCGTCTCTCCTTGAAAAATTGAAGGCTGGCGTGGAGAAGACGCGCGCGGGGCTGGTTTCCGCGCTCGAGGACGCCATACAGGGCAGGAAGGAGATCGACGCCGATCTGCTGGATGAACTCGAGTACACGCTGATCTCCTCCGATATGGGCGTGCGGACGACCGAAGAGATCTTGGAGCGGATCCGGGAACGCGTGCAGCGGCACCAACTGAATGACGCGTCGGAACTTCGCGGATTAATCCGCGGGCAGCTTCTGGAGATTCTGGCGGCGAGCGAGCGGGCTCCGGCCATCGTGGCGGAGCCGCCGGCGGTGATCCTTGTGGTGGGAGTGAACGGCTCGGGTAAGACCACTACCATCGGCAAGCTGGCGGCGCGGTTCAAGGCTGAGCAGCGATCGGTGTTGCTGTGCGCCGCCGATACGTTCCGCGCGGCGGCTATCGAGCAACTGGAAATCTGGGGCGAGCGCACGGAAACGCCGGTGGTGCGGCAGGGGCCGGGCAGCGACCCGAGCGCGGTGCTGTTCGACGCGCTGAATTCGGCGCGGTCGCGCAAGGCGGATTACGTGATTGTCGATACGGCCGGGCGCCTGCAGACCAAGGAAAACCTAATGGCGGAGCTGCAAAAGATGAGCCGCACAGCCAAGAAGGTGATTGCAGATGCGCCACACGAAGTGCTGCTGGTTCTGGACGCGACCACCGGGCAGAACGGCCTCGAACAGGCGCGCAAATTCACGGAGACGTCGGGCGTAACAGGCATCGTGCTCACGAAGCTGGACGGCACAGCCAAGGGTGGCATCGTGGTGGCGATTGCGCGCGAGCTGAATCTGCCAATCCGGTATGTCGGCGTTGGCGAGAGAGTGGACGACCTGCTGCCATTCGACGCCGAGAAGTTCATCGAATCCCTCTTTGAAAAATGAATCCGGCCTACATGCGCGAGGCGCTCGATCAGGCGAGGAAGGGGCGGGCGCTGACCAGTCCCAATCCGCTGGTGGGCGCGGTGGTGGTACGGGACGGCGAGGTGGTGGGGCGCGGCTTCCACACCTATGAAGGCATGAAACATGCCGAAGTGCTGGCGATGGAAGAGGCTGGCGAGCGGGCGCGCGGCGCGACGCTGTACCTGAACCTGGAACCATGCTCGCACCTGGGTCGGACGCTGCCGTGCGCGGACGCGGTGATCGCCGCGGGCATCGCGCGGGTAGTGGCGGCCATGGAAGACCCCAATCCGCTGGTGGCCGGGCAGGGATTTCGCAGGCTGAGAGCCGCGGGGATCGAGGTCGAGATGGCTTCGGAGTTCGCGGCCGAAGCCGCCAAGCTGAACGAGCCGTTCGCGCATTTCATGCGCTCCGGGCGTCCGCTGGTAACGCTGAAGGCGGCGATCACGCTGGACGGCAAGATTTCGGCTCCGGACGATAACGAGGGTTGGATCACGAGTCCGCGGGCGCGAGAGCATGTGCAGCAGTTGCGGCACGACCACGACGCGATCCTGACGGGCATAGGGACAGTGTTGGACGACGATTGCCGGCTGACCGACCGCACCGGTCTGCCGCGCGTGAGGCCTCTGCTGCGCATCGTGATGGATTCGCAGCTCAGGCTGCCATTGGATTCGAAGCTGGCGAGGAGCGCCGCGGGAGATGTGATGGTAGCGACGACCTCGGCGTCATCGGCCGCGCGGCGGGAGGCGGCGCAGAACAGAGGCATCGAGGTTGTGGTGCTGGACGGCGCCAACGGGCGCGTGGACTTCGTGGGGCTGGTGGACTGGCTGGCGAAGCGGCGCTACCTTTCTCTGATGATCGAGGCCGGCAGCAAGCTGAACTGGGCGGCGCTGGACGCCGGCGTGGTGGACCGCATCTTCTTTTATTACGGCGCGAAGATTCTGGGCGGGCTGGAAGCGCTTCCACTGGCGGGAGGAATCGGCAGGCGTCGACGGTCGGACGCGATCGCGGTACACGGCGTGACGATCCACCCGATTCCGCCGGACGAGTTCGCCGTGGAAGGATATCTCGATGTTCACCGGAATCATTGAAGAGCTGGGCACGGTGGATTCGGTGGTGACGCGCTCCGCGGGTGCGCGGTTGCGGGTGCGGTGCGCCACTGTGATGGACGACATGAAGGAAGGCGCGAGCATCGCGGTGAACGGTGTGTGTCTGACCGCAGTGGATCTTCGGCCTGACGGGTTCCACGCGGACCTGGCGCCGGAGACGCTGCGGCGCAGCAATCTGGGCGATCTGCGGGCGGGCTCGCGCGTGAACCTGGAACGGCCCCTTTCGCCTTCGGGCCGGCTGAGCGGTCACATCGTGCAGGGGCACGTGGACGGCACCGGCGAGTTCCTTGGACTCGACGCACTGGGCGACGAGAACTGGTGGCTGCGCATCCGAGTGCCTGCGGGGCTGGATGCGTTCCTGGTTTTTAAGGGATCGATTGCGATTGACGGCATCAGCCTGACGATCGCGGCGCTGGAAGGAGACGTCCTTGCGGTGACGATTATTCCGCACACCTATCGGAATACGACTCTGGGCGGGTATCGGCCAGGCGCGCACCTGAACCTGGAATGCGACGTGATCGCGAAGCACGTGGAGAAGCTGTTGCGGAAGATTGAAGTGAACAACGGGCTAACGGTCGAGGGGTTGAAGGAGCAGGGGTACTGAGGGGAGCCCGGACTACGCTCTCGCAAAGGCGCAAAGCCGTAAAGTTAATATGTTCTTTGCGCCTTGGCGGCTTTGCGAGAGTATTCCGCGTTACCGCTTCAGCTCTTCGACAATTTCCGACGCGATGGTGCGGGCTTTGTCCAGTTGGCCGGGTTCGAGGCTGATGGCGCCGACGCGCGCGTGGCCTCCGCCGCCGTAGCGCTCGCAGATTTTCGCGAGGTTATGCTGCGGCTCTTCGGTCGACCAGGGATTCGAACCTACCGAGATCTTCGTGCGGAAGCTGGATGGGCTTACTGAAACCGTGTATACAGAGCTGGGGAACAGGTAGTAGGGGATGAACTTGTTGTAGCCCTCCATGTCATAACCGGCGAGGTCGAAGAAGACGACGCCGTCATCCTGGTGGGCGCGGCCGCGGATGATGTCGATGGATTGGACATGGCGGCGATGTAAGGGAACGTATAGCTCCTGGATTTCCGGCTCGGCGACAATCTCCGCGAGTTGCCGGTGCTGCATCCAGCGAATGACTCTGTGGACGATATCGGAGCCTTTGGCCGCCTCGATAACGAGGGTCAGTTTCATGGCCGGCGCGCCAAGCTCGACGGCGGTGCGGGCGTCGGGATATTGCGCGCCATCGATGATGATGGACCAGTGGACCAGGTCGTCCAGATCGGGTGCACGAAACTTCCAGCGGTCGCAGGCGACGGCGGCGATGAAGGATGTGCAGGATTTGTAATTCGGATCGTAGAGCTTGCGGCCGCTGGTGTCGCGGCGGAACTCGGCGGCATCCTCAGGAGTGAGGAAGGCGCTCTGGTGGTGGTCGAACCACCAGGTGAGCCGGGGATTGGTGGAATATTTGAAATCGACAATGGCGTTCTCTTCGCCATCGAAAAGCGCGGGATCGAACGTCTGCGCTGCCCGGTGAGCCATGCCCGTGTAAGTAAACTCCGCCTCAGGGTGGACCGCCCCCGCAATGAACCGGCTGAAGTAAGCGGCCGACGCCGCTCCGTCGAAGCAATGATCGTGATACAGGACGCGTATCCGCATGAAGATGTGAGGAAAACCTTTTATCGTGCCTGAAACGGCGAAGAAAAGCAAGTGAAAAATCAGCGGTGAGGGCTGGGCGCCGGCGGTCCTTCGGGCCGCGCCGCCTGTCCCACCTTCCTAGACCGAGGGTTGTGCGGCGAGGTAAGCGTCGATCCCTGCGGCGGCCTTGCGGCCTTCGGCGATGGCCCAGACGACGAGGGATTGGCCGCGGCGCATGTCGCCGGCGGCGAAGATGCCAGGCACGGAGGTCATGTGGCGGTCGTCGGTGGCGACGTTGCCGCGGGCGTCGAGCGAGATGCCTAGCTGTTCCAGCAGACCATTTTTGACCGGTCCAAGGAAGCCCATGGCGAGCAGAACGAGATCGGCGTCGAGCGTGAATTCGGTGCCGGGGATCGGTTCGAATTTGGGCGGCGGTCCCACACGAACAGCGTGGAGTTGACGGACGCGGCCTTGCTCGTCGGCGGTGAAATGTGTGGTGGAGACGCTCCAGTCGCGGATGCCGCCTTCTTCGTGCGAGCTTTCGACGCGGAGCTGCATCGGCCAGAGAGGCCACGGAGTGGCAGCGGCGCGTTCGTCGGGCGGCTTGGGCAGCAGCTCGAACTGGTGTACGGAAGCCGCGCCCTGACGATGGCTGGTGCCGAGGCAGTCGGCGCCGGTGTCGCCGCCGCCGATGATGACGACGCGCTTGCCGCCTGCGAGAATGGCGCCGGCATCGGGGACGGTGTCGCCTTCGTTGCGGCGGTTCTGCTGCGGCAGGAACTCCATGGCGAAATGGATGCCTTTCAGCTCGCGGCCGGCTACTTTGAGGTCGCGGGGCTGCTCGGCGCCGCCGGCCAGTAGGATGGCGTGGAAGTCGGTTAGCAGTTTCTCGACGCGAACGGTGTCGCCCACATGGGCGTTGGTCTGGAATTTCACACCTTCGGCGCGCATCTGTTCGAGACGGCGGTCGATGAGGTGTTTCTCCATTTTGAAATTCGGGATGCCGTAGCGCAGCAGTCCGCCGATGCGGTCGTTCTTCTCGAAGACGGTCACTTCGTGGCCGGCGCGCGCGAGCTGCTGGGCGGCGGCGAGGCCGGCGGGGCCTGAGCCTATGACGGCGACGCGCTTGCCGGTGAGGACGGCGGGCCGCTCGGGGCGGATGAAGCCTTCGTCGAAAGCGCGATCGATGATAGCTTTTTCGATCTGCTTGATGCTGACCGGCGGCTCGTTGATGCCAAGCACGCAAGATGCCTCGCAAGGCGCGGGGCAGATGCGACCGGTGAATTCGGGGAAATTGTTGGTGGCGTGCAACTGGCGGACGGCTTCGCGCCAGCGGCCGTGGTAAACGAAATCGTTCCAGTCGGGAATGAGGTTGGTGAGCGGGCAGCCCTGGTGACAGAAGGGCACACCACAATCCATGCAGCGCGCGCCCTGACCGCGGAGTTTCTCCTCCGGGAACGGATGGTAGATCTCGAACCAGTCTTTGATGCGCTCAACAGGCGGACGGCGCTCGGCAACTTCGCGGGTGATTTCCATGAAGCCGGTGATTTTACCCACGGGCCACCTCCGGTTGTGAGGCGGGATGGAATCCCGCGTCAGGTTGGTAGCCCGCCGGCGCCGCGCTCCCGCAACCAGCGCGCCGGCTGCCAGCCTGCCCTACCAACACTCGTTTGTATTCGTGTGGGAAAACTTTGATGAATTTCGGCAGCATCTGCTCCCAGTTCTCCAAAATCCATTTGCCGCGCGGACTGCCGGTCGCATCGACGTGGCGGGCGATGAGGCCGCGCAGTCGTTCGACGTCCTCGACGGGCACGGGTTCCAGATCGACGCCCGCGTGATTGCAGCGGCGTTCGGCGAAGTCGCCCTTCTCGTCAAGCACGTAAGCCAAGCCGCCGCTCATGCCGGCGGCGAAGTTGCGGCCAACCTTGCCGAGCACGACCACCAGGCCGTTGGTCATGTATTCGCAGCCGTGGTCGCCGAGGCCTTCGACCACGGCGGTGGCGCCGGAGTTGCGGACGCCGAAACGCTCGCCGGCCATTCCGTTCAGGAAAGCTTCGCCGCTAGTGGCGCCGTAGAGCGCCACGTTGCCGATGAGGATGTTCTCTTCGGGCAGGAAGGAAGAGCCCTTCGGAGGATAGATCACCAGGAGGCCGCCGGAGAGTCCTTTGCCGACGTAGTCGTTGGCGTCGCCTTCGAGCTCGAGCGTTACGCCGCGCGCGAGAAATGCGCCGAAGCTCTGGCCGGCGGATCCGTTGAACTGGAAATGGACGGTATCGTCGGCGAGGCCGCGGGAACCGTGGCGGCGTGCGATTTCACCGGAGAGCATAGCGCCCACCGTACGATGAATGTTGCGGATGGGCAGCTTGAATTCGATGGGCGTGCCGCTTTCCAGCGCCTCAGCGGCGTGTTCGATGAGTTTGTAGTCGAGCGCCTGGTCGAGCCCGTGATCCTGCGCCTGTACGCAGCGGCGGGCGATGCGGCGCGGCATCTGCGGGTTATAGAGGATGGCCGCGAAGTCGATGCCCTTGGCTTTCCAGTGGTCGATGGCCTGGCGGGCGTCGAGCAGATCGACACGGCCCACCAGTTCGTCGAACGTGCGGCATCCGAGTCGGGCCATATACTGCCTCACCTGCTCGGCGATGAAGAAGAAGAAGTTGATGACGTTCTCGGCCGAGCCGGCGAACTTGGCGCGCAGCGCCGGATCCTGCGTCGCGATGCCGACCGGGCAGGTGTTGAGGTGGCACTTGCGCATCATGATGCACCCCATTGCGACGAGCGGGGCGGTGGAGAAGCCGAACTCCTCGGCGCCGAGCAGCGCGGCGATCACCACGTCGCGGCCGGTTTGCAATTTGCCGTCAGTCTGCACGCGGATGCGACCGCGGAGATCGTTGAGCACGAGCACTTGGTGGGTCTCGGCAAGACCAAGCTCCCACGGCACGCCGGCGTGCTTGATGGAACTAAGCGGCGAGGCGCCGGTGCCGCCGGTGTCGCCGGAAACAAGGACGACATCGGCATGGGCCTTGGCGACGCCTGCCGCGACCGTGCCAACGCCGACTTCGGCGACCAGCTTGACGGAGATGCGGGCGCGCGGGTTGACATTCTTCAAGTCGTAGATCAACTGCGCCAAGTCTTCGATGGAGTAGATGTCATGGTGTGGCGGCGGCGAGATGAGGCCGACGCCGGGGATGGAATGGCGCACCCGCGCAATGGTCTCGTCGACTTTGTGGCCGGGAAGCTGGCCGCCTTCGCCGGGCTTGGCGCCCTGGGCCATCTTGATTTGCAGCTCGTCGGCATTGACCAGATAGTTGGTGGTGACGCCGAAGCGACCGCTGGCCACCTGCTTGATGGCAGAGCGGCGATCGTCGTGGTAGCGCTCTTCGTCTTCCCCGCCCTCGCCTGTGTTGGACTTGCCGCCGATGCGGTTCATGGCTTGGGCCAGCGTCTCGTGCGCTTCCTTGGAGATGGAGCCGAAGGACATCGCGCCGGTGGCGAAGCGCTTCACGATGGAAGCGGCTGGTTCGACCTCGTCGAGCGGAATGGGTTCGTGCGAATCCTTGATTTCCAGCAGGCCGCGCAGGGTGCAGAGCTGGCGGTTCTGTTTATCGATCAGGTCTGTGTATTCCTGGAAGGTCTGGAAACTCTCTTGGCGGACGGCGTGCTGGAGCTTCGCAATCGTCTGGGGATTGTAGAGGTGATATTCGCCGCGGGCGCGGAACTGGTAATTGCCGCCGACGGCGAGCTCGGTATCGGACTCGCTCAAAGGCTGGAAGGCATGGCGGTGCTTAACGATCGCTTCCTGAGCGAGTACGTCGACGCCCACACCTTCTATGCGCGAAACAGTGCCGGTGAAATACTTTTCGACCAGTTTGCGGCTGAGGCCGATGGCTTCGAACACCTGTGCGCCGCGGTAGCTCTGCAGCGTGGAGATGCCCATCTTGGAGAAGGTTTTGAGCAGTCCCTTATTGATAGCCTTGACGAAGTTGGCGGCGGCCTTTTCGGCGTGACCGTTGTTGGTGGCCTGCAGCGTTTCGAGCGCGAGATAGGGATTGACAGCGCTGGCGCCATAGCCGATCAGCAGGGCGAAATGCATGACCTCGCGCGGCTCGCCGGATTCGATGATGAGAGCGACCTGGGTGCGGGTTTCCTCGCGGACCAGGTGGTTGTGCACAGCGGCAAGGGCCAGCAGACTGGGGATGGGCGCGTAATCGGAGTCGAGGCCGCGGTCGGAGAGGATCAGCAGCGTATAGCCGGATTTGATGGCTAGCGAGGCGCGCTTGGCGAGCTGATCGAGAGCGCGCTCCAGGCCGCGGGCGCCGTCCTCCACGGGGAAGAGCATGGGCAGCGTGGTGGCGAGGAAGTCGCCCTGCGAGACGCGGCGCAGCTTTTCCAGATCGTGATTCGTGAGGATGGGGTGCGGCAGCTTCAGTGTGTGGCAGTGCTGCGGCGTTTCGTCCAGAATATTGCGCTCGGTGCCGATGTAGCTGGTGAGCGACATCACCAGCTCCTCGCGGATGGGATCGATGGGCGGATTGGTGACCTGGGCGAAGAGCTGCTTGAAATAATTGAACAGCGGCTGCGGTTTGTCGGAAAGGCAGGCCAGTGGCGTATCGGTGCCCATGGACCCGACGGGCTCTTCGCCCTTTTCGGCCATGGGTCCGAGGATCATGCGCAGGTCCTCGTCGGTATAGCCGAAGGCGCGCTGGCGCTGCAGGAGGGTTTCGTGATCGATGCCATGCTCGCGCGGCGGCTCGGGGAGCGAGTCGAGTGTGATCTGGTTTTCCTTGAGCCAGAGCTGGTACGGATTGCGGCTGTAGAGGCGCTGCTTGAGCTCCTTGTCCGCGACGATGCGGCCCTCGGCGGTATCGACCAGCAGCATCTTGCCGGGCTGCAGGCGGCCCTTGTGCTTCACATCTTCGGGCTTGACCGGGAGCACACCGGTTTCCGAAGCCATGATGATGAGGCCGTCGTTGGTGACGAGGTAACGCGCGGGGCGAAGGCCGTTGCGGTCGAGCGTGGCGCCGATGGAGCGGCCGTCGGTGAAGGCTATGGCGGCGGGGCCGTCCCAAGGTTCCATGAGCGAGGCGTGATATTCGTAGAACGCCCGCTTCTGCGGGTTCATGTGCTCGTTCTTCGACCAGGCTTCGGGAATCAGCATCGCCATGGAATGCGCGATGTCGCGGCCCGACATTACGAGCAGTTCGAGCGCGTTGTCGAATGAAGCCGAGTCGCTACCGCCCGGCTGAATGATGGGGAAGAGCTTTTTGAAGTCGTCGCCGAACAGCGGCGAAGCAAGCACAGACTGGCGCGCGTGCATCCAGTTGACATTGCCGCGCAGCGTGTTGATTTCGCCGTTGTGCGCGATATAGCGATACGGGTGCGCGAGCTGCCAGGTGGGAAACGTATTGGTGGAGAAGCGCTGATGGACCAGGCAGAGTGCGCTGATCACTTCCGGATCGCGCAACTCGGGGTAGAAGTTGGCGATCTGCGGCGCCAGCAGCAGACCTTTATATACGATGGTGCGTGCGGAGAGCGACGGAATGTAGAAGAAGCTTCTCTCCGCGAGGTCGCTGGCCGCAATCTCGGCTTCGGAGCGTTTGCGTACGATGTAAAGCTTGCGCTCGAGCTGATCTTCCGTCATGCTCTTGGCGCGGCCCACGAAAATCTGCTGGATATAAGGTTGGGAATTGCGCGCTAGACGGCCGATGGCAGAGCCATCGATGGGAGTGTCACGCCAGCCAAGGACGGTGAGGCCTTCTTCGCGGACGATGCGCTCCAGAATGCCTTCGGTCTGCAGACGCTGGTGACGCTCGACGGGCAGGAACGTCATGCCCACGCCATATTCGCCGGGCGCGGGCAGCGTGAAGCCGAGCTTGGCGCATTCGCGCGCAAAAAACTGGTGAGGGATCTGAATGAGCACTCCGGCGCCGTCGCCGGTTTCGGGATCGCAGCCGCACGCTCCACGGTGCGTCAGGTTGACGAGCACTTGAATGCCCTTGACGATGATGTCGTGGGATTTCTGACCGCGGATGCTGGCGACAAAGCCGATGCCGCAGGCATCGCGCTCATTGGCGGGATCGTACAGACCCTGCGCCGATGGCAGACCGTTAAAGACAACAGAGTCGTTCATAGTGGTATCTGATGTGAATTACACCGCGAGGAGGGTAATCCTGTAGCGGCTTGGTTCCATTCTGATTGGCGGTCGCCTTGAAGTGTAGTGTAACAGTGGTCCTACTATTAGGCAATAGAAATTTACTTTTCCGTCACAATTAGTAAAACTTATGATATGCTGGACGCGTGGGTTTTTCGGATCTGAGGCTTTTCAGAGAGATAGCTACCAGCAGGAGCATGTCGAAGGGTGCGGCCCACTGTGGAGTGAGTCAGTCCGCTGCCAGTCAGCACGTACAGGAGGTGGAAAAACGCCTCGGAGTGACACTTTTCGACCGTACGAAACGTCCCCTGGAACTCACACCGGCGGGCGAAATTTACGCTGATTTTTGCCGCGATACGCTGCGCCGCGAAGAGGAATTTCAGCGTCAACTGGAAGGCTTGAAGCGGGACGTGGGCGGCACTGTGCGGGTGGCGTCCATTTATTCAGTGGGTCTTTCGGAGATGAGCCGGCTCAGCCAGGAGTTCGCGGAGCGGTATCCGTTGGCACAGCTCGAGGTAGAGTACATGCGGCCGGAGCGGATCTACGAAGCTGTGCGGGACGGTGCAGCGGACCTGGGTGTGGTGAGCTATCCGGAATCGAGCCGCGAGATCGAAGCGATGCTGTGGCGGCGCGAGGAGATGCAGGTGGCGGTGTGGCCGTCGCACGCGTTCGGCTCGCGCGCGGAAGTGAACCCGGCGGATCTCGACGGCATTCCGTTCATCGCATTTGACGAGGACCTCTCGATCCGCCGGGAGCTCGACCGCTTTCTGCGCGCCCAAGGAGTGACCGTGAACGTGGTGATGCACTTCGACAATATCCAGACCATCAAGGAGGCGGTGGCGCTGGGTTCGGGTGTGAGCATTCTGCCCGCGCGCACCATGCAGACCGAGATCGAGCAAGGGAGGCTGGTGGCGATCCGGCTGAACGCGCCCGAGTTGTCGCGGCCCGTGGGCATCCTGCGGCGACGGAGAAAGCAGATCGCCAGAGCGGCGGAGGCGTTTGTGGGGCTGTTGGGGGTGGAGGCGTAATTGTTGTTATGAGCGCCCTGCCCGCACTGGTTTCCGTCGACGAATACCTGCGCACGGTTTACGAGCCCGATGGCGATTATGTGGACGGCGTCGTGTTGGAGAGAAATGCGGGCGAGAAGAGTCACGCGAAGGTGCAGAAGCGGCTCGTACGGTATCTAGAGGACCATTTATCCGGCGTTTTTCGTGATCCAGGAGACGCGGGTGCAGATTTCGAAGACACGCTTTCGCGTCCCGGACATCTGCCTGATCGCCGGACCTGAACCTGACGAGGAGATTTTTACGCATCCGCCGTTCCTCTGCGCGAGATTCTCTCGCCCGAAGACCGCATGACCCGGATGCATCCCAAGATTGGGGATTACCTGGCCTTGAGTGTTCCGCATGTCTGGGTAATCAACCCGCAAACCCGTACCGCCTCGATCCACACGGATGCAGGGAAGCGTGAAGTTCACGACGGCGTGCTGCGAACGGAAAATCCTGAGATCGCCGTTCCGCAGGATGCACTTTTCAGTTAGCCGTTGACCCTCTAAAGTCCTGGCTCGCACCGCTCCCATTGATCGCGTCTCCGATATGACCGTGACACCATAACGGAGCCGGTACCGACCTAAGGGAGCGGTCTCTTAACGTGCGGAAGACTCTTGACAACCCTTGTCGCCTAGGCATAGACTGCAAGGTAAATGAAATCGCGATCCAGTCAATTGCAGAACACGCTCGACCTCCTGGTGCTCCGGACGTTGGCGGGACGCGGACCGCTGCACGGCTACGCCATCGTCAATCACATTCAGGCGGTTTCTGATGAGGAACTGCGGGTGGAAGAGGGGTCGCTCTACCCTGCCTTGCACCGCATGGAGAGCGAGGGGTGGGTGGACGCGGAGTGGACGGTCTCGGAGACGAACCGGCGGGTGAAGCTCTACCGCATCACAGCCGCCGGGCGGAAGCAACTGGCGCGCGAGCAGGAGAGCTGGGAGCGGCTCAGCCGGGCTGTGGGCAAGGTCCTGCGGCTGGCATAGGAGGGCGGATGACCTGGCGTTGGCGGCTGCGTTCTCTGACCACACGGCGCGGCGTCGAGCGCGATCTGGACGATGAACTGCGCTCGCACATCGAGATGCGGGCGGCGGAACTGCGCGCACATGGCGTGTGCCAAGCCGATGCGTTGCGCGAGGCGCGGCGGATGTTCGGCAACCAAGCCGCTGTTCGTGAATCGGCGCGCGATTTCCACATCAATCGCGCGGTAGAAACCTTCTTCCAGGATGCGCGCTATGGCTGCCGCGTGCTGGCGCGGCAGAAGGGACTCGCGCTGACCGCGATTCTCACGCTGGCCTTGGCGATTGGCGCGAACGGCGCCATCTTCAGTGCCATCGAAGCCACGCTGCTTCGGCCGCTGCCATTCCCACATCCCGAGCAACTGGTATTCGTCTGGGGACGCGATGCCATTCACAAGCGCTGGTCGCTCTCGCCCGCGGACCTGGAGGATTTCAGAAAGGCGGGGCCGTTCGAAGCCGTGGCGGCGCTGCAGGCGCAGAGCGTGAACCTGACCGGCATCGAAGAACCGGCGCGCGTGGTGGGAGCGTTCGTCTCGCCGGAGTATTTTTCCATCTTGAGCGTTCAGGCGGCAATGGGACGAACCTTCACGAGCGGCGAAGACGACGACCGCGCGCCGCGGGCGGCCGTGGTGGGATATAGCTTATGGCAGGGGCGATTTGGCGGCGCCCCCGACATCCTCGGCCGCAAGTTAATCCTCAACGGCGATCCGTACACCATCATCGGGGTGCTACCGCGCGATTTTTCGCCGTTTCGGCTCAAGGCCGATGTGTGGCTGCCGTCGCACGTTTATCCGGGCTATACGCGGACGCGCGGACAGACATGCGTGCTGGCAATTGCGCGGCTGCGGGCGGGCTTCTCTTCGGAAAGAGCGCAGCAGGCGTTGAACACGGTTACGGCGCAGCTTGCGCACGCCTATCCGGAAAGCAACCGCGACCGTAGCGCCACGATGGTCCCGCTGCAGGACATGGTAGTCGAAGACATCAAGCCGACGCTGCGCGCGCTGGCGTCGGCGGTAGCGTGCCTGCTGCTGATCGCCTGCGCCAACATCGCGAACCTGCTGATGAGCAAGGCGGCGGGACGGCGGCAGGAGATGTCGATTCGCGCAGCTTTGGGCGCGGGCCGCACCCGCATTGTGCGCCAATTGTTGACCGAAAGCGTGCTGCTGGCGGGCGCGGGCGCACTCGTGGGCGTCGCTGTAGCGGTAGCACTGGGGCGTTACATCGCGCAGAAAGCCGCGGGGTGGCCGGAGGAGGTACGGGTCGAGTTGAACTGGCCGGTGATCGGCTTTTTGGCCAGCACGGCAGTGGGAGCGGCGCTGTTGTTCGGCATGGCTCCGGCGCTGATGGCGAGGCGCTCGGCGGCCGAAGGATTGCGGCAGCGGCGCGATGCCGGCCACACACGGCTGCGAAATATTCTGGCGGCCGGTCAGGTGGCGCTGGCATTTGTGCTGCTGGCGGGATGCGGGCTGATGATGGAGAGTTTGCGGCACCTGCTGCACGTCGATACGGGCTTCGATGGATCGCACGTCCTGACGATGGAATATCGCCTGCCTGCGAGCCGGTATTCCGACCCTACCCGGCAGGCGCGCTTCCACGCGGAGGTGGTCGCGCGCGTTCAGGCGTTGCCGGGTGTGGAGGCGGCGGGAATCGTGCGCGGGCTGCCGTTCAGCGGCAACGGCGGCATGGCGGAAATCGGCTTGCCGGACCGTCCGGCGACGCCCGCATCGGCGCCCTTCACGGCGCAATACAACTCCGCCACCGGCACCTATTTCGAAACGGTGCACATTCCCCTGAGGGCTGGGCGGACGTTCACGTCTGCGGACAACGCCGATGCACCGCGGGTCGTGGCAGTAAGCGAATCGTTCGTGGCGCGGTATTGGCCAGGCAAGGATGCGCTGGGCCGGCAGGTGCTGATTCCGAACCGCGATCTCTCACCGGACAAGCCTCGCCTCGTGGCGGCCACGGTAGTCGGGGTGGTGGGGAATACGCGGCATGACCGGCTCGACGAACCGGACTCTCCGCAGATCTACATTCCGTACGCCCAGGACCCGATTACGTTCGCCTCGCTGGCGGTGCGGACGCGTGGCAATCCGCTGGACCGCGTGCGCGACGTGGAGCGCGCGATGTGGTCCGTCGACAAAGACCAGCCGGTCTGGAAAATTCGCACTCTGGAATCGATGGTGGATGCGTCGCTGGGAGACCGGCGGGTGCTCCTGACGCTCTTCGCAGCCTTTTCCGCGCTGGCGCTGTTCCTGGCGGGACTTGGGCTATACGGTGTGATGGCGTACCAGGTGCAGCGGCGAACGGCAGAGTTCGGCGTACGCATGGCGATGGGCGCGGCTCCGCGCGACATTCTGCGGATGGTGCTGCGGGAGGGACTGGCGCTGGCGGCCATCGGGTTGCTCTGCGGACTCGCGGCGGCGCCGCTGTTCGCGCGCGTGCTGCACGCGGAATTGTTCGGCGTCACGGCCGCAGATCCGGCGGTCTATGCAGTGCTCAGCGCAGTGCTGCTGCTGGCGAGCGCGCTGGCGGTGGCACTGCCCGCGACAAGAGCCACGCGGCTGGATGCGCTTGCGGCATTGCGGGTCGAGTAGTAGGGCGGACGGTCGCTTTTCGCCGTCTGCCAGCTCAACAGCGACAGGCCGCCATAGGCCAAATTCTGCTCCACAATATAGACATGGCGGTGCGAGTCATTACCGTTGGCCGTGAGTTCGGGAGCGGCGGTGGAAGCATCGCGCGGCTTCTGGCCGACCGCCTGGCATGGCGCCTGCTGGATCGCGAGCTACTGGTCGAAGTAGCCAAAGCGGCCAAGGTCGATCCGAAAATCTGCGAACAGTTCGATGAGCGGTGCGACCCGTGGTTCCGGGGCTTGGTGCGTTCCATCTGGCACGGCACGGGCGAGTGGCCGAGCGGCGTGAGCGACGAAGACCTGCTGGACGCGCGTGTAATGCTTGATTTAGGTCGCAAGATCATCGAAGAGGCCGCGCGTCAGGGTGGGTGCGTGGTGGTCGGGCGTGGGGCGCAGTGCATTCTGCGCGGCCGGCCTGACGTGTTCCACGTGTTTGTTTATGCGCCCCTGGAGCTGCGCAAACGGCGGGTGGTTGAACGCGACAGCGAAAGGCCCGATCTGGAGGAGTACGTCCGCCAGAACGACCGCGCGCGCGCCGAATACATCCAGAAGTATTTCGGGCAGCACTGGTGCAATCCCCACCTGTACGACATGATGGTCAACTCACGATGGGGGGACGAGGCGGCCGCCGCAGCCGTGCTGGCCGCGGCGGCGTTACCACCTACTCTACGGTGAAGGGAGCCGAGGCTTCCACGTTCTCCCAGGCTATGTTGAGCTTGCCCTTGTTGCCGCCCGGCGATGAGAGCGCGATTTTGAGCTGCTCCACAGGCGACGAAGGCTTGCTCATTTCGAGCGGGATGCGGCCGAGATCCTTCGAGGGGTCGTCTGTCGTGGCGCCGGCCATGGTGATTCCCCACTGGCCGGTCTGTTTATTCACAATGAGCTGCCACTTGCCCTTATCGAGCGCCACGTAGAGCGAGTATTCGCCCGGCGGCACTGTGAGGCCGTTGAAATTGAGCTCGCCCTCGGTATGCAGCACGGTGGCGTAGTCGGCTCCCAGCCGCCAGATGGTGTCGTCGGGCTGAAGGGCGTCGGCGCCACCGAAGATCTTGCGGCCGCGAACCGAAGGCGCGTGATAAACGATCCAGATCTGCTTGCCGTTGATGGTGACCGAAGTCTCCATGGGCGGGCTCTGTGCGTTTTTCTTCATGAGCTTGGACTTGTCGACGGGTGTGCCTTGTCCCATGCTGCTGGCCACCGTGAGGGCGAGCATAGCGGCGCTTGCAAACACAAATGTTACGAACGGTCGCATCCAATAAGATTCCTTTCGAGACGAGTATAACGCGCAAGCGCTTCGATTCAGCGCGGAGCAGCGGAGGACGCGGCCGCGCTGATTCCGGCCGCGCGCGGGTCGCGCGCCCATCCCGTGAAGGCTCTGCGCTACGACTGAGGCGACCTGCCGGGAACATGCATGAGGGGTTTGACCGGCAGTGTTGCCGGTCCAGCCGAAGGGTCCGCCTTCCGGCCGCTGCACACGACAGTCCTACCTACGCGTTCTCCCCTGCCGCCTGGCGAAGAGTCGCCGCGAGCTGCGCTAGCGTGAAGGGCTTCTGCAGATAATACGCCGGCGAATCGCGCGCGGCGTCGCCGGCGAGCAATTGGTCGGTGTAGCCCGACATGAAGACAGCCTTCATCCTCGGATAGATGCGCGAGAGCTCGCATGCTACTTCGCGGCCGTTCATGCCTGGCATGACGACATCGGTGAGCAGCAGCGGAATAGGTTCCGCGCGGCGAGATACGAGAGCGATGGCTTCATCGCCGCTGGCGGTGGGCAGAGGTTGATAGCCGAGCTCCTCCAACATGCGGCAGGTCAGCATACGAACGTCATCGCGATCTTCAACCACCAGCACCACGCCGGCGCCTCGCGCTTCGGGCCTGACTTCGGCGGTGCTTTCCGGCCCCGCGGCTGTTGCGTAGACACGCGGCAGATAGATCTGGAACGCCGCGCCCTCGCCGGGCTGGCTGTGAACCTCTATCCGTCCGCCCGCGTGGCTGACGATGCCAAACACGGTCGCCAGACCAAGCCCAGTGTTGTTGCGATCCTTCTTGGTGGTGAAGAACGGTTCGAACAGATGGCGCCGCGTGGATTCATCGATCCCATGCCCGGTATCGCGGATTTCCCAAAGCACCTGGGGAGGCTCAAGCGAATTGCGCGTCTCGATGGTGAGGATACCGCCGGCGGGCATCGCTTCGCGCGCATTGACCGCGAGATTCATGAGTACCTGGTGCATCTGCGTACGGTCGGCGGTTACGGTGCCAAGGTCGGGCGCCAGGTGCGTGCAGATGTGGATGTCGTCGCCCAGAATCCGATCGAGCATGCTCTGCGATTCCCGGATCAGCCCGTTCAGGTCGAGCGGGCCCGGCCGCACCACCTGTTTGCGGCTGAACGCCAGCAGTTGGTGCGTGAGGGAGGCGCACTGCGAGCCGGCGGCGCGGATTTCGGCGAGGCGGGTGCGGAAAGGGTTGTCGGCCGCCATTTCCTGCAGCATCCAGTCGCTGTAGCCGTTGATGACGGTCAGAAGGTTATTGAAGTCGTGCGCGATGCCGCCGGCGAGGCGGCCGAGGCTTTCCATCTTCTGCGACTGCACGAGCTGGTCTTCCAACCGCCGGCGGTCGGTGACATCGAAGAAAGAGACGATGACGCGCGACCAATCGTGGCGGGCGGACTCCACAACGGAGACGATCATATCCACCAGGCGCTCTTCGCCTTTGATGGTGCGCGTGCAGAACTCCGTCTGGAAGGACGCCTTTTGGGCGAGCGCGACGATCTCCTCGCGGAAGACCTCGAAAGCCTGCTCGTCGAAAATATCTTCCAGGCCGGCCAGCAGTTCCTCCTTGGTGGAGACGCCGTAGAAATCGCGCGCGGCGCGGTTGACGTCGAGAATCTGGACGCGCCGCACGCACTCCTCCACTGCGGCGCGGTTGCGTTCGAGATGACCGCGAAGATCGGCGATCCCGGCGGCCTCCAGCGAATCGAGGTAGCGGCGGACCTCGGAGAAGTCCTCCTCCCACATGGGAAACGGCGAGTTCTCAAACAGCGCCCGGTAGCGTTCCTCGTCGGCGCGCAGCTTCTGTTCGGAATGTCGAAGCGCGGTCTCGGCCAGCTTGCGCTGGGTGATATCGCTGTCCCGGCCTTCCACCCCCACCTGGCGTCCATGCTCGTCTAGAATCGGCGCCCAGGAAGCGACAGCCCATTTCATGCGGCCGTCCTTGGTGATGAGACGGTATTCCTCCTGGTAGAATGACTTGCCCCGGAAAAGGCCGTCCCAGTGCGCCAGCATGCGGGGCTGGTCGTCGGGGTGAATCCAGCAGATGAAGTTGGCCTGCTCCATCTCCTGAGTGGAATATCCGGTGAGAGTTTCCACCGCGGCGTTGACAAAGACCAGTTTGCGGTCCATGTCATAGGCCATCAGCATTTCGCTGAAGTTCCTCGCGATCAGGCGCAGAATGTCAGCCGGCGGTTTGGACGCGTGTGATTCCAAACCTAGATTATATGCGGGTACATGTTGGGCGGATGGGCCTTCCGTCGCGGTAGAATCGCTGGAATATATGCGATTCGCTGTCCTTTCGCTCGCGCTGGCGGCGGCCGGCTACTCCGCCGATTATCAACTGAAAGCCACGCCCGAAAATGTCGTGTGGGGCTACTACTGGGCGGGCGCCAAGCCGGTGCTCCACATCAAATCGGGCGATACGGTGGAGATCCAGACGATGATCACCAACAGCCCGGACCGGCTGACGCAGAACGGCTTGAAGCCGGAAGACGTGCAGCCCGAGCTCAAGGCGATCTACGCCGAAGTGAAGGACAAGGGACCGGGCGGGCATATCCTGACGGGTCCGATTTTCGTGGACGGCGCCGAGCCGGGCGATGCTCTGGAAGTACGCATCCGCAAGATCGACCTTTCCGTGCCGTATGCCTACAACGGTTTCAGCCAGCGGAGCGGCGTGCTGGCGGGCACGGACGATTTCACGAAAGCGTCGACCAAGATCATTCCGCTCGATAAGAAGCGGATGGTGGCGCAGTTCGCCAACAACATCGAGATCCCTCTGCATCCGTTCTTCGGCAGCATGGGCGTGGCCCCTCCTGAGAGCATGGGCCGGATTTCGAGCGCGCCGCCGGGAGTTCACGCCGGCAACCTTGATAATAAGGACCTGGTCGTGGGCACCAGCCTGTTTATCCCCGTACACGTGCCCGGAGCGCTCTTCGAAGTGGGAGACGGCCATGCGGGACAAGGCAACGGCGAAGTAGACATCACCGCGCTCGAAACGTCGCTGGTGGGCACGTTTCAGTTCGTAGTGCACAAGGGGATGAATCTGAAATGGCCGCGGGGCGAAACTCCCACGCACTGGATCGCGATGGGGCTGAACCCCGACTTGACCGAGGCGCTGAAGACCGCCGTGCGCGAAGCAATCGATTTTCTGGTGACCCAAAAACATATGTCGCGCGAAGATGCGTACATGCTGTGCAGCACGGCGGTAGATTTCAATGTGACGCAGGCGGTGGACGGAACCAAGGGCGTGCACGCGATGATTCCGAGAAGTATCTTTAAATAGCTAATAACCAGCTCCTAGCTATCAGCTGGTAACGGCGAATCGCTAATAGCTGATTGAAAAGCCGCAAGAGCCCTCACGGGAGCATCAGATCGCGCTGACGATCACCACCTATTTACCCGGGAGCAGAGCGAGCATGGCTTCGTCCGATATGCGCGACGCATCCAACGCCTTATCGTCGGTTGTCCCGGCAAGGCGGGCAAAGATCACCACTCCGTCCAGCGCGTGTCCCAGATCCTTCCAGCGGGCCATTTCGATGATGGAGTCGAGCGCTTCGCCGCGCAGACGGCCCAGCAGTTTCGGATCGCGCGATTCCGTCAGGCTTCTCAGCACCATACCGCCTTTGTTCCGATCGGTCCAGATACCGGAATTCATCATGCCTACAAAAAGGTCTGGCGGAATCAGTTTGCGTATCTCCGGCTTATTGGCCAGGCAACCCAGCGCGCGCACCGCTTCATCGCGCACGCCGTCGTTGGGATCGCTGCCGGCCCGCAGCAGCGCCGCGACCTGCTCTGGCGCCTGCCTTCCATAGCCCAAAGCGTTGGCCGCGTACTCACGATGCTTATTGTTCGATGACGATTCCAACACCGCATACACTTCTTTTTCGTGCTCCAATACGTAGGCTCGCAGTTGAAGTTCCAGCGCCCGCCACTCCGGATCCTTGGCGAGCGCGTAGCCCTCGGAATCGTCCTCTTCGGCGCGGCCGGCCGCCACGGCAGCGTGCATGGTCGCGTCGATCTGCCTCTGCAAATTCAGTAGATCCTGCGGCAGGCGCACAGCGCCGCCAGGCGCCGCGTTATACGCGAACGGTTTCGATGACGCGCCCGGCAGGCCGATAAAAATCGAACGGTCGCCGTTCTGGTCGCAACAGATGGCTTCGACATCTGTCGCCGGCCGGCCCACGATTTGCTGCACGGTTTCACGGGCCTGCGGCTTGGTCTGAGACGTGTACGGATCGCCGGTGTGGAACGGAAGAGCGCGCCGCACGGATTCGGCGGCGATGCCCTTGTATCCATAGAAATCGATGGTGCCCACCCGGTCGCGGGCGGCCATTGTGCAGGCGCACCATAACACAACAAATGCCGCTCGTCGCATTGTGATTATTCTACATATCCGCAGCCGCAGTAGGAAACCCGACCTTTGGGACGAATCTGGGAATCTCAAGTTACTCAGTGAAATGTCTGATAGGCAGGTAATAGCGGATGTCAAGGCAAGTAGAGGCACTCCATCAAACGAAGCTCGAAAAGATATGCGTGTTCCCTGAGTAAATGTAAACTTTTTGAGATACCCCGCACTTGCGGTTGGTGGCCCCCGCATGATTCATGCACCAATCCAAACAGAAATTGCATCCTCTTCGTCATGGCTGGAGATATCATCGCTCGCGATGCCATGGACACCTTGCGCGCCAAGGTCCATGAGGCGCGGGAACGCTACTTCAAGGACCCGTCACCGGAAAACCGTGGAGCTTACCGCCGGGCGCTTCGATCGTTTGCCGATTGGGCAATGCCGATTGAGTTGCCTGGTATAGTCGATAAGCCGCAAGCTGCCAAAGCGGCTCGTTAACCGCAATCGGCGATGAAGGAGTCACGCGGTTCGTTTCCGCGCAGTATCCGACAAAAGTCGTATAGGGACCAAACGCCTGATGGATCGGGGCCTGCCTGATGCTGCGCCTCGCGGGACCGGCGAAGACCCCCCAGCTAATAGCTAACAGCTCACGTTTGTCTCGGCTGCTATTGGATCGCCAGCGTCACCGTATTCGCCGCCTGCCCGTCAACTGTAAGTACCAGATTGACCGTGCCCGCCCCCGCAAGACTCGCCGGCAGCGGCCCAAGGTTGATCTGGTCCAGCCCGGGATAGCTTCCCTGCGCTCCCGAGTAAGTAACGGGGACACTCACACCGTTCACGGTAGCCGTCACCGAAGCGGCGTGGAGAATGCCCGTCCCGTACAGCACCAGGTAGACCCCGTCGCCAGGCGTGGTCAGGTTGATTGGGCTGGGCGCGTAGGTGCTACTGCCCGGATTGAGCACGACCGAGCTTGTGATCGTCTGCGATCCATCCCCGTGCACGTAGACCACCTGGCCGGCGTACGGACCCTGTCCGTTCTGGTTCGCCGTGAAGACTCCGGCAGCCGAACCGGCAATGTTGATCACCGTAGTCGTGGTGCCGCCGCCCGGAAGCGTCAGCGTCAAAACGGCAAGCCCCGCAGCGGTACCGCTCGGAATCACGAAGTTGACCTGGCCCGCGGAGGCGAACACACCGTACAGCAGCGCCTGACGGGCAGTGCCGGCACTGTCGGTGATCGTTACCGTCACCCCGGCGAGCGAGGTGGTCAGCGGGAGGGTCGCGGGAGTATCGCCATTCAAGCCCGTTACGCCGAAGAGAGCGGCGATCGCGTCCGCGGCGAACGCCGACGAAAGATTCGCCGCGACATTCGTCACCGCGGGCAGCGAGGGCGACGTGCTGCCGGTGAAATTGCTGTCTCCGGCATACACTGCGGCGATGGGGCGGGCGAGGATTTGCGCCCACGTGTTCGCCGTCACCGTGATCAAAGCCTTCCCGCCGGTCAGAGTGGCGCTGCCGACCGTAGTGTGAGTCGAGATATCGATGAACTGCACGCTGCCGGTGGGCGTACCTGCCCCCGAGGCCGCCGGCACCACCGCGGCCGTCAGCACCGGCTGGCCGGAGACCAGCGTCAGGGAAACCGTGGTCATGGACTGGGCCGGCGCCACCGTCAGGGTGATGGTGGTGGATCTGGGGTCCCAGGTGCCGTCGCCGCCGTAAGTGGCTGTGATGGACACGGTTCCGACGGGGAGATTGTTTACGGTGAGAGTGGCAACGCCCGATGCGAGTGTGCCTGTTCCCAGAACAGTAGCCGGCGCAACCGGAGTGCTGCCCGGAATCGAGAAAGTTACCTGCCCGGTGGGCTGAGAGAATCCTGTCGGAACGGTGGCGGCGGTTACGCTCGCGGTCAAGGTCATCGTCTGGCCGAAGACCGGAGTCGTCGGCGCCGCCGCAAGGCTCATGGTGACCACGGCGTTCACCGTCTGGCCGAAGGTCGCACTGGCCGCGGGCCACGCGGAGTCGCCGCTGTACTGCGCGATGATGGTGTGGTTTCCGCCGCCTAGCGCGCTCGTGGTGAACGTGGCCTGGCCGCCCGACACGGTGCCGGTGCCCAGCAGCTTGGTTCCATCGAAGAATTGCACCGTTCCAGTCGGAGACGGGGCTCCGGGAGCGCCGCCGCTGGTGTTGATTTGCGCCGTGAAGGTGACAGCCTGCCCCAACGATGAAGGGTTAAGGCTGCTGCTCAGCGTTAGGGAGGCGTTCGACGGCGTGTTGAGCGTCACCGCATTCGACGTGCTTCCGGTGAAGTTCGCGTCGCCGGAATAGACCGCGGTGAACGTGCCGGGGGGAGCAGGAATCGTCGCCACGCCGGCCACCAGAGTCACCGTGCCCAGAACCGTAGTTCCGTTCAGGAACTGCACCGTGCCCGTAGGAACGCCCGTAGCCGGCACAACCGCCGCCACCGTCGCCACCAGTTGGCCCGACTTAGACACCAGGGTCGTAGTGGTGGCGGCCTTGGTGATGGTGACCGAAACGGTACCGGTGCTGGCGGCGAAGATGCCGGTCGGAGTGTACGACACCTGGATGGTGTGAGACCCGGCAGCGAGCGTGCTCGTAGTGAAGGCGGCCACGCCCGATCCGTTCAGCGGCACATTAGTGGCGAGGGTTGCGGATGTGGTCGTGTCGGTAAACGTTGCGCTTCCGGTAGGCGTGCCGCTACCCGACGTGACGGTCGCAGTGAAAGTTACCGGCTGGCCGTAGGTGGGGGACGCCGGAGACGGCACAACCGTACTGGTGGTGGGAATGGTCACGGTGAGGTTCGCGGACGCGGTGTTGCCGGTGCCGCCATTGGTGGACGATACGGCCCCAGTGGTGTTGGTGTATTGGCCCGAGGTTGCACCTGTGACGGTGACGGCGAAAATGCACCCGCCGGTACCGACGGTTGCGCCGGCCAGAGCGATGGTGGTGGGGCTAGTTAGCGTAACGGTGCCGCCGCAGACCGTGGCGGAGGCGTTCGGCACCGTTAGGCCGGCGGGCAGAACGTCAGTGAAAGCAACTCCGACAAGCGGATCCGCATTGGCAGCGGGACTGGTGATGGTAAATGTGAGGGCAGTGCTAGCGCCCTGAGCGATCACGGTCGGGCTGAAGGACTTCGTGATGCTCGGCGGCGCCTCGACCTTGATGCTGGTGCTGGCCGTCCCGCCCGTGCCGCCTTCGGTGGAGGTTATAGTTCCAGTGGTATTGGTGAATTGACCCGCCGCAACGCCCTTCACGTTCACTGAGAAGGTGCAGGACGAGCTGGCAGCGAGGGTGGCGCCAGTAAGGGAACCGGCGCCGCTGCCGGCCGTGGCGGTAATGGTGCCGCCGCCGCACGAGCCGGCCAGACCGTTGGGAGTCGCGATCACCAGACCCGCCGGAAGCGTGTCGGTGAAACCGATACCGGTCAGGGTAGTTCCGGCGTTGTTGTTCTGCACCTGGAACTGCAAGCTCGTCGTGCCATTCAGCGGGATGCTGACCGCGCCGAACACCTTAGTGATGACCGGCGGGCTGACCACCGTGATGGAGGCATTGCCCGTATTGGCGCCGCCTCCGGTGAAGGAGACCTGAACGCTGTTGTTCTTGACTCCTGCGCTGGTGCCGGTGACGTTCACCGAAATGGTGCAGGTCGAGGCGGCGGCAAGCGTCCCGCCTGCAAGACTGATGGTTCCCGACGCTGCAGTGGCCGTGACAGTACCGCCGCAATTGTTGATCACGCCAGGCGTGTTCGCCACCACCAGGCCCGCCGGCAGACTGTCCACAAAGGCGAGGCCTGTGAGAGTGGGGGTCGCATTAGGATTCGGATTCGTTATCGAAAATTGAAGCGTGGTTGTGCCGTTTAACGGAATGGTGGCGGCTCCAAACGCTTTCGCGATCGTCGGCGCACTGACGACGACTACGTTGGCGGAGGAATTGTTTCCCGTGCCGCCGTTGCTGGATGTCACATTGCTCGTGGTGTTGGTGAAGCTGCCCAGAGCAGTACCCGTTACCGTGACGCTGAAGTTGCACGTTTGGCCAGGAGCGATGCTGGCGCCGACAAGAGTGATGCTCGTGGGGCTAGTCAGAGTGACCGTACCGCCGCCGCATAGCGTGGCGGAGGCGTTGGGCACCGTCAGGCCGACGGGCAGAGTGTCGCTGAAACCGACTCCGGTGAGCGTATCCGGGTTGATCGCGGGATTGGTGATGATGAATTGCAGTGCAGTGGTGGCATTCAGCGCGATCACATTCGGGTTGAACGATGTGGTGATGGTCGGCGGCCCATCGACGTTGAGGCCAGCGGAGGCAGTGTTGCCTGTGCCGCCATTGGTGGACGTCGCCGCGCCCGTGGTATTGGTGTATGCTCCTGCTGCCGCGCCTGTCACCGTGACGGTGAAGCTGCACTGGCTATTGGGAGGGATCGAGCCGCCCGAAAGGCTAATGGTATTGCTGCCGCTCTGAGTAAGTGTGCCGCCGTTGCAGGCCGCTGCGGAGCCGTTCGGGATGGTCAGGCCCGCGGGCAACGTGTCGGTGAAGCCGACGCCGGTTAGCGCCGCAGCGCTAGCCGCGGGATTCGTGACCGTGAAGCTCAGCGTGGTGGTGCCGCCGAGCGGGATCGAGGGTGGTGTGAAGGACTTGGTCAAAACCGGCGGACCGATTACCGTGATGGAGGCGTTGCCGGTATTGGCGCCGCCGCCGGTGAAAGAGACTTGAACGCTGTTGTTCTTGATTCCGGGGCTGGTGCCGGTGATGTTCACCTGAATCGTGCAACTCGAGTTAGCCGCAAGGGCCCCCAGGGACAGACCGATGGTTCCCGACCCGGCTGTAGCAGTCGCGTTCCCGCCGCAAGTGTTGCTCAGGCCGGGAGTGTTCGCCACCACCAGACCCGCCGGCAGGCTGTCTACAAAGGCGAGGCCCGTGAGCGCCGTGCTCACATTCGGGTTCTGGATCGAAAAAACAAGCGTCGTGGAGCCGTTCAGCGGAATGCTGGCTGCCCCAAACGCCTTCGCGATCGCCGGCGCGCTGATGACAGCCAGGTTGGCGGAGGATGAGTTGCCTGTGCCTCCATTGGTGGATGTCACGTTGCCCGTGGTATTGGTGTAGCTGCCCAAAGCCGCGCCCGTGACTGTGACGGCGAAGAAGCACTGGGTGCCGGGGGCGATGCTCGCGCCGGACATGCTTATACCGGTGGGGCTGGTTAACGTGACTGTGCCGCCGCAGACCGTGGCGCTGGCATTCGGCACTGTCAGGCCGACGGGCAGAGTGTCGGTGAAGCCGACTCCCGTGAGTGTGTCGGGGTTGGTTGCGGGATTGGTGATGGTGAAGTTGAGAGCGCTGGTGGAGTTCAGCGCGATCGGACTCACGCTGAAGGATGTTCCGAAGGTGGGCGGCCCATTGACGAGGAGGCCGGCGGAGGCGGTGTTGCCGGTGCCGCCATTGGTGGACGTCACCGCGCCGGTGGTGTTGGTGTATGCGCCCACGGCCGTCCCCGTCACCGTGACGTTGAAGCTGCATTGGCTATTGGGAGGGATCGAGCCGCCCGAAAGGCTAATGGTATTGCCGCCGCTCAGAGTAGCTGTGCCGCCGTTGCAGACCGATGCGGAGCCGTTCGGGACGGTCAGGCCAGTGGGCAGCGTGTCGGTGAAGCCGACGCCCGTTAGCGCCGCAGCGCTAGCCGCGGGATTGGTGACGGTGAAGCTCAAGGACGTGGTGGTGCCGACAGGGATTGAGGATGGCGTGAAGGACTTGGTCAAAACCGGCGGGCCGATTACCGTGATGGAGGCGTTGCCGGTATTGGCGCCGCCTCCGGTGAAAGAGACCTGAACGCTGTTGTTCTTGATTCCGGGGCTGGTACCGGTGACGTTCACCGAAATGTTGCAACTCGATGCGCCCGCGAGGCTCCCACCCGACAGGCTAATGGTTCCCGACCCGGCTGTGGCAGTCGCGGTACCGCCGCAATTGTTGGTCAGGCCCGGAGTGTTTGCCACCACCAACCCCGCCGGCAGGGAGTCCACGAAGGCGAGGCCCGTCAGTGTCGTGCTCGCGTTCGAATTTCCTATCGAAAATTGCAGCGTGGTCGTGCTGCCGAGCGGAATGCTGGCGGCTCCGAACGCCTTCGCGATCGTGGGCGCGGAGACGACGACCACATTGGCTGTGGAAGTGTTGCTGTTACCGCCATTTGTCGACGTCACCGTCGTGATGTTGTTAAAGCTGCCCAACGCCACGCCAGTGACCGTGACGGCGAAGAAGCACTGGGTGCCAGGAGCGATGCTGGCGCCGGTGAGGCTGATGCCGGTGGGGTTCGTCAGAGTGACTGTGCCCCCGCAGACAGTGGCGCTGGCGTTCGGCACTGTTAGGCCAGCGGGCAGGGTGTCGCTGAAGCCGACTCCGGTGAGCGTGTCCAGGTTGGTTGCGGGATTGGTGATGGCGAAGTTGAGGGCGCTGGTGCCATTCAGCGCGATCGGACTCACGGTGAAGGATGTCGTGAGGGTGGGCGCCCCGGCGACGGTGAGGCTGGCGGAGGCCGTGTTGCCGGTGCCGCCATTGGTGGAGGTCACGTTCCCGGTGGTGTTCGTGTATACGCCGACAACCGAACCCGTGACCGTCACCCCAAAGTTGCACGAGCTGTTGACCGCGATGGTGGCACCGGAGAGCGTGATGGTAGACGGCGCCGTGAGTGTCACGGTGCCGCCGCAAATCCCGGCAGAGGCGTTCGGCACTGTCACGCCGCTGGGCAGCGTGTCGGTGAAGGCGACTCCCGTGAGTGCAACAACGTTGGCCGCGGGATTGGTAACGCTGAAGTTCAGGGTGGTGGCACCGCCCAGAGGGATCGAGGCGTCATTGAAGGATATAGCTATTGACGGCGGTGTCACCGCCGCGGCAGTCGAGCTTAAGAGGAAGCCGCACAGCAAGACTTGGGACAAACGGGACAGGCGCTGGAGTCCCGCAATGGCGCATCGCATTCAGTACCCTCCCCGACGTGTAGTACGAACGCACGTAGGTTATCGTACATTGTACAGACAACTTACTGATTTTTCTAAAAAAATTACTTGAACAGTACTAATGTAACGTAAGCTTATTAACGACCCGGCTCAGGGAAAATACCTGCCGTTGTAGACCTCGTCGGCACGGATTCGCCGTCGTCCCGCCGATTTCCCCGCAGCCGAAAGCCGACAAAATCGCATGCCGCCAGCTAACAGCTAATAGCTAGTAGCTAACAGCTAGTAGCTAACAGCTAGTAGCTAACAGCTAGTAGCTA
>Ga0126381_100001040_pt1 | contig 30060 bp, 30 predicted proteins | sample PanSoiMetPlot_28_FD_96465 | JGI IMG/M metagenome (GOLD analysis project Ga0126381, IMG submission 96465) | Tropical forest soil microbial communities from Panama - MetaG Plot_28 | ecosystem: Environmental > Terrestrial > Soil > Tropical forest > Bulk soil | place: Panama | collected 2016-02-17
AACAGCTGACGCCCGAAGGCGCGGTGATTATCGACCAACTGTGGACCCTTGCCGGGCAAAGCCAGGCCCGCAGTCAACCTGATACCATCGCTGCCTATCAACTCATGGAAGAGTTGCGCGGATTAACGCAGTATCGTCGCATCCGCGCGATGCAAAGCCGCGAACATCTGCCTGGGATTCTTTGGACGGTACTAATTGCAGGCGGGATCATTACGGTCGCCGTCGCGTGCTTCTTCGGTGTCACGAACTTCCGTTTTCATCTGCTTCAGGTGCTTGTGTTGAGTCTGCTGATTTCCCTCGTACTGGTTGCTATCGCCGATATCGACCGCCCGTACCAGGGAGTGGTCAAAGTGTCACCAGAAGGCTTCACGTTCGCGAGGCACACAGTTCAGCACCCATCGGCTCTGTAGCGCTTTCCGACAGCTAGTACCCGTGTTCAACCATTCAGCGCAAAGCACCTGTAGGCCTTTAGAACCACGTTTGCTGCCGATAGGCGAGATATGTGTGGCCAAACTTCTCGCTCAAGACCTTTGCCTCGCGTCGCGCCTGGATTGCCTGCAGGAACATCAGAGGCACAAACGCAACGAGAAGCCAGTACAGGCGCAGAGCAAGAATCACGCCGACGATCATCAAGTCGACGAAGACGTACATTGGATGGCGAATTCGAGCGTACAGCCCATTCGTCACGAGTTCTTTCGCCTCGGGTTGCACCGAGAAAGAGTTTCCCAGCTGTATTCGCGCAGTAACTACACACGCGTACGCCATCAATGCGATGGCGGCACCTGCTACTCGCCACGTGTCCCAAGATTGAGTTTTTACAGTTGGGATAAAGAAATAAAGTGCCAGCACCACGATCGGGATGAGTAATGCAGGAATCACGATTCGCATCATGTGTTGTCTGAGGTATTAGACTCACGAGTCCTTGTGAACGAAGCAAAAACTAAGCTCTAGTCTGAGTCTGCGGCCAGTTTTTTCTCAGGCAGGAAGTAAAGCGCAGGAATCAACACATAGATAAAGTACGCAATGTAGACCGAGACGTGAGCGAGCGCCGCCGCGGTGAGATAAAGGAATGCCGAAGACATGTTTTTCAACTGCATGCGCGAATGGTATTCGCTCATCTCGGGATCATGCTGGTGTTGGCGCGCGATCTCCCATCGCATAACCCAGAACGCTGCTTCAGAAGGGCAGAAAACGTCGGCTGCGCTGGAGCGGTGACTTGCAACACCATGATCGTAACGATGATGGCAATTACGCCGTCGCTAAACGCCTCAAGGCGGCTCGTGGTGATCTTTGACATGGATCGATATGGTATCGGAGAAAGTTGAATGTTGGCGCGCGCCGTAGACTGTCGCGTTCAAAGACAACGCGTCCTAAAGCTTGAGAGCGTCCATTTTGGGATTCTCGTAGACGTCGTCTTCTCCGGGATAGCGGAGCTCATTTTCGAATTTCCCGCTCTGCTTGGCCAGCGCCCAAATCAAGCTTTCACCTGCCGGCAGGATATTCGGCTGCTCATCATAGACTTCATCCAAATAAGCGTAGCTCGCATCCACCGGCCTCCATCCTTTCGCCACAAACATGCCGATGAGATCATCGAGGAATCGAGCATTCAGCGGATTGAAATGCGGTAGGACCGTATGGCGGACTGAACGCCCAAGTGTGCGTCGCGCAAGGGAATCGTAGAACTGAGCGCGTTCCCAGATGTGCTGAAGGAAAAAATCGCGATAGGGCGCGAGATCGGCGCTGGAATCATTCTTGCTGCGCGATTCCATACGCGCGCTGATCGCCCAATCTGACGCGTCGATCGTGGCCCGGCCAATGCGATACCCGTGCTGCGTCAGAAACGAGCGCATGCCGTCGCGCTTTCCAACGGTGTTTCCTTCTTTGAAGAAAGGAAAGCGAAAGAGACGAGTGAAGTTTGCGTAGCCGCCGATCAGCGGCTCGTTCTTGAGAGCGTCGGCTTCGAACTGGGCGAGCGTCACATTCGCATCCGACCCGGGACCTCCACTGGCATTGAAGTAGAGGTGCGAGTAGGAGTGGTTGGCGATGGCGTGCCCGGCTTGGTCCCACTGGGTGATCAGTGGCCGACCCTCGCTCTGGTCCACGCGCTTGCCGCAGACAAAGAGTGTAGCGCGCAGTTTTCGTGTCGCCAGCGTGTGTAAGAGGCGCTCGTTGATGTCTTCCCACGTCAGTCCGGCACCCCCGTCGAGCTTTGGATCGTCGAACGTGAATGCGATTTCGGGTGATTGACTTGTGCCGTGCAATAGCGAGCAGCAAACGAACGGAGTTGCGGCGGCAAGACGAAGGAATTGTCGACGATTCATTGTGCACAACGTAACAGGGGCGAAGGAGTGAGTGCACAGCTCTGCAATCCAGCGAATTCTGGAGTCGATAACGAGCGATTGCTCATCTTACCCGAGGTTGCTGCTGGGTCATGCAATGCAGCGCACCGAAACCCCAGATTAGATCGCCCGAGTAGATTGGCACCACCTCGCGATCAGGGAAGAGCTCTGCAAGCGTGTTGAGCGCGATGCGGTCGTTCGGATCGTTAAAGACGGGCACCAATACGGCCCCGTTGGCGATGTAAAAGTTGCCATAGCTAGCGGGAAGACATCGGCCTTCGAATATCACCGGTGCAGGCATAGGGAGTTCGACGATCTGGAATGATCTGCCGTCATGATCATCGGCAGACTTCAGACGGCGAAGATTCTCCCGAAGTGGCGTGTGATTCGTGTCCCGTGGATTCGGTTCGACCATGGTTACGATCGTGTTCGGCGCGACAAACCGCGTTATATCGTCGACGTGTCCATGTGTATCATCACCAGTAATGCCTTGGCCGAGCCAGATAACTTTGTGGATCCCGAGATACCTCGAAAACAGCTCTTCGTAGTCTTCCCGCGCAAACCCGGGGTTACGCTGCTGGATCTTACTGAGTAGACACTCTTCGGTGGTGAGTAAAACGCCCTCTCCGTTGACGTCGATTGAGCCACCCTCGAGCACAACCCGTTTTCCGAGTTGCTGAGCGCGTACTTCATGTGCACGCCCAGCTTGCGCCATCAGCGAGCCGATCCTTTCGTCATGGCGATAGTTTGGATACTTCGCCCAGGCGTTGAAGCGCCATTTGATCGCGTGAAGGCCATCGAGCTTCTGATCCGGCCTGCCCCGATCGGACGACTTGCTCGCCCCAACACGCGTCACAAACGTGCATCCGGAGTCGCGCGTCCAGACCCGATTCGTCGGCCAGTGGTGAAACCTCACGTTCTTGTGGAGAGCATTAGCCAGCTTCAGGGTCTTCCGGACGCGTTTCTCAGCCTCAAGGTTTGTGACGATCAGGTCGACGCGTTCATAGCGAGTCAGATTGCGGATGATTTCGGCATAGACCCAGTGGATTGGATCGAACTTTCCCGGCCAGTCACCGCGAAAGTGGGGCCACGCCAGCCACGTAGATTCGTGCGGCGCCCATTCCGCGGGCATCCGATAATTGTCGGCGAGACTTAAAGTATTACTTGAACCGTCGTGCGCACGTCGAGTTTCGCGGGCCACGCCCTTGGTAGGTCGGGTGCGGGCCATCAGTCAATCAACCGGCTCGTGATCGGGGCATAGAAGTCGATGCGGCGATCGCGCAAGAATGGCCAGTTGCGGCGGATTTCTTCGAGCTTGTGCAGGTCCACTTCGGCGGTCAAAATTTCTTCCTTATCGTGCGACCCCTGTGCGAGGATGCGGCCAAAGGGATCGGCTATGAACGAACCGCCCCAGAATTCCAGCCCCGCTCCCTTGGCTTCGTTTCCGCGAACGTTGCCGGTTTCAAATCCAACCCGGTTTACAACTCCGACGTAGACGCCGTTCGCGATCGCGTGACCGCGCTGAATCGTTCGCCAGGCATCGTACTGTGCCTCCCCAAACTCAGCTTTCTCCGCCGGATGCCAGCCGATGGCCGTTGGATAGAACAAGATCGTTGCGCCTTGCAGCGCGGTAAGACGAGCGCCCTCCGGATACCATTGGTCCCAGCAGACAAGCGTGCCGATTTTCCCGGACTTTGTGTCAAAGGCGCGAAAGCCCAGGTCGCCCGGAGTGAAATAAAACTTTTCGTAGTAGAGCGGATCGTCCGGGATGTGCATTTTGCGATAGATCCCGCGCAGGGTTCCGTCCGCGTCGAAAATCGCCGCCGTGTTGTGGTACACGCCGAGAGCGCGCTTTTCAAAGAGGGAAGCCACCAGCACCACGCCGTGCTTCTTTGCCGCGGCAGAAAGCTTTTCCGTCGTGGGGCCGGGAATCGGTTCCGCAAGATCGAAGAGTGCGTGGTCTTCGCGTTGGCAAAAATACTGCGTCTGAAAAAGCTCGGGCAAACAGATGACCTGCGCGCCTTTCGCAGCGGCGTCGCCAATGCGCGTGAGCGCTCTCTGCAAGTTGTCTTCTGGGATCGGTCCGCATGACATCTGCACAAGTCCGACCGTAAATCTCTCTGCCACTCTCTACGCCTCCGCTGAGAACACGTAGGATAGCAAAGCCGAGGCTGCGACGACGAATCACACGCGAGAATGTGAACGCATTGTTCGACTTCCACGCCCTAGCAAAGCTTGCCCGCTGCGGGTTGGCGACATGTCGCGCGCTTGGTAGAGTATCTGGTGCACATCATCATCCGAGTCTTGCTGGGAGGTGCTTCGTGAAGCACGGCAATCATGACAAGCAAGGTAATCATCCGAAGGGGAATGGGACTCACAAGGATGGTTCCGGCATCGACCGAAAGCTCCACAATCCTATCGAGGACCGGTTAATCCCGCTCGAACCGCTCGATCTGGGCAGAGTCCACTCCATCGACGACTTGGTTCGTGCGATGTCGAAAACCGCATTTACCGGCCGACAACTCGGCGAAGCAGTCGACGTTCTCGAGGCGATGGCACGCGACGAGGAGTGCTTCGTCGTCATGACCCTGGCGGGCGCGATGACGGTCGCCAAACAGGGGCTGATCATTTCCGATCTCATTGACCGCGGCATCGTGAACGCGGTCGTCTCGACCGGCGCGTTGATGGCCCATGGACTGGTCGAGGCCACTGGTCGTGCGCATTTCCGCGTGAATCCTGATGTGACCGACGAGGAACTCTACGAGCAGGGGTACAACCGCGTCTACGACACGCTGGAGCCGGAGCAGAATCTCGATGACGTCGAAGAGGTCATGTCGGAGGTTTTAGAAGATTGGGATCACAACGACGTGATGTGCTCCTACAAACTCAACCACGCCGTCGGAGCATTTCTCGCGAAGCGGTCGAAAGAGCAGCGCGGCATCCTCAAATCGGCGTTTGATCAGGGGGTTCCAGTCTTCGTTCCTGCGTTCACCGACTCCGAACTCGGTCTGGATGTGGCACTCAACAACCGTTTACGGGAATCAACGGGACGCTACAAGATCCGCTACGATCCCTTCCTCGATCTCGAGCACTTTGCCGCCACGTTGCTGCGCCAGAAGAAGCTCGGCATTCTGACTATCGGCGGCGGCGTTCCGCGCAACTGGTCGCAGCAGTTTGGACCGTTCCTTGAGTTGCGGCATCGCCGACTGGGGGAGAACATTCCGCTAAAGCGTTACCACTACGGTGTTCGCATCTGCCCAGAACCGGTGTATTGGGGAGGGCTTTCGGGAAGTCCTTACAGCGAAGCCATTTCGTGGGGCAAATTCGTACCCCCGGCGGAGGGCGGACGTTTCGGCGAAGTTTTCGTCGATGCGACCGTGGGATTGCCGATTATCGTTGCGGCCGTCTTCGAAAGACTCGACAAGGAAAAGGGCTCGAAGGGAAAGGGAACGAAGAAAAAAGTCGCGGCGAAGTAAGAGAAAAACTTGTCGTCAGTCGCCAGTACGCAGTTGTTGAGAACCTGCAGCTGTCGAGCGCCGGTACGGCGTCACATCGGAACAACCAACAGATGCCGAAAAGGGACGGCTTCATGCCGTCCCTCGAATTAAACCAGCCCACTTCTAATCGAAAATCAGCACCGCTGAAGCGATCACCGTTGTCCATAATCCACGCTTGTCGCCCACAGCCGACTGCGTGACGTTGGCCGTCCGGACGATTTTGTTCGATAGCCGGTAGATTTGCTTCTTCTCGTCCCATGAGCGATCTGGATCAAACTCAACGTTAAGCGTCGTAGCCAGCATTTCTGCGGCAAGTTCTTCGGCGTAGTCTCCGGCGGCGTCTTCAGACTCCCCAAACGAGTGATGTTCACTCAGGTAGCCGTACGTGTTTCGGTCGGAGGGAATCGCTACTCCTATGCTTGACGCCAACAGCCGGTGAGGTTCGCGAGTGCTGTTTTCGGCGACAACGGCGAAAACCACTTCGCCCGGATGGAGAAACTTAAGACCCATAGAGCGGGGAACGAGCTTGCAGTTGGGCGGGAAAATGGACGAGACGCGCACCAGATTTTGAGCAGCGATTCCGGCGTCCCGTAGGGCGAGCTCGAAGGAGGTGAGGCGTTCGCGATGTTTGCCTACTCCCTTGGTGAAGAAGATCCGCTTCGGGACCATGTCCTTGCTCAATTCATTTGCCTCCAGAGAGCTACGAGAGTTGGAGAAAACGCAAATCTAACACAGCGATTTGTGAACCTTGGGTGAAAAATGGGGTAAGGAACCAAGAAAAACGCGGGAGCCCAAATTGGAGCTCCCGCATTCCGCCACGCCTTGGGGGAGGGCTGCGTCGGCGGAAAACCTATTTGCCGGCCGCCACGGACGCGACAGTGATTGTGTCACCGTTTAGCGTGCCGGTGACCTTCGCATTGGAGCCAGCCAACTTGTCGAGAGTACCGAGGTTTGCCTTGTTGTCAGTGTCGAGCGTATACACCTTGTCGCCTACCACCAGCGCGTACTTGGATCCCTTGCCAACGCAGGCACGGGTGCAATCGGCTTCCGCGCCAGCCATCATGTGGTGGGCACCACACATGGCGTCGCTGACTTTACCGGTAAAGCTCTGAGGCTTGTCGGCAGCGAGGGTGAGCAGTGAAGCTCCGAAAACGAAAACAACTACGGTAGCGAAAAATTTGTGCAAACGAGACGTCATGCAGCGTTTCTCCTGTCCGAACTGAATGTCTCCCCACACGATTCATCACGACTGGGGGGAGGAAAATACTATTTCCGATAGGTTATCAGACGGCGGCGGCATTTATAGTCTTGCAGGGCCTACCAGTTTCCCTCAGTCCGGTTTGATTCCATAACGAAGGCTGACGTCTACGGTTTTTTCCTTCTCGTTTACGCCTTCGTGGACATCTAGAGTCCAGTTCGTCTTCGGAGGCAGGAGTCTCCATGCTTTCTCAATAAAGCGCTTCGGGTAAGAGCCGTCGTAGACGTCGGACTGCTTCAGATCCCAAGCCTCCTCCAGGCGGTCAGCGGTCTTGGAGTCGAGCCCGGTGACCTCCAAATCGCCCATGTGGAAGAGATCGCCCTCGTGGACCACCAGCTTGTACGCGACGGTGCTGTTGCCATCGTCGAAGGTCGGCTCGGGTGTCACGGCGGCTAGCATGTAGCCGCGCGTTCCATAAAGCTTATGTACGGCCTCCAGATCAGTTTGCAGCTGGACAGCATTGGCGATCTGATTCGGCTGGCCCGTGATCAGTGGCTGGAGTTTCGCGGCAGGAAACGCGGAATCGCCTTCCCACGAAAAGCTTGAAATCTTGTACTGCGAGCCGGGCGTCGAAGCGAGATCTACATCTACTTGAGTCTCGTCCTCATCCTCGTGGATCACTTTCGCTTGTGGCTCAGCGAATGACGCTTTCAAGAACCCATTTCGCAGATAGACGGGAAGCAGAGCCGACTTTGCGTAGGCATTCACCTCAGAGCGAAGATAATCACGCCCCTCCAGCTTCTTTGCAACCAACGTCAGCACGGGTAGCTGATCCGCGGGAGCCGACGGAAAGCTCACGTTCCGGATGTGGATGTTCATCCCGGCGGCGCGAAAGTTGATCGCATCAATTGGGCCGCTCGTACCAGCGCCCTCGCGAATGTATTCGGCCCGAGCCGAAAGGCTGTGTTGTAAAAGAAGTGACTGAAGAGCGTCCGAGATATGATCTGCAAGAGTGCCACCCACAGGAACCTGTCCGTTAAACAATGGCTCCCGTTGGTGCACCTTAGAGATCAAATCGGCGTCCGAAAACCACACGAAGTTTTCGAAGCGGGCGGGCACAAGTTTGTCCGAGTCAGCCAGGTGCAATTCGAGCTTGGTCCCCGCCCTCGAATACGAGTAGCTGTACGAAACGTCAGTGAACATGCCAGTCTCACCGAGGTCCTGCGTTACTTTCCGGAAGTCGTCCTCGGTCGCCCCATCGCCGACCTTCAATCCTGTCGTTGCGACAATCTCGTCGGGACTGAACCGTTGACTGCCTGACACATGGATGGAAAGAAGTGTGTGATTGCTGTCAGCGGGTTTTGGTGCAGTCTTGTGAGCGTTCTGCGCGTAGGAAATTCCTACGGCGACCGCCAGAACTACAACAGACTTGAAGGTTGTCACCGATTTGATTTTAACCGACCACGCGTACCTGAATCGTCCTCGAATCGCCTTGGAAAGTGTTCACGGGCGGCGCACAGGTTCGAGCGCGGAATCGACCGATTTGAGCTTTACGGCAGTATCGATGAAGGCCAGAGCAGCACGGCTGAGAGCTTTATCCTTGCGGAAAATGAGCGCGAGGTCCCGCCGTATCTGCGCGTCTGCGATCGAAATAATGCAGAGCGTATTGGCCCGGACATCTTCGGCAACGTTCGAACGCGCAATGAAGCCAACCCCGACGTCCGCTGCCACAAAACGTTTCAGGAGTTCGCTCGAGTCGAGTTCCATCGAAATTTGAGGTTTCAAGCGGCGCTCGTGGAAGAGATTTTCCAGCGCGTCGCGAGTGTGGCCGCTTTTTGGTACCAGCAGCGGAAAGGCCGCGACCTCCGATACCGTAGCCGCTTTCAGGTGCGCCAGCGGGTGCTGGGGCGGCGCGATGATTACCAGCTCGTCGCGATGGATTGGAACGATCGTGAGTCGCGTGTCAGTTACCGGCAGTGACACGATGCCAAAGTCAACCGAGTTATCGATTACCGATTCCAGAGTCTTGGCGTAATCCGCGCGTTTGATCCCGACGGCGACCTCCGGATATGTCCTTTTGAATTCGGCGAAGACCTCGGGCAGGATGTGCAGGCAGGTGCCCTCGTTGGCGCCCACGACCAGCTCCCCGCGGGGGATACGCTCGGTCTCGTCGATGGCCACGCAAACGGCTTTTCGCGCCTCGATTGTCTCTTCGGCGTATTTCAAAAACAGTTTGCCCGATTGTGTGAGAGAAACCTTGCCGCCGGAACGGTCGAGGAGTCGCGCACCCACCTCCTCTTCAAGGGCACGAATTTGTGAGGAGACGGCCGGCTGGGTGCGAAAGCGCTTCTCGGCTGCTCGCGAGAATGAGCATAGCCGAGCTACTTCCAGAAATGTTTCCAGCTGATCGAAGTCCATGTAGCCGTGGCTGGCGCGAGAGCTGCGTTACAAATCGCGCCGGTTCTTGTGCAACATTGTCGGTGGTTTCCGGTCACATCATAAATGGTTCGAATCGCAGATATAGAAAGAATCGATTTGGCGTCTCCCCCATGAGGCGTCGTGGTCGCGTTCGTAAACGAAAGGGAAATTCTCAGCAGCAAGGTTTGTGTCCGACATTTCCGACGATTCATTTATGACTTTAAGAACATACTGTAACCACTGATAATAAGATACTTGAAAGCATAATAACCCCTTATCGATCCCATAAAAACAATCGATTTCGATGCCGTAACGCGTCGCCTCTACACTCGCTGAGCATTACACGGCAGCCGCCACGCGCCCGTTCTTTCTCTGATCCTCGAACCAGTACGGAAGTGCTTTCTGAGCCGGGCCGGGATTTTGTGGGGGGAAGCCTCAGCTGACCTCACAACGTGCGTGTTGCGACGTACCGACCCCAAGGCTGGAGGCCCAGTGAGCGATCCAAAAACCGTGCTCGACTTCGCTAAGAAGAACGACGTCCGCATCCTCGATCTGCGGTTCACAGATCTGCCCGGCCTCTGGCATCACGTCTCCTACCCAATTGAGCAATTGACCGAAGCCTCTTTTGAGGAGGGGTTTGGTATGGATGGATCGTCTATCCGGGGTTGGGCGGCGATTCACGAAAGCGACATGCTGTTGATCCCCGATCCCAGCTTCTACCTACTCGATCCCTTTACCGAAGTCGCAACCCTTGTGATGGTCGCCGACGTGATCGATCCAGTAACGAAGCAGCCCTACGATCGGGATCCGCGCTATATCGCACGGAAGGCCGAGGTCTACCTAAATTCCACCGGCGTCGCGGACACCGCGTACTTCGGAGCGGAAGCCGAGTTTTTCATTTTCGACAGCGTTCGATTTGATCAGCGCGAGCAGTACGGCTTCTACTTCATCGATGCTGAGGAAGGACGCTGGAATTCCGGGCGCGAGGAAAACAATTTGGGTTACCGCCCTCGCTACAAGGAAGGATATTTCCCGGTCCCGCCCACCGATCACTATCAGGATTTGCGCAGCGCAATGGTCGTGACGATGCAAAACGCCGGGCTGATTGTCGAGTGCCACCACCACGAAGTAGCGACGGCAGGGCAAACCGAGATCGATTTGCAGTACAACTCGTTGGTGAAATCAGCTGATGGCATGTTGCTTTACAAGTACATCGTGAAGAACGTGGCCAATCAGTACGGCAAGACCGTCACCTTCATGCCCAAGCCAATCTACGGAGACAACGGCAACGGCATGCACACCCACCAGTCGCTCTGGAAAAACGATCAGCCGCTGTTCGCCGGCGACGGATACGCCGGTTTGTCGCAGCTGGCCCTTTGGTATATCGGAGGATTGATCAAGCACGGTCCTGCGTTGGCTGCCTTGATTGCTCCGACGACCAATTCCTACAAACGGCTGGTTCCTGGCTTCGAAGCGCCCGTGAATCTCGCGTACTCGCGGCGCAACCGCTCTGCCGCCTGCCGAATCCCGATGTATTCCGCTTCACCGAGAACAAAGCGGGTCGAATTCAGGCCACCAGATCCGAGCTGTAACCCTTACTTGGCATTCGCGGCAATGATGATGGCGGGACTCGATGGCATCGAGAACAAGATCGATCCGGGTCCGCCACTCGACAAAGACATCTACGAACTCGCCCCCGACGAAGTGGCAAAAGTGCCATCGATGCCGGCATCTTTGGAAGGTGCGTTGGACGCGCTGGAGAAAGATTCTGCGTTTCTGTTGAAGGGAGACGTCTTCACCGAAGAAATGCTGCGGACGTACGTCGAATACAAGCGCGAGAAAGAAATCGATGCTGTCCGCCTTCGACCACATCCCTACGAATTCGCTCTTTACTACGATATCTGAACCCCTAGCGGCATCCCGTAAAGGCGTTTCCCACTAGCATTGGCGGACGGCAGGACGGCTGCACCTTGTCCAAATTGGGTCGCGACCGTTTCTTGCCACCGCGATAAGGGTAGAGGGTCCCGGCACTTCACGTTAGAATGGCGCGTTCTCTTCAGTTGGGGCGACGCCGAAGCTCTGTAGCAATCGCACGGAGCGATTGAGTTGGTGTGAACGCGGCGACCTTAGCAAGTGGGCAGACCAAACGACCTCACGGAGACTGCATGAAAAGTGTTCTTTCGATAGTCACGTTGATGACTTTGCTGAGTGCGCTGGGAGCGGCGCAGGAAAAACCGACGCCCGCGGTCGGCGGAGGTCGACTCTTGTTTCCCCGGAACTTTATTTGGGGGTACGGCCAATTTGACGTGGCTCCCCCGCACAACGAACCCGATCCGAACATCTGTGCTGCGAACGCGGGTCAGTTTGGTGGCAAGGATGCCCCCTGCAACGCTTTTGGTCGTTATCTGCTGTCAGGATATGTCGAGGTCAGGCCGTTTGCTCGGACTCCACTGCGCAGACTGCTCTTCTTCGGAGCGCCAACTTTTGTCTTCGGCAAGAACATTCCTCAGACGCTCTACACCTGGTCGCCCGCAGCCATCGGGTGGGAACGTGGGTGGGGAGCCGGCATCGACATCGGCCACGGCTTTGAAATGCGCGTGACCCAGCATTTTCTTTTTCAGCGATTCGGCTCGCGCGACAAATATCTGGGACCTGCAGACCTAGGACCCAATGGGCCTTGGGGCCGCTACAACGTGATCGGAGTGCGGAAATATTTTGGACACCGCGACGCCCAGTGATCCCCAAGGAAGGACCGGGACGCGTCCAGGTAAGAATCGGGACTTATGCCGCTCGGGCGTAAGTCTGCGGCTCCGGTCGGCGCTTCTGCAGAAGCCAAACGATGAGTGCAACGATTCCAGCCAGGAGGAGCAACGGCAGCCCGAAGATCAGCGCAAGCCAGACGGGACCTACCAGGGCAGTGACGTCCCCAGCCACTTCCGCGCCCGGGTCTTTCGAGACTTTGCCTCCCAGAGCAGTGAGGTCGCCGGCAACCTTAGTTCCCGATGCGATCCGTACCACCCCGCCGATCGAAGTGACGTCCCCCGCCACAGAAGCCCCTTCTTCCACCACGATGTCTCCGGCGATTGTGGTCACGTCACCCGCCACATCGCCGGCCACATGAATTGAGCAGGCAATACATGTCAGGTCGGCCGTTTTTTGTCCGGCGGTTACAACAATCGCATGGCCGAACTGGGTGATCTCGGGATTAGGTTTCGCAAACGCAAGGGGAGTTGCAACCACGATGAGGAGCAAAAACAGCGAATGGCAAGAGAACTTCATAATGCGGCGGGCTCCTTCTCTATCGGCGAACCAGCTAAAAACGCGGGATTCTGAGATTCTGAGGTTGTCCCCTCCGCTTGTCAAGACGTTCGGCCTTGTGGGACTTCTCGGGAACCTCAACAGTTCTCTATAATTGTAGGTTTTCAATCAGGCGATTGAGGTGTTCCTTTATGGCGTATTCCTTCAACGGTGTAAGTGTGCCGGCGGATGGACAACGAATCCAGTACGAAGCGGGCAAGTACCAGATTCCCGACAATCCAATCATTCCTTTCATTGAGGGCGATGGCACGGGGCGAGATATATGGAAAGCCTCCGCACGCGTATTCAATGCCGCCGTAGAGAAGGCCTACAAAGGGAAGCGCCGTGTCGCCTGGTATGAGGTCTTCGCCGGTGAGAAGGCGAAAGCCAAGTTCGATACGTGGCTACCAGATGACACCGTGAGTGCCGTGAAAGAGTTCCGTGTGGCGATCAAGGGACCGCTCACGACTCCGGTAGGTGGCGGGATTCGGTCGCTCAACGTCGCATTACGACAGATTCTCGACCTGTACGCTTGCGTTCGGCCGGTGAAGTATTACTCGGGAGTGCCTTCGCCGGTAAAGCATCCCGAGAGAATGGATCTCGTGATCTTCCGTGAGAACACCGAAGACGTCTACGCCGGAGTTGAATGGGAAGAAGGCACTCCCGAGGTTGCCAAACTCATCGAGTTCCTCAACAAAGACATGCTGAAGAGTGGCAAGAAGCAAGTTCGTCTCGATTCCGGCGTCGGCATCAAACCGATCTCCATCACGGGCACAAAACGCCTTGTACGGATGGCAATTCAGCACGCATTCGAAAATGGCCGCAAGAGTGTAACGCTCGTCCACAAGGGAAACATCCAGAAATTCACCGAAGGTGCATTTCGGAAGTGGGGCTACGAATTGGCGACTCAGGAATTCCGCGACAAGGTTGTTACTGAGCGCGAAAGCTGGATACTCGACAACAAAGACAAGAATCCGAATCTTTCTGTTGAGGAGAACGCCAGCCTTATTGAGCCCGGGTTGGAGTTCGCCCCTCCCGAATTTCGTCAGGCCGTTTACAAGGAAGTCAAAGACGTTCTCGACACGATCTACTCCACCCATGGCCATGGCGCTTGGAAGAAGAAGCTAATGATCAACGACCGAATTGCAGATTCAATTTTCCAGCAGGTGGTGACGCGGGCCGACGAATACACCGTTCTGGCAACCCCGAATCTGAATGGCGACTACATTTCCGACGCATGCGCTGCCCAGGTTGGCGGGCTTGGAATTGCTCCGGGAGCCAATATTGGCGATGGTTACGCTATCTTCGAGGCGACCCACGGTACCGCGCCGAAATATGCTGACAAGGATGTCATCAACCCGGGATCAGTGATTCTGTCCGGCGTGATGATGTTCCGTTTCCTTGGATGGAATGAAGCCGCCGACCTGATCGAGCAGGGAATGGAGCGAACGATCCAGCAGAAGAAGGTGACCTACGACTTCGAGCGCCTGATGGAAGGCGCCACCAAAGTCAGCACAAGCGCCTTCGGCGATCACATCATCGAAAATATGGATTCCGTCGTGCTCGCAGGCGTACGGTGAGCCCTGACCTCACCATTTAAGGCTTCTATTTAGCGAATAATGGAAAGGACGCATTCATGCGAAAAAAAGTGACGATCGTAGGTTCGGGCAATGTAGGCGCGACTGCCGCCCACTGGATTGCCTCGAAGGAGCTGGCAGACGTTGTCCTCATTGACATCATCGAGGGTGTCCCGCAAGGCAAGGGGCTCGATTTGCTCGAAGCCATGCCGATCGAGAAGCGGGATGCGCACGTCATCGGCACGCAGGATTACAAGGACACGGCGAATTCGGACATCGTGGTCATTACCGCCGGTGTTCCCCGCAAACCGGGGATGAGCCGCGATGACCTGCTCTACACCAATCACAACATCATGAAGGCCGTGGTCGGCGAGGCCGTGAAGCACTCGCCCAACTGCATCCTGATCATCGTTTCCAATCCGCTCGATGCCATGGCGCAGGCCGCCTACAAGATGAGCGGTTTCCCGCGCGAACGTGTGATCGGCATGGCAGGAGTTTTGGATTCTGCGCGCTTCCGCACGTTCATTGCTGAAGAGCTCAACGTCAGCGTCGAAAATGTCACAGCGTTTGTCCTTGGCGGCCACGGCGACACAATGGTGCCGTTGACCCGTTATTCGACCGTCGCGGGAATTCCAATCACGGAACTGATGGATGCCGCAACGCTCCAGAAGCTTGTCCAGCGAACGCGCGATGGAGGCGCCGAGATTGTGAAGTATTTGAAGACTGGATCGGCCTACTACGCTCCCTCCGCCGCGGTTACGGAGATGGTCGAAGCAATTCTCAAAGACAAGAAGAAGATTTTGCCCTGCGCCGCCTATCTGGACGGAGAGTATGGCATCCAAGGCTTGTACGTCGGTGTTCCGGTCAAATTAGGGTCGAAGGGCATCGAGCAGATCATCGAAATCAAGCTCACTCCGCAAGAAAAGACGGAGCTCGATCGGAGTGCTGCCGCAGTGAAAGAGTTAGTGGGAGTGATTGGAGTGTAGGAAAGTTCTGACCATGCTTGGGCACTTGAAATCCCGCTCATGAGCAGCGGGATTTTTATTGGCAAAGAAGTGGCTAATCGGCGAAGCATCCGCCTCTTCGCCGTGCTTACCTTCGGAAGGCAGCGTCTCCCAGATTTGTGGCGTAATGAGTCTGAGTCTGGATCACCTTCAACGAAGCAATCTTCAGTTGATGGGTCAAAGGATCAAGGGTGCCCTTGACAGAGACGAAATGGCCCAAGTGTCCATTCAGTATTTCGGGATTGCTGACCATGAACAGGTGATTGCCCGCGCAGAGAATCGACTGGCCGTCTGGACGTACGTTGCCTGAGAACTTTTTTAACTTAAGCGGACTGGTCGCGACCACTGAGCCGCTTTGTGCCCCACATATCAGGGAACTTGCGGCGAGCAACAGAACCAGGATTTTACAAACCTTCTTCACGCACACCTCCCGCAAGAGGATCTATGCGGTGAATCGTAAGTCGATTCTTCCTGGAATGAACGCGAAAAAATCAGATAGGTCTGATTCAACTCTTGGATTCTGCTGATGAACGTAAAGTAGCAGGCGATAGACGCAAAAGCCTCCGGAATGGTCCAGAGGCTTCGCTCATCGAGGGAATTCTAAACTCGCTCGATCGTGACCGACTGAAGGACAATGTCTTTCCTCGGGCGATCCTGCGGCCCGCGGGCCGCGTTGGAGATCTTGTCGGCGATGTCCTGGCCCTCGACTACCTCGCCAAAGATTGTGTGCTTGCCGGTGAGCCACGTGGTAGGCGCTACCGTGATGAAAAATTGCGACCCGTTGGTATTCGGACCCGCGTTCGCCATCGCTAGTTTGCCTTTCTTATCGAACTTGTGTGGGGAACTTTTAGTCTCGTCCTCGAACTGATATCCGGGGCCGCCCATTCCATTGCCCGCCGGGTCCCCACCTTGAATCATAAAGTCGGGAATGACACGGTGAAAGATGGTTCCATCGTAGAGGCGGTCTTTGCTCTTTTTGCGGCTTACGGGATGGGTCCAGTCGCGCTTGCCCTCTGCAAGTTCGACAAAATTAGCGACGGTCTTGGGAGCTTCTGCTTCGAATAAACGGCACACAATGGTGCCTTCCGAGGTTTGCAAGGTGGCGTATGTGCCAGGTTGGCGAGCCATAAAAGTCCTTCCTTCTTAAGCGTAGGATGAGCGCGGCACAAGACCGCTGACGGATGCGGCGCAGGATCTATTGATTATCCCACGTTACTTTGGCGCAGTTGTTGGCGCTGGCTTTGTTGTCGTAGCGGGCTTCTTCGCCGCTGGTGCGGCTGGCTTCGCAGCGGTTGCTCCGCCCTTGGAAATCGTGATGTGGTTGATCTTGATCGGACGAAAGGGCTTGTCATTGTTGTCGCGCCCTTGACGCGCGATTTGCTTCACTAGCTCGATCGAAGCTTCGTCGCATTGGCCGAAGATGGTGTAACCGCCATTCAAGCTGGGGTAGGGAACTTCCGTAATGAAGAACTGCGACCCATTCGTATCCGGGCCGGAGTTCGCATACGCCAAACGTCCCGGCCGATCGAACTGCAAATCAGGTGACGTTTCGTTCTTGAACTTGTAGCCAGGATCACCCATGCCGGTACCTGTTGGATCACCGCCCTGGATCATGAATTCAGGAATCACCCGATGAAAGATGGTCCCGTCATAGAGCGGAACGCCGTGCTTCTTTTGGTGCGTAATAGGGCTCGTCCAGTCCTTCGTTCCACTGGAGAGGCCAATGAAGTTCTCCACCCCGATGGGCGCCTTCTTCGGAAAAAGCGTACAGGTCATTTTGCCTGCGGTCGTATCGATAATCGCGACCGGATCAGGCGACGCCGCTGCGGTTGTCGACGGTCCAGTGGTTCGATGCGGCGGAGTCGAGGGATCTGGCTTGGCCTGTGACCAGAGCATCCCCGAAAAAAGAGCAAAGATAACAACCAGGCTGCTTTGTCTACGCATACCTACGCCTCCGCACAGTTTTAGTGAGTTTGACAACTTCATTTTGGCGAAAGAGGATTGTACGACATAGGAGCCACCACGCAGCACTTGCGTCCGCCGTGGAACCTGAATTCCAAACTCTCGCTGTCGGTTCCCAACGCAGTGTCCCACGCTATTTGCCAGCCGCTGTTGTAGGTGCTTCTTGCATCTGCCGGCTCACGCGCTCCACGTCTCCGAAAACACGCAGGAGATTCCCACCCAGAATCTTGTGAATGTCGTCGGCCGAATAACCTCGGTCGAGAAGGGCTTGGGTGATCTTCGGCAAATCGGCGGCCGAGTCGATTCCAGTCGGGGAAGCACCGCTGATGCCGTCAAAGTCCGATCCCAAACCCACGTGGTCTACGCCCGCAACTTTCGCGATGTGGTCGATGTGATCAATGAGCGACTTCAGCGGCGGCCGCGGGACTTTCGCCGCCCACTCTCGTTCGATCTGGTCATATTCGACGTAGGTCACAGGTTTGCCTTGCGCTTTGTGCTGCTCAATGAAAGCTGCCACCGCTGCGTCACGATCCTTGGCAAGGGCCGCCGTTGCCTTGCGATAGTCTTCGTCGATAAATCCGTTGAAGAAGTTGACCTGGACGACGCCATTGTTTTTTGCAACCGCCCGCAGCATGTCATCCGTCATGTTTCGCGGAGCGTTCGTTAGCGCGCGGGCTGAGGAGTGTGACGCAATCACCGGTGCCTTGGATATAGCGACCGCATCGTAGAAGGTCTTGTCAGCCACGTGAGAGATGTCGACCATCATGCCGAGACGATTCATTTCCAACACAACCTGCTTGCCGAAGTCCGTGAGCCCGTTGTGATGTTCGACCTTGGGATCATCCATATCGCCCGAGGAGTCACCCCACTCGTTAGTATTCGACCAGGTCAACGTCATATAGCGAACGCCCAAGCGGTAGAATTCGCGCAGCAAGCGGATATCATTCTCAATCGCGTGCCCGCCTTCAATTCCCATCAGCGCCGCCAGCTTTTTCTGCTTGTGAGCGCGCTCGGTGTCTTCCACCGAGAAGGCCATCGTCATGCGATCTGGATGCCGCGCCGCCTGCTCGTAGACCGAATCGATCAGATCAACGGCACGGTGCGCATACTGGCCCTTGTAAGACGGCTCAACCCAAATGGAGAAGAACTCAGCGTCTAGATTTCCTGCGTGTGCTTTATCAAGGCTGATGTGACCGAGATCCTTTGGATCCGTGTTGCCGATATCGAAGCCTTCATCAAGGAAGCGCTGTGGCGTGTCGGCGTGGGTGTCGACGATCAAGGCCGAGTTGTGAATCTGAAGAGCCTTCACGGATACCGGAGTCGGTGCCGGATTCTGGGCGACAGCTGTGACAATCAAGGCAAAAAACAAAGTGGCCAACGAGACGGGTCGAATCATAAGTGTGAGAACGTCCAGGGGTGGATTGGATGCGAATGGAGGATTGTATACGCAGCGGCGCTTGGCTGGTGCGTTCGCCTATGCGACAGCTTGCATAGCGTGGTTCACACAGCTGTCCAACGGTTGATCAGTATTGATCACAGTTTTCGGCAGCGTGATCGGCTCGAACCGTGCTTTCACAGCGAGGTAGAGATCAAAATTCCGATTAAGAGCAGGGTGATCGCCTGAAGACTCTTGCGTCTCGATGCGCTTACGAGCCACTTCATCGGAGCATACGCACTCCAGAACCCGCCAAGGCTGTCCGAGCTTCTCGGCTGCCCTGACTACTTTGTCGATCTGGTAACGTCGTGAGAAGGTCCGGCCATCCAGAAAGATCACGCGATGGGGATCCTTCTGTAGAAGCCACGCCGCCCCTTCCAGCATCAGCTGCAGAACGAAGTCATCCTGGCTGGTCGAATATTCAACATCCGCGGGCGCAAAGAGGGCGTGCCGGATCACGTCTTTGCTGAGCACGGCGCCATGCAGTCGATCGGCGAGTGCGCGGGCAAGAGTAGATTTGCCGGTACCGGGAAGGCCGGCCATCAAAACGATCATCTGGAGTGGATTATCTACTTCTGGCTGAGTTCTTCGCCAAAGGGGGCGTGGTCCCAGTGCACGACGTCCTGCGATTCACGCCAGCCTGCGTAGCGCTCCGAAACCATCACGTGGAAGACCCACTGGCGGCGTTCTTCCTCGGGCTCGACCAAGCCAAGGGCGCGAAGATAGAACAAATAGCGCTCGACAAAGCGAATTTCCTCTTTGCTCATCCCGCGGCGTTGCAGGTCGAGCGTCAAGCCAGCGAGATGCGACGAGGCAGTGTCCCCATCGGCAGGAGCAGCATTGCGGTTGTGACGGCGAAGCTTCTTCTGGACCTTCACCGTGCGCACCGCCGAGTTCACCTGAATCTGATCATGGAACTGGCGATAGTAAGCCTGGCTCAGATCCTCAACGAAATCGCGAGTCCAGGGACGGCAATAGCGGCGGTTGACATCCAGCCGCGGGTCGATGCGCAACGTTGTTCCCGTGCGGATGGGCAGCAACGCCTGGCTTTCCACCAGGGCGACGAGTTCATCGTCATCCTGGATTCGTGGCAGTTCCAGCCGATTGATTTCCTCGTTCTGCAGCAGCAAGGACTCATGCGAAGGACGGAACATCGGGTTCCAAAGAACCGATCGCCGATGATGCTTGGTCGTTTTGCGCACGGAACGCTTGGGCACTGTGTAGCTGTGCAGAGCAAACGACTGGCTGGACATGGCCAGAGCGAACAGCGCGACGCAGAGTCTACTGCACCGAGTTCCGATCGACACGAAGTGGCCTCGAACTGGGGAGAGGCTCTGGTGGCCCAGAGCAGGAGCGTATTCTAACCTAGCTGTCAAGAAATCCAAGAAAAACCTTACCTCTAATCGTTACTAAGGAATGAATCCGGGCGCAAATTGGTAATCATTTCCGTGATTACCAACGCCACGTTGTTGTTTTTGCGTTGAGCGGCTGAACGGGTAGCTGAGCCGACAAAAAGATGCGCAGCGTTTACGGTACAGAAAATGCCTGGTTACTTCCGGAACAAATCGAACAACGCCTGCGACATGACTTGTCCGCCGACCTCCGCAATCGAGGTAGTTAGTGGAATATCCTTCGGACAAACCTCAACGCAGTTCTGCGCGTAGCCGCACTCCTGAATGCCGCCATCTCCCATCAGCGCACTTAGCCGTTCGCGCTTCAGGGCCTTGCCGGTTGGGTGGGCGTTGAAGAGTCGTACTTGAGAGATCGTAGCTGCGCCGACGAAGCCGGTCTCCTCGTTGAACTGCGGGCACGCTTCCATGCAGCAGCAGCACGAAATGCAACGCGACAGCGGATACATCTGCTCCTGGTCTTCCGGAGAGACGCGAGGGCCGGGGCCCAGATCGTAGCTGCCATCGACAGGAATCCACGACTTCGTGGCTTTGAGATTCTCGAAAATAACGCTGCGATCCGTTGCCAAGTCGCGAACTACCGGGAACTTCGAAAATGGCTCCAACTGGATGGGCTGCTCTAGGTTGTCGAGCAAGGCTGAGCACGCCATGCGTGCGCGGCCGTTGATCAGCATCGCGCACGAGCCGCAGACTTCCTCAAGACAGTTCGAGTCGTAGGTGATCGGCGTGGTCTTCCTGCCGTCCCGCGTGCTTGGGTTGGCGGCGATCTCCATCAGGGCTGAAATGACGTTGCGTCCCGGCTTGTAGGGAAGCTCGAACTCGTCCCAATAGGGTTTGGAGGTGGGAGTATCTTGTCGCTTGATTTTGATGATGACTGGATTATTAGCCATTCGCTTTCAGTTCCCAGCTGTCAGTTCTATTTCGCCGCGTCGTACTTTCTCGGCCGTGGTGGAATGAGCGAAATGTCCACCGGCTCGAATTCAAACTTGGGCTCGTCGGCGTCAGGAGCAAACGTCGCCTTTGTCGTCTTGAGCCAATTCTTGTCGTCGCGGTCCGGGAAGTCGGGCTTGTAATGTGCGCCGCGTGATTCGTCGCGCATCCCGGCTCCCTGGGCAATCACGCGCGCCAGTTGCAGCATGTTATACAGCTGCCGGACGAACGCCACGGTCGTATTCGCCCATTGAGTGCGATCGCTCAGGTTGACGTTACGAATGCGCTCCAGCAACTCGACCAGCTTCGCGTCACACTCTTTGAGGTTCTTGTTGTAGCGGATGACCGTGCAGTTCTTGGTCATCTCCTCGCCCAGTTCCTTCCAGATCAGGAACGGATTCTCCGCGCCGTCGGCCTTCATCAGGCCGTCATTGATTTCCTGCTGTCGTTTGCGTTCAGCGTCGAAGTAGCCGTTGCCATCGGACTTTTGCAGACCCCGGGCGTACTGCACGGCATTCGGCCCAGAGATGAATCCGCCGAAGATACAAGAGACCAGAGAATTCGCCCCAAGCCGGTTCGCTCCGTGGTACTGATACTCTGCCTCGCCGGCGGCAAAGATACCTGGGACGTTCGTGGCCTGCTTGAAGTCGACCCAGAGTCCACCCATGGTGTAGTGCATGCCCGGGAAAATCTTCATGGGCGTGTCGCGTGGATCGTCGCCGACGAACTTCTCGTAGATCTCGAGAATGCCTTCGAGTTTCTTGTCGAGAATCTTGCGATCGATGTGAGTCAGGTCGAGATAGACCATCGGCTTGCCGTCAATACCGAGGTTATGCTCGTACACAACTTTGAAGATGGCACGGGTTGCCACATCGCGCGGGACGAGGTTTCCGTACTTCGGATACCACTCTTCGAGGAAGTACCAGCGCTCGCTCTCCCGAATGCTCTTGGGGTTGCGAGTGTCACCTTGTTTCTTCGGAACCCAGACGCGTCCGCCCTCTCCGCGCGCCGACTCTGACATCAATCGCAGCTTGTCTTCGCCCGGAATCGACGTCGGGTGCACCTGGATGAACTCGCCATTCGCGTAGTAGCAGCCCTGTTGATACAGCGCCGACTGCGCCGACCCTGTGCACACCACCGAATTCGTGGACTTCCCGAAGATGGCACCGACGCCACCGGTCGCGACGATGATCGCATCAGCAGGGAAGGTGCGGATCTCCATTGTGCGGAGGTCCATCGCGCATATGCCACGGCAAACTCCTTTGCCATCGAGCACAGCCGACAAGAATTCCCAATGCTCGTACTTCTTTACCTTGCCTTCGGCCTCATACCGGCGAACCTGCTCATCGAGCGCGTAAAGAAGCTGCTGGCCTGTGGTGGCTCCGGCAAAAGCGGTCCGGTTGTATAACGTTCCGCCGAAGCGCCGGAAATCGAGCAATCCTTCAGGCGTGCGGTTAAAGGGCACTCCCATGCGATCGAGCAGATCGATGATGCCGGGTGCAGCATCGCACATCGCTTTTACCGGCGGCTGGTTGGCAAGGAAGTCGCCGCCGTAAATCGTGTCGTCGAAGTGTTGCCAGGTCGAGTCGCCTTCACCTTTGAGGTTCTTGGCCGCGTTGATCCCGCCCTGCGCGCAAACCGAGTGCGAGCGCTTTACCGGGACGATGGAGAACAGGTCGACGTTGCCGCCCATTTCAGCGATCTTGATGACCGCCGCAAGACCCGCAAGACCGCCGCCGATGACGATGATTTTGGGAGCTGCTGCTGCCATCTCAGTTCACCGGCCTTTCTGGCATCACCGCCCCGTAACGGGAGTCCACGATATTCCCGTTATTCGATGTCGGCTGTTGAAAGCGCGCCCGGAATGTGTACAGGCTTACCAGTCCGACCACACTCATAAGCAAAAAGAACGCGAGACAAACGCGAAGCAGCCGCTGCTGTGCCTTCTCGCCCGAGACGATGCCCCACTTGGCTGAAAACAGCCAGATGCCGTAAGCAAAGTGCCAGGACGCGGCGATCAACCCCATCACGTAGAAGATGAGCAGGAGAGGCGAGTGCACTTCCGCCTGGACTTTCGCGAAAGACTGCATCGGGGCATCGTGAAGATCGACCCCGGTAAACCGCATTGTGTACGTATGCCAGACGATGTAGATAAAGGCGATCCCGCCGGTCCAGCGTTGGAGGGTGTACATCCAGTTTCCGGTCCACGGATACTCACCAACGTTCGAATCGCCGCGGTACCAGATATAAAAGCCGTACAGCCCGTGAAAAAGAATCGGCAGCCAGATACCGAACAGTTCCAGGAAGAACACCAACGGCAGATTCGCGAGGAAGCTTACCTGGCGCGCATACGCGTCCGGTCCACTGATCGCCGTGGCATTCGAAATCAGAATATGCTCGAACAAAAACGCGCCCACCGGAATGATTCCGGTCAGCGAATGCAGCCGGCGAAGCAAGAAAGATGCGCCCTGTCCGGCGCGTAATGGAGCTACTCCGTGCCTTACACTCGCCGGAGCCGCAGGACTGGCAGTTGTCGCCACGATGACCGCTCCTTATGAGTTCGGATGGGAAGACCGAACTTTTTATTATCCGGGCCGGATGGAAGGCAAGTCAAGAGAACGAGGCCGATTCGTTAACCCGAATCATTGTCGTGATCGAGTCTACAAGTGCGCTGAGCACCTCTGCGGACGAGTTAAAAGCGTCAGCTATTTCGGTCACACCACTCGAGCAATTTCCGAAATGCGGCACCGCGGTGGCTGTACTTCGATTTCTCTTCAGGAGTTAGTTCCGCGAACGTTTTCTGGATCTGAGGAAAATAAAACATCGGGTCGTATCCGAAGCCGCCAGTTCCTTGCAGGTGGTCGAGAATCCGTCCCTCGGCAACCCCACGAAAACTCGCCAGCGTCCGCCCGTCGCGCGCCGCAGCAATTACACACACGAATCGTCCCGTCCGCTTCTCCGCAGGCACGTCTTTCAACTCCCGGAGCACGCGGGCATTGTTGGCGTCATCAGCTGTATTGACGTCAGCTTTATGAGGTTCGTCGGCCGCATAACGGGCCGAGTGCACTCCGGGTGCCCCGTGCAGCGCATCAACCTCCAGCCCGGAATCGTCCGCTATCACGATCTCTCCGGGGAGAGCCAAACTGTATCGGTCAGCCTTCTTGCGAGCATTCTCTTCAAACGTCATGCCATCTTCGACCACCGAGTCGAGTTTCGCAAAATTCGGAATTGGCTCGATCTGCACGTTGTGAGCAGCAGCAGCGCCGGCGAAATCGCGCAACTTGCCGGGATTCGAGGTCGCCACAAAAATCGTCTTCATCCCGGGAATAAGTTAACCACAGCGAGACTCGATTCGCGCTGTGGAAGCAAGAAAGTACCCGCGAGTGAGCGCATAACGCTTAAGTGCGACTCGAGAACGCTTGTCGACGTCGATAGAATACCCATCCGATGACAGACAGCAGTGTCATCAGCGAGATGAACCCGCTCCAGAAGCGATCACGAGTCTGAATAAATTTCACTCGTATTTCGCTGATACCCGTCTCCACGGGTACCAGGATTTCGCCCGTATGCGGCTGGCTCTTGGCGACGATGGGCACACCGTTGACTTCCACTTGCCACGCCGGATAGTTGAACAATCGAAGCCGCAACCTCTCCGGACGGCTGACTTCGGCGGTGAAGCGCTTTAAGTAAGGGCGCCAGTCGAGAATCCGGAGATGCGCGCTATCGCGCCCCACGACGCCGACAAGCGGCGCATTTTTGTTCAGGTCATACGGATCAGCACCCGCCGGCACGTACTCGTCGGTGCCCTCGTATCCGGTACCATCTTCGATCGTGTCGTGCATTTCAGACAGGTCAGCGGCTTGATCCCACCAGGTCTGCTGAACGTGGCTCGATAGAAACAGAAGAAGTCCAATCATCGCGGCGTACAAAACAGATCTGATCCACCAGCGCCGGATCACCGCCGTGACCGCCAACGCCAACGGAACGTTCAGGCACAGCAACCACCGCCAAGGAAGCTGCACGAAACGAAGTTCAGGTAAGAGTTCCCATAAGAAATAACTCGGACGGCACATCAGCACAATCGCAGCGCCCGTCCACACCGTAAGCGTCCACCACAGAAGCGACCGATCACTCCGCCATCGGCGCAAGTCCCACAGCATGGCTCCGGCCAACAGGATCTGCGAAACGGCCACAATCGATATGAACAAATTGAAGTGATTGTGATCGGCGTCGTTGATATTGGTGAAAAGAAAATTGTCGAGAGGGCGCACGCCCGGTGCCAGAACCTGGCTCAGATTGATCCACTTCTGCTCGTACGCGGCAGGCACGAGGTAGAACGCCGCCAGCGCTGCTCCGATGCCAACAGCGGCCGCTCCATACATCGGAAGGCGCCAGTTTCGACGCATAATCGCGAACGTCAACAGCAGAAACGCGATTGAGTAGGTCACCATCACGCCCGCAGGAGCATTCGTCAGCCACGCGGCTGCGACGATCCCCGCGAGCGGCAAGATCGCGCGCGGGCCTTCCTCTTCAGACCGGAGAACGTATAGAAGCAACAAAGGCAGCAAGCATCCGGCGAGTAACTCGGCCAGCGCGCTTCGCCAATAGACAACGACATGGTGATAGGGATTCACCGCATAGAGCACCGCCGCGAAAGTGGCGTCTGCGACATTGAACCAGCGCCGCGCCAACATGAACATCGAGAAACCGGCCGCGCTCAACGTCAGCCAGACATATGCCCCCGAGGCCATCTGCCAAGGCAGAATGCTCCCCAGAAACGCTCCCAGATTCCACGACGCTGGTGGATAAAACAGAAAGCGCGCCTCGCCGAACGTCCAATGCGCGTACGTGGCCCATCGCGGCAGAAAGACTCCTTGCTTCCACTGATGAACCACTTCCATCCACGAAAAGATGTGGAACTCAAAATCGTGTCCCGACGGGCTACCAAGAAAAAAGAAGGGAACAATCGCCAGAAACGCGGCGCTCACGATAATCAAGGCAGGAACAGGGAAGAGGGAAGGCAGGTTGGTTGCCTTTGCCAAATTCTGAGGCGATGCCACGTGTGCGGGCGAGTCCAGGGTCTGCTTCTCCTCGAATGCATCAATTTAGCAGGAATCCAGTTCACTTCACCGTTAAGAGTCGACCGCGACAGTCATTCGATTCGGGTGCAGACGTTATACTTCGAATGATGTTGGTGATCCCGATGAAGAACCTTAAACCTCGATTCACTCTATTGGCCGCCGTCTTCATCCTTGGCAGCGTTGCCGGAGTCTTTGCGCAAGGAATGGCTGGTCTCCCCTCGAAAGATGAAAAGCCGTTCGCGCCATTTGAGCAATGGAAGAATTTGGTGATGAAGGGCGATGCGACAGGTCTTAAATCGCTATACAGCACGAGCCCCGTCGCACAAATCAAGGTAGGCGCCAACACTGAACTCGACATCTCTGGCGACATCCGATTCTGGACTGGCCTCAAGGCGAAAAGCATCAAGATGGACGTTTTGCAAAGCGGCAGTCTCCAGGTTCAACCGGGTACATACCAGATCTTGTTCCGGGCGGAAATCCTCTCCGCAGCCGACGCAACAGAACATACCTACTACATTACCGAAGGCCAACTCTGGAAGAATCAGGATGAGCAGTGGCGGTTGGTGCTCGCAAAGCGTACCGAACCGAGCCGCTTGGAGCAGCCCACCTCAAACCAGAAGAATATCTACCCGTCGACCGCCGATGCCCACGCCAACATCAAACAGGCGCTCGAGAAAAGTGGCAAAGAGCACAAGCGAGTGCTCGTCGTCTTTGGAGCGAACTGGTGCTACGACTGTCACGTGCTCGACTTGGCGTTCGAGCGCCCTGATCTTGCGCCGCTAATTGCGGCAAACTTCGAGGTCGTTCACGTCGACGTCGGAGAAGGCGACAAAAATCAGGATCTGATGAAAGACTACGACGTACCGATGGACCGCGGGATTCCCGCCATCGCCGTGCTCGATAGCAATGGCAAGCTCTTATACAGCCAGAAGAACGGCGAATTCGAAAAGGCGCGCTCTCTGGGACCCGAGGACTTGCTCAAATTCCTGAATCAGTGGAAGCCCACTTAACGCAACTGCAATAACTCACGCGCGCCTGCACGTACTCGGCGACACCCATGCGACACGCCTTCAGTCTCGCACCGTCAGCACAGGGCAGGGCGCATCGCAGACCACCTCGTAAGCCACTGCCCACGGCAAGTGCGAGGACGCGAATGCTGCCCGCTTATGTACACCCATCACGAGCAGGTCCGCACTGCGTTCTTTGGCCAGATTCAGAATCGCTTCCGCCGGGAATTCGAATCGCACGACGCACTCTGGCCTGCACCAATCCCGAGCCTGACGAGGTACCAGTTCTTCGAGCTGAGCCTTGGCGCTCGCGGCGCTCGAATCCTGATGTTGCAACGGAACAAGCGGAATCACATGTAGCAATGTGAGACTTGCCTGGCTCTCTTCCGCGAGTGACAGCGCATACTGCAGTGCATACAAGGAGCCAGCTGAAAAATCAGTCGCGAAGATAATGTTATGAAAACCGTCGATTAGGTCCCGCGGCACTATTTTGGGGCCGATCGTCAAAACAGGACAGCGCGCGTGTCGAAAGATCTGCTCCGCATCCGAGCCGAGCATCAGCTTCTTCAAACCGTGCTTGCCGTGCGATCCGAGAATGATCAGCTCAACTGAATTCGTCTGAATTGCGTCATCGAGCACATGCCATAGCTCACCACGCCGCGTACTGCCCTCGCATCGGATTCCCGCCAATCTCTGATCAGCCAACAAATGCTTGAGCCTTACTTCCGCGTCGTACCACTCCCCGTCCATCGCAAACGGAATGGGTTCCATCGGCAGAAAAACCGGTGGATGCGGCGTAACCGCATGCGTCAAGAAGATCTTGGAGCCGTAGAGTTTTGCGAACGCCCGCGCGTAAGGAAGGGCTGCATCGGAGGCTTCGCTGAAGTCCGTAGGAAACAAGATGTTGTTGAAGGAAACGCGGAGGCTGGCCTGAAGGGTGGGCATAGAAACCTCCTGGTCGGCAACTTCCGTCACCGATCTCGACCTAACCTTAACGTTACGCGCCCAATAACTTACCCACAGTGATCTGTGTCACAAGCCCCGGTGAGCCATCCAACGAAAGCCGCGCGTTCATGGAAAATTCACAATCCTGAAACTGCCGCGTAACATGATTGTTCTACGGTGATTTCTATCGAGGTGGAACAGACCACGCGGATCGAAGGCTTGGAACCAGAGACGGGGTTTCAAGTTCTTCGGTTCGCGGAAACCCCACCGCCAGACTCTGCCAAGCCTTCGCTTTTACAACCCCATCCTTCAGTTCGCCATAAAGAACCGGGCTGTAATTGTTCAAGAACGACTTTCGACGGGCGAAACGCCTGCCGCGTAGGCCGACGCACACAAACTCGCGAATGCAGAAAAGACGGGGGTTTTAGGCGATGGAGTTAGTTGGACGCTACGGCTTCGGGATTCCGCTGTTTGTGAAGTTCGGAGAGGAATGCATCCTGCGAGAGATCCTCACCGCTACGCAAGAGCTCCGCCAGTGGATCTTCGAGGTGCTCTTCGGTGGTTGAATCACTCTGCTGGAATTGGCTCTCGTCCGCCACGATGGCCTTCGGCGAGATCAGCAACTCGGGCATCGTACCCGGGCGGCTGGTAAGAAACTCGATAAACTGCGCCACAGTTTCACGCTGCGCACTCGTCCGGGAAGGGAACTCGACTCCCATACCTGAACCGGGATGCATGACGCGAACGATGCCGTCCGCATGAATCTCGATATCTGCGGCCTTGAGACAAAGGTCCACAAGAGCCCGCTGTGGAAATGGAGATTCGGTTTCCACGTAGCATCCACCCAGGCTGAGATCCGTCAATTTGCAAGCAGAAACAGGGTCCGGCTCATCGGGTGGAACTTCTGCAGCATTGGCGAGCAACCAGGTCTTCAGCTTCTCTACCTGGGTCTCGGGCAGATCCAGAAATCGAACACCGGACTGGCCATTGGGATTCGCCCAGGCGATCTCCCCATGCGTATCGATCTCCAGGCTGCCGTCCGGCAGCGTGAATCGCAACCCGATCAAGGCAGCTGGTTGGAGTGGCTGTGCGGCCAGCAGATCCATTCCTGTCTGGCTCAGGTCCAGCATGATTCCTTCAAGTTGTTCGCCACCCGGCAACGCAACCTGTACCGGCGCCTGCACTGGAACACGGAACGAGCGCCGTCGCTCTCTTCGAAGCAGCGCCGTGGCCGCGCCTAGCGTCGCCGACACTTTCTCAGAACTGATCGGCTTTTGAAGGACGAACTTGGCTCCCTTCTTCAGGACCTCACGGACGCTGCTTTCATCGCTCGACAGAGCGATGCTGAGAAGCGCAGCCGGCTTGGGCCGCCGCGTCATCTCGAGCAGCTTGAGGGCGATGTCCGCGTCATCGAAGTCGACAATCAGGCAGTCGAAACGCTGTTCTCCCAGCCTTTGCTGGGCGATCTCAGGCTCGCTGAAACGTTCTACCGCGATGGCAAAATTAGCCAGTGCGCGGCTGAGAACCTCCGCTGAGTAGTCGTCTTTCGATACGAGTAAGGACTGAAGAGTCATACTTCGTCACTGATCAAGAACAAACACTAAACTCGGTTTACGGCCAGCGAGGAGCCGCCGGACGGGCGGACTTTGCCGGTGCTGCTGACCCCGCGGACGCTTTCGCTGCCATCGCGGCTGGCTGGCTGGTTTCTTCGTCCATTTCCGCGAGCACAACGTTATCGTCCTCTTCGTTCTCCGCCAGCAGAGGAGCGACTTCGCGAAGCTTCTCCGCGGCCTGCTGCAAAGCTTCAATCTGCTTTGCCAACTGCGCATATTTCGCCTGTTTCCGGCGCAATACTTCGTGGATGTCCTTCATACAACCCCCTACCCGCGACTCTAAGTTTGAGGATGTCTTGGGTCAATACGGAAAGGTTCTCCACGGGTTACCGCAGTAATCGCATTGGA
>Ga0126381_100001041_pt1 | contig 30035 bp, 24 predicted proteins | sample PanSoiMetPlot_28_FD_96465 | JGI IMG/M metagenome (GOLD analysis project Ga0126381, IMG submission 96465) | Tropical forest soil microbial communities from Panama - MetaG Plot_28 | ecosystem: Environmental > Terrestrial > Soil > Tropical forest > Bulk soil | place: Panama | collected 2016-02-17
ACCATGCAGTTGGCGACGTCGATGATCGCCGCGATCCGCCCGTCGCGGACGCAGAGGTTAGCCGCGCGCAGGTCCATGTGCAGCAAGCTGCTCGCGTGGCCATGGCGTGACCGGAGCAGCCCGGCCACCCCGGCCCGCAGATCGTCGTCGAAGCGCGGATCGCAATACGCGCGCGCGGCGGCCAGGCGCGCAAACAGCCGACCGCACATGAACGCGGCCCAGTCGCCGGCCGGCTCCAGGCCCGGCAGCCGCGGACGGATGTCGTGCAGGCGCCGGGTGAGCTCGCCGAGCTGCCGCAGTGGCACATCGGGGTCGTCGTCGTGCGCGACGTACGTGAGCAAGACCCAGGACGGCGCGCCTGACTCGCCACGCTGCCAGCCAAGCACCCGCGGAACGGGCAGGCCGCCAGCCGACATCAGGCCCAGGGCGGTCACCTCACGCTCGATGATGTCGCCGAAGTCGACCGGCCCGTCGTACGAGGTCTCCAAAGTCTCGTAGCGCGGCGAGCGCAGCACGCCAACCTGGACACCTGCCTGGGTGACCAGGTCGGCCCAGAAGTCAACGCCCCGCCGCCATGGCCGGACGGTCAGCGTCCTGTCACCGAGCGCCCGCCGGACGCTTGGGGTAAGGATCTCGATGCGCTCGGCGCTCACTAGCCCGTCATGCCCGAGATCGCCGCGTGAAGCTGGCCGCGGGAGGTGATGTCCAGCTTCGGGAAGATCCGGAGCAGGTGGGCGCCGACGGTCCGGTGCGAGATGTAAAGCCGCTGGCCGATTTCCCGGTTGGACATGCCATCGGCGGCCATCCGGGCGATCTGCTGCTCCTGCGGCGTCAGCTGATCCCAGGCCTGCCGTACCCGGCGACTGCTTGACTCGCCAGCGGCACGCAGTTCCCGGCGAGCATGCTCGGCGAGATCGGTGAAGCCGAGCGCGTCCAGGCAGTCACGTGCCGCCCGCAGCGGCGCGCGTGATTCGGCGGCTCGCCGCTGGCGGCGCAGCCACACGCCGTACCACAGCAGCATCCGGCCCCGGTAGGCCGGCCAGTTGGCAAAGGATTGGTCCAGCGCCGCTTGATACAGCCTCTCCGCGGTGCTGTCGTCGGCGACCAGCGGCCGTGCATAGGCCGCCGCGGCCCGCAGCAGCGGACCTGACGTGACGGCGGCCAGCGACTCCAGCTGATCCAGGTACGCGGTAGCGGCGCCCTTGTCGCCAAGCTGGGCCGCGGCCTCGACCAGGTCCGCGAGCCCCCACGTGCCGACGAACGGATGGTAGGCCGGGTCGGCCGGGTCCAGTATGCGCCGCAGGTGCGCAAAGCCCTCAGGGTAGCGCTGGTGCATCACCGCGCCGTGGCCGCGGGCGAACTGCACCAGCGCCAGCATGGGGTTCGCGCCCATGGGCAGCAGCACCGCTTCTGCCTCGCGCATCATCGCTTCGGCGGCGTCCGCGTCTCCTCGCTCCGCGATAGCCGCCGCGTGCGCGAGTTCCGCGGCGATGGCCCACCGCAACTGACTGGTCTCTCGTGCCAGGCGAGAAGCCTCGGTCGCCGCGGACGCCGCCAGCGGTCCCCGCCCGAGGTGCATGCCCGCCCACGCCTGGGACACGAGCGCCTGGGCCAGCAAGCCCACCCGGCCCTGCGCACGCAGACCGTCGACGGCGGCATCGAGGAACGGCAGCGACAGGTCCCACGCCCACACGGCGGTCGCGGCATACCCGACGATAAGCATGCCGGCCGCGTCAGACGCGTCTGGGGCTATGCGCGAGATCCGGTCGTTGACCAGGGCCCCGCGCCGCACCGGATCAACGGATCCGAGGACGGCGATCAGGCCAGGCTCAGTCTCGGGCAGTGGAATGCGCTCGGCGGCGGCGATGATCGCGGATCTAGTCTCCTGGCTTGGATTCCCCCAGTAACACCGGACGGAGATGGCGAAGAGGGCCTGCGCGGAGATGTCCGCGTGCCCGGCTTCCCTCATCCGTTCGGCCAGGCCGACGAACCAATCGAGCCTGGCCACGCCGGACCAGCCGGCCCCGGCGAAAACCTCGCGGAGCCAAGCGACCCAGGTGCGTTCGGCGGCTGGCAGGTCGAGCGGCTCGGTCGCCTGGAGCAGTTCGGCCCCGAGCTCAGCGTGGCCAGACTCGAATGCCCTCTCCGCGGCACGCAACAGCCGCCTTCCTCCGCTCGCCGGGGCTTCGCTGAGCTGGGCCGCGCGCCGCAGGGCATCGATCGCCACCGCCACCGCGCCGCGGCGCTCGGCGCGTGCCGCGGCGGCCTCCAGGTCCGCGGCCACCGCCTCGTCGGGTCCGAGCGCCGCCGCCGCCCGGTGCCAGGCCCTGCGGTCGGGCTGGTCCGCGAGCAGGCCAGCCAGCGCGGCGTGCGCGGCCCGGCGCGCGGACAAGCCCGACGCCTGATAGATGGCCGACCGCATGAGCGGATGCCGGAACCAGAGCCTGGTCTCGTGAATCTCCACCAGCCGCGCCGCCACAGCCGGGGCCAGCGCGTCGGCGGTCACCGTAGCGCCTTCCACGACCGACGCGGCGGCAAGCACCTCTGTCAGCGTGCCGCCCTCGTCCGCCGCGGCGGCAAGCAGCGCCGAGCGGGTCGCGGCGGGCAGTCCTGATCCCTGCGCCGCGAACGCCCGCTCCAGCCGGGCGGTCAGCGGCAGCCGCGCCGGGATACGGTACCCGCCGGCTAGCTGTCCGGCGCGCACGGCTTGCGGCAACTCCAAAAGCGCCAGCGGATTACCGGCTGCCGCGGCGAGCAATCGCTCCCGCAACGTCGGCTCAAGACCCGGCGCGCGCGAGTCAAGCAGCATTCCCGCGGCGGAATCGCCCAGCCGGGCCACCGGCAAGGCGGGCAGTTCGGCATCGCCGAACGGGCTGGGCGGCCCGTCCCGTTCGGCGATCAGCAGGACCGCGCGCTCAGCCGCCAGCCGGCGCGCCACGAACGCCAGCACAGCGCAGCTCGCCTCATCGAACCACTGCGCGTCGTCGGCGATCAGCAGCACGGGCGAGCCTTCTGTCATGTCGCTGATCAGCTCGAGCGTTGCCAGCCCGATCAAGAACAGCTCGGCATGCGCCTGGTCCGACATGCCGAACGCCGACAGCAGCGCCGCTCGCTGCCGCTCGGGCAGCCGCCGCGCCAGATGAAAGGCCGGCCGCATCAGCTGATGGAGTCCGGCGAACGGAAGCCGGCTCTCCGACTGAACCCCCACCGCTGACAGCACCCGGGCCCCGGAATCCCTTGCCTGCGCCGCGGCCGCCGCGAGCAAGGCGGACTTCCCGATCCCGGGCTCGCCACGGACGACCAGGGCACCGCCCGCACCTTCGTCAAGCCGACTAACCAGGGCGGTCAAGACACCGATCTCGTGATCCCGCCCATACAACTGGCTGGCGGCGATGTCACCGTACGCGAAGCCTTCCGCACCCACGGTCGCCGCCGTCCCGTCCGCCCCCATGAAGTCCCTTCGCGCCCGCTCATCCCGCCGCTGCCGCCAAAACATGGTCATTTGACCGATGCCCGATGGCGGCACAACACCGCAGGCTGGGCGCAGTTACCCGCGCCTGCGGTTGGGAGCACATCGTTGAGCGTCACCGATTACGTCATTGACATTCTGCTGATCCTGGTCATTTTTCGCCAGGCACGCCCGCACGAACTCACGTCTCGCGCAGCCCTGCTTCCGCTCGCGCTGCTCGTCGCCGCCGGGGCGATCTACCTGCGGCCGGTCACCCTCGGCGGCAACGACCTCTTGCTCATCGTCATCTTGACGGTGGCCGGCGCGGTGCTCGGCGCGGTCAGCGGCGCCGCCGACCGCATCTGGCAGGACGAGCGGGGGCGGCTGCTGGCCCGGGCCGGCGCCATCTCGGTCATCGCATGGGTGCTTGGGATGGGCTTTCGATTCTGGTTCGCCTACTACGCCTACCATTCCGGCGGCCCGGCCGTCGCCAGGTTCTCCGTCCGCCACGACATCACAGGCGCCGGCATCTGGACCGCCGCGCTGGTCCTGATGGCCTTCGGGCAGGTGCTGGCCCGGCTGGCCGTCCTGCAACTGCGCCGGATCCGCGCCAACGGCTACCCGGCGACGTCAGCGCGGACCCGGACGGACGAGGACAGCATCCATGCCTGACGGCAAGCGTTTCCTGCAGGGCGCGTTCGCCCCCGTGACCGAGGAGGTCACGGCGTTCGACCTGCCGGTCACCGGCCAGCTGCCCGCCGAACTGTCCGGCCGCTACCTGCGCAACGGGCCAAACCCGCTGGGCCTCGATGACCCTGACTACCACTGGTTCCTAGGCGCGGGCATGGTGCACGGGGTGCGGCTGCGCGACGGCAAGGCCGAGTGGTACCGCAACCGGTGGGTCCGCTCCAAGGCCGTCGCCGCGGCGCGCGGCGAGAACTGGCCTGGCGGCCCGGTGCACGAGAACTCGGACTTCGCCGCCAACACCCACGTCATCGCCCACGCCGGACGGACCCTGGCGACCGTCGAGGCCGGGCCGCTGCCCTACGAGCTGTCGGCTGAGCTGGACACAATAGGGCCCTGCGACTTCGGCGGGACCCTCCCTGGCGGCTTCGCCGCGCACACCAAGCTGGATCACCGCACCGGCGAACTGCACGCCATCGCGTACTTCTGGGCCTGGGACCACGTCCAGCACGTGGTCGTCGGCGCCGACGGCAAAGTGACCGCGACCACCGACATCGGTGTCCCCGACGGGCCGATGATGCACGACTTCGCGCTCACCAGCCGCTATGTGGTCCTGCTCGACCTGCCGGTCACCTTCAGCATGAATGCGGTCACCCAGGGCAGGGAACTGCCGTATGTGTGGAACCCCGCCCACCAGGCGCGCGTCGGCCTGCTGCCCCGCGATGGCGGCTCGCCTGTCCGCTGGATCGAGATCGACCCGTGCTGGGTGTTCCACTGCCTCAACGCCTACGACGACGAGGCCGGCCGGGTCGTGATCGACCTGTGCCAGTACGACCCGTCCTTCGACGTCTCGACGCTCTGGGCCGCGCACGGGCCGGTAAGCCTGGACAGGTGGACCATCGACCCGGCCCGCGGCAAGGTCACCCAGCAGCGCCTCGATGATCGCGGGCAAGAATTTCCCCGAATCGACGACCGGATCATCTCCCGGCCGCACCGCTACGGCTACAGCGCGGTCATCGGCGAGGTCACCAGGGCCATCACCGCCACCGGCGACTTCACCGACGATGCCTTCACCAACGCGATACTGCGGCACGACCTGGCGGCGGGTACCACCCAGGCACACGAGTTCGGGCGTGATGCCACCGTAGGCGAGGCAGTCTTCGCCCCGGCGTCTCCTGCCGCGGCCGAGGACGACGGTTACGTCATGACGTTCGTCCACAACCCTGAACGAGGGGCCTGCGACTTGGTCATCCTCGCCGCACAGGATTTCACCGGCGAACCCGTGGCAGCCGTCCACCTGCCCGCCCGGATTCCGCTGGGCTTTCACGGCAGCTGGATCCCTGACGAGTAATCCGGTGCGCACGCGCTATGCGCGTGCGCACCGGGACCCGTCAACGCGGCGATGGCAGCGGGAACGGCCCGACCACCGCGTCGGGATTGTCGCCGTAGCTCAACCAGCTGGCGATCGGCGGCCGGACGCCCACACCCTGCCTTTCGTAGTCGCAGACGCCAGTCGGGAACGCCTGGCTGAGCTGTGCCTGCTCGGCCGCCGTGAAGGTCACCGGGTAGTCGCTGAAGTTCAGCGGCTTGAGCCTGCACTTCAGGGCGGGCATCGTGAGCGGCTCTCCGGCCACCAGGCGCGGGTTGGACGCCACCGGGTAGGCGGCGCCGCACTGCCCGGTACCCGGGTCGGTGAGGGTCTGGTGCACCAGATTGGCGGCCGAAAGGAAGCAGCCGTCTGTCAGCCCGGCCGGCTTATCGGTCAGCACCTTGTACTGCGCGCTGTGGTGCGAGTGATCGTTTTCGATGTTCGTCAGCCATGCGTCCATCTCGGCGAGCTCGTAGACGCTGGCCGCGCCGATCTCCGCCGCCGTCGGCATGTTCTCGATGATGACCTGGTTGCCGTCGGTCCCGTTGGCGGCGAGCATCCGCGCGCGGATGATGAACGACCAGTCGGTGGTGTGAATGTCGTTCCCGAACCCGAGGAAATCGAGGTCGAGCCGCTGGTCGATGACTGGCGTCGTGCGCAGCCCGAGGGACGCGCTGTTGACCAGGTCGTCGGCGTAAACCGCGCGCAGCGCCTTGCGGCTAGCCTCGGTGCGCTGCGGGACCGGGGCGCCGGCGAAGTTCATCCCGCCGATGGACGCGTTGAGCGTCGCGAACTGGGCGGGGGTGATGGCGCCCGAGTCCAGCGCGGCGAGCCCGTACTGCACCCCGACGTTGTCCAGCGGGCTGTTGGGGAAGCCGGTGGCGGGATCGACCCCGAGCTGGTTGACGATCTGCTCGTCGGAGTTGCAGATGATCCCGTTCGGGTTCGTCGGACTCCACTGCTGCGCGGGCGGGATGATCGCCGGGTTGCAGCTGCCGGTGGCCGTCGACCGGTTAGCGAAGGTGTCATCCCACGACACGCATGTCGTGTAGTCGTTGTAGCCGGAGATGGCGGTCTTCTGCGCGGTCGTGAACGACGATCCGTCCGCCCCGGCGAAGAACGAGTCGAGCAGCCTGCAGTCGGTAACCGGCCCGGCGGTCGTCAGCGGGTCGGGGAACGAGATGCTCGGGACGATGCCGTCCAGGATGCCGGGGTATGAGTCGGCGATCTCGTACTGCTGAATGGCGCCGCCTGAGCCGCCCCAGCCGATGGTGAACCGCACCGGCCCGTAGGTGTCGATGAAGTGCTCCTTCACCATCATCGCGGCCTCGGCGGAAATGATGGTGGAGCAGTTGTTGTCGAGCACGTTGAGCGTGGATGACGCGACGGCGTAACCCAGTGACAGGAACTGGTCGTCCAGTACCCCGCCGGTGGAGGTGCCCTGGTGGTAGCCGGAGTTGCAGCCGCCCCCGAAGGTGTAGATGAGCTTGTCGTTCCAGCTAGTGTCGGGCCGCAGCGGGGACGGGGCCTGTCCGTCGTAAAGCGCCGCGATCTGGTACACGGCCCGGTCGATCACGCCGGTCTCGACCCGCACGATGTAAGGCACGCTCTGCCCGTTCACCGTCGCCGTCGCAGCGTCGGCCGGGATGGCGGTGGGATCGGCCAGCGGCACGAAGGCGCCGGAGGTGTTCTTGTACGCGTACGAGACCATCGTCGGCGCGAAGCAGTCGGGCGGGCTCGCGGGGGCCAGACCGAAGGAGGTCGTCTGGCAGAGGTATGGAAGCTGCTGCCTGCCGGAGAAGACGGGGCCGTTGATGGAGTGATCGATGACGTCCAGCGACGACGCGAAGTGTCCGGCCGCGGTGGCGACGAGCCGGTTGCGGCCGGCCGTCAGGCCGGTGACCAGTCCGAGCAGGCTCCCGTCCGGCTGCGCCGAGAAGCCGGACGTGACGTCCTGGCCATTGGAGGTGATCCGCACGTCCGCCGCGTTGATGTGCTCAGGGACATCCACCCGCACCAGCACCTCGTCGCCGCTGACCAGCTCCGGGCGGGGGTTGGACACGGTCACCAGCGCGAGCCGCCCCGCCGCCAGCCCGTCACCCGGCGCCGCGGCATGAGCGGCGGCCGGCGCGAGCATGAACGCGATCGCCGAGGACACCGCCAGCCACAACGCTGGACGGCCTGGTATCAGACGTCGTCTCATGGAGAACCTCCTTGCCTGCCCTAAAGAGCGCCACTATGCGCTCTCCGCACTAGGCATATCACCAGATCAACCGCCCGAGTAGTGTTCGGCGTTACTTTTGGCCGCCGGAACCGGGCGCGGTTGGCGGGCACGGGAACACGCCTGGCGATCACCGCTGTGAGTCACCGCGGCTCCGTTCGGGATAAATTCTTTGGATTATTCCGAACGAAGCACGGTGACTGCGTGTGAGGAAACGTTTGGCTGGTGCGGCGCGGCGGGATGGGTTCAGTAGTGCAGGCCCGTCGGGTTACGGCAGCGTCCCGGGCCGGGGGGAGGTCCAGATGGCTAAGTACGACGTGGTGAACGAGGCGGTTATCGCGGCGACGCCGGGTGAGATCGTCGCCGCCTTCCTGGACGAGGCGGCCGGCCGCAGCCGGTGGTGGCAACCCGTGTTGCAGATGCGCCCGCGCGGGGACAAGCCGCTTCCCGAGATCGGGGCGATGGTGGACATCACCGTCAGCGCCGAAGCCGGCTTCGGCCAGCGGTTTGGAACAACGTTTCGCGGCCGGGTGACCGCTTTCGAGCCGGACCGGCGGCTCGTCCTCGAGTATTTCGAGGGGGACTTCCGTGGCACCGATGAATGGCGGCTGGACCCGGTCGACGCCGGGCATACGCGGATCAGGACGCGCTGGAAGACCGACCCGCAGGGCGCGATCCGGCTGGCCGCCAGGCTGGTGAATGTGCCCGGCAGCTACTCAAAGGTCATGCAACAGGGGTTCCGGGCGATGGAGCGCTTCACCGCCGACAGGAGGGCCGGATCCCAGGCGTGATGCCCGGTCAGGCCAGCCGGTACAGGACAGGCATGGCGGCGACGTGGTTGGCTTTCAGGTTGGCCAGCAGGTAACTGCGGAACGTCTTCTTGGGCAGCTGGCGCGCGAGGAACGTGGGCAGGCTGCCGTTCCAGCGAGCGTGGTTGATCAGCACGTAGTCGGATCGCTCGCCCTCGAGCGGCGCGAGCAGGGTGGCGCTGTCCAGCCCGGTCTCGGTCTGATACCAGCCGCACAGATACTCCCAGAGCTCGACCGCCAGATCGGGGTCGTCGCCGACGAGGTAGTTGAACACGAACAGGCCGGGAGTGGCTTTGTCCACGTCGCCTACCCGGCGCACATTGCGCGCCGCGATCTGCTGCACGCGGCGCGCGCCTTCGGCAAGCGTGCCGGCCAGTTCCGTGAAGCCCGGACTGTCGCGCACTTCCGCCACGGCGTCCGGACCGACCGTCTCAACAAGGATCACCGCGTCGAACCACGCGGGCTTGCGCCGCGCTGACTGGCCTTTGGCGTCACCGCCGGGCGGACTGAACGCGAGGGCATCAAAGACCGTGGCGGTCGCCACCGTCCGCATCCGGGTTAGCTGCCTGGCCTGCCACTTGAGCGCCCCGAACAGCTGCTCTTTAGCCCTGCTCCGGCGCACTACCGGGCCCGGCCGGTGCGGCGCCGCCACATCAGCGGCCAGCAGCAGGTACCCCAGCGGGGCGGGCTCAACGAAGTGAGCCTTGCCATACCGAGAGTCTTCGTTGACGAGCTTAACCGGCATCATGAACCCCCTGTTGTTCATGCGGACCGCTCGGCCGCGGTGCGGGCCCCTGGTGGTCGAGCATCGCGGCGAAGTGATCGTCTAGAGCATCTTGAACGTGCGCGGACATCGACTGGGCGAGCATCGCGTCGAGCACGATCTGCGCCAGCGGCCGCAGCCGCCGCACGGTTGCCGCCACCTCGGCTATGTCCGCGCCTGGCAGCGGGCGCTCGCCTAGGTGAGCGGCGACCACGTGGCCCGCGACCGTGGCCGCCATATCGCGCGCGAGCGCGTCAACGTGGGCCCGGAGCCGCTCGGCCAGGTCCAGCACGCCGGGCAGCGTCATGCCTGAGGCCACAAGTTCGGCACCCGCGCCCAGCAGCCTGGGGCTGGGCACCCGGTAGCGCCCGCCGTCCGGCTCCAGTATGCCGAGCGCCACTGCCCTGGCCCGGTTTTCCGCGGTGTCCTGCGCGCCGAAGGATTCGGTCAGCTGCTCACCGGTAACGTAGCCGGGCACCTCGTCGGACCACGGGTCGCCGACGGCCGCCTCCAGGTCGAGGATGTCGGCCAGGCTCCCGCCGCGTTCCCAGACGGCCAGCATTTCGCCGATGTTGGCGAAGGTGTAGCCGCGCCTGAGCAGCTGGCCGATGAGCCGCAGGCGGGCCAGGTGCGCGTCCGTGTAGATGCCCACGCGCCCGTCGCGGCGCGGCGGGGCGAGCAACCCACGATCTTGGTAGACGCGGACATTGCGGACGGTGGTGGCCGCCAGCCGTGCCAGTTCGTCGATGCGGTACTCGCCCATGCCCTCACGCTAAGAACGTTTTTGGTCTTCCAGTCGGTCAATCTTACACGATTGCATTGAGACAATGATCATTGTAATCTTCTGCCCATCGCCCAGGGGCGGCGATCGGCAGAAGACCGCCCAGGGGCGGCGATCGGCAGAAGAAAGGTAGGCGCCCTTGCCTAGGGAGAACCTCCGCAGTCTCGCCGCGCGTTCGGCGCTTGCCGGACGCGCGGCGATCGTCACTGGAGGCGCCGGCGCGTTCGGCTCGTCGACGCTGCGCGTGCTGCGGTATCTCGGTGCTGACGCGATCGGCATCGACCGCGTGCCGGCCGCGGGAGTGATGGTCTGCGACGTGACGGACGACGAGCAGGTCCGTGCGGTGGTCGGGGAGGCGGTCCGCTCGCTGGGCCGCCTGGACGTGCTCGTCCACTACGCGGGCGTGGGACCTGTGGTGGACGTCGGGCAGCCGGCGCGAGCGGACGTCAGGGAGGCCCTCGAGGTCAACCTGCTCGGCACATGGCAGGTTACGGCCGCCGCCCTGCCCGCCCTGCTCGAGGCCCGCGGCCGGGTGATCGTCACCGCCTCCTTGCTGGCAGGCGTGACGATGCCGTTCAGCGCCGCTTACACGGTCTCCAAGCGGGCCCTGACGGCGTACTCGGACGTGCTCCGGATGGAGTACGGCACCCACATCGGCGTGACGACCGTTTACCCGGGCTACGTCAGCACCGCCATCCACGACCGCTCGCGCGCGGCGGGAGTGGCGCTGGACGGACTGGTGCCGGCGGAAAGCGTCCGCGACACGGTGCTCACCGTCGTGCGGGCCGCCGCGGCGCGCACCGCGCCACGTGACGTGGCGTCGACCACGGCGGGCACGGCCGCGTTCCGGCTCGCCAGGCACGCGCCCGGCCTCCTCGACCAGGTGGTGGCGGCGCGCACGCGCCGCCTGGCCCGGAAGCAGGGGTTCGAGGGCGCCGGGATAGCCGCCGGCTGGCGAGAGCGGCACGGCGCCGTCGTCGGCGTCGTGAGTGAGGGAGTGGCGAATGCCTGACGTCACGGTCGCGATCATCGGTTCGGGGTTCGGCGGCATCGGCATGGCCGCACGGCTCAAGCGCGCCGGCATCACAGATGTGGTGCTGCTCGAACGAGGCGCCGACCTCGGCGGGACCTGGCGGGACAACTCCTACCCCGGAGCCGCGTGCGACGTTCCCTCACATCTGTACTCGTTCTCGTTCGCCCCCAATCCCGGCTGGACGCGAAGCTTCTCACCGCAGCACGAGATCTGGGATTACCTGCGCCGGGTGGCCGCCGACGAAAAGGTGGCCGGGAAGATCCGGTTCGGCGAGGAGGTCACCGCCGCCCGCTGGGACCAGGCCGCCCGCCTGTGGTCCATCCAGACAACGTCGGCCACGCTGACGGCGCGGTTCCTCATCAGTGCCGCGGGCCCGCTCAGCGACCCGCTTGTCCCCGGCATCCCGGGCCTAGACACGTTCGAGGGCACCGTCTTCCACTCCGCCACCTGGGACCACGACTACGACCTGACCGGGCGGAACGTGGCGGTCATCGGCACTGGCGCCTCGGCGATCCAGTTCGTGCCCCAGATACAGCCCCTGGTGAACCGGCTGACCGTCTTCCAGCGCACGCCGCCGTGGATCATCCCGCGCCACGACCGGCAGATCTCACCGGCGGAACACTGGCTGTTCAGGCACGTGCCTGTGGCGCAGCGCGCCGCCCGCGCGGCCATCTACTGGGGACGGGAGGTCTACGCGCTCGGCTTCGTCTTCAAACCGGAGATCATGCGGAAGGCGCAGGCCCTCGCCGTGCGCCACCTGCGCCGCCAGGTCGCCGACCCGGAGCTGCGCGCCAGGCTCACGCCGTCCTATCGCATGGGCTGCAAGCGGATCCTCATCTCCAACGACTACTATCCCGCGCTCACCCAGCCGAACGTCTCCCTGATCACCGACGGCATCAAAGAGATCCGCGAGAAGTCCGTGGTGACCAGCGACGGCACGGCCTACGACGTCGACACGATCATCTTCGGGACCGGCTTCCACGTCAGCGACTTCCCCATCGCGCAGCGGATCTTCGACGCCGGCGGCCTCAGCCTGGCGCAGCGGTGGTCCGCCAAACCCGTGCAGACCGCGTTCCGCGGCACGACGACGGCGGGCTTCCCGAACCTGTTCGTGCTGACCGGGCCGAACACCGGGCTAGGGCACAACTCGCAGGTCTTCATGATCGAGGCGCAAATCAGGTACGTGGTGGGCGCACTGCTGCACGCGAGCCGCCACGGGATCGACCGCGTCGAGGTACGGCCCGCCGCGCAGGCCGCCTACGACCAGGTGGTACAGCGGAAGATGCGGCCAACCGTATGGGTCACCGGCGGCTGCAGCAGCTGGTACCTGGACGCCGACGGCCGCAACGTCAGCCTCTGGCCGGACTTCACCTGGGTCTACGCGTGGCAGACCCGGCGGTTCGACCCGGCGAACTACGACCTGGCCAGATCGCCGCGCGACGTACCCGCGGTGCTCACGCGCTGACCGCGCTGACTGTGTTGACCGTGTTGATCGCGGTGCCGCAGGGTGTCCCGCAGCGTCTCGATCGCGCTGAAACGAGGCGCCCAGCCCAGTTCCTTCCTGGCGCGCGTGGTGTCCATGATCGCCGGATGGCTGGCCGCCTCCACCCACTGCGCGACCGGCGGAAGGAAAGGCAGTGCCGCGACCGCGCGCGCGGCGGCCCGCGCCACACGGCCTGACATAGGCAGCGGGCGCATGCCGAGCTCGCGCGCGAGCATGGCGGGGGTGACGAGCCCGTCGGCGGCGATGTTGTAGGCGCCGGGCGGACCAGCAGCCACGACGCACTGGAGCAGCGCCTGTCCCACGTCGTCTTCGTGCACGAGTTGCACCTGCAGTTCCGGTGTCAGCACGGGGAGCGAGATCCGGCCCGACCAACGGGCCAGCGCGCGCGCCAGCGTCCCCAGCGGGCCGCGCGGCAGGCTTTTCCCGCCGACGGCGTGCGGCCCAAGCACGATGCAGGGGCGCAGCAGGTACAGGGCCGGACCGCCTGGCGTCTTCGCGCGTTCTCGCAGCAGGTCCTCGAGCCTGGCCTTCTCCCGGGCATAGAAGAGGCGGGCGGCTGGCCGAACCGGCCAGTCCTCGGTCATTCCGATGGGGTTGTCCCGGTGAAAGCCGTAAGCGGCGACCGATGACGCGTAGACGAAGCGGCGGACACCCGCCGCCGCGGCGGCGTCGAAGGCGTTAAGCGTGCCGTTGACGTTGACCGACCTGATCGTCTCTCCAGGTGCGGCGCCTGTCACCTGGAACGCCAGGTGCACCACGACGTCGGCGTGGGCAAACGCCTGATGCAGCACCTCGGGATCGCGGACGTCGCCGCGCCGGTACTTCGTCTTCGTCCAGCCGTACGCGGCGGGCTCGAACGGCCGCCGCGCGACGCCCGTCACGAGCGCCACCCGGTCATCGGCCTCGAGCAGGGGCAGCAGACCGAAGCCCAGCGTGCCCGTCGGGCCAGTCACCGCGACCGTCAGGTTCGTCCGCGTCTCCGGCGTCTGCGGGTCCACTAGCATCCCCTCTCCGAGTCCGGGGTCGCGGACAGCGTACGCCGGCGTGACCGGCGCAGGGCATGACCGTTGGGCTGACTCTTCCACGCCGGAAGCCACCGGAACACGGGACGATTGGCCAGGTCACGCTGCGGTCACGGGCACCTAGGCTGCTGCCGGACAAGTGGGCATCCGGCATTCGCCAAGGGAATCCGGGCGGTCGGCGGATGGTACGACGTGGAGAGGGGACGGACCGTCATGGACAGGCTAGAGCCACTGGACGCCCTGTTCGTCGAGGCCGAGGACGAGGACAAGAACACATCGATGGCGATCGCGTCGATCGCCGTGCTTGAGGGTCCGGCGCCGTCCGAGCAGGAGGTCCTGGCGCTTGTCTCGGACCGGCTGCCGCTCGTGCCCCGCTACCGCCAGAAGCTTCGCACCGTGCCGTTCCGGCTCGGCCGGCCGGTCTGGGTTGACGACCCGGACTTCGATCTCCGCTATCACATCCGGCGCACCGCGCTGCCGGAACCCGGAGGAGACGAGCAACTCGCCACGCTAATGGCGCGCGTGATGTCGGGCCGGCTCGACCGCGATCACCCGCTGTGGGAGTACTGGGTGGTCGAAGGGCTCGCCATGGATCGCTGGGCAATGATCTCCAAAGTGCACCACTGCATGGTGGACGGAATCGGCGGCGCCGATCTGTACCGCGTGCTCACGGAGTTTCCCGAACTCGCCTCGCCCGCGGCAGACGCGGCGGCGGAGGCGGCGCAGCCGCCCTCGGGGGTCTGGCTCATCAAGGACGCCGCCGCGGACATGGTCCAGCTTCCCGGACGATACGCACGCGCTCTCGGCAACGCCATTGGCGAACCCGGGCGTACCGTCAAGTCCGCCGCCTGCGCATGGCGGGCGCTGGCGAGGTTTACGCCCTCCGTCCGGCCCGCGGCGGTGTCCTCGCTGAGCGGGAACATCGGCGCGCAACGGCGGTACACCTGGGCCCGGGCGTCCCTTCAGGACATCAAGACGATCAAAGGCGAATTGGGCGGCACGGTGAATGACGTCGTCCTTGCCGTGATCAGCGGCGGCTTCCGGGCGCTGCTGCTGGAGCGGGGCGAGGAGCCGCGGCCCCACGAGGTTCCGTCGCTGGTCCCGGTTTCCGTCCGGGCGCTGGGCGACGAGGCAAGCCTGGGGAATCAGGTATCGGCGACGGTGGCCGATCTTCCCGTCCACATCCCCGACCCAGTGGAGCGGCTTACCGCCGTCCGCGCGGAACTTGACTCGCTGAAGGCGAGCAACGAGGCGATAATCGGCCAGGCGCTCGCCACCATGGGCCGTTACAGTCCGTACATACTGGCGTCCTGGTGGGTCAGGCGCGCGTTCGGGCTGCACCAACATGAAATCGTCACGGTCACGACTAACGTGCCTGGCCCCCGCGAGCCGCTCTACTGGATGGGACGCAGGCTCGAGGAGATCATCCCCTACGTTCCGATCGCGAGCACGGTCCGCATCGGCATCTCGATCTTCAGCTACGGCGACAACGTCGCGTTCGGCCTCACCGGCGACTACGCGACGAGCCCGGACCTTGATGTGCTGGCCCGTGGCATCGAAAACGGCGTATCTGAGCTGCTGCTAGCGGCCAGGCAGCACAAGGTTCCGGCGGCCGCCGGCGAAGCCAGTCCCCGCCCGGCGCGCAAGGCAGCGACGCGCAGGGAGACAGCCGTCAAGAGCACGGCCGCCAAGAGCACGACCCGCAAGGAAACGGCCGGCACGGGCACGGCCCGCAAGGAAACCGCGCGTAAGGAAACCGCCAGGAAGCCGGCCACCCGGAAGGCCCAGGCGCCCGGCTGAACCTGTTCGGGGCTGTCGCGCCCTCGCCGGCCGCATTACCTCGGCGTGCCGGGGTACCCGGATGCGACTGCCGGTGCCGCAGGGACCGCTGTGTCTGGTGCTGCATTGCCGCGGCGCCGGGATCGTTCAGGGTTTCGATAACGCGAAAGATCCTCCCGGTTCCTGCCTGGAGGATCTTTCACGTTAATACGATCTTGGTGCCCCTGGGTGTTCAGGCTGACAGGCGGGGCTGTTCGGGGTTCTTCGGTTCGCCGTCTGCCCACACGCGGTCGAGGAATCCGGCGATCTCGGCGGTCAGCCGGGCCGGGCGCACCCACAGTTCGGCGAAGGTATGCGTGCGGATGAGCCTGGCGTTGGGAAGCTGGCGCGCGAGCCTCTTCGCGTCGGCGTACGAGTGGATGAGGTCGATCCAGTGCCCGAGGACGAGCGTCGGAGCGGTGATGGCCTGGCGCTCTTCGACAGTCGGGGCGAGTGGCCCGACCAGCACGCCGTGCAGGATGGCGGCGATCTCTTCCGGGTCCGATCCGGCGGCGTTGAGCAGCGAGTCGAGCGCGCCGATGCGCGTTGAGGGCAGCTTGGCGACAGCCCGGGAGACCAGTCGCAGCGCGGCGCCGGCCACGCGCATCTCCAGCAGGAGCGGCACGAACGTAAGCGCCGCCGCCGGGGCAGCGGACTCGAGCACCGGCATCTCCAGGACCAGACCCCGGACCTTCGCCGGCGCCCGCGCGGCGGTGAGCAGGCTGACGTTGGTCCCTAGCGAGACTCCGCCGAGGACCACCTGATCCAGGCCGAGTTCGTCGAGCAGGCAGAGCACCTGGTCCGCGTAAATGTCCATCCGGTGGGCGCCGGGCTGCCTGGGTTTATCGCTCAAGCCGTGACCGAGCAGGTCGAGCAGCACGACGCGGTTTCCCTTGGCGGCCAGCCTCTTGGCGAGGCCGCGGCTGAGGTTGGCGTCGAGCAGGATGCCATGCAGCCACACGAGCACCCTGTCCCCTGAGCCATAGATTTCGTAGTTCAGGCGATACTGACCGTAGTTGAGCGTGTGCCGCTCACCATCTTCGCGGTATTGCGGAACGCCCGCGATCACCTCGGTGCCGGAGCCACCCGCTACGCTCAGTTTCCTCATTATCCCTCGGTTGCCATTATGGTCCTCGGTACGGTATTCGATTCCGAGGACATGATCAGGGCTTAAGACCCCTCGCTGAGGCCATTGGCCCCTAGTCGCCATTCTAGGAAAACAGACACTATCCGTCTATGAGAACGCCCCGCAAGGGGCGGTAAGTAGTGTTTTGCACAGGTTGGGAGGCCTGATGGCCCAGACCCAAAACATGCAGCCAGGTCATTGGTTGACGCTACAGTCGGCTGGGTCAGGCGGCCAGTCGGGATGCCGTATCGAGAGCGTGGGCGTTAAGCTGCCCGCCCAGCGGCTGACGACTAAGGACCTGATGAGCAGTACCAGCCACCGCACCGGCATTCAGCTGGAGCGGCTGACCGGCATCCACGAGCGCCGAGTCGTCGGCCCCGGCGAAGACTCGTTCACCCTGGCCACGGGAGCAGCCCGGGATTGCCTCAGCCATTCCCAGCATCGGGCGTCAGACATCGACATGCTGATCAGCACGAGCATCACCCGTTCTATGGGCCAGAACTCGCAGTCGTTCGAGCCTCCGATGAGCTTGTACGTCAAGCAGGCGATCGGTGCCACGCAGGCGGTGAACTTCGACCTTTCGAACGCGTGTGCGGGCATGCTGACCGGGGTGTTCCTCCTGCAGGATCTCGTGGCGCGCGGTGAGATCAACTGCGGCATGGTGGTTTCCGGCGAATACATCTCGCACCTGAGCTGGAACGCGGCACGACAGATCCGCTCCCTGTTCAGCAAGCAGCTCGCGTCGCTGACGCTTGGCGACGCGGGAGCCGCGGTGATAGTGGAGCGGGCACCCGCCGGTTCGGGCATCGACGTCATCGGTTTCACCACCCTTGCCGAGCACAGCCGGCTGTGCCTGGCCTTCCCGAGCTCCCTGGGTCCCGGGGCCCAGATGTACACCCAGTCCCGGCGGCTGCACCAGGTGGCGATCGAGGACATGGCGCCGCTCGTCAGCGAGACGATCGCGAAGGCAGGGATCAGCCTGGCCGACATTGACTACCTGATACCCCATCAGACCTCGGCTCGCGCCATCCGCACGGGCACCGAGGCATTCGTCCAGCGGCTCGGCGCCAGTCCGAAGCACGTGGTCGTCAACCTCGAGGAGTACGGCAACACGTCGTCGACGACGCTGTTCGTGGCGCTGCACAAATACCTCGAGGAACAGAAAATCCACAAGGGAGACCGCGTGATGCTGCTCGCGCTCGCATCGGGCATCGAGATCGGCATCGCCATCTTCACCATCGACGACATGGCGGACGGCTATGGGCACACACATTGAGGCCGCGTACGCACAGGCTGGCAACGGAGGACGAAAGGCAACCGCGCGACGTCTCGCCGACACCGCCGCCCGTAACTGCTTCGCGCTGGCGCGACGCGGGCCGCGCGACGTCGACATGCTGATCAACGTCGGCATCTACCGGGAAGACAGCATGGGCGAGCCCGCGCTCGCCGCCCTGATACAGGAAGACATCGGGGCTAACCTGGGCCAGCCGCCAACCGGCGGGTCCGGTACCTTCTCGTTTGACCTCATCAACGGAGCCTGCGGCGCGATCACCGCCATGCAGATCGAATCGGGTCTGCTCGAGTCTGGCGTCATCCGGCTTGGCGCCGTGGTGTCCAGCGACGTCCACCCGTATCTCGAGGACCACGGAGCTCCTCTCCTCAAGCCGGTCGGCGGGGCGATGCTGCTCGGCTGGCACGACGGCCCCACCGGATTCACCGACTTCTACACCGAGACGTTTCCGGAGTACGCGGACCTGTATACGAGCGGGCTGGTGTGGCGGGAACGGCGAGGGATCCGCGGGCCGCGGCAGGGTGCCGGGCGTAACCAGATGGTCGCCGCGGCCAGGCCCGGCTATCACGCTCGCCTCGCCGACTGCGCGGAAGAGGCGACCCGCCGCTTCCTGAGCCGCCTGGGCCTGGGCGTGGCGGACATCGACCTGCTCGTTCCCGCACCGTCCGCCGCGGAGTTCATCGACCCGCTGCGGGCAAGGCTCGCATTCCCTGGCGACCGGGTCGCCTTCACCCCGGAGGACCTCGAAGGCGCCCACACCACTGGGCCGATCGCCGCCCTGCAGTCGGCCATCAAGTCGGGCCGGCTTGGCGAGGCGCGCACCACGTTGCTGCTCGCGGCCGGGGCAGGCATCACGGTCTCCCTGGCCCTGTACCGCCAGACGCCGCCCTGAGGTGGCACGCGGAACAATGAGCGCCACCGCGGGCAGGAAGGGCATGAAGACGGCGGCATTGACCACCTCCGCTGTCGCCGCACTAGCCGCGGCGGTTGCGGTGAGGCGGTACGCGCGGCAGGCGGGAGGGCCGGGCAGCGACACCTCGGCGGCGCCGGTTCCCCCACCTCTGCCTCCAGGCCGGGTGCTGAACCTGCCGGGCCGCGGTGAGGTGTTCGTCCGCGACTGCGGGAGCACCCGCGCGAGTCCCGCCGTGCTCCTCTTGCACGGATGGACCGCCAGCGGCGACATCAACTTCTTCCCGGCCTACGCCCAGCTCGCCGAGTCCTACCGCGTGATCGCGCTGGACCTGCGCGGCCATGGCCGCGGAATGCGGTCGACGGAGCCATTCACCCTCGAAGACTGCGCCGACGACGCCGCGGCGCTCCTGGGCCTGCTCGGGACCGGCCGGGTGATCGTGGTGGGGTACTCGATGGGCGGCCCGGTCGGGATGCTGCTAGCGCGGCGGCACCCGGAGCGGGTGGCGGCACTCGTCATGCAGGCCACGGCGCTCGAGTGGCACCGGACAGCCCGTGAGCGGGCTGTGTGGCGCATGCTCCCGGTGTTTGACCTCGGCGTGCGGTTCGGTGCCGGGGCCGCCATGACCCAGTGGCTGCTGCGCCGCGCGGTCGAGGAAGCCCCCGAGCTCGACGCCCGCCGACCGTGGCTGGCCGCCGAGTTCCGTCGCGCGACGGCGCGCGATCTGGTGTCCGCCGGACGCGCGCTGAGCCGGTATGACGCCCTGCCGTGGGCGGGGCAATTGAATCTCCCCGCGGCGATGCTTGTCACCACCCGCGACCACCTGGTGCGACCGGCTAAGCAACGCGAGCTAGCGAAGGCGCTGCGCGCCAGCGTGCTCGAGATCGACGCCGATCATGATCTCCCGCTGGTGAACGGCGGCGAGTACGCACGCCTGACCCGGATCGCGGTCGACCAGGTGGCCGCGGCAGCCGGGCTCGCCGCTTCCGGCTAGCTCGGCGGGGCCTGGTGCGCGGTCTCAGCGCACCTCGATGATCGGCAGCTTCAGCGCTCCCGGCGCGGACACCGGGACGGCCGGGTTCCGCGGTGCTACGGGCGTGACGCGCCGGTACCCGGCGCCGAGCGGGGGCCGCGGGTCGGCTTCGCCTTGGTTCGGCCACATCGCCATCGCCCGCTCAGCCTGAGCGGTGATGGTGAGCGCGGGGTTGACTCCAGGGTTGGCGGATATCGCCGAGCCGTCGACCACGTGCAGCCCGGGATGACCGTACATGCGGTGATAGGGGTCCACCACACCGGTGGCGGGCGTGTCGCCGATGGCGCAGCCGCCCAGGAAGTGCGCGGTCATCGGGACGTCGATCATTTCGCCGACACTGGTCAGCGGGAATCCGTCAATGTGGGACGCCGCGCGGCGCATCGCCTCGTTGGCCGCGGGGATCCATGTCGGGCTTGGCACGCCGTGTCCTTGTTCGGACGTCAGTTTGATCCGGCCGGTCATGGTGCGTCTCGGGCGGACCGTGATCGAATTGTCAAGGGCCTGCATGGTCAGGCCGATCACCGACCGCTCGGACCAGTGATTCAGGCCGAAGTAGAGGGACGCGAATCGCCCAGGATGGCGCGCGACCTGCGTGAGCCACTTGACCCAGCGCGGCGCCGGCCCGCCGCCGTCGGTCATCAGCGTGCTGAGCAACCCCATCGCGTTGGAGCCCTTGCCGTAGCGGACGGGCTCGATGCTCGTGTGCTCGTCAGGGTGGATTGACGAGGTGATCGCCACTCCGGGAGTGAAATCGTGCTTCCTCCGGCCGCGCAGCTTGGTCATCGCGCCGCCCAGGGCCTCAGAGTTCGTGCGCGTCAGCAGGCCAAGCCGTGCGGAGATGCCCGGCAGCGAACCCCCTGCTCTCATCCTGTGCAGCAACTGCTGCGTGCCCCATGTCCCGGCGGCGACAACCACATGCGTGGCAGTGAACGACCGCGCGGCGCGCCTGCCCCGCCAGGCACCCGTGCGCTCGACGTCGACCGTGTACCCGCCGTGTGGCAGCGGCCGGACCGCGACCGCCGTCGTCAGCGGATGCACCGTCGCCCCGGCCTTCTCCGCGAGGTACAGGTAGTTCTTGACCAGCGTGTTCTTCCCATTGTGCCGGCAGCCGGTCATGCATTCGCCGACCTCGACGCATCCCCGGCGCTGCGGTCCCGCGCCGCCGAAGAACGGGTCGTCGGCCAGGACGCCGGGCTCCTTGCGGCCGTCCCGGCCGAAGAACACCCCGACGGGTGCCAGGCTGAACGTATCCGCCACGCCCATCTTCCCGGCTACCTCTTTGAGCACCTCATCTGAGGGCGTCACCGTGGGGTTCGGTACCACGCCGAGCATCCGCTCCGCCTGGTCGTAGTACGGCGCGAGCTCGCCCCGCCAGTCGGTGATGCCCGCCCACTGCGGGTCGTGGTAGAAGGAGTCGGCCTGCGGCCGGTACAGCGTGTTCGCGTACACGAGCGATCCGCCGCCGACTCCCGCGCCGGCCAGGATGATCACGTTCCGCAGCATGTGGATCCGCTGGATGCCGGTGCAGCCGAGCTTTGGCGCCCACAAGAATCTGCGCACATCCCAGGACGTGCGAGGAAAGTCGGCGTCCTCAAAGCGGCGTCCCGCCTCGAGCACACCCACCCGGTAACCCTTCTCGACCAGCCGCAAGGCGCTGACAGATCCGCCAAAGCCGGAGCCGATCACCAGCACGTCATAGTCGCGCGCGGAATCAGGTGCGCTAGTCAACTTCACCCTCACCTCTCGCGGGAGTGGGACTTAATAGTTTCCCGGGTGCCGCGCGACATAAGCATGTCCGAAGGTCCCGGAGACGGCCCGCTCTAGTCATCGGGGCGCGGTCTCCTGCGGAGGGTTGTCGCGGAGTTGGCGGCGCAGGATCTTGCCTGTGCTGGTCTTGGGCAGATCGTCGAGGATCTCCACGACGCGCGGGTACTTGTAAGCGGCCATGTTGTCCCTGCCGAACCGGATGAGCTCGTCCGGTGTCACCGTCGCGCCGGGCCGGAGTGAGACGAAGGCCTTGACGGTCTCGCCGCGATAAGGGTCGGGGATGCCCACCACCGCTGCCTCGCGGACCGCCGGATGGGTGTACAGCACGTCTTCGACCTCTCGCGGCCACACCTTGTACCCCGCGGCGTTGATCATGTCTTTCTTGCGGTCGACGAGGTAAAACCAGCCGGATGAGTCCATCAGCCCCACGTCGCCGGTGCGCAGTTCGCCGCCGGGCAAGGCGGCGGCCGATTCTTCCGGCCGGTTCCAGTAGCCGGGGATGACCTGCGGCCCGCTGACCGTGATTTCCCCGATCTGACCGACCGGGGCCTCCTGGCCGTCGTCGTCGAGGACGCGGGCGACGGTGCCGAAGATCGGTACCCCGATGGACAGCGCGCCCGATACGGGGTCAACAGGTGCCCTGGCACCCAGCGGTGTGGCGTGGGTGGGCGAGTTGGTTTCCGTCAGCCCGTAGATGTTGTGGATGTAGATCCCGGTCCTGGCCTGGAATGCCTCGTTCACCGCGGGCGCGATTGGCGCGCCGCCGGAGTACACGGCGCGCAGCGACGAGAAGTCCGCCGCGGGCCTGCCGGACTCGTCGCCAAGCCGGGTCAGCGCGGTGATCGCGGCGATGGTGAAGGTCGGCCGGTGCTCGCGCAGCGCGTCCAGCATGACGGCGGGATGGAAGCGGTGCGCCAGCACCAGGGGGCAGGGCAGCAGCAGCGCCAGGCCGATATGCCCGACCAGCCCGGTGATGTGGAACAGCGGGGCGACGCCGAGCACGCTGTCCGCGGGAGTCAGGTCCATCCACTCGCGGAAGTTATAGCAGCCGTACACCATCGTGCCGTGGGTGTTCATCGCGCCCTTCGGCAGGCCGGTGGTCCCCGACGTGTAGGTCAGCACGGCCACGTCGCCCGGTTCCGGTGGCGCCGTACCGGGTCGCTGACCATCGTGGCCGGACACGATGGTCAGCAGGTCGAGTGTCCCGTCCGGTGATGGCAGGCGCGGCGTCCGCAGCACCCGCTCGTCGTCACGGGTCTGCCAGTCCAGCTCCGAGGTGGTGACCACGGTGTCCACCCGCGTCTGCCCGGACGCGATCACATCCCGTGCCACATCGGCGTACAGGCTGTCCAGGCACAGCAGCGCCGTCGCGCCGGAATCGGCGAGCAGGAACGCAAGCTCACGGCTCTTGTTCATCGGATTGACCGCGACCGCGCCGCCGCCCGCCTTCCAGGCGGCGAGCAGGCTGATGACGAATCCCGGGTTGTTCTGCGTATAGATCGCCAGCCGGTCGCCGCGCCGGAAACCCCGGTCAAGCAGGACGAGCGCGAGCGCGTCGGAGGCGCGGTCGAGTTCGCTTACGGTCAGCGCGCCGTCGAAGTAGCGGAGCGCGACCTGACCCGGAGCACGGGCAGCCGAAGCCCGGAACAGCCCGAGCATCGTGTGATGCTCGGGCTCGATGCTGGCCGGCTGGCCGGCACGGTAACGGGCAAGCCACGGCCGATCACGGTAGGCGCTCACCTGCATCCTCACAGACTGCATCGTCGGAGCGCTGCCACGATAACGGATCCTCCCGGCACCGGCGCGCAGACCTCGGTCCGTTCCGGATAAATATCTCTATTCCGAACGGGCGGTGGCGGGATGCCTCATGGGCGCACCGCGGCCGCGAAGAGGTCCAAGTTCCCTGTACGGGTGTCGTTCCAGACGAGATGGAAGGCGCCGGCGGCGCTGGCGATGCCCTGCCAGTCGCCGATCCACCAGGCGCCGTATTTCCCGCGGGAGGAGGTCGCCGGGTCGAGCGGATTGAAGGGATTGGCGGTCACCCGCAGCGGCGGCCCGAAGCGGAGCTCACCAGCGCGCGAGACGAGCAGGACTTCGCCGACGCGGCCGTTCGCCAGGGCAAAGGCGGAGATCGCCACCCGGCCCGCCTCGTCGACCGCCAGGTTCGGCTGGAAGTAGATCGTGTCGTCGCCGGGAGTCGCGGTCACCGGCCTTGACCAGGTCCGGCCGCGGTCGCGGGACGCGGTCACCACGATGTCCGAGTGCCCGGATCCCGGCTTATGCGTGGGAAACGCGACGTACAAGGCGTCGCCCCGGGGAGCGGCGGCGACCGTCGGACCGCTGTTGGGCGCGACGTCGCCGGGCAGCGCGATGGCCGCCGATTCGGTTCCCAGGTGGATCGGCGGGGCGAAGCTGTGTCCCGCATCGGTCGAGCAGACGGCGACGACCTGGCCGATCATGTCCCCGGATGCGTCCTGCCGCGTCGTCCAGTCGCAGACCACGCAGACCACGCCATCAGGTCCGGCGACCAGCTGGGGACCCGCGCTCACCAGCGAGGGGGCCCGTGCCTCGCCCAGGATCCTGCGCGGCGGCTCGAAGCTCTCTCCCCCGTCGGTTGAGCGGGTGAACTCCACAGCCGTGTGCGAGCCGCCGGCGCCCCAGGCGACGTAGACGTCGTGACCGCCGGGAGCCTGGCCCTGGCCGGCAGCCACCCAGGGGTGATCGCTGTACACGCCCTGGACCAGGGTCACTGGTGCCGAGAAAGTCCTGCCTCCGTCGTCGGTCCGCCACACGTACACGGCGCGGTTAGCGTCGGGGTTCGGCGCGGCGAGGTTGGCGCCGTGACCTGAACGGGCGGCGCAGACATAGCCTCGGCCGTCCCCGCCGAAGGCGACGGTCACGTCGTCGCCAGCCGGACCGGCGGCAGGCTGCGCCGGCCTGCCGCCCGCGTGCCAGGTCGCGCCCGCGTCGGCCGACAGGTACGTGAGGATGAACTCAGGAGTGAACGGCGAGCCTTGGCAGGCGACAAGGAGCTGGCGAGGATTGCGGGGACTCACCGCGAGCGACGGCCCGACATGCTCCCGGTACCGGTCGCGGCTGACGCGGACGTTCGCGGCGTCCGTCGATGACGATCGCGCCGGCCCGGGGGATGCCGCACCGTCGCAGGCGGACAGCGCCGCCAGGGCGGCCGCGGCCGCTCCGCCCCGGAGCAGGCTCCGGCGGGAGAGCAGGTCATCGATCGGCGGCGGCGAGAACTGGTCACTCATGACGGGACGGGCGCCGACGTGGTGCACGTGAGCGGCGCGCCCGTGGGCACGAGACGTTCGACGGACCCGGGCCGCCCGTGCGTCACGGTGAGCTGGGACGGGGACAGGTAGCCGATGAACAGCTCCTCCCCCGCGGGCATCGCCGAGGGTGTGAAGACGAAGACGACGGCGCCGTCTGGCTGGGCCACCCCCCGCATGACCTGGCCGACCCCCGGCCCGACGCCGCTTGGGTCCAGATACCCGCTGTCGTGGGGTCCCTTGCAGAAGACGCCTTCCTTGATGAGCACGGGGAACCCCGCCTCGCGCAGGGCCTGCTCCAGGCCCGCGCTGTCCCGGAAGTACTGGCTCTTGTCCCAGCGCACGTGGATCGTGCCGTCGCGGTAGGCGTCCACGCTGAACGCGACCGTGCGGATGTGAACTGGGCCGCCCCCCGTACCTGGCCGCCCGGTTCCGCCGAACGCGAAACCGACAGCCGCCGCGACCGCGGCCACGACCGCCAGGATGCCTACCCGGACGGCAGGCCGCCTCATGGCCGCCGCTGGCTGCCTCGGGCGGCGCGGGAGAGCGGCGCGCGCGGTGACGACCTTGACCAGCTCCGCTTCCAGCCGGTCCTCGAAACTGCCGGACGGCGACCGCGTCTCGCTGACATTCATGACATGACCTCTTCCGCAACGATCGACAGGCCAGGGGCCGACAGGAGCGCCCGGCGGGCACGGTGCAGCCGGACCCGGGCGGCTACCTGGCGGATGTTGAGCGCCGCTGCCGCTTCCGCGACGGTGAGGCCGTCCACCGACACCAGCTCAAGCACCGCCCGCTCGCCTTCAGGAAGGGCCCGCAGCGCCTTGTGCAGCTCCCGGACCCGCCGGAGAGCGTCGATCTTCTCCGTCAGGCGATCTACGTCGTCGGCGTCTAGCAGCCGACGGCCCGCGACGAGGCTCTCGGCGCGCTGTTCCCGCACGGACCTGCGGGCTTGCGCGGCGATGACGTTGCGCGCGATCCCGTACAGCCACGTCCGCGGGCCGCCGAAGGACCCCCGGTACCGCGCCGCCGCGTCGATCACCGCGAGGAATACCTCCGCGGTCAGGTCGGCGACCAGCTCCGGGTCCGCCACCCGGCGCGCCACGAACCTGGTCACCTCGGCCACGTGCGCGCGGTAGAACTCGGTGAACGCTGCCGGATCGGTGCCTATCGAACGTACCGCCGGCTCGTCTCGTGCACTCATCGGCGCGCCCCTTCGACGACTCTCACAGCAGTAAGTGGCGGGCGGCCACAAGGGCGTTACAAGGCAGCCAGGCGATCGGAGAGCAAGGCCGCCTTGAGGCAAGTAAGCCGTCACCATCGCCGGCTCCCGGGCGAATGGTACGCGGGCAGCATCGAAACCGGCCACACCCGCGCCGGTGCCGTGATTTACCGGGGCTCGTCCAAGTCCACTAGCGGTGTGCTGGTGCCGGCGGCGGCTTGTGCCACGGCTTCGTCCAGGCTGGTGAAGTTGGGTATCACGCGGGCGATGCCGGTGATCTGGAGTACCCGGAGGACTGCGGCGCCGGACAGTGCCAGCAGCACCTGCTCAGCTCCGCCGCCGCACGGCCTTTCGGATCTCGGCGGCCGCGACGACCGACAAGGCTACGGCGACGCAGATCAGCCATTGCCTGACGCCGAGCGTCGTGGTCTTCATCACGGTATGGAAGATGCCCAGGACGGTGGACAGGACCAGCAGGACGAGGGACGCGCTGATCGTGACGAGGAAAGTCTTGTCGGAGAAGGTGTCCAGCGAGAACGCCGAGTCTCGCTCGTCCTTCGATTCGATCGAGAAGAACAGCAGGAACAGCGCGAACGTGACCATGCCCGTGGTCCGGGCGATCGCTAGTCCATGGGCGTGTTCCGCCCAGCTGATCACGCCGAGGGTGCCGATCGCCATCAGCAGGCCGACGATGGCGAGCCAGGCGATGAGCCCGCGGGTCAAGATCGGCCGGCTTGGCGGCACGGGCGGGCGCTCCATCAGCCCGGCGGCTGGCCGGCTGTATCCGAGTCCGACGGACTGGATGGACAAGGTGGTGAAGCTCACCCACAACGTCTGCAGCGGAAGGAGCGGTATGCCCGCCGCGATATTGAAGATGCTGGCACCGAGGAACGTGATGATGTAGCCGAACAAGCCGCCTATCTGGAACCGGATATATCTGGCGAGGTTGTCATACAGCCCGCGGCCCAGTTCCACGGCCTTAACGATGGTGGAGAAGTTATCGTCGGTCAGGATCATCACCGCGGCTTCCTTAGTCACCTCGGTGCCGGTGATGCCCATGGCTATTCCGATGTCAGCCCGCTTCACGGCTGGTGCGTCGTTGACGCCGTCACCCGTCATCGCCACGATCTGGCCTTGCTTCCTGAGCAACTCCACCAGGCGGACCTTGTGCTCGGGGCTGACGCGGGCGATCACCCCGACATCGTCGATCTTGGCGAGCGCCTCCTCGTCGCTCATGGTCCCGAACTCGGTGCCGGTTATCACGCCGCCTTCGATTCCGAGCTGCCGGGCGGTCGCGGCAGCGGTGACGGCGTAATCGCCGGTGATCATCCGGACCCGGACGCCGGCCTTTACCGCCCTCGCGATCGACGCTCTGGCCGTGGGACGCGGCGGGTCGACGATTCCGACAAGGGCGAGCAGTTCCAGCCCGGTCAGCAGCGGCAGCAGGTCGGCGCCTGGATCGAAGGCCGCCGGGTCGAAGTCCTTGCGCGCGGTGGCGATCACTCGTAGCCCTTGCTCGCCGAGCCGCTCGTTCTCGGCCAGGAATCGCTGCCGGAACTCGCCGTCGGCCGGCCTTGGCCCGGCGTCGGCGTCGGATACGGTGCCGGCCCGCGTCAGCAGCTGATCCGGCGCGCCCTTGACGAAGCAGCGGACCACTTCCCTGCCCGACGCGTCGCTCATCGTGTGGAACGTGGCCATCAGCTTGTAGGCCGCGTCGAATGGCAGCTCAGCGATCCGCGGATATCGCTCCCTCGTTGAGACCGCGGCTATGCCGCCCTTGGCGGCCAGCACCACCAGCGCGCCCTCGGTCGGGTCCCCGATCAGCTCTCCGTCTCTGACCACCGCGTCCGCGGCCAGCACCATGGGCATCAGGAACTCGTCAAGCGGGATGTCCGGCTGGCCGGCGACCCGGGTGATGCGGCCGGCCGTGGAGTAGCCCTTCCCGTCGACCTCATACCGTCGGCCCGCGGCCACCATCTGGACCGCGGTCATCTCGTTCAGCGTGAGCGTGCCGGTCTTGTCCGAGTTGATCGCGGAGGTGGAGCCGAGCGTCTCCGTCGAAGGCAAGCGCTTCATGATCGCGCCGGCCTTGGCGAGCATCTGTGTGCCGTAGGCGAGGATGGTCGTGACCACCGTGGGCAGGCCCACGGGAATAGCGGCGATGGCGAAGGCCACGGCGGCATTGAAGACCGCGATGAAGGTCTCGCCGCGGGACAGGTTCAGCGCCATCGAAGCGATCAGCGCGATGCCCGCTATCACCAGGATCTGCCCCGACAGCCGGTCCAGCTGGCGGGTGAGCGGAGTCTTGACGTCCTGCACTTCCTCCAGCATCCCGGAGATGTGGCCGACCTCGGTCTCCATCCCGGTCGCCGTGACCACCATCTCGCCCGCGCCGCGCGTGACGTTGGTGTTCATGTACGCCATGTCGGTCCGGTCGCCGAGGGGCGTGCCGGCGCCGGCCACGGCATCGGCGGACTTGCTGACGGGCAGGCTCTCCCCGGTCAGCGCGGACTCGGCCACCTCAAGCGTGGCCGCCTTGATGAGCCGGCCGTCCGCCGGCACGATGTCGCCCGCCTGGACCGCGACGATATCGCCAGGCACCAGCTGCTCAGCGGGTATCTCGGCCAGTTCGCCGTCCCGCCGGACCTTGGCCTTGATGATCATCATCTTCTGCAGTGCCGCGACGGCCGCGGCGGCCTTCCCCTCCTGCTGCAGGCCCATGACCGCGTTGAACAGGGTCAGCAGTATTAGCAGGAGCCCGGTGCCGAGCTGCTTGAGCGGGTACAGGCTGCCGATCCCCGCCGCCAGCAGTACCAGCTGCATCGGGTCGCGGTACTGACGGAGGAACGCGTGCCAGCGGGGCTCGGCCTTACCCGCGACCAGCGTGTTCTGGCCGAATTGCCGCGCGCGTGCTGCCGCCTCGGCGGAGCTTAGGCCTCGCTGCTCGGCTACCCCCTGGGAGCGCAGCACCTGGTCGGCGGTGAGCGTGTGCCAGGCCGGCGCGCCGGCCGCCGACGGCGGTCCCGGCCTCGGGATATCCGTCACTCACGAAGTCATATCACTCGGTTACTGCCTGTGCCCGTTCCGGGTCCTGGCAGCTCTACGTTGGTCCTGGGTAGCAGATGTCCGAGCGGGCTGCCACATCCAGGACTACGACCTGATGCTTGCCCTCATCAATCCGGTACCGGACCCGGTAGTGCCCCCGCCTGGCCGACCAGTCTCCCTGGCACGGAGCCACGAGAGGCTGCCCCGAACGCTGCGGGTGGTCGCGCAGCGGTCCGCTGATGAACTCCCACACCGCGAAGGCGACCGAAGGGGCCAGGACCGCGGCAAGCGCGCGGCGCGCCTCCGCCTTGATCACTAGCTCGTAAGGCTCAGTCACAGCGCACCAGTCTCCCGGCGCCGTTGTTCCATCAGCCCAGCCATCTCCCCGCCGGTGATGTCGCGGCCCGGCGGTTCGCCTGACCTCAACCGGGCGATCTCCCGCTGTAGCCAGAAGATGGTCTCTTCCAGGGCCTCTAGATCGTCGATGGGCAGAACTGTCGCCACCGGCACACCGTTGCGCGTGATCGTATAGTGCTCGTGGGTCGATGCCACGTCGTTGACCACAGCCGAGAGCTTGTCCTTGGCCTCAGCCACCGAAATGAACGTCATAGCCAGAATATAGGCCATCTTTCTGGCTACCTGCAAAGCGAGGTGCGGGGAACTCCCCGGCCATCCGGTGGGGTACACGACCGCAGCACGGGTCGGGTTCGGCACGGCCGTCGCCGTCGCCGGCGCCGGCGAGGTTTTCATGATCCGGACAGTTTGTTGCACCAATAGCAACCATTTCTATGCGTGATAAAAATAAAGCGCTCTGGCGGAGCTTTTGAGTGACGGGCGTGGTGAAAGCGAACTGACCGGAGGGCGCTGCCGCGATTTGTCCCCGATTTCTGCTGCCAGGACGCAAT
>Ga0126381_100001042_pt1 | contig 30031 bp, 32 predicted proteins | sample PanSoiMetPlot_28_FD_96465 | JGI IMG/M metagenome (GOLD analysis project Ga0126381, IMG submission 96465) | Tropical forest soil microbial communities from Panama - MetaG Plot_28 | ecosystem: Environmental > Terrestrial > Soil > Tropical forest > Bulk soil | place: Panama | collected 2016-02-17
AAGTTCTGCAACAGCGCGATCTGCTTGTCGGTAAACGGTCGAACCTCCGTACGGTAGATGACTAAGACCCCAAGAAGAGTCACGTCCCGCCGCAAAGCCACCCAAACGGCGGTTCGCGCGCCACCCTTCTCTACCAGTGCCGCGGCCCATCGTTTGCCAGAGTGATAAGCCTCGGTGTCGCTGAAGTCGGCGATCGGTACGACGGCCTCGCCGTTTGCTATCCGCACCAGGTGTCCGCCCGGGGTAAGCGGCATCGGCTCTCGCAGAGCGTCGGCAAGCTCGCCGGGCACGTTTCTGTGCGCAACGGCATTAAAGAACTCGCCATCGAAAGTCGCGAAGCTCCCGAAGGTTGCGTCGCACAGCCGCATCGCTTTTTCGAGCATTGCATCGAACACCGGCGCGAGATCGCCGGGAGAGGAATTGATAACCTGCAATACCTCGGCGGTCGCGGTTTGCTGCTCCAATGCCTCGCGCGTCTCGGTCAACAGCCGCGCATTTTCCATCGCAATGACCGCCTGGGCCGCGAAGTTTTCGAGTAGTGCGATTTCCGTGTCGGAGAACGGTCGGGGCTCGCGTCGGGCAATGGAAATCGTGCCGAGCAGCGCATCGTCTTTGCGTAGCGCCACAACCAGCAAGGCGCGGATGCCGGCAGCGACGTTCGCTCGCGCTATGGGAAGGTCGAGCAGCGCCAGATCAGCGACGTGGAGGGAGGGAGCGCCATCGATCAATTCCTGGAGGAGAGGGTTGTCCGAGCCGCGGCCCCCCTGCCGCAATCTGCTCGCCAGCGGTTCGCCATAACCGCGCTGCACCACCGCGCGCCACGTCTCGCCTTCAAAGACCCCCAAGGACCCGGCAGCAGCTCCGCAAATCTTGTGCGCCTTTTCCAGGATCGCGTCGAACACCGGCGTGAGGTCGCCGGGCGACGAGTTGATAACCCCTAATACCTCGGCGGTTGCCGTCTGCTGCTCCAATGCCTCGCGCGTTTCGGTCAGCAGCCGCGCATTCTCCATTGCAATGACTGCCTGCGCCGCAAAATTCTCGAGCAGCACCAGTTCTCTGTCGGTGAACGGGTGAACTTCGAGGCGGCCGGCGACGATCTGCCCGAGCAAAACCTCGTCTTTGCGCAGCGCCACATAGACGACGGTTCGGATGCCGCTGAGTTTGGCGCCCAATCGCGTAACCGGATCGTCGACCTCGGCCATGTCCGTGCAGTGTGCGATCCGCGCCCCATCGATCAGGCCGCGGCATGGGTGGTTGGGTCCCGGGCTGTAGCCCTGCCGCACCGACTCCACCATGGGCTCCGGGAAGCCGCGCATTGCGACGCCGCGGAACTTCTCACCATCCCAGAGCTGAAGGCTGCCGCAAGGGGCGCCGCACAGCAAGTGCGCCTTTTCCACTATCGCGTCGAAAACCGGTGCGAGGTCGCCGGGGGAGGAATTGATGACCTGCAACACCTCGGCGGTCGCCGTCTGCTGTTCAAGGGCCTGGCGCGTCTCGGTCAAGAGCCGCGCATTCTCCATCGCGATGACCGCCTGCGCCGCGAAATTCTCAAGCAGTGCGATCTGCTTGTCGGTGAACGGCCGCACCTCCTGGCGAAAGGCGGTAATGACGCCGAGCAACACACCGTCCTTGCGCAATGGCACTGCGAGGAGAGTGCGCATTCCGCCGAGATCCACCGAAGCCCCGACGATCGCGTCGGCGGGCGCCGCGGCTTTCACCTCGGCCAAATCAGGGACGTGAACCAGGGGTTCGCCGCGGATCAGCTCGCTGAAACGGTTCTTCGGACCGGGGCGAAACGGTTGGCGCGCCAGTTTCGCGAATGCTTCCGGCACGTTATGTGCCGCTACCAGGCGGAAGAACTCACCGTCATATGTCAGCAAACTGCCAAGTTCCGCCCCGCAGAGGGAGTGCGCCTTTTCCAGAATTGCGTCAAAGACCGGCATAAGGTCGCCGGGGGAGGAATTGATGACCTGCAATACTTCGGCAGTCGCGGTCTGCTGCTCCAATGCCTCGCGCGTCTCGGTCAACAGTCGCGCATTTTCCATTGCAATGACCGCCTGCGCGGCAAAATTCTGCAGCAGCGCTATTTCTTTGTCCGAGAACGGCCGCACCTCTTGGCGATAGATGTGGATCGCCCCGAGCACCGCCCCTTCTTTAATCAGCGTCACCGCAAGAGTTGTGCGCGCCCCGGCGAGGTCGACCAAAACCCGCCGGTGGGGATCGCCGCTTCGGTAAAGGTCATCATCTTGCGCGTCGGCGGTGTGGATAACCGGTTCGCCCGCGAGGACGCGCGCCATGATGCTACCCGGTGTGGGGCGCCCAGAACGGCTTCTGATCTCGCCAAACGCAGCCGGCGCTCCCCGAACAGCAACAGCGCGTACCCGCCCGCCTTCGGCAATTATAAATTCACCAAACGCTGCTCCGCAGAGCTGCATCGCCTTCTCGAGCAGAATACCAAAGACTGGGGCGAGGTCGCCCGGCGATGAGTTGATGACCTGCAACACCTCGGTGGTCGCGGTCTGCTGTTCCAATGCCTCGCGCAATTCCTCGCGCAGCCGCCGGTTCTCGACCTCGAGATCGGCCAAAGCTTCCGGTGTTGCTTCCCGCCCTCCCCCTTGATGGGGGAGGGATGGGGTGGGGGTGACCGGGTGGAGATGTTCGGCGATCGCAGAACGCACGCCCTCGGCGTTCGCCAGCACCTCATTGTTCCAGAATCGCAACACGCGGTACCCCTCGCCTTCCAGAAACCGAGTGCGGCTTGCTTCCACCTCGGACGAGGGATCATGCTGCCCGCCATCGATCTCGACGATCAGTCTCGCCTCATGGCAGACAAAGTCGACAATAAAACGGTCCGATCGGCACCTGTCGGCGAAACCGGTTCCCTTGGGTTTGCCGCAATCGCAATATCTGCCAGAGCCACCGCTCGGCTTCGGTCATTTCATGGCGTAAGGTCCGGGCGCGATCGCGGACGCCCGCGCTTGGCTTTTTCTTCACCACTGATGCGTCCTCCGCATCACCCCGACCCCGGCCCTCCCCCATCGAGGGGGAGGGTGTGACCAGCTGTCCGCTCGCCGCCGGCGCACCGCGTCGCAGAGACATTGCGCTGTTTCCAATATTGCATCGAACACCGGCGTGAGATCGCCAGGAGAGGAATTGATGACCTGCAATACCTCGGCGATCGCGGTCTCCCGCTCCAGCGCCTCGTCGCGCTCGGCTCTGCACTCGGCAAGCTGCCGTTGCAGATCGGCTATGAGCTTCTCGGGATCGGCTAACATGCTGTCGCGCGTCGCGCTCATTTGCGGACCTCGTCGGAACCGACCTTCCGGGCCGATCATACCGTGATCGACACGGCGACCACAGGTTGTCTATCGGCGATCAGCCTAGCAAGTCGGCGAATGTCCGCTATCGACCCGTCCCGTCGGTGCGGCGGTCCTCGTTAGCGCCAGATGGCAAACCTGTTAAGAAGATGTCCCGGCGGTGCTTGTGCCGAGCTCGCAGGCGGTTCATCGTAACACCGGCAACCGGAAGGAGGGTTGATGGCGCAAGACCTTCCGCGAGAGGGATTGGTGGCGGTCGTCAAACGCGACTGCCCGACTTGCGTGATGGCGTCGGGGGTGCTCGGTGACCTGGCGCGCCTCGGCAGCCTGACCGTCTATACGCAGGACGACCCGTCATTCCCCGAGACCGTGCCGCGGCGCCTCGACGACACGACGCTCGATGTTTCACATCGGCTCAAGGTCGAAATCGTGCCGACCTTGATCCGCTTCGCAGGCGGCCGCGAGGTCGGGCGCACCCATGGCTGGGACCGCGGCGAATGGGAGCGGCTGAGCGGCATTGCCGGGCTCGGCCGCGATCTTCCCGAAACCCGCCCCGGCTGCGGCGCCAAAAACCTCGAGCCGGGGGTTATCGAACGGTTGAAAATTCGCTTCAACGAAACCGGCCTCAAATCCCGCCGCATCGCGCTCGGCGATGAGGAGGACGAGCAAGAGGCGATGTTCGCGCGCGGCTGGTCCGACGGGCTGCCGCTCGTGCCGCCGACCGAGGAGCGGGTCCTGCGAATGCTCGACGGCACGAGCCGTGATCCGCAGGAGGTGCTGGGCCTGGTGCCGCCCGACCTCGCGCCGGCTACAATCGAAAAGATCGCGGTCAACGCCGTCATGGCCGGCTGCAAACCGGAATATCTGCCGGTCGTATTGGCTGCTGTCGAGGCGGTGCTCGAAGAAGAGTTCGCGATGCACGGCGTGCTCGCGACGACGATGTTCGTCGGGCCGGTCGTCGTCGTCAACGGCCCGGTCCGGCGGCGCATCGGCATGAACACCAAGGGCAATGCGCTCGGCCAAGGCAACCGGGCCAATGCCGCGATCGGCCGCGCCTTGCAATTGGTGATCCGCAATATCGGCGGCGGGCGGCCGCAGGAGGTCGACCGCGCGACATTGGGCAATCCCGGCAAATACACCTACTGCTTTGCCGAGGACGAAGAGGGGTCGAGCTGGGAGCCGTTGGCGGCCGAGCGCGGCGTACCACCGGGCCGCTCGGCCGTGACGGTGTTTGCCGGCTTTGGCCTGCAAGGTGTCGTTGACCAGAAATCGCGCGACCCCGAGAGCCTGTCGCGCAGCTTTGCCGGCTCGCTGAAGGCGATCCACAATATCAAGCTGGCGCCGGCCTGCGACGCGATGCTGGTGGTCTGCCCGGAGCACCACCGCACCTTCAAAAATGCCGGCTGGACGAAGGCGAGGCTCTATGAAGAGCTTTACCGGCTGTGCGAAATCCCGGTCGCCGAGCTCGTCGCCGGCGCCCAGGGGATCGCCGAAGGCAGGCCGCCTTCGCTCGCCGGCAAGACGGTCAACAAATTCCGCCCGGGCGGCATCATGATCGTCCGCGCCGGCGGCGATGCCGGGATGTTTTCCGGCATCATCGGCGGCTGGTCCGCGGGCGGCGCCCGCGGCAGCCTTCCCGTAACCAAGGAGGTCAGATCATGACTGTACTTCTCGACCCGACCGCGGAGCGAAGTCCGACGGTCCGGCCGCGCTTGGCGCGGCCGCAGAGCCTGGAGGGGCTCAAGATCGGCATTCTCGATATTGCAAAACCGCGCGGCGACGTGTTTCTGCGCCGACTCGGCGAGCGGCTCGCCGAGCGCGGCATCGCCGTCACGCACTACGCCAAGCCGACCAATACGCGAGTGGCGCCGTTGCCGCTGCGGCAGCAGATCGCCGCCGAAGTCGACCTCGTCATCGAAGGATTGTCCGACTGAGGGTCCTGCATTTCGTGCTGTACGCATGACATGGCGGATCTCGAAGCACGCGGCATTCCGACGGTCGGGGTCGCAACGACCGAGTTCATCGAAGGGGCGGCGGCCGGGGCCAAGTCGCTCGGCATCGACCCGGCGCTCGTCTTCGTCCCGCATCCGATCCAGGACGCACCGACGACGAATTGAAGAAACTCGCCGACGACCATCTCGAACCGATCCTGGCAATGCTGGTCAAGAACTGAACGGCTCAACAGACCAGCAAAAAGAGAAGATTATTGCTCCCGCACGCGGGAAATAGTAAGCTGAAATCAGCTCCGCGTGCGAGAGCAGTTCAAAATCTGGACTTTGTTCAATACTTACTAAAACGCGAGCTAAATACACGATATCCTGTCAAAAATTCGGCTTTTAGGGCGTCATCGCGTAGTCAAATCATCAGCAAGCGTGCGACGGCCAGCTGTCATTTGCGGGTATCGACGAGATGGAAACCCGGTTCGCGATTGCGCTACAATCACCGGTAGGCTTGTTAACCCTTCGAGGAGGAGTGGATGGAAACGACCCGGCTGACCCGGCGCAGCCTTTTGCAGGGTGCGGCGGCGGCCGCAACCCTGGCCGGCGCGCCGTTCGTTCGCGGGGCCCATGCCGCAGGCAAGCTGAGCGTTGCGGTGTGGGACCATTGGGTACCCGGCGCGAATGACGTGCTCGCTAAACTCTGCCGCGAATGGGCGGCGAAGGAGAAGGTCGAGGTCACCATCGACTTCGTCACCAGCCAGGGCGACAAGCTGATGCTGATGGGCGCGGCGGAGGGGCAGGCGCGCTCGGGGCACGACGTCATCGGACAGCCCGGCTGGTACGGCGCCGCAAAGGCGGAGATGTGGGAGCCGGCCGACGATTTGATGGCGACGTTGATCGGCAAATACGGCAAGCCGAGCGCCGCGGTGGAATATCTCGGAAAGCAGAACGGCCATTGGATCGCCGTGCCGTCGATCCCGAATACGCTGACCTTGCCCTCGGTCGGGCGCATCGACTTGTTCAAGCAATATGTCGGGCTCGATTTGACGCAGATGTACCCGGCCGGTGCGCCGCCGGACAAGGAGCTGGCCGATCAGTGGACATGGGACTTCTGGCTGCAAGCGGCCGAGAAATGTCAGAAGGCGGGCTTCCCGTTTGGCATGCCGCTCGGCCAGACTGGCGACTCGATGAACTGGGTGGGCGCGATCTTTGCCGCCCACGGCGCCGAATTGGTCGACAAGGACGGCAACATCACGGTCAAATCGGACGCCACCAAACACATGCTCGACTTCTTCAAGAGGCTCGTGCCGCTGCTGCCGGACGGCGTGTTCGCCTGGGACGATTCGAGCAACAACAAGGCGCTGATCTCCGGGCAGAGCGCGCTGATCATGAACCCGCCCTCGGCCTGGGCGGTGGCGGTGCGCGACGCACCGAAAGTCGCCGAGCAGTGCTGGCACTTTCCCTCACCGAAGGGCCCTAAAGGTCGCTTCGATCCGGCCCAGCCTTCCTATTGGGGGATCTGGAATTTCTCGCCCAACAAATCGACCGGAAAGAGCCTGCTGCTGCATCTCTGGGAGAGGGACTCGGTCGAACAGCTCGTCGCCGGCAGCAAGGGCTACGACATCCCGGCCTTCGGAACCTTGCGCGACTTCAAGACCTGGGCCGAGGAAGCCCCGCCGAAGGGCGGCATCTGGAATTACCCGCCGCGCGGCGATGTGATCGAGTCGGTGTCGGGCTCGCCGGCGCCGATGCGGATCGGCAACCAGATCTTCGCCCAGGCGACGACGACCAAAATGATCGCCCAATATACCCAGCAGGGAAAGACGATGGATCAGGCGATGGACTGGGCCGCCGGTGAACTCGAAGGCTTCATGCGAAGCTAGATCGCTACCTCAACCTAAGCTAGAATAGGCTGACGCTCCGGGGACGAGAGCTCGGCCAAACAATGCGGCGGGTGCCATCGCCGCCATCACAGTGGGAGGTTTCAATGGGCGTTTCTCGGTTAACGCGTCGCACGCTTTTGCAGACCGCGGCAACGACCGCGCTGGCGGCGCCTTTCGTCCATGGCGCCTTCGCCGCCGGCAAGCTGGCGGTGGGGTTTTGGGATCATTGGGTCCCGGGCGCCAACAACACCTTGACCAAGCTCTGCCAGGAATGGGCGGCGAAGGAGAAGGTCGACATCACGATCGACTACATCACCTCGCAGGCCGATAAGCTCAATCTGACCCAGGCCGCCGAAGCGCAGGCGCGCTCGGGTCACGACATGTTGACCTTTCTCGCTTGGGCCGCCGCCGCTCAGACCGGCAATCTCGAGCCGGTCGACGACATCATGGGGCCGCTGATAGCGCAAAACGGCAAGATCAGCGAAGGCATCGAATATGTCGCCAAGCAGAACGGACATTGGATCGCCGTGCCTGCCTGTGTCGGAAGCCCGACATTGCCCTCGGCCGCTCGCATCGACCTGTTCAAGCAACTGGTCGGCCTGGAGCTAACCAGGATGTACCCGGCCGGCGCACCGCCCGATAAGGAGCTCGCCGACAAATGGACTTGGGACGCGTTTCTCGCCGCCGCCGAAAAATGCTCTAAAGGAGGGCATGCCTTCGGCCTGCCGCTCGGCGTCACCAACGACTCGGTCGCCTGGATCGACCCGGTGTTCCGCAGCCACGGCGCGGCGCTGGTCGACCAGGAGGGGAAGATCACGGTCAAATCCGACGCCACCAAGGAAGTGCTTGAATGGTTCAAGCGGCTGGTGCCCTTGCTGCCGCGGGACGCCTTCGCCTGGGACGACGCCTCCAACAACAAGTTCCTGATTTCCGGCGAGGGCGCGCTGATCTTCAACCCGCCCTCGGCCTGGGCGGTGGCGGTGCGCGATGCCCCGAAGGTGGCGGAGCAGGTTTGGCATTTCCCCACGCCGAAGGGGCCGAAGGGTCAGTTCGAAGCCGCCGTGCCGTTCTTCTGGGGCGTCTGGAACTTCTCGCCGAACAAGCCCGCGGCGAAGAGCCTCCTGACCTCGCTGTGCCAGCGCTCCTCGGTCGAGCAGACCGTTGCCGCGAGCCACGGCTACGATATCCCGCCCTTCGAGGGGCTGCACGACTTCAAGACTTGGGCCGAAGAGTCGCCGCCAAAGGGCTCGATATACAATTATCCGCCGCGCGGCGACGTGACGATGGTCATTCCCTACAGCCCGGCGCCGGCGCGGATCGCCAATCAGATCTACGCGCAGGCAACGGCGACCAAGATGATCGCCCAGTGCACCGCGCAAGGGAAGACGGTCGATCAGGCGATCGATTGGGCCGCTTCCGAGCTCGAAGGCTTCAGCCGGTCGTAACACCCGCAAGCCGCCGGGGACCGATCCCACCGGTGGTTGACGGCCCTGCGGCGCGGACATATTCGTTAACGTCGCTATAAGTCGACGGTGCTGCGGGAGGAAACGATGCCGGTACAGAGTTCCGACGAGCTGTTGGCGCTGTTCGACACTGCGCCGCTCAATCGGCGTTATTGGGTCTCGTTTATTCTGCTGTCCGCGCTCTTCGTCCTCGAATTTTTCGATTTCCTCGTCGTCGGGTATCTGCTCGCGTCGTTGGCGCCGCAATGGCATCTGACTTACGGTCAATCGGCCGTGATCCTTTACAGCGGCGGCGTCGGCGCGATCCTCGGTGCGCTTATTTTTGGCGGCCTGTCGGACGCCTGGGGACGCAAGAGCACGATGATTATCGGCACCTTCATCTGCGCCGCGAGCTCGGGGTTGATGGGCATCGTTCCGAGCGGGTCGTGGGAAATCTTCGCAGTGCTGCGCTTTTTTATCGGCGTCGGGTTGACCGCCGGGGTTACGCCGTCTTTGACGATCCAGGTCGAGCTGACGCCGACGCGGCACCGCACCCTCCTGACGAGCTTTTACCTGGTCTTTGCCTCGGCCGGGGGCTTTCTTGCTTCTGCGGTCTCCGCCGCGCTGCTCGCGCCGCTCGGCTGGCGCGGGGTTGCAATGCTTGGCATGGCGCCGGCGATCGTCGGCGTGCTGATCTGGTTCTACGTGCCCGAATCGATCCGCTGGCTCGCGGCCAAAGGCCGCTTCACCGAGGCACGGGGCGAGGTAGCCAAGCATCTCGGCGTGCCGCTCCAATCCGTGCCGTTGCCGACCCAGGCCCCCGCCACGCAGCCGCGCGGTCGCCTTTCGGAGCTCTACCGACAGCCGAGCATGTTCTGGGAGACCGTTATCATTTGGGGCGGCTCGTCGATCGCGGGCTATGGCGTCTATCTCTGGGGGCCGACGATCGTCGCGATGGTCCTAAGCGTCCCGGTCCCCCAGGCGGCCAAATATTTTGTGTTCGTCACTCTAGGCGGGGTCACCGGCAAGCTCGTTGTCACGGCGCTGGCGCCATTTACCGGCCGGCGCTGGTTGGGGGCCGTTTGGGGGTTCGGCGGTGTCGCCGCGCTCGCCGCGGCCGGTTACTACAGCAATGTCATTGTCTGGGGACTTCCAGCGATGGTGATGTTACTGTGCGCCTCCACCTTTTTCATCGAGGGCGGCTTCGCGAACTTCGCGCCCTACACGGTCGAGCGCTATGGCGTGCGTCTCGGCGCCCGTTCGTCCGGGCTGGGGCAGGCCGCGAACGGCGTCGGCAAGATTGTAGGCCCGCTGAGCCTGGCGCTGATTGCCGGCACCGGTAATCTCGTATCGCCGCAGGCGACCTCGGATGCGGTGCTGCCGGCCTACCTCTTCCTTGCCCTCTGCATGCTGCTGGTGGGACTGTCCTTTGTGTTTCTCGGCGTCGAGACGCACGGCAAGGCGATGGGGGTCAGCGACGGGGAGGCAATGGCTCCACCACACGCGGTCGCGCTCGGCACCGAGGCCCGCTGACCCGATCGTTAGTCGCGAGTTCCTTCGCGGCAAACACCGATCCGGCGCGCGTTCTTCGCCCAATAGAACAAAGGCGTTTCACCTTTGGCGGTCCCGCTGTGCAAGGCGATCGCCCGGGCCAGCATGAACCGTGTCACGTCGCGGAAGGATTCGAGCGGGTGGTGGCCGACCTGGTACCAGCGAACATCCTCGAGCTCCTCGCTGGATGCCGGTTCGCCGAACACATTGGCGCCGTCACCGAGGAAAAACCTGGTATTGAACCGTCGGTTCGAGTGGGACGGGGTGATCGCGCGCCCGACATAGGTTAACAGGTCCAGCGCCGCGACGAGGCCGTTTTCGCGATAGGCCCGTTCGATCTGTCTGCTAGCCGGAGGTGAGGAGCGGGCCTCTGCCGGCCGGCCCACCAGCACTCCAACCTCTTCCCAGGTCTCGCGCAACGCTGCGCGGGCACTACGGGCGAGCCGGGACCCCAATGCCTCGCTTCCCGTTTCGACGCTCCAGACGATCCGGTCAGGCGGATCGATCGCGCCGCCCGGAAAGACGTGCACCCCGGGCATGAATTTGACATGGAGCGGGCGGCGCCCCGCGAGCACTTCGAGATCACGGCCCTGGCCGCGCAACAAAATCAGTGAAGCGGCATCGCGTGGCCGGACCACCGCTTTACCGGTGGCGGCCGGCATCGGCACAACGTCATCCATGGCAAAAATGAGCGAAGAAAGGACGTCGGAGCGGTTGCGTGACGATCCGTATCCTAGGTCCAATCGCGGAAGATTGCCATGTTTCGTGAGGCTTAACGGTCCCCGCCGGCAAGCTCGAAAGAGCGTCGGCGGACGGTGCGCGCTTCGCCAATCAGCCGATCCAGTCGATCGAGGAGCGCGGCCTCAGCGTCGACGCCACCATCTAGATGCTTCAACAGCAGCGCAGCGGCTTCTATCGTCGAAAGCGCCTCGGGGCGCGGCTCGTGGCGCAGTTCGCCAAAGCGCGATCGATGCCGCGGGTTCAGGACGAAACGACGAAGTTTGAGGAGCCACGGATTGCGCCACCACAAGGTCTTGGCCTCGCTCCAGCTGCCGTCGAGCAGCACGACGCCTTCGAGGCCGTGCAGCATCGCATCCTGGTCAGCTGTCGGCGTTCCTCTTCGGTCGAGCGCGATAACCTCTCGCTCGGAACCGTACGCAGCGGGGCGGACCGAGCCCAAATAGAGTACCGCCCAGCGTTTTGCATCGACTGTACGGCCAAGCGCGCGCGCCAGGTTCGGCCACGACAGCCCGACAACGAGCGCGGCGCGCCGCAGCGCGGCACAGCTTGCCGCGGCGGTCGCCAGCACCTCCTTCCTTTCCTGCGGGTGCTGCAGGACCAGTACAAAAAGCCGATTATCAATCGGGTTCAATGCCGGGTGTCCCACGCATTTCGTTTTCAAGCACCGGCCTCTTCGCCTCTTATGGAATGTCTTGGTCAATCCGACGTTAACCCCATGCCGCCACAATATACCCCGCTCGGCTTGCCTATAGGTGAGGTCTCGTGGCAGATGAAAATTGCCCGGATCCTACCGAGGCACCCGTTCGAGGAGTCCATGCATAAACCTGTCCGCAAAGCTGTCTTTCCGGTCGCCGGTCTGGGCACCCGGTTTTTGCCGGCGACAAAGGCGATGCCCAAGGAAATGTTGCCGGTCGTCGACAAGCCGCTAATTCACTATGCCATCGAGGAGGCCAAGGCGGCCGGCATCGAGCAGTTCTTTTTTGTCACGAGCCGGGCCAAGAGTGCGATCGAGGACCATTTCGACCGCGCCTTCGAACTCGAGGCGACTCTGCGCGAGCGCGGGAAGAGCGATCTCGCCGCAGAACTGGAAACGGAGCTGTCCGCGCCCGGGCAGATCGCTTATACCCGCCAACAGACCCCGCTCGGTCTCGGCCATGCGGTGTGGTGCGCCCGCGCGCTGGTCGGCGACGAGCCCTTCGCGGTGCTCCTCGCCGACGATTTGATGATCGGCGAGCCACCTTGCTTGAAGGAGATGGTCGAGGCGTATGCCGAAACCGGTGGCAATATGGTCGCGGTCATGGAGATCCCACGCGAGCAGACGCGCCGCTATGGGGTGCTGGATGTTGTAGCCGATACCGGCAAACTTGTACGCGCGAAAGGGGTTGTCGAAAAACCCGAACCGGCGATCGCGCCCTCAACCTTGATGATCATCGGGCGCTATATCATTCAGCCCGAGATATTCACCTACCTCGGCGAGATGAAGCCCGGCGCCGGCGGCGAAATCCAGCTGACCGACGGTCTCGACAGGCTAATCGCCGATGGACAGCTCTTCCATGGCCTACGCGCCGCCGCTCGGCGCTACGATTGCGGCGAAAAGCTCGGCTTTCTCGAAGCGACCATCGCACTCGGGCTGCAACACCCCGACCTCGGGCCGGAATTGCGCAAAATCCTTTCCGCCTTCCTCTGATCGGAATGACCGATGCCCCATCGCTTCGACCCGACGATCCTGCGTGAATACGACATTCGCGGGATCGTCGGACAAACCCTGTCGGCGGCAGACGCGCAGGCGATCGGGCGCGCCTACGCGGTCGCCCTCGGCGAGGCCGGGGGGCGGCGCGTTGCAGTTGGGTATGACGGTCGGCTCACCTCACCGGAACTCGAAGCGGCGCTGGTCGACGGCCTCGCTATGGAGGCAGCGGATGTCGTGCGGATCGGCCGGGGACCAACCCCCATGCTGTATTATGCGGCCGCGACGTTGGGAGTCGACGGCGGGGTCATGGTCACCGGCTCACACAACCCGCCCGACCACAACGGTTTCAAGTTCGTCTTTCAAGGCAAGTCGTTCTACGGCGCCTCGATTCAGCGGCTGGGCGAGACCGCGTCTCGGCTCGAGGCTCCCCAACGGATACGCGGACGGGTCGAAGAACAAGGGATCCGTAACGAATACGTCGCACGGCTGGCGCGCGATTACCACGGGGACCGTCCGCTGACGGTCGCCTGGGATCCCGGAAACGGCGCAACCGGTGAGGTCGTTCGACAGCTCACCGCGCGCCTGCCCGGCAAACACCTCCTGCTGAACGAGAGGATAGACGGCACTTTCCCCGCACATCATCCGGATCCGACCATCCCGGAGAACCTCAAGCAATTACAGGAGGCGGTGGGGCGCGCAGACTGTGACCTCGGCATTGCCTTTGACGGCGACGGCGACCGCATCGGGGTCGTCGACTCACAGGGCCGCATCCTTTGGGGCGACCAGCTGATGGTGGTCCTGGCGCGCGACGTGCTGCGCCGGCATCCGGGCGCACCCGTCCTCGCCGACGTCAAGGCGAGCCAGGTCCTGTTCGACGAGATCGCGCGGATGGGGGGCCGCCCCGTCATGGCGGTCACCGGCCATTCGCTGATCAAGGCCAAGCTCGCGGAGATGGGCGCACCGCTCGCCGGCGAGATGAGCGGGCACATTTTTTTTGCCGACGGGTATTACGGGTTCGACGACGCAGTCTATGTCGCGGTGCGCCTCCTCGACATCCTCTCGCGCAGCCGGCAAAGCCTTGCCGAGATGCATGATCAGCTGCCCGCCGTCGTTAATACTCCGGAAATGCGCTTCGACTGCCCGGAGAGCCGAAAATTCGAAGTCGTGCGCGAGGTCCGTGAACGGCTGCGCCAATCGGGAGCCGAAATGACCGACATCGACGGGGTGCGTGTGCGCACATCCGATGGGTGGTGGCTGCTGCGCGCTTCGAACACCCAGGCCGTGCTCGTCGCCCGCGCCGAATCTGCGACCGCAGAAGGACTTGCCAGGCTCAAGCGGGAATTGGGCGCCGAGCTTGCCGCGAGCGGGGTGCAGCTTCCGGACGCTTGAGCAGCACCCTACCCCCGCTCCTCAAGCGAGGGGTAGGGTTGGTCGCCAAAAGTCGAGCCCCGAGCTGCCGACTAGCGTGTGGCGACTTTAACCTGTGGCGGAACCACCGAGCACTCGATCTTCTTCTTGTGGAGCGCCGCACACGCGGCTTGCGCTTCTTGCTGCGAGAAGTTGAGAAGACGAGCGCGGAAAAAGCGGTGCTCGCCGCCCTTTGAAGGCTGCACGATCTGCACCGGTTTGCCTCTGGCTCCAGCGACCGTGGCGGCGGAACGCGCCGTCTGCTCGGCCGCGCTCTCAGCGCGGAACGCGCCGAGCTGGATGCTCCAGCGGTCACCTTCCGTGCGCAGCTGACGCGTAATCGGTGCCGCCTCTGCCTTTGCTACGGGTGAGAGATGGGTGGCTATCCTGCGCGCAGCCTTGGCCAACTGGCCGATCTTCTCGCGCGGGCGAGCCGGCTGAGGCTGGTCCGTTTCGGCTGTCATCTGCTCTGTCGATGGAGCTGGCGCGTCGCGTCGCGCCACTACCGTAGCGGGGACACCAACCTCGGCAAAACCCTGATCGAGAAGAGACGCCATTTCCCGATCCCGCAATGCGGCCGAGGATCCTCCCATCACCACGCCGATCACTCGATGACCGTTGCGCACGGCCGAGGCTGCGAGATTGAAACCCGAGGCGCCGATGTATCCGGTCTTGATCCCATCGGCGCCGTCATACCAGTCTAGCAGATGATTGTGCGTGAGGATGACTCTGCCGCGGAAGAAAAACTGACGTGTTGCGAAGTAGCGATATTCCCGCGGAAAGTCGTGATAGAGCGCGAGCGCGAGTTGTGCCACGTCGCGCGCCGTCGTGCGCTGCTCCGAGTCCGGCAATCCCGAGGCGTTGCGATAGACGGTGTTGGTCATCCCGAGTTGACGCGCCTTTGCGGTCATGCGCTCGGCGAACGCCGACTCGCTGCCGGCCAGTCCTTCGGCGAGCACTGCGGCGGCATCGTTGGCGGATTTGGTGATGATACCGAGGATGAGGTCGTGCACCTGCACGGAATCGCCCGGTACGAGGTGGAGCTTGGTTGGGCTCTTGCTTCCCGCTTCGATGGAGACCGGCAGGTACTGGTCGAGCCGAAGCTGGCCAGCGTTCAGCGCTTCGAAAGTCAAGTACAACGTCATCATCTTGGTCAGCGAGGCCGGATAGGTGATCGCGTCGGCGTTCATCTCGCTGAGTACTCGACCGGTGTCGGCATCGATGACGATCGACTCATTCTCCCGCGACGGATCAACCCCGTGAGACCCGTGCCGGGCGTGAGCGTGAAATCGTGAATGGTGCCGCGCCTCGGCCGGGGCCGTGCCGAGTATTGCCAGAACGAAGGCTCCGATGCCCGCGCCGGCAAGAAATAGCAACGACCGCCCCTCAACGCGCGACCTGCCGCGCGCAGTGTCCCTTGATGACATCAATTCAACCCCCCATTCCCCCCATGAGACTCTACGCGACGAGCAGTCACGCACAGTCATCGCGAGTAGAGTAAAATAACCGGGCATTGCTGTCTACGTTTTCGGCGCATAAATGCATCAAACACGATCAGATGTGCGATCCGAGGTCGGTGGAAGTGACGCTCGGGGCAGTCCGTATGCCGCTAATGCTATCGCAATGAGTGATCGATAAGATACCACAACGAAACTGCCGATGGAACGGTGTCATGCTCAACGCCTTCTCCGTCTTCGTGCTCCTCGTGGTCTTGTTTGCGATCATTTTTGTCGTTCTTGCGGTTCAGAGAGTCCCCCAAGGAAATGAGTGGACGGTCGAGCGCTTCGGCCGCTATGTCCGCACGCTCGAGCCGGGGCTCGCGCTGATCATTCCGGTCATCGATCGCATCGGGGCGAAGATGAACATGATGGAGACTGTCCTCGAGGTCCCCTCGCAGAGCGTCATCACCCGGGACAACGCCGCGGCGACGGTCGACGCTATTGTTTTCTACCAGGTGCTGGATGCGGCGAAAGCGGCCTACGAGGTCACTAATGTGGAGCTCGCGATCCTCAATCTGGTAATGACCAACATCCGGACAGTTATGGGCTCGATGAACCTCGACGAGCTGTTATCCGAGCGTGATCGCATCAACACCCAGCTTCTGACGGTCGTCGACGCTGCGACTACGCCCTGGGGTGTCAAGGTACAACGGGTCGAAATCAAAGACATTACTCCGCCTCAGGAGCTGGTCGCCGCGATGGCCCGGCAAATGAAGGCCGAGCGCGAGAAACGTGCCAACGTGCTGGAGGCGGAGGGCTTCAAGCAAGCAGCGGTTCTCAAGGCCGAGGGTGAGAAGCAGGCGGTGATCCTCGCCGCGGAAGCTCGGCGCGAAGCCGCCTTTCGCGACGCCGAGGCGCGGGAACGGCAGGCCGAGGCGGAGGCCAGAGCCACGACCTCCGTGTCGGAGGCGATCGGCCGCGGCAGTATCCAGGCGATCAATTACTTCGTCGCACAGCGCTACATCGATGCTATTGGCCGTCTCGCCGGTACCCCGAACCAAAAAGTGATCCTGATGCCGCTCGAAAGCGCGTCGATGATCGGGTCGCTCGCGGGAATCGCCGAGCTGGCGCGGGAATCTTTCAGCACAGCCCGGGCTTCCGCCAATCCCGCAGTTGGCGGGCCGACAGAGCCGCGTTGATGCCATATTGGTACTGGGCCGTTCTCGGCGCTGTCTTAGGGGTGATCGAGGTGGCCGTGCCGGCGATGGTGTGCATTTGGCTTTCTGCCGCGGCTCTTGGCGTAGCGGCAATTTCCTGGCGTTACCCCGGGTTGTCATGGGAGCACCAGGGGCTGATTTTTGCCGCCCTCGCCGTCGCGAGCGTAACACTGGGCCGGACGGCTTTCGCCCGTACCCGATCGGGCGAAGGCGAAAGACATCTCAACCGGCGTGCCGAGAGCTATGTCGGCCGGATGTTCACATTGGATGGTGCGATTATCGACGGCCGCGGACGGCTCAGAGTCGACGATACGGTCTGGCTGGTTGCCGGGCCCGATCTCCCCGCTGGCGCCCGGGTGCGGGTAACCGGCGCCGAAAACACCGTGCTGCGCGTCGAGCCCATCTGACCTCTTCTTGTGCATCGCACAATTCTGCTTGAGAATAGGGTTCGCGCCGCTTACTTTGGTGTTGTGCGGCGCAGCAGGGTGCCGCGGGATAAACACGGGGTCCAAATCATGGAAACCAAGGGCAGACGCTCTCCGCGCCCCTCCGGGTCAACCGAGGCTCCGGTCGGGCCGGTCAAACCGGCGGAAGCTCCGGCGCCAGAAACTCGTGCGAGAGAAGCTGAGCTGCCAAAGCCCACCGAGCTCATGGCAGAGGCGGCCAAGGCGACAGAAACAGCCGCCGATATTGTAGCCGCCGCCGATGCTGCGGCAGGGTCGAAGCCGAGCTTCGAACCGCTCCCGCCGCCGGCAGAGATCGAAGCCCCCGCCGCCCTTAAGGGTTCGGGGGGCGACGCGGCGGCGGCACTCGCACAGTCTCAAGCCGCATTGGCGCGCGGCCTCGAGGCGTTGAGCGCCGAGATGGCCGGACTTGCTCTGTCGGGAATGAATATGGTGGCGCGTACCGCCACGAAATTGCTCGCCGTCAAGACGCTTGCCGATGCGATCGAAGTGAATGCCGGGTTCACTTGCAGCAGTTTCGATGCTCTGGTTGGTGGCTCTGCGAAGCTTTCCGAGATCGGGGTGAAGCTCGCGGCCGAGACCTGCCAGCCGCTGTTGACCCAACTCGACAGGAGCTGGAGCAAGGCGGCTCGCCTCGGCGGCTGAGCCGCACGGCTCAGCATCGGCCGGCTATTCGACTTTCGCCAGAAACGCTCGGATCTGACGGTCGACAAACTCGCCTTCGGGTGTTTCCGGGGCGGGGCGCGCCGCGCGATGGCCGAGATCGGAGAGGATCTCCGCGTAGGTGGCCTGTTTGACGCCATCGCGGATCCGGCGTGCTCCGTCGAGCCCAAGCAGCCGGTCCGTCACGCTCGGCAGTACCAGTGTCGGTGCCGTGATCTGCCCCAGAGCGGCGCTCATATCGCCGCCGAAAGGCGCGGAGACGTCGTGGGCGCGGCTTGCGGCGTACCTCAACACCAACGAATTGGCGTCCCAATTGGCGAAGGCGCGGGCACTGTCGTCGATGTTTTTTGCCAATTGCTTTGCTGACAGCCGGTCGAGATAGGGCGCCGACACCGTCCATGGAAAGTAGGCCATCCCGGCGAGCCGCAGACCCTCTACCGGATTTCGCGTATACCGGCCGCCTTGCCATTGCGGATCGAGCGCAATGACAGAGGTCATCAGATCGACGGTTAGCTGAAAATTAACTTCGGCCTTGGGGCTAGGAACCAGGAGGACCAGGCTGCGCACCATTTCCGGATGATGAATACCCCATTCCAGGGCGACGAAGGAGCCCATCGAGATGCCGCCGACAGACCTCAAGGTCGTCAGCTCGAGGCCGCGGGTGACAAGCGCATGCTGAGCCGCCATCATGTCGCGGATCGTGTAGCGCGGGAAATCTTGCCCCAACCCGTCTTTCGGCGAGGAGGAATCGCCGCCCCCGATCGCGTCGACCGTGATGACGAAACTCTTGTCGGTGTCGAAGGTCCTCCCCGGCCCGATCATCGTATCGAACGCATGCCGGTTGCCGCTGGTCCCGTGAACCAGAAGGATTGCATTGTCGCGCCCCCTGCTCAGCGTGCCGTTGGTTTCGTAGGCTACCCGCAATTCGGACATGACGGAGCCGTCCTCGAATTCGAAATCGTAGGCATTGAAGATCTGTGGTTCGGAGTGCGCCGCACCAGCGGCGAGGCAAACCGGCAATGTGACAGCCAAAAGAGCCTTCAACCGTTCCTCCCAGTTATTTTGGTTAAATTTCGTTCGACATGGGTGTCCTGCGACGGCTAGACTTGATGGGCGAGCTGTTGGATGAGCCCCGCGATGCGTACAAAACGATCAGCCTACTTTTCTCGGGTGATCCCGGATTCGGGGCGGGCGCAAACCATCTTCGCGCTTCTGCTGTGGAGCGGCGTCACTATCTTCATTTTTGGTATCCTCATCGATTTCTTTCGCTGATTTCCTGCCGCGTGGCACGCCGTAGCCATCGGTCGAGGCCGGCAAATGACAGGTCGGTGGCGATCGCAAACAACGCTACCAGTACCGCGCCTTCAATGACGAAGGGCAGCTTGTCGGCGACCAGGCCATTAAAGATTGGAGTGCCGAGCGTCAAGGCGCCGACGGTGGACCCTATTGTTGCCGTGCCTATTGCGATCGTCACCGAGACGCGTATTCCCGATAGGATGACCGGAGCCGCGAGGGGCAACTCCACATCGCGCAATTGCTGCCACGGCGAAAGGCCAAGCCCGGCAGCCGCTTCGCGCACCGCGCGGGGCACACCCTCCAGGCCGGCGACTGCATTCTCGATGATCGGCAGAAGGCTGTAGAGGAAGAGAGCCAGCATAGTCGGGTGCGGGCCGAACCCGACGGCCGGCACGGCAATGGCCAATACGGCGGCGGGCGGGAAGGTCTGCCCGACGGTGGCGAGCGCGTTCACCATCATCCGGAAATCCCGTCCCACAGGGCGCGTGACGAACACCGCGAGGGCGATACCGACCGATATCGCCGCAACACTCGCCGCGGCGACCAGCGCGAGATGCGACAGGAACAAGACAAGAAAGCTGCTGCGCTGGTAAATCACCGGCTCGACACCAGGAAATGCCCACCGGAAGACCGGCCTCAGTACTTCCATCCGCAACAGCAGGAGCGCAAAGAACAGCCCGACCCAGAGCAGCGGGGTCTTCAGGATGCGACCGGCCGTTATTCTATATGGCGGTCCCGGCCTCGCCTTCATTTGCCGCTAGCCAAAGACCAAGTTCACCGGCCCGAACGGGGGAGATCGAGGGTGAAGCGCACTTCGCTTCACTTCGACCAGAACGGGAAGGGCGCCCCGCCGCCGATAATGGTAGCATAGGGACCCGACAGCATGCATTCGATCCGAAGCCGCAATGAGAGTGTCTTGGCTTTGCCGCGCAATTCTCTGTTTGACGGCCGTTCTTCTCGTCTGCCCTTCGGAGAGCTGGGCGTGGGGTGCGGAGGCGCATAAGATCATAGCCATTGTCGCCGAGCGGCTCCTCCAAACCGGGGATCCGCCAATCGCGAACAAGGTCGCAGAGATGCTGGCGACAGACAAATCGAACAGCTGGACGACTTCCGACATCGCCGGGGAGGCGATCTGGGCCGACGCGCTGCGGGAGAAGAGCCCGGAGGGACGCGCGGCAACCTCGAAATGGCATTATGTCAAACTCGATCCGGGCAATCCCGATCTGAACAAAGCCTGTTTCGGCAGACCCGGCCTGCGCGCGATGGTGCCGGCGAGCCACGGGCCGCAAAACGACTGCATTGTCGACAAGATCGAGCAATTTGCCAAAGAGCTGCGCGAGCCAGAAACTTCCGGGGCCGAGCGGCTGATGGCTTTGCAATTCTTACTGAACTTCGTCGGCGATATACATGACCCGCTGCTGACGATCGAGCGCAACGACGAGAGCGGTCGCTGCGTTGCAGTGTTGCCGCCTGGGAGCAAGACCCCGATCCGATTGAGCGAGTATTGGGGTGACGATTTGGTCGCCGCGGCTGAGGGAAAGAACCCGTCCGCGGCCGCCGAACATATCGCCGCTGGACTGACCGCCATTGAGATTCGCAAATGGTCAGGCGGCACTCCCGCGGAGTGGGCGCGGGAGTCGCACGAACTTGCGAAGTCCGTCGTCTACGCCTTTCCGCCCGAGGCGGGCGATAAACTCGGCTTTCCCTCGCGAAAGGGCGAGGCGGATACTTGCGGTACCGTACCCCTGTACCGGCTGGACGCCGGCTATCGCGCCCGCGCTGTGGCGGCGATTAAGGAACAGCTGGCGAAGGCAGGGGTCCGGCTCGCCTTTCTGCTGAGAGAGAACTTGCAGTGAGCAAGTGGCGGTCATTGGGGTCTCGCCGGACGCGATTTGACCAGCGCCGCCGTGATGTCGATCGGGTCGTCGTTAGCTCCGGCGAGGTAGTCGATCGCACGAGAAACCGGTCTCTGCAGCCGGTCCGCCAATTGGGCGACTTCCGATATCGGCACCGGTCGCCCTTCGAGATATTCCGCACACTGGCCGAGTACTCTTTCGAGAACGAAAGCCACGGTCACCCGGCTCGGCGACATCGAAGACGCGATGCATCCGCGCGCGGAGATCGCCAGCTCGAGTAGAGCATCCAAACTGCCGAACCGGCCCCGTTGCTCCTGATATAGAAACTGGCGCTTGAGATGCGCCGCCGCCAGGTCGATGACCGACTTGCTCAACTGAAATCACGCCAAGTGAACAGTGCTTCAAACTCGATGCCCGCCGCTCGAAAATTGCCCTCGGCTCCTTCGAGACGGTCGACCACCGAGACGACTTTCAGCACCGCGCAGCCGAGTTTTCGAGCCTGATCCACTGCCTGCATTACCGAGCCGCCGGTCGTCGTGACGTCTTCGAAGAGAATCACCTTCGAGCCCTGTTCGAGCAGTCCGTCGATGCGCTGATCGGTGCCGTGCCCCTTGTTTTCCTTGCGCACAAAAAAGCCCCTGATCGGCTTCTGCGGCCAGCTTCTCGCGCATAGCGCGGCGACGATCGGGATAGCTCCGGTTTCCAAGCCCCCGATAAATTCGACATCTTCGGCCTTGATCGTGTCGAACAGCAGGTCCGCCAATAAGGCCGCTCCCTCCGGATCGAACATCGTTCTTTTCATGTCGAAGAAGAAATTGCTCGACCGTCCCGAGACTAGCCGGAAATCCCGATCGAGTAACAGAGATTGTCGCCGGATGATGGCGATCAATCTTTCTCTTTTTTCATGAAGATCGGCTTCTTCGGAGATTGGCCGCGTCGCCGCGACGTGCGGAGGTTCACCAACTGTTCCCAAGGGGCGTCCATCAGTTGCGGGCTGCAGAATTAAACCCGAACATCGCCCCGAGAACAAGCTCCGCGACCGCTACCACAACGCGGAGGAGCGATCCTTGACGCCGCGGTGTTGCCCCCGTACTGCTTGGCCCTCGCAAATGATCTTCTCTTTGCCGAGGCATCAAGGAGGGGATATGGCAGTCCGTGTCGTCGTCACGATCACGGCCGCACTCGGAAAGGGGACCGAGCTCGCGCAGGCCCGGACCCGCTGAGCATTGCGGGGGTTGCCTAGCGCCAAGACGGGGCTGCAACATTGCCGCGCCGCTGCGGGCAGACTAGGATCTGATCGTTAGCCCGAGCCGTTTGGTTCTCGGGGAGGCCCGATCGGAAGACACCGGATGGTAACCGCTGCGATTTGGCCGGCGCTCGACTACAGCCGAGTGCCGTACCGCCTCTATCACGACGCCGAAATCTACGCCCGCGAGCAAGAGCGAATTTTTCGCGGGCCGGTGTGGAACTATCTCGGCCTCGACTGCGAGGTTCCCGAGCCGGGCGATTTCCGCGCGACCTGGGTCGGCGAGACGCCGGTCGTCTTCAATCGCGACAAATCGGGCGCGGTCAGGGCCTTTGTCAATCGCTGCGCCCACCGCGGCGCGCTGGTCCGCCGCGAGCTCTCCGGTAACGCCGAGCGGCACATCTGCATTTATCACCAATGGTGCTATGGGCTCGATGGCTCGCTGATGGCAATCCCGTTCCGCCGGGGCATCCGCGGCAAGGGCGGGCTCGACCCGGGTTTCGAGATGAAGATGCACGGGCTGCGCCCACTGACAGTGACGTCCGTCAACGGAGCGCTGTTCGGCACGCTGGCTGGGGATGCCGAGCCGATCGAGGAATATCTCGGGTCTCCGATCCTGGCGCAGTTGCGCCGTCTGTTCGTCCGGCCGGTCCGCGTGCTCGGCTACAATCGCCAGCGGATCCGGGGCAACTGGAAGCTCTACGCCGAGAATACCCGCGACAATTACCACGCCAGCCTGCTGCACGAATTTCTCGTCACCTTCGGGCTCGACCGCTCGACGCAGACCGGCGGGGTCAGGATGGACGCGCGCCACCGCCACAACATCACCTGGGCGGAGGCCGACAGCGACACCGCTGAATTTGCGCACGAGGCGTACGCCGGAGCCGGGGTGCGCAACGACTTCCTGTCGCTGCAGGAGCCGTCGCTGGTCGCCTTCCGTCCTGAGCGCGACGACAGGCTCAATCTCGTAGTCACCTCGGTGTTTCCGTCCGCGGTCTTTGTCCAGATCAGCAACAGCCTGGCGGTGCGCCAGATCCGGCCGCGCGGCCTCGGCGAGGTCGAAGTGCTCCAGACGATGCTCGGCTACGAGGACGATCCGCCCGAGATGACGTTGCACCGGTTGCGCCAGGCCAATCTCGTCGGACCCGCCGGCCTCGTCTCGATGGAGGACGGCGAAGCGATCGAGATCGCCCACCGCGCTTCCGCACCCGACCGCGACCGCACGACGGTCATCGAGCTGGGTGGCGGCGGGGTGATTTCCGACCGCGATTACCGCGTGACCGATGTGCCGCTGCGCGGCTTCTGGTCGTACTACGCCGAGCTGATGGGCATCGAGCCGAAAGGCGCGGTGCGGTGAAAACCGATCGCGCCGCGGTCTGCGATCTGCTGGCCGAGTACGGCGCGCTGATCGATTTGGCCAAGTTCGACGAATGGCTCGGCCTGTTCGCCGCGGAGTGCCGCTACCAGATCGTCCCGCGGGAGAACTTCGACCGCGGGCTGCCGGCGGCGCTCGTGTTTTGCGACAGCCGCGCGATGCTCGAAGACCGCATCCGGGCCTTGCGCGAAGCCAACAAGTACAACATCCACACCGACCGCCACGTCATCGGCCTGCCGCGGGTCTTCGATGACGGGCCTGACGGGCCTCGAGTCGAGGCGCCGTTCGCCGTCTACCAGACCGACCAGGAGGGCGAGACCCGGCTCTTCGCGACCGGTCTCTACCGCGACCGGCTCCAAGCTTCCGGTCAGCGCGTCACAATCCGCGACAAGCTGATCCTGCTCGACACTTTCGCCGTCCCCAGCCTGCTCGCGACGCCGTTGTGATATTAACCATTCTTCTGCAGTGTCGTCGTTCGAAACCGCTTGCATTAATACTTTTATTGCAATACCAGGATAGTCGGCTTGTCGGTTGATCTAGTTAAATTCGTTCACCGACGGGCCGCGTTACTTCAGTAAGCTTAACCGACATGCCCGGGATTTCTGTGAGCCGCACTTTCGCTAGCCAAGGGGAGGGCTAAAAATTGCTCCTCGACGACGCAATGACACTCTTCAAACGGCTCGGCGTCGACGTCCGCGCGATCTCGGCGAAGGAATTCACCACTTCCTATTTCGCCCTTGCCAAGCGTTATCACCCCGATCGCGGCGACCAGAAAACCCAGGAATTGATGGCCAGCATCAACGCCGCCCGAGCCGCCATATTAAAGACTCGCCGGCTGGGATAAACTCGCCGGCGAGAGTTGCTGGTGGCGCGGAGGGCACCCGCGCCGAAATTCAGCATCGAGCCGCATTTCCGGTTGCAGGAATGGATCGCCGAGGAGAAGGGGTATTTTGCCTCTGAGGGTCTCGACTACGAATTTCGCGAGCACATCCGCGCGACCGGCGGGCAGCATCACGACAAAGGCGGCCAAAGAGAGGGCGCCTACCAATCCTTCGAACGGGGGCGCAACGCCGATGTCAGTTGCGCTTGCCACGGGACCGTCAATGTCGCGGCCTCTTCCGGCCACGGCCGGCTCTATGGCGACCTCTATTCGGTCGCGCCGGCGGGGATCTTCGTTGCGGCGGATTCGCCGGTCCGCGACCCTGCCGACTTAGCCGACGTGCCGATCTCGGTCGGCTGGCAATCGGGCAGCCACTATTCGACGATCCAGGCGCTCGAAGCCTATCTGCCGGCCGACAAGATCAACCTGTCCTTCACCGAGGGGCTCCTCTTCCGCCGCATGGAATTGCTGATCGAGCGCCAGGCGCCGGCTGTTTCGCTGTTCAGCGGCCCCTACTACTTCGCCGAGCAGCTCGGCTTCCGCAAAGTCATTGACACGAGTTTCATGATCGCGACGATGATCCACGGCGACCCCGATCCGGAGGATCTGCGCAAATTCTTCCACGACTTGCGGCGCGCGCAGCGCGACGTCGACCTGCGCCCCGACCGCTACACGCATTACTACAAGAACGAATTCCCCGAGCGCTTCCACCCGCTGATGGACACCCCCCGCTGGGGCCCCGGCGAACGCCTCGTCTTCGAGCCCTACACGAGGGAAGCGCGCGACGAAACCTTCTCGTGGATCGCCCGCCACGGCATCTTCGCCGAAACCGGGATGGGGGAGCGGGGTTACGAAGATTCGGTCTTTTCGCTGCGGATGGCGGAGGACTAGCGGGGCTCACCTCGACGTCCGGACTGAAGAGCAGCGGAGTCTGGCTGGGGTCTATAACCGCCCTCGACGAATCTCTCTGAGAGCGTCGTCAACGGTCGCTTTGGCTTGGTCCAACGCTAACTTAGCAGCATCAAGGGCAGATATCGCCCTGTGTGCGGCGCGACCCGATGAATACGGCCCCGGAGGTGGAAGGGACTCGGCCGACGCAATCGCTACATCCGCGTGGATCGTTCCAGCGTTTACTTCGGCTATTCGGCCCTGATTTACTCCGAACCACGCTGCAATGTCGTGATGGCGATCGCCACGAGCTATCATCCCTTTGACGATTGATGCATCAACTGGCGTTAATCGGCGTCCGCTGGCCGCTGCGCGTGTCATCTTCCTTCCACCTTCGTTTATTACGGGACAAAAATGCGAGGGCACCGCGGGGGTGCCCTCGAAGGGTATATTTCGGATTAGGCTGCTACGGCCGCCGTCTGGATCAACGCACCATCCCTAAGCGCCTTATGGACGAGCGAGCCGGTCTCCTTCGGACCACCCAAAGTGATTGCCCCCGAGGCACTCTGCTTTGCACCGACCGACAACCAATGCTTCCCACGAGTCCATTTAACCTTTGCCAGTTTGGACTCCGCCACTGCCTTTAACGCATGGTCGACGGCAGCGGTAGTGAAAGATTTTTCAAAGTTCTCGCCGACGAGCTCAATGAACGTATCGTGACCAAGTGCACCAATCGCGCACCATACGGCCGGGGACGATGCGAACGTGGTTCCGCGCTCCCCCGGCATCAATGCACCATCAATCGCAGCCGTCGCTGCCGTAAACCACGTCACGGCGAAGGCACGAAGATCATCGGCGTGAGCTTCATCCACCTCGACTGGCTTTGTTTGGTTTTGGATACCGTTGATTCCCTGAAGGAAGCAAACGACCGATGCTCTTAAGGCGGAAATCGTCAGGACGTAATCGTCTTTGAGCCCCAGCTGCCTTTTCTGACGATTTACTTTTCCGGCGAATGTCGGAACCTGATTCTCGACGTATTTGGCTAACTGGGTCGCGTCATCGCGACTGTCCATACCGATAGCCATGGCGGTATTGACCTTAACTCCGAGCGCATTGCAATCAGCAAAAATCTGCTCAGCAGTGCCAACCGACGCGCCATGCTTGATCACAATCTTGATTTTCTCCTTATCCAACAAACCCGGTTGGAGTTCGTCAGCCAGGTTGCGTGCGGTGGTTTGCGTATCTCCGTCGATCGCAATAAAATTCAGCTCGTGAGGGACAAGCACCCAAGCCAATCCAGTGGTTTGATCTTCCTTTACGTCTAATTTCTTCTCGCAATAGATCACAATTTGCGGAGTAAAGCCCTCTCCTGTCTTCGCCAGATTTGTTATGTACCGAGCGTATTGGTCAACATTCTTCCGCTTTGCGGTAGTGATTAGACGCTGGACCTTCGCTCGGAGGTCGGCGATCGGAGAGAGATCGATATTGTATTTAGCTAGCCGGCCTTCCAACCGCCGTGGGTCGGGTACAAGGCGCTTGAATAGACCGTGAGTGACGACTCCTTGGAACTCCGTCTCGCTCACCACATTCCCGAAGATTGGAAATCCCTGGTGGAGCGGCGGGTCCGGAAGACTGATTTGCATCTACGGGCTCCGTAAAGAGGAACGGTCTCGTGCCGCTGCCGATTTGTGCTCGCGGCAGCCGGCCCCGATCCGAGGGGCAGGCGACCACCTTATTAAGTTCCTCGAGATAGGTTGTCAATACCCCGAGGTAGATATTTTCTCTCTCGGGAGACGCTTTAAAGCCGATTGTCTCACCTCGGGAATGAAGCTAGGATTTCTTCCGATCCCGCTAGAGGAGGGCCAACTAGTGCCACGTTACATCATAGAGCGGCAGTATCTGGTTCCGATTTACGAGCACCTTCTGGTCGAGGCTCCGAGTTTCGAAGCCGCCTGTTGCGAAGCGCTCGACGATCATGTTCAGCCCTGGGGCGATGACGCGCAGATCGATTTCGACAATGCGCACAGCACGACGATCGCGCAGGCTGTCGAGCTGCCGGAGACGCTGGAACCCGAGCTTTGCGCCGAAACTGCCGATCGATATGTCCTAAGCGATTTCCTTTATTGCTCTGACCTCGACCCGCTTCCGATCCCGCCTGAATTCGGAGAGATCAGCGGCCAAGAAGAGGATATCGGCTTCTCTTGATCAGGGGCTTCGGCGAAATCATTCTCTAACTGGAGCTGATTTTAGAGCCAGCCCATGCTGAAGCAGGGAGTCGAGCTATTCACGCCGGCCGAGGCGGCTGTGCTAAGCGGGCTCAGCCTCAAGGCCGTAAACAACGCGATCGACAAAAGGGCGATCGCTGCGCGGCGGACCAAGTCGGGGCGGCTGCTCGAGGAGCCGGCAGTTGTCTATTTGGCGCTGGAGCGGCGCCTGGCGGCCGACACGACGCCGGAATTCCGGCGCCGGTTGTCGGCGGCGATCGCGGCGACGCCGACGCGGAGGGTGGTCAGCGTTGGCGCGCTGAAAGTGAATGTAGGCGAGGCGAGGCGCGAGGTTCTGGAGCGAGTCAAAGAACTGCGCCGCGCCGAGCGCCTCGTGACGATTGACCCTGAGATCATGGGCGGCAGCCCGGTGTTTCGTGGCACGCGGGTGCCAGTGCATCAGATTGCTGAGCTGCTGGCCAAGGGGGAAAACGTTGAGCCGTTGCGCGAGGATTTTCCGCGGCTCAGCAACGAAATGATCCGGCTCGCGCCAATCTACGCGGCAGCGCATCCGCTACGCGGTCGGCCACGCAAGCAGCCGTGGCATAAACGGCCCCCGATCGCCGTGTGGCATGTGCCGCTCGTCAACACCGATACGCAGTGAGGTTCCTCATCGACGAATGTCTGAGCCCGGCTCTCGTCGATGCGGCACGACAAGCAGGCTTCGAAGCCTATCACCTGGTCCATATCGGCGGCGTCTCCTGGGCGGATTGGCGCATCACCGCTTATGCCCTCGATCACGATGCCGTCTTGGTCACGAACAACAGGATGGACTTTCAGGCGCTTTATGAACGCCAGGAAGTCCATTCGGGGTTTTTGGTTATCGTGCCAAGCGTCGCGCGCGAGCAGCAGCTTCGGCTGTTTCGAGTTGCGCTTGACCTGCTTGCAAGCCTCTCCGACCTCGTCAACAAGGTCTTGGAAGTTCACCTTGAAGCAACCGGCGCACGATTGGAGCTCTACGATTTCCCGGTGACATCGCGATGAGCCCTGTCAGCGCGTCTTTTTCACAATGCAGCCGAAGACGGCACCCGCCATCAATCCGGTCCCGCTGCCGTAATTGTGATAATAATAGGAGGCCCCGCCACTCATTCGGTCTGCCGCGGCTCGGTATCGGTCCACGGGTTTAGGACTGGCGCTCCGGTCGGAGCGAAGTCGCTTGCGTTGCGGGTCACGACGCATAGGTCGTGCAGGACCGCGGTTGCGGCGATAAACAGGTCGGGCTGAGGGAAGGTATGGCGCATGGCCTTGCCCTTTTCCACGAGGCGACGCCAGACGACAAAAACATCCTCGTCCACATCGAGCAACCGGTCCGAAAACCACGGCAGCAGCTCGTCCGCCAGCCACGCCTCCAGTCGCCTTCGCGATCGATCGGCGATCGGCAACCGCTCAATGCCGTACCTGATCTCAGCGATCGTCACCCGGCTCAGATAGAGACTGGTCGGAAGCTGACTATCGGCCCACGCCTTGACTCGGGCATCGCAGTTCGGCTTGCGAAGCTCCGAGATCACGTTTGTATCGAGGAGCCAGCCTCTCACAGCTCGACATCGCGCACCGGCGAACGGACACTTTCATGCTCGAAGTCCAAGTCCCGCAACGGCGAGGAAGACAGCAGAGCGTGCAAGCTCGGTTGTGCTGATGCGGGGGCGAGACGCGCGTAATCTTCGGCAGAGAGGATCACCACTGCGTCCTTGCCGTGCACGGTCACGCGCTGCGGCCCCTGTTCCCGAGCCTCTCGCACGACCTGACTGAAATGGGCCTTGGCCTCCTGGAGCTTCCAAGCGGGGAGCGCGCAATGGGCGGCTTTCGCCGCCTTTCTGGCAGGGCGAGGATGTGTCGGGGATTGCCGCATAGCTCAGCCCAAAATCTATCCAGACTGATCAGATTCTATTGACGGCTGATCCCTGGTTCAAGACTTTCGAACCGGGCGACGACGATGTCGGCCGTTCGCTTCAAGCCACCGAAGCCGCTATGAAACCGGCGCGGCGTCCTCCGCCGGTACGTCGGCGTCGGTCACGACCAGCGGGCAAACGGCGCACGCGGCGGCGCCGCGCTGGCGCCACCAGCGGCATCCGGCGCGGATCGCGCAGGGACGCAGACCGCGGGTTGCGTCCAGCGCGCCTGCCGCCGTCACGTAGCCGAGGATGCGGTCGATCAGCCCGCACCCCTGGCCGTCCCATTGGGTGCAGCCTGCCTCGACGCAGGCTGAGGAGAAGCGGAAGCGCCGCTCGGGTGGACCTTGCGCACGGGCAGTCTCAAGAAACCCGGCGTCGACCGGCAACGGAGTGCCGAGATGGGCGACCCGCCCGTCCTCTTGCACCACCCCAATCAATGCCGCACCCGGCGTGCCCGGCGCGCTGGGACAAAGCGCCGGGCCGTCGGGGACGATGGTCATGGCTGGTTGGCGAAGGAGCCGATCTGCTTTTCAGCTTGGTCCAGCTCAGGGATGGTCGGGCGATAGACCACGCCGCGCCA
>Ga0126381_100001043_pt1 | contig 29997 bp, 33 predicted proteins | sample PanSoiMetPlot_28_FD_96465 | JGI IMG/M metagenome (GOLD analysis project Ga0126381, IMG submission 96465) | Tropical forest soil microbial communities from Panama - MetaG Plot_28 | ecosystem: Environmental > Terrestrial > Soil > Tropical forest > Bulk soil | place: Panama | collected 2016-02-17
AACTCAGTCAGCAAGGCTCTCGGGCAAAACATTCCGCCGCTCAGCACAGACTTCCAGAAGCTAACTACAGCAATGGCACCGAGGGCCATTGAGCTATACGGTGCTGGTATCAATATAGTAAACAACGCTCTGAAGAACACCGGTCCAGGAGTCGGGCAGGTCGTCAACCTATTTGATACTTGGGCTGCAAAACTAGTCAACTGGAGTAATGCACAGCAAGGCTTCGGGTTCATCCTGAAGACGGGTACCGGCTATCTATCTCAGTTTGGTACGCTTCTTGGTACCCTGGGCAATGCGTTCAGTAACATGCTACACGATGACCCCGGTATCGCCCGCTACCTGCTTGATATTCTTCAGGCGGTTGCTCAGCTTGTGAACCAGTTCAGTATGCTTCCGGCTCCGGTAGTCGAGGCCGCTCTGGCTCTACACGGAGTGTACCTTTGGGGCAAGGTGCTCGGCGCGATCCTCGGCATCATGTCTGCGAATCTGGCTAAGGCCACAATCAACATGCTGTCCTTTGTGGCCAGCGCTAAATTTGCGCCGTCCCTTGTGGGAGCGGTCGCACTTGTGATATACGAACTTGCAAAGAGTTTGGACCAGGGCACCCCGGCCATCCAGGCATTCGCCAATGCTCTAAATGATCAGCTTGGCTCTATGAAACCGAGCCAGGCTATCTATGGGAATGTCCAGGCTCTGAATGCCCTGCAAGCGCAGATAAAACTGGTTGATGATCAGTTCGAGAAGAGTCAGTTTGCTAACCTCGGCCTCTGGCAGCAGGTCAAGGTAGCTACCGGGGTTATCGGCATCAATATCGGCCGTACATTCCAGGACTTCATTCACGGCAATTTCGCAGGCGCGATAGCCGGACTCCACAATACGCTTGCTCTCCTCGCGAACAACACAAATGTCGGTCTTAACATCCTGAAGGATACCGACATTAGCCGCCTCAACTCGATGATCAATGAGGTGCTTGGTTCCGAGAAGAATTTGTTTGGCACTACGGGCATGCTTATTAAACAGGGCTATAGCTTCCAGCAAGCTCTAGGTCTTATGGATTTGGCCGGAATCAAGCAAAGTGATACGCTTGATGTTATGAAGACAAAGGTCAACAACCTCATAACTGGCTACAAGAACATGGGCGTCCAGGGCGGCATTCTGGAGAACAGCGTCAACGCGACTACGTTCGCAGTTATGATGCAGGACTCTCATGTTCAGAATCTTATTGCCGGCTGGGATGCGTTCTTCAGTGTCGTAAGCGGCGGCGTTGGAGGCATGCAGTCTTTTGCGCAAGCGCTACAGAGTATGCAGCAAGGAGCGGCTAATGGTGGTAACTTCTCTGACCTGACAGGAAGCAGCCTAACCAATCAGCAGAACTTCCTGCAGACCGCTTCGGCCGCGCAGAAGGAACAGGATGCAATCCTTAACCTAGTGGCTGCGTCCGGTCTAGGGAAGAGGGGCACTGATCTACTCACTGATGCCACCAAGAACATGCTGGCTACGATGCTGCCGGCCGCCTCACAATCGCAGCAGCTTACCACGATCCTGTATGCTCTTGCGCAGCAGGGCGGGTACCAGGGAGCAGATAGTTTCCAGGCTCTGTCTAAGTGGGTTGGTAACACTCACAACCCATTGACTAACTTGTACGGCGATGTCACTGCGCTTACCGTCGCGGCTGGGACCCTGAATACTGATATTCAGAATCTGAGTACCGCCCTCGGAACTACCCTGACTAGTGCAATGAGCAAGGCAATCTTCCTCGCGTCTGGCGGCGAGAAGCCATTTGATAACTTTGCGTCTGCGGTTCTTACAGCACATGGCAATACAAGGAAGATGATTGGCTCGGCCGATACTCTGATTGGCGAGCTGAAGAAACTTGACCCGACTCACGCTAAGAATCTGTTTTTCAGTTTCGGTATGATGCTCGGTCTTAACAAGACTCAGCTTCAGGAACTCTGGCAGCATCAGCTTCCGAAGACCCAAAAGGCAATCGACTCGCTCCATGGCAAGACGGTGTCGATCAACATTGACATCTCCCAGGCCATGAGCGCTGTAAATACTGTTATTGGCGCGGTTAATGCGCTATCAAGTATGTATACCTCTGTGCCTGGATATCCATTCCACGCCATGGGCGGCATTACGGCAGCTGCTACCGGAGGGCCGAGGGGTGGTCTTGTTACGGTAGGTGAACACGGCAAAGAACTGGTACGCTTGCCAGGCGGCAGCCATGTACTACCTGGTACCGATGCCTACATGGGTGGTGGCGGCGGGGGCTGGGAGATCAGACTTACAGCCGACAAATCGTTTGCTAAGAATCTCGGGATCACTAGGGATCAGGTAGAGGCTATCAAGGCTGTGGTACAACGAATAGGTGGCGGCGGGACCGACAGCGTTCAGCGGACCTTCGGGCAGAGGTGGTAGACCATGGCCATCGACCTGAAGGCCGAGGTCTACCTTGGTACCTGGACGGATGCGTCCAACTACGTGTACCAAAGGGACCCGGTTCAGTTCACTATGGGGCGGCAGGGTAGCTCGACGCAGCTATCTCCATCCACTGCAACATTCACCCTGAACAACCGGGATGCTCGTTGGACTATCAGGAATCCTACCGGACCCTGGTATGGTACTATTCTACAAAACTCCCCAATCAGGTTCTCGGTTCCGTCTTCTCTCGCGGGCATACCGACGTATCTGCGACTTGAGACGGACACGCTTTCTGATTGCTCTGCTCCTGATTCCGGTAGCTTCTCGACTCCAGCAGTAGTTCAGCAGAAGTCCAACCACAACTCCGGGCTCACCACCCTCACTGTCACGCTCACGTCGGCGACCACTGCCGGGAACTGCCTGGTTGTCGCGGCGACGCTGGCAAACACAGGGGTCACGAACCAGACCATCACAGGCGTCACGCTCGGCGGCGTCGCCGACCATTTCGGCGCGTCCGCTGCGTTCGTCAGCGGCGTGGGGTCAAGCGGGCGGACAGAGTTCTGGATTGACCCGAACTGCGCGGGCGGTCAGACCGCCGTCCAGATCACCCTGTCCACATCAACCGGTGTCATCACCAACGCCCACGTGTTCGAGGTATCCGGCGTCGCGCTCACCTCGCCGCTCGACCAGCATGACTCCGGTGCCGGTGCGTGGACATCCGGCACCTCATTCAGCTCGGGTGCGACCGGAACCACCGCGCAGGCGAAAGAGATAGCTGTAGGTGTCGTCGTCGAGTTCACTGCGACCGGGCCGCCCACGATTTCCGGCCCGTCCTCTCCGTGGGTCAATGTCACCCAGGAAAACAACAACTTCAGCGGCAGTAACTTTGTTTCGTCGGTCGCCGGAACCAACATCCTCTCGTCCACGGGCACGCAAACCTATTCGGGCACATCTACCATCACGAACGCCGGTGCAGGCCGGGCTAGCGTTATTACTCTGAAAGCCGCATCAACAGGCGGTTTGCAGATTACATCCGGAACCATCAGCGCTAGAGTCGATTGTAAAATAACCGACTGGATCGGCAATCATGTTCTCTTCGCGAAGTGGGGAGCTACCGGGCAGTCCTGGGGAATGTGGACAAACGGCACCGGAACAATTGAGTGGGCGATCTTTGACGGGACCAATAACTACTTCACGAGCTCAAAGATCCCAATCCCGTATTTTGGTAATCGAATAGCCATTAGAGTTGACTACACGATAGCAACCGGCTCTACCACGTTCTACTGGGCACCGACCATGTCCGGGTCCTGGACACAGTTTGGGCCTACGTCCATTGTTCAGACTGCTGGGTCTATCCCTACAACCCCAACGAGTATCTCCGGAGCGCCGGGGCAGGCCGTTCAGGTTGGGAATGGAACAACTACTCTGCCTGGTACATATGGAGAGTTCTATGAGGCCCAGCTTATCTCGACCGGGGTGACTATTGCAGACCCTGTGTTCACATCCCAGACAATCGGCGTTAGTTCATTCGTGGATGCGCAATCTAACACATGGACCCTTTCCGGGACAGCCGAGCTATCCGGTCGCTCATATCGTTACTGCGGGGAGCTAACCTCCCTGCCGAAGACTTCCGATAACACTGCCAAGGACCTTTACATCCCAGGACAGGCGTTTGGGGTCCTGAGCCGGGTACAGCAGCAGAGTTCCCCGACCAACTCGGCTATGTATCGTGCGTATGTTCGACTACCATCCAATCTCAACCTAGCTGCGTACTGGCCGGCCGAAGATGGGTCTACTACTAATGTAGTAACGTCATTCTCTGGGCGTCCATCGCAAATCTCCCCTGCCGTCGGGCAATTCCCGATGAGCAATGTAAACTTGACGATGTCTTCATTTACAGGATTCCCATCTTCAGACGGACTCCCTGTAATGAATGGCGGCACTGCCTCGGCGCTCGTTGATCCGAACAGCGTGACCTGGAATGATAATGTAGTTAGGTTCCTGCTTGCAGTTCCTATCGGTGACGATACTAACAATGCGGTTATTGCTAGGATGTTCACTACCGGAAGCGTAGCCCGGCTTGATCTCGTGTACGGGACAGGCGGAGTGCTACAGCTGAACGGCTACAATGCTGCCGGTACAGTTATTGGCTCAGCGCAAGTTGGTCCTTTCACCTTCGGCCTGACGGGCGCAACCGGACTAGCCAACTGCCGGGTTAGCATAGAGATTCGCGGCAATGGTACGACTGGTCTCTGGGTGACTACGCCGGGCACCCCGATCTTTGGCGGCGGCGGCACATGGTCCGGTACCCTTGGTGCTGTTACAAATGTAGCGTTCGGTGGCGGCCTAGTTAATTCAGCCATGGGGCACTTCTCGGTACAGGGGACTTGGGACACGCTTGCTGATCTTCAGCAGCCTATGAATGCCTGGCTCGGGGAGACAGCGGGCGCTCGCTACTCGCGGCTGTGCGGGGAAGAGAATATTGCCTGCCGCATAATTGGGCCGCCTGATAAGTCTGTGCCGATGGGATACCAGCTGATAGAGTCGATTGAGCAATTGCTGCAAGAAATTGAGAATACTGATCTAGGTCTACAAGTTGAGCCTAGATGGAACCTTGGTTTGGGTTACATAACTAACTGGGCTTTGTGTAATCAACCGGTGGATCTCACACTGGACTACTCTCTTGCTCAGTTGCTTCCATTCGTGCCGACTTCAGACACCCAGCAAATCATCAATGATGTAACGTACACAGGTCTTGATGGTTCCAGCGCAAGGCAGATCCTCTCGACTGGATCCATGAGCGTCAATGCGCCGCCCAACGGGATAGGCAGGTTTGACACAATTCAGCAATCCAATCCGAAGCAGGACGCTGTTTTGTCTAGCTTGGCGCAATGGCAGCTACACATCAAATCTGCTGATGAAGACAGATACCCGGCCCTGCCGGTAGATATGACTCGTTCGGCTACTCCTTTGGCTGCATCCATTCTTGCTGACATCGGGGCGTATGTTCAGGTTATCAATCCTGATACCTGGGTCCCCACTGGACCGGTACGTCAACTTGTAGCCGGATATACTGAAACTTTCATGCCGCAGCCTTGGTGGGAGATAGACTTCAACACATACCCCGAGGCTCCCTATGAGGTTTGTGTTGCGGATGATACAGTGTACGGCCGGGTCGATACGGCCGGATCAGCACTGCATACCGGCGTGGCATCCGGGACAACCACGATGGTCGTAGACACTACGTCTGGACCGACCTGGAGCACAAATTCAGGTGATTACCCAATGGACATAAGTATGGGCGGCGAGCGAATCACCTGGAACACTGCTCCGGGCGGCAGTACATCTCCACAGACCTTTACGGGTGTAACTCGCTCAGTTAATGGAGTTGTCAAGTCGCATGTAGCCGGCGAGAATATTGATCTTTGGTTCCCGCCCTTCCTCGCGTTCTATTAAGGGATAACAATGGGTATCACTCAGTTTTCAGCCGGGCAGAGGCTGACGGCGGCTGCGCTGAACAGCCTTCCGGTCGTTGTGTCCTACCTGTCTACCGGATCGGGTGGTGCCAGCAGCACATCTGAAGTACAGGTTGGTTCATTTACAATCCCAGCTAATGATGAATCATTCCCTGGGGGATACTGGTGGGTCATACACAGTACAGTTGCGGCTGTGTCCTCCCCGACTTGTACTGTGCGACTGAGATTGAATACTGTCGGCGGCACAATTCTTGCCATTAATGATCCCTCCAACACAGTGTCTTTGTCAGCCGGTATAGTACAGCATTGGGGATGGATTATTGATGAAGCTATCGGTTCATCTGGTAGTTTCGGTTCCCTCTGTAACACTTGGGCTTTCTTGCAAGCTGCCACTACAACTACCCATGTCAACCAAACCGAGAACTCGTCCCTCAACACAACCATATCAAACAGCATACTAGTTACGGCTCAGTTCGGTGCATCAAACGCCGGTAACCTGGTAACCACCAAGGGCGGCGCGCTCTACCGACTCTGAAGGGGGTCAATTACAATGGTCAACTTTCACAAGATTGAGGAGGATGCCGTGCAGGCAGTCAAGGACATCCTGCACGCAGCCAAGGCTAATGAGCCTGCGGCCGCAGACGCTGCTCTCCTCGCGCTGGGAGCGGTTGGCGTGCCTGCTCCGCTCGCTAAGGCAGTCGCTACCCTCATGGAGGAGCTACTGAACCATTTCAATGAGGCGCATCCTGCCCCGGCGGCCCCCGTCGCCCCGGCTACGTCCCCGGCCCCTGCGGCGGAAGCGGCCCCGGCTAGCCCGGCCGCGTCCGATCCGGCCCCCGCTCCCGTACCGGCCGCCGAGAGCGTCCCTGTCACAGAATCTGCACCTGTGGCCGCCGACCCTTTCGCGGCGGCCACCCCAGCTTCCTGACGCGGGCAGAGCAAGCAGTCGAGTCCTGGTTCCAACATAAAACATAGCGAACGGGCAGAGCATCCGTGAACCTGAACATAACAGAACTGATCATCAGTTTCCCGTTGGCAGCGGGTGCTCTGTTCGTTGTATATCTGTTCCTCGCTGGAAAGATTCATAGTGATGCAGAGTTCCAGAGAATAGTCAAGGAAAGGGATGAATGGAAAAGGACCGCTGAAACCGAGCGTAGAATCGCGACGGAGAGCGCTGGAACGGCCAGCGTCACCAATCAACTACTAGGGGCCATAGTCAATCTATCAGCCGAGCGCCAGGGCATTCCGCCTCCAAGGATTGTGACGGTGCCACCGGAGGATGTGACCAAACTGTGAAGTTCCGCATGAGGAAAAGGGGGAGAAGAATGGCCCACGCTGCTCCGTCTGAATGGACGTTCAGCGCGTGGCTCAACCGTCCAAAGGAAACAGACGAACTGGAACTAGCCCAGACTGAGCGTGAGCGCTCAGAAAGACGACTTGAGGCCGTGCGCGAACGAGTCATCCTCCCCATTCAGTCCAAGGGGAATCGTAACCAATTCTCAGACCACATACGTGGTCTGTTCGATGTTTGATTGGAGGTAGAAGTTGACGATCAACACCGTTCTTCAAGCAGATGTGTTTCGGTACCTAGTGATCTATGCAGTTGCCGCCACGCTTCTGTTTCTTGCGGTGTTTGTGTGCCTGACGAGAGGGAAAGTTGTCAGTGATCCGATAGGCCGGGCGCTGATACTTACGGACATATTTGTCCTGGCCCAGACCCTGCCACTTCTCGTTGCGTCATTCTGGGCACTGCACGGAACGGTGAACACGATAGCAGGCTGGGGCTTCATAGGATTCCAGGGCCTTATCGGCTTCGCCTATGCCTGGCTATCAGTTGTGTTCATACGCGAGGAGAGAAGAACTCCGACCAAGGGGAAGAAATGACACTCATTTGCTACGATAGCATCTATGCCAAGAACTTGCCGGCTGGTGCTGATGCGTACCTGGGGTATGTGGACGGCTACTGGCCGGACTACCAAGATGAAGTTCAGAAGTTCTCATCCGCCTACATCATCGGCCTCACTGTTTTTGATTCGCAGCAGGGGGAAGGCTGCGACATCGAGAAGGGTGACCTGACTGTTCAGCAGGGCGCGCAGTGGATCCACGACGCCCAGGGTAGGGTGACCCGCCCCATCGCCTACGCTAGTGTTAGCAACATGGCTCAGCTAGTCAGTGAGCTGGATGCTCTGAACGTTAGCCGGTCTAACTACCGGCTGTTCAGTGCTCACTATGATGTAGGTCCTCACATCTGCGGTCCGTCAACCTGCCGGTACCCTGGTGCTCCGCAAGCGGACGCGACGCAGTGGACCAGCACGGCCAAGGGTCTAAATGCTTCATCCATCGATGAGTCGTGGCTGTCTGACTCGTTCTTTACCGGGACCCCCGCGCACGCTCCGGTCCCGCAGCCAGTGCCGCAGGTGCCGCCTGCCAGAAGGAACATCTTCACTCCTGTAGTTGAAGATGGCGTGTTCGGTAGCAAGACCTGTTCCGCTCTCCAATTCGTGGTGTTCAACGGGAACATCGCGGATGTGGATGGTTGGTTCGGGCCGCTGACCAAGGTGGCACTTCAGAAGCACCTGTCCGTTCAGCCCGATGGGGTTATAGGGCCCAGGACAATCCGGGCCATACAGCAGCGCTGCGGCGTTCCGCAGGACGGTGTCTGGGGTCCCTTGACTACCAAGGGGCTTCAGGTCGAGCTGAACAAGGGTCTGTTCTGATGATCAACAAGCCGCTTACCGGCGGGTACGGCTGTGTTGATACGGGCAGCAACTTTTTCTCGCAGGCCATCAAGGTCCTGACCAGGTCTAACTACAGTCACGCATTCATAGTTCTGGATGCTGATAGCGGGGAAATTCTGGAGGCGGAGCCTGAGGGTGCGCGAATAAGCAACCTGAGCGAGTACGCGCACAGGGAGCTGATCTTCAGCAAGGATGCGGTCAAACCGTCGGATGCTGCAGAGATCATGATCGAGGCCGAGAAGCTCAAAGGTACGCCTTATGGCTTCACTGACATCCTGTACTTGGGACTTGAGTTGGGTCCTGGCTGGAGGCCGAAGTGGTTGCTAGACCAGGTACTCGATGAGAGAAACATGATATGTTCGCAGATGGTCGCCTACTTCGGCCATGAGTTCGGTACAGACTGGAACTGTGGACAGCCCGACGCCCAGCTAGTCACCCCAGGCATGCTCGCTGCAAGAATCAGGTAGGAGTTCCGGTGGCCCTGAACTACGTCACGTTGATTCTGGACCTGCTCGATGGGACGGGTGCTCCTGTTAGCGGAGGCACGGCCACGCTATCGCCGAACACACAAACCACAGACACGGTTGACAACGTTATCATAGCGCAGTCTCCGATTGTAGTGCCGTTCAGAGCCACTGGTATTCCTGCCATCAAAATTCTTGCCACGGACAACAGTAACCTATCCCCGAGTGGGTGGGCCTGGAATATAGTGTTCACTAATGTTCCCGGCTCCCCGCTCCCGTTCGCATTCTTCCTGCCGTTTAGCGGTGGGGCTACACAATACCTGTCTTCGCTAACCCCGCTCGGCGTCATCCCGAATGTGTCGCCGTTCATGCTGGAACCTTCGGGCACCCCGACGGTCGGCGCGGTCCCGGTGTGTACCGGGGCCAGCGGCGCAACTGTATGGACTATAGTTGGAGGGTCCGTTGCGTCAGTGTTCGGCCGAATCGGAACAGTGGTAGCGCAGACTGGTGACTACACCGCAAGCCAGGTCGGAGCGCTAGCTAGCACAAGCGATCACTCCTCAATCGCGTCTGCTAATCCAACTGTAGCTAACTGGTCTAACAATAGCAAGAAGATCACTAGTCTTGCGAACGGGTCCGCGTCCTCGGATGCAGCTGCGTTCGGGCAAATCCCTGTAACTGATAGCACGACCGCAGACATTCAGCCGTCACCTGGTACGGCCGCAGCGGGTAGCACAACTAAGTTCGCAGATGCAGGTCATGTTCACGGGCAGCCGTCTCTATTTGCGCCGACCGGACTGACCGGTGCTACGGCTGCTTCCAGATACGTCGGTGCAACAGCTAGCGGTGCTCCAGGGTCAGGCACGTTTGCTGTAGGGGACTATGTTATAGATCAGACCGGAAAGATCTTTGTTTGTACTGGGGCTGGTACACCGGGTACATGGACTGCGGTTTCGGGCGCTGGGGCACTGGGGGTCTGGCAGCCGTCCTTCAACGGATTTGTTGCTGCAACAATGGATCTAGACATAGGCGCCTCCAACAACAATGGATCGGTGGGATCTGCTTTTGCTCTAGGTCAGCTATTTCTGACAAAGCTATCGGTTCCTGTATCAGTAACTTTCTCTACAGTATGGGCAGTTCAGGTAGTCGCCGCTGGGACCCCGACTTACATGGCAGCAGGAGTGTACAACTCATCCGGGACTTTGCTACAGTCAACAGCGGACCAGCACGCCACGGGATGGACGGCATTCCAGACTGGCGTCGCGCTAGGCGGCAGTGTTACGGTAAACCCCGGCTCTCCAGTATGGATCGGATTTCTGGTAGCAGGTTCCGGTGCGGCTGGTACCCTTGTGGGGAACCCGACATCTAGCGCTGCTATATACAACTTGAATCTCGCCACCGCTTCATCTCGCGCCGGCAAGACAGGTGCAGGTCTATCTACGTTGCCGGCTTCATTTACTCCTGGCTCTATGACCACATTCAGCGTTGGTATCACCTGGGTCGGGCTATCATAATGAGTCTTAATTATGTGAACTTGATTATGGACTTGTACGACGGTACAGGTGCGCCTTTGAACTCCGGATATGCTAGAATGTATCCGGATGTACCTCTCACAATCTCAGCTGATGATCAGTATGTACCGAAGGTCCCTATCAACGCTCCGTTTCAGGCAGTGCGATCGCCGACTGTAACCATTCTTGCCACGGACAATGTAGACATAAGTCCGAACGGCTGGGCTTGGAATGTTGATTTTGTAGGCGTGCCGGGCAATCCGTCTTCGGCTACATTCTTTCTGCCTTTTGCTAACGGAGCTACACAGTACTGGAGCTCAATTCCCCCTGCGATCTTCCCGCCCGTGCCCTCGACCATCATGCCGTACCCGGCAGGGATACCCTCTGAAGGAAATGTACCTATCTGGCACTCTGCTGGCGGCGGCACTATTTCTTGGGGCGCTGGGGGCGGGGGTGGAGGGGGAGGCACTGTAACGCCGCAGACCCTGAACACTAGTCAGGGGCAGTGGACCGGGGATGTGGTCATATCCTTGATCAGCGTGACATTCTCGGCCGCAGGCAGGCTCCGGCTTTACACTAACTCTGCTGAACGTACCGCCGATCAGAGCAGGCCGGTCACTAATCCCCCGACCTTGCCGAGCGCTGCCGGGCTGATGTACGAGTACGTGGCTGACACCAACAACACCGACATAAGCCTGCCGATCCTCTTGTGGCCTGGTTCCAGCAAGGTTATTTACTGGCAGCTTGATGGCGGTCCCACGGTAAATCTTGCATGGTCATCTGAAGGTGGATCTTGACAACCGTCACCCTGCTCAATCAGACGTTCCCACACGGCGGGCAGCCTTGGACTGGATGGTCACTATTTCCGGGTCCAGCTGCGAGTACGGCGTGGAGCAACGCGGTACTCCTGCCCACAGACGGGTCTGGCGGTACTATCCCATTCATCACCTTCGGCGGTTACACGCCAACGCCGTACGCAGCCCCGAGCCTGAACGCGCCGAATCCTGGCGGCAGCAACGCCGCTCCGATCGGATGGAACAACTCCAACGTCGGCAGCGCTAGCCTTTCGCTCCCATTCGCGTTGACACAAGGCCAGCAATACACGGTGAGCTTCTGGTACGCAGGCAACCCAGCGCAGACTTCACTGAGCTGGTATGTTTCTGCTGCCGTGGAGATGCCAAGCGGCGGGTTTGTGGGTAGCGGCAGGCCGGATACTGGCCAGAACTTCCAGCAGGCATTCGATCCAACTCTTGGATGGCAGCAATATACATTCACCTTCACTGCGGACCAGAATGTTAGCTCTGGTCTGGCTGCCCTTGTGATATACGGGGTTGGTACAAACGGATCTGTAACCTGGGGCAGCACGACGCTGTCCGGCTCGTCCATAATGGAACCGATACTTATATCAGATATCACCGTTACCTATCCGTCAGCGGGCAGGCGTGAAATTCCACCACAGGGCAGGATTGTAGGGACATCAATCGGTTATGTACCTGATGCTGGTGATCTGCGTATCCCGCATCTTGATAGCACTCTGTTCCTGCACCCCCGGCAAGACAAGACATCCATAAAGGTTGTTGGCTCGCTAACCCAGTTCACACAGGTTCCGGGGTCAGATCCCATCGTTACCACCGGATACCCGGCCTGGATTACAGGGGTCGTCGCAACAGTAGATGTTCTGTCTAGCAGCGGTACGGTTGACATAGACGTTCTGGCAAATGGCGTTAGCATTTTCAATCCAACCAGTAGCAAACCGCATATCACTAGTGTCGCGGTATCAGAGCCGTCCAATATCAGGTACCCAGCTTTCTACATACCACCCGCGAGCACAATACTGGTGACAGTTAACATTGGCGCCATCAGCGGTACTGCTTCCAATCTCAATGTAACGTATTGGACGTACTATCAATGAGCCCTACTTGGACGCCCAATTCCTCAATAGCAGCTACCTATGGTGGACAGGGAGCTACCAATCCTTATGGTGTTTCCGGGTACTATGATAGCAGTGACGCTAATCTTAACTTCATCGTCAACGAGTGGTACCTGTTCTCGACTCTGGCACAGAAGCTAGTTGCTCCTATTGTTAGCGGCCGGTCCATGTGGTGTGCTTCAAACACTGTGGTACAGACTACCATGGCTCTGGAGATAGCTACTGGCGGCGGCGGTCAGGTCGGCGGGTTCACTATGCCGTGCCAGGCACATGTACCGGGTATCGCTGTAGCCGAGACGTCAGCTATCACCGGCAACGCGCCGACCGCGACCCCGACTGGTGCGACCGGTACCATGATCCATGAATGGGGACACTGCATAGATAATCAGTACGTCTACACATACGGCGTAGTGAATAGCTGGCCGTTGTCCCGGTCACAGCAGTCCGATGTCCAGACTATTTGGACGGCCGTAACGAACCTGTCAGGGTACACGAATAACGGATCAGTCTTTTACGGCTGGATTAACATCCGGGAATTTTTTGCGGAAACATTCCGTTTCCAGATCATGGGGCCGCACGGTCTTAACATCACCAATGCCGTGTTCGGCAACCCGGTCACCAAGACGCCGGACCAGATGTTCAAGGGTATGATTATGGGCGTGGCTAACATCAATGCTGCTGATGACGCTAACACAACGGCTATGCGCGCAATTATCAATACCCTTGCGCCGCCTTACCCGACGGCGATTGCGCCCCTTACCTAGCTCACCCAAATCGGGGAGCGGTACCGGCTGTAGGCACGCGTTGCTGCGACCATGTCTGGAGCCATGCCGTTCCAGTACTCGACTTCACCAGGAAGATACTCCATGTCCCTGATCTCTTCCTTGGTCCTTGTGGCCCAGTCCTCATCCGGCTCCTCAAGAGCTAGGAAGGTACCGACTGCGTGCCGCGAATAGGAGCGGTGGTACAGTATCTTTTCCTGGTACCTGTTAATGAACATGATGGCTTTATATACCAAGTAGTATAGTGCTGCGGCACAGATGGTGAACAGGATGATAACGATTGCTGAAAGCATGACCTCTCCTTGCCTGGGATTTTGTACAACTACCTTCTAACGGTACCCCGGAATCGGTATGGACACCTGTTTTCGTTACCGTTTCGTTATTTAATTTCTGCATATTTGCTGCAGCTAAGCGCTCGGGAGGGGCCGGGGGTAACCTACCCTACCCGGACTATGCTCCGGGACAGCCTCACACAGGCTCCGGGCCGGGGCGGTAGGCGGGTAGCCCGGCCGACCCCGGCCCGGAAAGGGGGTTAAATTAGGATGCTTCGGACTCTTCGGACGAAGCGGGCTTATGGTCATGGTCCAGGTCTAGGCGAACGGCATGCAGCCTATTGTGGAACAGAGCATAATGCTCATCGTTGTAGTCCGGGCGCAGCTTGGTCTGCCCGCCGAGCGATTCGGCGTGTCGAAGCTCAAGATGCTTCTTGAATATCAGGTAATCCATGTCCTGCTCGTGCGGGACTAGGACTTTGTTTTCTGGGGTCACGTTACTACCTCGACAGTCTGAATGAACTAGTACCGGCCCCTGCGGATCGCCCGCCCCGTTCCAGCTGGGGGTAATCCATCGACCTAGTTTCTGGGTTATTCCTTTCTCGCAGACCCAGCACTTTAGCGCCATCAGGGGTGCGCCTCCCCTTGCTTAATTTCGGCACCGCATGTGACGCATCTGTCTGGTTCATTTAGTGCAGCAGCTAGTTCGATAACCGCTGCATCGAATTCTGAGGCTAGTTCCGAGTCTACCGCGCCGGGGTGATCGTAGCGATATGCTGCGATTTTGAGAGCTGCCGACTGTACCTTCCGCCGGCCCTCCTGTTCGCGTTCCCACTTGATATTGCCGAAATTCATGTAGTTATCTATGGGCATTACTCATCCTCGGGATCGATGATGTACAAACGCTTGACCGCTACGGGAGTACCGAAACCTCCAATCCTATTCCCTACACATAGTACTACGCTATAACCAGGGCGTAGCCGCTCTACCTTCCGCTTGAGCTTCGGGAAGGAGAACCTGTTTATTCTGAGGTAAACCTCTTCGTCAGTCTCATCATAGCAACGTAGGCTGCAGTACTTCTGAAGATCAGGACGGTACATATCTGAAAGGATGTCTTTCATTTCGCGCCCTGACCTGGACCGCTCGTTCTCGGCGTAGTCTTGCATGGCTCGCTCGCGGACGATGCCGAGGTACGTGACCTCAGGACCTTCTATCCACTTCTGTCCGGGTTGCTTGTCGGGAATGTATATCTCTGAGATTTCCACGCCGTTATGTGTAGGCATCGGGACGTCTTGACCAGGGAGCCATCGCCTGATTTTCGCCAGGGTCCGCTCAGTCTTATGGAGACCAAACGGGTCTTGTTGATTAGAAAAGTCCTGGATCTTCTCGATGGTCTTGGGTCCGACTCCTGGTATATTACCAAGGTCTGACCATTCGGTAGGTTGATAAGCATCCGTGTACTCCTCGATGCGTTCTGACATCTTCTCACCGATACCGGGAACCTCGCGCCAGCCGGCCAGGAGTAGGTCGCCCTGTGCCGTCCAGCTTCGCTTGCTAAAGGCTAGATGCGGGGGTCGCACAACGATGTCATGTGCCTCGGCATCACGCATCAGCTTGTACCGGGTTTCATCATCATTGGTCTTGGATAGCGACGCGGCATAGAACTCAACCGGGTAGTGAGCTTTGAGCCAGGCACACCACAAGCCTAGGAGCGAGTAGGAGACGGCATGGGCGTACACGAATGCGTATGTGCCAGAGGTAACAATACGGGCCCATATGCGCTTGGCAGTATCTTCCTTTATACCGTGGAGTCGGGCGGCTCCGTCGATGAAGTTTCCCTGGCTGACGTTGAAGGCCGCTTCGCCAATTTTCTTGGCGATGATTCTTCTGATCTCATTTGCGTTGGTCCAGTCGAAGCCACCGATCTCACGGACAGTACGTAGGATCTGTTCCTGGTAGATGATCTGGCCACGAGTGAGATGAGTGATGTCGTCAACGAGCGGATGAAAGCGCTCAGGGCCACGGCGCTTATGCTTGACATCGACATACTCAGCTGTAGTTCCAGAGAATAGAGGCCCCGGTCGTGAGAGTGCATTGATATCAACAACTTCTCCAAAGTTGTCCGGTGAAACGTCACGGTTGACGAGTCGTGTTGCTCGTCCCTCAAACTGAAAGACCCCTGTGACGTCCCCTCGTTTGAAAATACCAAGAGCTTCTTGATCATCATCCGGGATGGCATACAGATCCTCTACTGTGAGTCCTATCATGTCCAGACATCGAGCTATCACACCCATGGTGGTGAGTCCGAGGATGTCCATCTTGAGAGCGCCGGCATACTCGACATCGTACTTGTCTATGCTCAGTACGCTGCGACCCTCCCGGTCATAGACAGCGCATATGTCGGTTAGCGGCGTGTTAGCAACGATGAGGCCTGCTGCATGAATCGACATAGTCTTGACGTTGCCTTCAAGTCTTGTGGCTTGCCAGAGTTTTGGGAACTCCTTAAATACGGCTGCAGCAGCAGGGAATAGCTCGACTGTGTCTGCCAGCGTTGCATCAAATCTTGAATCTCCTCCTGAGCGCTCGATGATGAGATTACCGACAGTATCTTTGGCCCAGTGAGGGATTCCATAGACTCGGCAAACGTCCATGACACTATTTTTGCCTCGGTATCTGACAAAGTTAGCGACAGTACCGACGCATTCTGCTCCGTATCGCGACTCCATGTAGCCGCGCACCTCGTGCCTTCGTTCATCTGAAATGTCAAGATCAATGTCTGGCGGATCTGTTCTGGTGACATCGATGAACCTTTCGAACAGTAGCTGCGGGTACCGGATCGGGTCTACCTCTGTTATTCTGAGGAGCCAGGCCACAACGCTAGCAGCAACAGACCCGCGACCAGGACCAACAGGAATATCGTTGTCCTTAGCCCAACGGACCATATCACTTGTAGCAAGGAAAAAATCAGCGAACCCCTTATCAAGGATGAGTCCAAGCTCATACTTCACCCGCTCTGCATACCAGTCCTGGTCGGCCTCAGGCCTGGCGCCAACTCTACGGTAGCGCCAGCCTTGTCTACACCATTCCACTAGTAGTTCTTCTGAGTTCATCAGAGGTGATTCCGCATATAGTGTCGGCGGTACTTCCGGATGTTCTTGGTCTTAAACTTGCACAGGGTATGCACCACCTTGCCGGGCGAGTTCTCCTGGCTGGAGTGCGGGCAGTAAATGAAGAACCCTCCGATAGCAAATCTCGGAGTGGGGATTTTGCTCAGGTCCACGGGAGGTAGTCCTCATCTCTCTGGGGGTAGAGAAGGCGTTCTGCTTTTGGCAGGGTTACATTACAGTTGTTGGCGACCCACTCGGCATTAGCTACGGACTCCCATGCGGCCGAGTTGCTCATTCCTGATTTCTCTAGCTTGTCTATGAGGTACTGCTCAGAGTCTGGGAGCGTAAGGAGAACGTCATAGTTCCAGTTTCGCATTTGCTCTTCGACGCTGTTCTTGCCTCGGCTCGCAGCGTGGAGTACAGCCTGCATCTCGGCGTCGGCCGGGTAGGGGTAGTGGACATCACACGTAACGATCAGCGGCACATCCAAACGCTTGGCCAGCTTCTCGTACGCCTTGTTCATGAGGCAGGTTCGCTCTAGCTCGGGGAAGGGCTGGACTTCAAGGAAGTAATCACTGCCGAATAGTCCGGTGAACCGTTTGATGACGTCTCTGGCTGTCCACCAGTCATAGGGGCCGGGGTCTGGTTCAGGGATGCCCTTGCCTCCAAGCAGCGAGCAAGCCAGGAGACTTCCCGAGCAACCTGAGAGAGCAACGAGGCCAGTATGCGAAGATGCGAGACTATGTCCGCTGACTGTGGGATCATAGTAGAAGTCGTTGTAGGACTGGGTGACGATTCGGTTGAGGTTGCGGTATCCATCGATGTCCTTCGCGAGGAGGGTCAGGTGATTCTTGAATTGTTGCCTGTTCTCCATGTCCACCGGGCCGCAGTAGGCTTCCAGTCCGAAGATAGGTTTGATACCTCTCTTCAGGGCTGCCTTCTCCAACTGGAAGTGGGAGGAGACGTTGCCATGCTCAGTTAGAGCTATGGCCGAGTACCCCAGCTCAGCCGCCCGATTGACGTGCTGAGCCGGGGTCCCGTATCCATCACCAAAGCTGAATGTGCTATGATGATGTAGGTTGACGAACTTCACTTGTCTAGTTCCGAGTAGTCGCCCATTGCTATGGGTCCAACTCTCTTCTCGCGGCTTCCTGGCTCGCCCCACTCACCCCAGGCCGGTCCACGGTTCCGCCATCTATGATAGAATCCAGCGAAGTTGATCATGTCAACGGACGAGTCACGGTCATACACATCATCCAGCCAGGAACGATCCCACATCCGCTCCAGCTTCTTGCGAATCTCATAGAGCAGGCCGCGCCACCCGCCCTTTTTCCAGGTGGCTCCTTCGGGGTTGTAGCCACGCTCGATCATAATTTTGAGAGCCGGCCAGAACGCCAGGCAAAGTTGCTCCACGGCATCCGGGGTTGGGTCTACTTCGATGGTGCCGAAGAACGCCATGGCGGCCTCCAGCAGCTGTGGATGGATCTGGTCGCCCTCGGTTAGTTCAAGCATCTGGCGCCAATCTGGCAGCATCGGGTAGGAGTGCTTCTCTGGAGTCGATGTCAGACCAGAAAACAGGACTCTCACCTCTGGAGTGGTGGACCATGACTCGTTCCCGGATGTTGCAGTGTCTGTCGGTTGCGGCAAGAAACTCACACTTCCCTGTTGAGTAGCAAATTGGCTTGAACAGAGATGCTATGAGGTTCTGCTGCCAGTGTTCTTCCAGCGGGCCGTACGCCCGGATAGCCAGCAGCATCCTAGCCCAGACTTCCTTCCATTCGGACTGGGCCTGTGAGCAGAGCCGATTGCCAGCGTGCTCCGCGAGGTTACGCAGGTTGGTCTTGTAATGGACCTTAGTGGTGATGTTAGTCGGGAGCAGGCCGCGTGCCTCCTCGGCCGGCATGCCGCTGTCTATTAGCGACATGTAGGCATCCTGAGTACGAATGACGTGATTACGCCAGATGACGACTTGTGGGTCATCTTCCTTGCGATTATCCAGACTCGGTGGTAGCAGTACCTCGTGGGCTCCGTTGTCCTTGACCGCGAACCTCTGCGATTCTTGCACGTATACTGCTGTCCTCTGTCGTACCAGCTGGTGCGTGAATGCACGGCTTACTCCTTCGAACAGGAAGTGTAGGTCGATGAATTCCAGTGGAGCCTGTAGCCGAGTCTTGGTCATGTCACGGAACCATGATACAGCCGTGTCCTTGTCGATGTCTCTCCAGTCTCGTACGACCCGGCCCCTGTATAGCTCGGAAGCAGCCGACATGACCCGGAGCGGCTGCTCAGTCATGTAGACTAGGGTGACGGTTGGTGTCACCGGCTCACCAAAAGCTACGCTCGGGTCGTGCTCGGCCCGGTACATCGCCCGGTCGGCCCAGCGAACTATCTCTGCTGACTTAGCAGCCATCGGGCAGTTAGGCGGGCACTCTATGATGTACCCTGCCCCATCCATCTTGTGGGGCATATTGAGGTCATGTTCTGTACTTTGGGCCATCACTGTTCCTTTTGTCCGTAGGGCCAGACGTCTTCTGTTCTCTCCTTTGCCAGCCACCGCTCAAACTCGAACCAGGAGTAGCAGTGGGTGATAGTCGGGATACAATGGAACACGTTCTCGCGTGGCCCGATGATAACAATGGACTTGCCGAGGCCGATGGCGATGCCTAGCTTAGTATGGCGGCCGCCCTTGCTTTCGCGTCCGTCACCCTGGCTGAAGAATATCAGGGTGTCGGCATCCATGATGTCCTGAACGTCGGCCGCAGCGAACCGGACGTACATGTGCGGGGCTATGTTCAAGGAGGATGGACCGGCCGATTCAGACTGGTCACCCCCGTGCTGGTCGATCCAGCGCGAGGTAACCGCTATGTCATACTGTATTAGCGTCTGCCGGTACTCCCTCATCTGTTTGTTCGAACTGTACTTGGCTGCCAGGTATACCCTCTTCATTTATTCCTCTCAGTTCCTCGGCGCGCTCGATGCTAGTCAACATAGAGTAGGTGTCCCAGTAAGCTGTGTCCACCCATGTCTCATTCTTCCATGCGCCGAATCGGCCGGTACGCAGGACATGCGGATAGCAGTTACAGTTGGTGCTGATCGGCTTCTCTATCAGACGACCACCCGGTATCCGGTGCGCAGTCGTAAACTCTGTAACCTGTGCGCCGAAGATTCGCGAGGAACGGACCCACGGGTATCTGTTACCAGCGTTGAATATGATCGTGTTCTGAGGCTGGTTGGGATACATAGCCTCATTGATCGTCATTACATAAGCGGATTGAAATTCATGAGGCGAATCGCCGCGATGCTGGCAAAGCCTTTTGGCGTTAGCGGTACTGACGACAAGGTCGGCTGCTCTGTGCATGACTCTGAGCTCAGAGGGAAGTACGGTACGATCAACAATGAGATCATTATACAGCGCCCAGAGTCTATCGTAAGAGTCACGATGATTCCAAGCATGGTACTGCGGCTGAAGAATATTGCCGTTGATCCCGATGTTGATGTCACCGTATAGCCGGTATCTGTAGTCAAGTATGCTACCCCCTATGACTACCTGATGGACCGTCCCGTCAGGGTGATCCCGGTTAATACCAGGAATAGGTCTCTGGATAAGCAGGGGTCCGCGCTGGGGAGTCTTCAGCTTGGGCGCGAGTATCTTGACATCGCACCCGAGGCCGACAGCTGCGTGCGCGGCGGCCAGTCCGGCAGGTCCGCAGCCGATAACTATGACCTTCATCTCTCTCCTTGGAACCGGCCGGGCGGGAACCTGTTAGCAGGCACCGCCCGGCCGGGGTCTAACTAGAATGGAGGATCGTCATCGACCTTAGCGCGACGACCCCGCGCGGGGGCCGCCTTAGCCGGGGCGGGACGGGCCGAGCGCTGCGCGGGACGGGCCGACCGGGACCGGGCCGGGGTAGGCTCCTCTTCCGGCTCCTCTTCCGGCTCTGTGTCCTCTTCTGCATCCTCCTCTTCCGGCTCCGGCTCAGGAGCGCGGCGCTTTGATGCAGATGAACGTGCCGGGGTTGCCGACTTCGTCCCGGAGGGCTTTGATGATCGCGTCGTAGAGCGGGCCGGGGGTGCCTCTTCCTCTTCAGGCTCCTCTTCCTCTTCAGGCTCCTCGTACGGGAGGAACTTCTGAGCTTCGGCCTGCCAGTTCCCCTGCCACCTACGGCGATGGATCACAATCCTGCACCAGGCTTCGTCGCTGCCGACTTCCCATGAACCAATCGAGATGATCGGTGCGCCGACGTTGTCATCCTCATTCTCGATCTTGGTCTTGTTTTTGACATCGGACACCTTGATGTCGAACAAGGAGAAGAACGGCGCCCACTTGAACTTGGCGGCCGTCGTCATGACCAGGTTCTCCCAGACCGCCAGGCCGTTGTATTCCTCCAGGTCGCCCTCGTTCTCATCGGCAACCCACAGGGCCTTGAGCATGTGGTCGCCACCCTGCGTCTCGGTCGCCCACATCTTGCTAACGTAACCTCTGAGAATAGTTCCCTCTGGGGGAATCTCCCCCTCATACCGAGCCTGGCGCTCAGAGTCATCAAACTCTGCATCGTCCAGTTCATCGGCGTCGAAATCAAAGTCCATCTTCGGCACTCTCGTGCTCCTGTTCTATTTGATTGGTGTGAACATGCTCCAGAGTCTTCTGGTGCAGACGGTGGTCGGCTTCGTGCTCTCCTTTCGACAGGAACCGCATCAGCGGATGTCTGTCCTTGCAGTGACGAAGGAAGTTGGACATGATCATCCCATCGACCGGGGCGACCGTTAGCAATTCCTTCTTGGTAGTCTTACGAGGCGGCATCTTCCTTGGCCCCCTCTATCATGTCGATCCACTCAGCCATAGCGCCGTACTCCTGGTGACCTACAAACTGTCCCTTTCCCAGAGCGCTGAACCGATCCTTCGCGGTGTAGGGTGGCCGGGGCTGCGCGAGCGCATACCGCAGCGGGTCGCTATTACTGTCTACCTCTTTGCTTATTCCGTAGTACAGTACCACGTCGGCTTGGGCGCAGAGGTAGCGGGCTATGGACCACCATGCTTTCCCGCCGATTAGCTCAGGCAGGTACTCATCATCACCATTGCTGTCTTCACGAACCATAGCGGTCGCAGCGATGATGACGTTATATGGTGCATCATAGAGGTGGTCGATGAATCGCATGAATTGATTCTGCCACTTCTGATGATCTTGTAGGGCTGGTATGTCCAGGTCCCTGTTGCTGTTCATCTCATGTTGCTGCTCAAGCAGGGACCGGATATGAAGTCTCTGCATCTTGGTGATACTATCCACTAGCAACCATTCGTCCGGTCCTAGTGTCCGGTCTGCCTTCGCGATAGCGCCGCGAACCTCGCCCCAGGTACGAGTCCGCATCAGCTTAGCTTTGCTGCCAGCTAGCTTAGCAGATACAGGATTCTCTGTGCTGAGGAAGGTAGCGTTGGGAGCAAAGCTGATGAGTGTTGTCTTGCCCTGTCCGCTTGGGCCGTATACGAGCATGTTGGTTGCCTCGTCATGCGCGGACAGATCGGTGATGTTTATCTCGACAGCGTCAACCTCGACCGCTTGCGGCGCTTCCCGCGCGGCCTGAGCAGAACGGCCAGGCCTAGCAGCAGGGCGTGCGCCCCGTTTTGCAGGTGGCATATAGCTACCACTACCTTCCTGATTGGTTCCGGTCGGAGTTCTTTCTCATATGTATACCATATGTAATTGCACCAGGGACATACGCAGAAGTCATCGTACAATGGAGTGTGAAAGAATGGCTGGCTCATTCTGCTGCGCTCTTGTGATACGGACCATACGGGTCTTGCTGGATGTAGGATGACCGGGCAACTGTTTCCCAGTCGCCGCCACGCTCATGAAGTTTGCACATAACAAAGAACGGGCACCAAGTACATTCCCAGGTAGTGTTCTTGTATACGGGGATTGTCCCCTCCCGCATTCCCTGCATTATGCTGACTTCATCAACTAGACGACGCATCTGGTTGGCCGGCTCTTCGGCGCCGCGCTCTACAACTTCCCGGACAAAGGCGGGCGGCGGCTGGCGCTTACTTACGGTCCCATCATTGTTAAGTCTCATACCATCCGCATCAACCGGCCTCTCATCAGGCATCGACTTGCGGAGGTAGTTGTATATGATCCCGGCAATCCGCTCGCGGGGTCCCAGGGTCCCTTCCTTACGCAGCACGGCCGTAGCTACCGCGAGGTAGCCGCCTGCCTGATCATCGAGAGCGAGGAAGGTCGTATTGATTTGCTTTGCGGTCTTATGCTCAAGAAGATAGACCTGGCCATCATCCAAGTCTCGTACCGCACCATCAAATGTACCCACGAAGTATGCAAGCTGCTGGTCGCCATCACGGATGAGTGTCCGGAAGGAATGTTCAATGTGAAGGATATTCCACTGCGGATCTAGTCCGTACAGATTTATATACTCTTCCAGCATGGCTGTGCCGAGGTCTTTGGCGTCGATGTACTTGGCCTCATCGTACCATTCCTCGTCATGATCAGAGTAGTTAGCCCTGATCTCGCGTAGGTCATTGCCGGCCCAGGAGGAAAATGTCTCGGCAGGATGCGGGCCGCGTCGCTTGCCCTTTAGGTACCACTCGGCCAGTGCATAGTGCACGCCGGTGCCCATCCAGAGGGCATCTCGGTCCTCGCTAGTTGAACGCAGCCCCATACGATATGCCCACCACCATGCCTGGGGACAACGCCGGAACAGCTTGCGTTCAGATGTGCGAACCTCGGGGAGAGTGTTCATTTTGCCTATCGCCTGGGTGAGTGCGGGCCGGTAAGCACACCGGCCGCAAGAGAGGGTTTCCCTGCTTCGGACCCGGCCCGCGCGGGTAGCCTACCGGACGCGGGACCGACTCGCTAGGGGTTCGGTAGAAATGGAACCGGCCCCAGGACCCCCGAAGTAGTCCTGGGACCGGTCAACCTCAAGAGGCGAGCATCAATCCCGATTCCCGGTCGTGAGTGAATGGCTCTTGAGGGGTCTAGAAGGGTGCCTCAGCCGGGGCAGAAGCTGCCCGGCCGCGCCGGGCCGAGCGAGCCGGGGCCGCCTTGGTCGTGGTGCTGGTCGAGGTAACGGTGGAAGCCTTGCCGCGTGCAGGCTTACGAGGAGCAGGCTCCTCTTCAGCAGCTTCGGCAGCCTTGGCCTTGGCCTTGGTCGCCTTCTCGGCCTCGCGCTCGGCCTGGTGCTCTGCGCGGACTTCCTTCCACCACTCACTGCGCTGGAACTCCATGCGCAGGCTGCCGCCGAGAGCTACGCCCTTGCGGAACACGTCCTCGTCCATGTCCTTGGGCAGCTTGCCCTCGTACACCTCATCGATCAACCATGTAGCGAAGTTCTCCATGGTGAACGTAGTGTCCTTGTCGGCATAGACAGTGTAGTCCTTCTCGCCGTCCTCAGCCTCGTCAACCTCAGGCTCTTCCACCTGGGGCTTTGCGCGTGGTGCCATCCTTGTTCCCTCCGTAATTCGGATTGGCCGGTATGTCCATTGTCGAACAGATATCCGACTATACCGTGCCTGCGAGCGCAGCGCTACTCGGGGTTGCTCCGTTACCGAATCGTTACCTGACGCCCGAAATGCCCCGTTGTGCATCGAGCATCTGTGGCCAGATTCTCTGTTGTACTGGCACAGCCAGCGGCAAGCCGGGCAAGGTTCTGCGCGGATCACCGCCAGCTGTTCCAGGGTTACATCAGCCGTCCAGCTCATCGCTGCCGTCTAGGTTTGGGTACTTCGATATGTCAAAGCACATGCTGTCGCCCCAGCGGCAACGGTTAGCCTGCATGGAACATGCCGGCCACTCACAGCCAGTGTTACCGCTGAGGACCTGCCCGAGGGTCGGTGGGCCATCCATTGCAGCAGGCTCGCACTCGTCACAAAGACAATCCTCTTGGCCTGTGTGCGGGTGCTCGGGCTTGATCCACTCTGACTTGTACTTGTCATGGCCCTGGCTAAAAGCAGGCGGCATGATGCCTACTGATACTCCATAGGCATCAAAGAACTGCTGCCTGTTTATCTCCTCCCAGGGGCCGGAATGTTTTGACATGGTATACTTCCAGGGCATCAGTGACTTCCTCCTACTTGCTTGTTGCGACGATGAAGGCGCCAGCGATGATTACGGCTACCGCTAGCATGAACAGGAGGTAGCCCCAGGAATCCCTGAGATTCATTAGTGACTCCTTCCGTGAGAGGACATCAACTCCTCTTCGGTAGTGCGTCCATTAGGTATGGGCTGTACAGAACCCCAGACTTCCTGGACCTTCTGCTCTTGTGCGATCCGGATCAGGCAGCCGGGCGGGCAGGGCGCGGGATGACCGTGCTCTGCTTCCCAGTCAATTTCCGCTATGGATATCATGCGGCTAAGCGCAGCGCTGCTCTGCGCAAACCTGTCCTTCTGTTCTGGCATCAGTTGTTCCTGCAAGCCGCGCTGCCGCCGCAGCTAGAGCAGTTACCGCTGCCACAGCGGGCGACTTCGGGCCACAGATCCATGTTGACCGAGCCGAATTCCTGCATAGCCTGGACCGTGGTAGCGAGGGCAGGGAACTTCTCACCAGGACGGTAGTCACCCTCATTCCTGCAAGATGCGTTGCAGTTGCAGGGTGCCCCGCCACCACAAGATGCCTCGTTGCTCCCATCGCGGGCCGGGATATGGTGGATGTACTCGCCCTTGAGTACGTGACACAGCGCCATGTACACATAGGAGTCTAGCATGAGTGAGTGCCATCCCAGGTCCACCAGGGCGCTGGGGCTATATGCTCCGCCCGTCTTGCTGACCATGGCCAGGAAGCCGAGTGCCTCGTTGAGGATGGCCTCGGCCTTCTCCCTGCTGGTAACCTCGTACGGGTGATCGGCCTGTAGTTTGGTAACGTGCATCTCCCAGGCCGATAGGACCAGGCGAGAGGCATCGGAGTACGGCAGGTTATGGAAGTTCTCCAGATAGTTTATCATAGCTATCTGATTGATTCCATACTCAAGAATTCCTCGGTATGGGAGGTTGGTTGTTGTGTTCATGACTTTCTCCTAGTAGTCACGAAGTCCTGATTTGCTGTCGTCGTACCAGCACTGCTCTCGGAAAGCAGCGCTAGCTTTTGCCCTCCGGAGCGCAGTTAGGCCGTGCCTGATCGCGTCCCGGATATGATCGCTCCCCTCTACATAGTATTTGGCTTGCTTGAGACGCTCATCGGTAAACGTCTCCTTTGCGATGACACGACCTTGCATTATGACCCTTGAGTCGTGCATCTGGTTACAGAATTGTGCGTACCGGAGCATGGCTCCAATTCGCACCGGGCTGAGAGCCTCGCGGTCGGTGCTTTTGAACTTAGGATCTTGATCCCAGTCCTCTGTTACGACAGCGACACCTACCTTGTAGTCCATGCTCTGGGTCGCTATCGCTAGGCGGCATATGTCCTTGACCTGCTCTTCCTCGCGTCCAGATAGCTCCCCATAGTCCCACTCAAGTATCTGGCTCGGGCCACGTCCGTAAATGCTAGCCCTTGGGACCACGAAGAGGGCCCAGCCTGTGGTCCCGCCTGGGTCGATACCGAGGAGGTTAAGGTTTTTGACCACCAGAATAACCCTTTCAGCCGGATGTCGTAGTCTAGGCGTCGGGGGTACGATACCCTACCGATACGCGAACGGGGCCGGGCCCATATTGGACCCGACCCCAGCAGACTCCCCAGGCGATGAGAAGCTGCGGCTTCCAGCGTTTCCCGAGAACGGAGGTTGCCTCAAACCGTGAGTATACCCGACGATAACGGCCCCGCGCTAGCGATAGCGTACGCCCTAGCTGACGCAGGTGCTCCCCTCTTCGCAGGCCGCATAGACCGGGACGGAAACCCTGATGGTCACAATGACCGTCGCTGGTCTGCTTGGCAGAAGACTCAAGGTGGTAGACGTTCGAGTGTAGTCATAGATAAATGGCGTGAAGGTGAAGCCCTCTGTATGCTGGCCGGTGTCAAGTATGATGTACTTGACATGGACCCGCGTAACGGAGGAGTGGCCAGTTTCAAGAAACTTAGCTCAGCTCTTGGCAATGACGGTCCCGAGATTTACCTGAACGTAACAACACCATCTGGAGGCAGACATTTTTACATCGAACCCCTCGGGATTGGAACCGTTCATGGATTCCTTCCCGGCCTCGATCTCCAAGGGGGAAAATCTGACGGTAGCGGCCGGGGTTTCGTATTCATTCCTCCAACTGCTCGTCCAAGTAAATGGGGTGGGGACGTACACGCTGTCCGGCCCTATGTGCCCAAGAGTGATCTGCGGCCTTTCAATGGCAAAGGCGGCAACACAGGACCGATCAAAGATCTGATAGAGAAGTACATTCGCGAGCGGAATCAGACGGCTGGCGGCGTTCTTACCGGGCGTGAGAAGGTCGATGACCTTCGCCTCAAGGTCATGGCTGCTGAGGCAGGGCAGCAACGAAACGCGCTCCTCCGATACGTACACGAAATGGAGCGCAAGGGCTATGACCCAGATGATATCGTCAGGCTCTGTGCTTCCATAGAGCTACAGAACTTCGACAAGCGCCGACCATGGACCCTGCGCGACTTCCGAGGGCTGTTGCATAAGGCTGGAGAAGTAATCCCTGATGCAACTCCCGAGGAGCTAAAAGGGTTCAACATAATCCCTATCAGACAGGGGCTAGTACAAAGTATGGAACTTGCACCAGATCAAATCCTAACCTGGCTTTGGGAACAGTACCTCCCCATTGGTGAGTTCGTGGTGGTCGATGGAGAGAAGGGCCAGGGCAAAACATTTGTCATGGATGACATCGTCGCGCGGGGGAGCCGGGGTGATCCTATGCCAGGTACCAGCGACGCAATCGTGCCTAAGTTCAAGTCGATCATCTTTACCTATGAGGGCACGGCCGCAGTCAAGCCCCGGCTCCTCGCAGCTAACGCTGATCTTACATACGTGTTCATGCCGCAGCTAGAGCGTACCGAGCGACGCGGCCGGGACCCGCACGAGGACCCTCTGGCTCTTCCTTACGGTGCGGCTATGATCGCCAAGATGATACGTGAAGCTGATGCACGCTTGGCTATCTTTGATCCCATAGCCGACTTCCTTTCATCAGAAGTTCAGACCCACAATGACGCCAGCGTCAGACTTGCTCTGCGGCCGCTTGGGAACATTCTTGCTGAGACGGGTACCTGCGGCGTCGGTATCCGGCACATGAACAAGCAGAAGGATGCCGGCGCAAGGTTCCGGGGCACGGGGTCCTCTGCTTTCCAGAACCGTGGCCGGGTTCACCTCATCGTCGGTGAGCTGCCTGAGCTAACTCCGGAAGGCGACCGACACTTCGCGGTTGGAATGGCCGACAGCAATGATACCAAGCGAGTTGGCGGCGCTCTCGCGTATCACATCACTGACTCTGATATATCTCTTGATGACCAGGGCCGAAAGGTGGGCAAGGTTGTATGGGAAGGGTATGTAGACGTGGATGTGAACACGTTGAGTAGGGGGCCGAGTCTCGATGACGGCGCTGGTATTCGTGGGCCGGTACCGGTCGCACAGGAGATGGCCATCGAGGTAATCGAAGAGTTGTTTGCGGAATCGGACGGGTACGCCGTGCCGGCTTCTGCCGTCCTATCCGCGCTAAAGGCGGCCGGGTGCTCGACTAGCCCGGCTGTCCTCGCTAAGGTCCGTAAGCGGCTCGGCATCTCGACCGTGCGAGAGCGAGAGCAAGAGGGCATGACCCGATCATGGACATGGGTGATGAAATGATATGCAAGTCTTGCAAGACCAGACGACACGAGGAGTGCCCCGGCGGGACCAATTGTGATTGCCAGCATCTCCCTGCAAGCAGCCACACGGTCCCAGATTTGGCAAAAAGGCAAAGCCCACCTTCAGGCGAATAACCTACTCCAAAGGTAGGAATTACCTGAAGTCCCAGACTCTGACGTAACTCAGTATCGCATCTCAAGTGGCAGCATGCGACTGGCCTGGCACCACAGCCAGGGATGGCCCAAGACTGGAATATGGAACATCCCTGGCTGAAAAGGTGACTAGACTATCCGGAAACGCTCGGATGGGTTTTCAGGCCTGTTTGTGCTATGGCACTTGCATACTTCGCTGAGTGCCACACCAGCCTTCTTTGCTAGCTGCTCTTCCAGGTATTCTATGCGCTTCCTGTCGCGGTAGTATTCCCTTGGGTCTTCCTGCCTGATTAGGTGGGCTGTCGCAAGGGCAGAATGGCGTGTTGGCTCAGACCACCCGCCATCTGGCCTTGCTGCTCTTTCGAGAGCAGTGGCATTGATACTTGGCCGCCAGTTCTTATACTGTTCCACCAGGGGAAGGCTGCGTGTAAACACCTCTCCATGAGGAAGGTGCATTGTCTCGTGGGGCCTTACCCACATTCCGGGCCAGGCGTGAATCATGTTGACGCCATCTACAGGATTCTGGTGGAAAAAGTTGCGGAATCCGTACGCATAGAACGACGCTGTACCAGGAACGCCATCCCAGATATAATTCTCGCCGTGAACTGCTGCGTATGCAGCCATGACCCAGTGAATCAGATCGGACGTTGGAATTTTAGTTTCCAGCCCGAAGTGATTTATTGCAGCACGGCATAGCCCAGCGATATCTATGTCATACCGCTCTGAGATTGCCTCTGCGCTGTTTGGGGGTTGACCAATATTGGCCATTTTTGACTTCGCTTTCTAGGTTCTCCAGATCGGTGGAGACCTCTGTGATGTGTTCCAGGAATGCTTCCTGGAAAGCCTGTATGGGTTTGCCGTCCTTGTCCTTGAATGCTCCGATCGTAACGTTGCGCTTGAACGTAATAACCAGGGCCTTTATGTCCTTGGATAGCTTGTCGAGCGGTCCATCGACAGCGCGCTTGTTGCGGAAGCATTCGGAGCATGGCTCATCTTCTGAGAACCCTTCTCCATCTACCCAGTGGTTCTTATTGCACTGGTCGCAATGTATGCGTTCGGTACCGTCCTCGAACTCTGCCCCGCACTCGCATGTCCAAGGCTCAGTTTCCTCCTCGTCTTCTTCCTCCTGGCCTTCTTCTACCTCAGGTGGGCGAGGGAAGTATCCTTCAGGGTCATCCCATTCGATGTCTGGCTCTTCGAATTCGTCACCAGGCTTGACGTCTTCTGCCTGGCCTATCTCTACGGCCCAGGCCCACTGTCGGTGGTACTTCGCGACTGTCTTGTCGGAGCGTAGGCCGAGGATGTTCAGGGCTGCATAAGCTCGGAATGACACCGGACCATCGGGTACCGTTACCCGATGGTTTACGGCGTTAACTGATCTAGTGTCTCCTCCAGCCCTGCCCTCCTGCGTGAAGGCGT
>Ga0126381_100001045_pt1 | contig 29982 bp, 31 predicted proteins | sample PanSoiMetPlot_28_FD_96465 | JGI IMG/M metagenome (GOLD analysis project Ga0126381, IMG submission 96465) | Tropical forest soil microbial communities from Panama - MetaG Plot_28 | ecosystem: Environmental > Terrestrial > Soil > Tropical forest > Bulk soil | place: Panama | collected 2016-02-17
AGGAATCGCTTCCTGCAGTTGATAGGCGATCGACTCGACGTAGGGCGAGCAGTACCAACGATCGAACAATTCGGCGTTCATCGTTTTGGGATCGCGCCGCGCGAGTGCGTCCTCGGGCTTGGTGAGAGCACTGACATAAATACGTCGCACCGCCTCAGGCTTGCCCAGAACCTGCTGCGCCACCGACAAAGGAGCAACGACCTGATTGTCTTCAGCCCCACCCGTTGAGAGTACGCCCGCGACCCGGTGATTTTGTCCGTCGATGATTAGCGAATTTCCCTGAGTCAGCGATAGCTTGGCGGCGAGATGCTCGCCTACGAGCACGTCCACGGAATTATCCGCGGGCCAATCGCCCCGAACCTTCCACCACGGATGGGTCGTACGAACCCCTGTAGTGAAGTCATCCTTGCCAAACGTCAGTTTCTTAGCGAAATACGTGCCAAGGAGACTGGCGTTCCTTGAGCCGCCGGTAGTCGTTACAGAAACGCTTGCCGGCAGCATCGGCGAGAAACCGAGAATGTTGTGGCGCCAGAACGTACCCTTAATTTTTGGGAGGTCGGTCTCGTTGAGGAAACTGCCGTCACTGGGCGGCTTGAGGTTCACTCCGCCGATCTCGACATCGAGCGTGTCTTCCTGCGGAGTCACCAGAAGATTCGCGCCGTACGTCCTGAGTTCCTTATTGATCTTGTCCCCGATGTCGGTGGCCACCGCAATCATGGCGGTGGCTACGGCCACACCTAAGGTAATGGCGACGGCTGCCAGCAGCTTGCGCCTCTTCTGCCGTCGAAAAGATTCGTAGAGGAGCCGCGCGAACATGATCTATTTTTCGAAAACGTGACTGTGGGCCGCGACGTCGGCTTCGCGAATAATGATTGCGTCGGTGGTGGTTTCTGCTTTCAGCGGGATTGGATTACAACCCCCCGCCATGCCGACCGACTGCGGGTTAATAGGTGCCGCGCAGTTCTTGCAGACCACTCCGGTCGTCCCCTTGTAGAAGCCGACCGAGCCACAAATCTCGCAAGCATCGAGGACGGTTGCGATCTTGCCGTCCGGCTTCTGGTAAAGCCAGAACCGGACATCGACTCCATTCTCTTTGGCCTGGAAGAAATGAATGTCGCCGTCCTGTACCTGGTTCAGCGGGATGGATACCTGTCCATTGACGAAGGCAACTTCGGCCGCCTTCTGCGGGGCGGCCATGCTCTTGGCGTAGATGAACTCGGCCGTCACCAGCATGATGAACAGGAACGAACTGACGTAGACCGACCCCATCCACAAACGCTCCCGTCGTGCGCCCCACTTCGCCTTACGACGCTCGGCTGCGCTCGCCGCTTCGGGCACAGGCTGGCGCGACTTCACTTCAAACAGAACCATCAGGGCCGCCAACGCAAAGATTGTGATGAAGAAGAAAACGTCGTTGCGCACGATGGGGCCGATTAACGCCATCTCCTGCTTCGAGGAGGGAAGTACGCCATTTTCTGAAAGCTCGTGTAGTCCGGAGATGATCAACTGCGCGGCTACAAACCAGAGAATCACCGTCGTGACACGGAAAAACTTCTGCAGGTTGATGCGAACGCTACCTTTCACAAACATCACGCCGAAGGCGATCGCCGCGAGTACACCTAGGAGCGTTCCGATGAAACTCATCAATTCGGTGGAATTAAGCGTCACCGCGGAAAGGATCAGCACTGTTTCCGCACCTTCGCGCATCACCATCAGGAATACGAACAAGAACACACCGAGCCGGGACCCTTTTCCGGCCAGCACTCCAATCTTGCTCTCGATTTCACCTTTCATCTTCTTGCCGGTGCGCATCATGAAGATGATCATGGTGATGACAAAGAAGGCCGCAGCCAGCATAACCCAGCCCTCTACGATGTCTTCGTTCAGCTGGAACCGCGAGATGAGAAGGGCAACGCCAATGCTTCCGATGAAAGCTGTGCCCAGCGCGGCGAATACCGATCGGCGAAGGTCGTTGCGCCCGATCTTGGCCAGATACGCGAGGGTAATCCCGACGATCAGAGCCGCCTCGACTCCCTCGCGCAGGGTGATGATAAAAGCCTGCAGCATGCTAAAAGTGCGTCCTTAGATTTTGAAAATGAATTTCAATTTCAACTTTATAAGGATAGCGTCCGCCGCCGGACCCCGTCAACGCGTGAGATCACGCCCGCACGTGATTTCGATCACACCGAAGGCGCGGGAAGGAATACGCGAAGACGAGAAGTCGATTCACAGTCTTCGCAAAAACCGTTGTGCCGCCTCGAGTTGCGGGAAGAGCTTCTCCTGGGCACGAAATTCTGCCGAATGCACGCAGCGGCGACTGCCCTTGAGCTTAACCGGATGCCTCAAGTGCAGCATCTCGTGATAAACGATGTACTCCACGGCATAGCGAGGGACCGCCGGATGATCAAAAAGACGACTGACCACAATTGCATTGTGAGCGGGATCGTAGTGACCCAACACATTTCGCGCACGTGCCTGGCTCCAGCTCATCCGGGGACGCGCCATCATCCCTGCAAACAATCGGAGATTGAGGTCTTCAAAGATGGCCTCCAGATCGTAAACACGACCCTTCGGCGACGCCATGCGTTTACGGCCACGCACTTGCCGGACCAAATGCGCCTTGCTGCGTATGTCACGACTTTGGACATACTTCCGGTACCGGGTCGCCTGTATCCGCTCGATCGGCTTGCGATACATTTTCGCCAGAAGAATATGAGCGATCGCGCGCAGCACAGTATCGGGCGCGCCTTCCAACAGATCCGACAACCGTACCAGCAATTTTCCTTCGCGCAGACGAATGGTGTTGTTGATGTTCGCGAATGCGAAGAACTCTACGGAAAGCGGTGGCGGGTCGCTCCGAGGACGAAGTTCGCGAAAGCTCTCTTCAAAGATTTGGACGACGTCGCCACTCACCTTGGACCTAGACTAGCATGCGGATCCGATGAGTCAGACTGCAGTTCCTCAGCTCTTGCCTTTCTTCTTGTGTTTCCAAGCCTCTTGTTCTTCATTGAGCAGCTTGCGGTGATCCGCAGCTCCGTTGTCGACTGATTCGATCGCATCCGAGAGCACGAACTGATACTCCGCCGCTTCCTGTGGAGTTGTACGAGCGTCATCTTTCAGCGCACGTAGTTTGGCCTGAAACTCCGTGTCGCCTTCGGTCACCCATTTCAGCGCCTTGCGCAGGTCGGACCGCCGTTCCACAAAATTGTCGAGATTGTCATTGAGCTCGTTGTAGACAGCGACAAAGTCGGCCAGCATATTGTGGGTCTGGTGTGCACGGTCGGTCGTCTTAGGGTCAGATCGCATCTGCTCCAACGCCACCAGGCGGGTTCGTGCGAACTGAACGTACAGTTTCATCCGCAATTCCGGTTCTACCGCCGTATCGCGAAGCTGATCGATCTCAGGTTGGGTCAAGGGATCGTCGCGGCGCTGCGCCGCGCCGAGGGGAGCAAGCGCCAGGAACAGCAAACCGAGAACGAACGTAATTCTCATTTTTCCTTCTTGCCGAACATTTTGTTCAGCAGGTCAGTGCGAGTCTTTTCCAGAGAATCAATAGCGGACTGAATAGCCGGTTGATCGTCATACGCAACCGAGCGCTTGACGTCAGCCAGGCGATGGGCCATTTTGCGCAGGGCGATCTCAGTGTTCTTGATGCGGTGCCCCGATTGTCCCGCCGCCTCGCCGGCCTGCCCCGAGTAGGTAACAACATCTTTCACGGCAGCTTGAGCCTCGTCAGGCTTCCCGTCTTTAAAGAGGCGGTCCGCGGCAGCGACCTGCCGTTCCGCGATTTCAAGCGCGATATTGCCCCGATCCTCAGGGCGCACGGTTTGCAGCCGCGCCTTCAGTTCCTCGACAGTCGGCTGGTTTGAGGCTGACGGGTTCGCCGAAATGACAAGTGGGATGAAAAGGGCTGCGGCCAGAAAGCGCATACGTGCGTTCACTTCTTCGGTTCGATGGTGATCAGGCGGTGCCTCGCTTGCCACTCCTGATCAGGATACTTCCCGTTCGCCACTTGCAGGAAGAGGTGGTAGTTGGCGGCTGCCTGGTGAAAGTCCCGCAGGTGATCGTAAGCGGTAGCGCGCAGAAAATAACCCACCGGGATTTCCGGCAGATACTTTGCGCGCATGTCCAGTGCCTTGATCGCTAGCGGATAATCCTGGTTTTCGTTGGCGGCCACGGCCAAGTCTCCGTAGGCTGCGCCCCAGTCGGGTTTTAGCTTCACGGCGGCGAGGAACTGCTGTTCCGCCTCGCCAAACTTTTTGAGTTTCATGAGTGCCTGGCCGTATTGATGGTGCAGCTCCGGATCACTCGGTTGCGCGGCCAGCAGCGAACGATAAAGCGAGTCGGCCTCGGTGTACTTGCCTGCATTGACATAGACGTCAGCCAAATCGCGCCGGGCACCACTATCGTTGGGTGAAAGCTTCAAAGCGATTTGCAGCTCGGGAATCGCGTCGTCGTATTTCTGCTGCGCTGCCAATACACGCCCGAGTTGCACATGAACGACCGCATCACTCGGTCTTTGGGCCGCCGTCTTCCGCAGGTAATCCTCTGCTTCAGGAAGCCGCTTTCCCTGCATGTAAACATTTGCCAGCCCAACCACCGCGTCAGCTGAGCCCGGATCAAGAACGAGCGCCTGCTTATATTCTTGCTCTGCCTCCGTCAATTTATTTTGCGCTTCGTAGACTTGTCCGGCAGACAGATGGGGCTCCGGATCCTTGGGTTGTAACGCCGCCACCTTCTGGTAGGCGTCGATCGCCTCATCCGGATTTGTATCTTGAACCGAATGCGCGAGCGCAAGCCAGGCAGTCGCGTGCCCCTGGTCGATGTGACGGGTCGGCTTCAGTTTCGTCGCCGCACGCAGGAACTCGTCCGCACCGGCCTGCTGGTTCTTGGCAAGCATCAATCCCAGATTTAGGTTGGACTCGAACACATCGGGCTTGGCGCTGACGGACTGACGGTACGCATTGATGGAATCGTCGGTGCGGCCCAGCGCATTGTAGACAAATCCGAGATCGAACCACGCTTGATAGTTCTTTGGCTGCGAGTCGACTACTTTCTTGAGAAGCCCTTCGGCAGCGGTGTAGTCCTTCTTCTCGATAGCCGCTTCCGCCTGCGTCAGCTCAGGAGACTGCGACTGATCTTCCACCGGAACCTGGTGGTGTCTCACCGTTTTGCCGGAGGAGGTTTGTGCAGGGCCAGGTGTTGGGAAGGCGAAGACGATGTGGACGAAGACGAGGGCGGCGCATGACAAGCTCCATCGGAGCCTTCTACTTGTGCCCATTCGAGCTGGACGCTCCATTGCCGTTTAGCACCGCCGCCAGATAATGACCAGTATAGGAGTTCGGCAGCTTCGCAATCGTCTCGGGTGTTCCGGATCCGAGCACGTACCCTCCGCGTTCGCCGCCTTCAGGTCCGAGATCGATGACCCAATCCGCGGTCTTGATCACCTCAAGATTGTGCTCGATCACAACGATGGAGCCACCTGCATCAATTAGACGCCGGAAGGCCGAAAGCAGTTTACTGACGTCGTCGAAATGTAAACCGGTCGTGGGCTCATCGAAGATGTACAGTACGCGCCGTTTGCGCCTGGCACTCTCGCCTGACGACGACGGGCGGCCGATCTCGCCGCCGCCCGGTTGCAGGCGAGCGGCCAATTTCATGCGCTGCGCTTCGCCTCCCGAAAGGGTTGTCGCCGATTGCCCAAGGCGCAGATATCCAAGTCCGACTTCCTCGAGTACGCGCAGTTTGTCGGTAATTTTCGGGACCTCGGCGAAGAACTTCAAGGCTTCTTTCACCGTCAGGTTCAGAACCTCGTGGATGTTCTTGCCTTTGTAGCGCACTTCGAGCACCTGGGGCTTGTAGCGAGTGCCTTTGCACTCCTCGCAGACGAGTTCGACATCCGCCAGAAACTGCATTTCGACCGTGACTGTTCCGTCCCCTTGGCAGGTTTCGCAGCGGCCGCCAGGAATGTTGAAAGAAAAATGTCCTGCAGAGAAGCCGCGCTTTTCTGCTTCTGGCAACGAGGCGAACAGGTCGCGGATCGCGTCGAACGCTTTTATGTAGGTCACGGGATTCGAGCGCGGCGTTCGGCCAATGGGCGACTGATCGACGAGCACGACTTCGTCCAGATAGTCCGTTCCGTCTACGCTGTCCCATGACGCGGCCGCCGGTTGGGTGCCGTTCGTTTGTTTCTTCGCCGCTGCGACAGCCTGGTATAGGACGTCATGAAGCAGCGTCGACTTACCGGAACCCGAGACGCCCGATATGGCCACCAGCATGTTTAGCGGGATGTCGAGATCGATGTTCTTGAGATTGTGGGCCCGGGCGCCGTGAATCTTGATCATGTGCGGACCCGGCTTGCGCCGCATGGTCGGCAGCTGAATGCGCAGTTCATGGGAAAGATAACGCCCGGTGAGGGAAGCGGGCGCTTTTTCGATTTCGGCGAATGTCCCCTCGGCGATTACCTTTCCGCCATTCTCGCCAGCCCCCGGGCCGAGATCCAGAATTCGGTCCGATGCCTTCATGATGTCGGGATCGTGCTCGACCACAAGAATCGTATTCCCGAGGTCGCGCAGGTCGCGCAAGATCTTAATCAGCCGATGGGTATCACGGCTGTGCAATCCGATCGACGGTTCGTCGAGCACATACAAGGTGCCGACCAGTCTCGAGCCAAGGGACGTTGCCAGTTGAATGCGTTGCGCTTCGCCTCCCGACAAGGTCGACGCCAGCCGATCCAACGTCAGGTATTCCAGCCCCACATCGTTCAGGAATCGCAGCCGTTCCTGGATTTCTACGAGCAACTTCTCGCCGATTGCCGCTTCCTGAGGCGACAGGTCGATCAACCGAAAGAAGTCGGCTGCTTCTTCAACGGTAAAGCTACACACCTCACAAATATTTTTACCGTTGATCCGAACCTGTTGCGCTTCGATTCTGAGTCGCGCCCCTCCGCAGGTTGCACACACGGAATACCCGCGATAACGGCTCAAAAAAACTCGCACGTGCAGTTTGTATTTCTTGCGCTCAAGATGTGCGAAAAAGCCGCGAATCCCCGGAAACTTTGCTTCTCCTTCGACGATCAGTTTCTGATGTTCAGGGTCAAGTTCCGACCAGGGAACATCGAGCGGAATCTTCACCTGCTTCGCGAACCGCTTCAGTTCGGTGAACAGCGGCCGATACTTGGGCTTCGTCCAGGGCTCGATTGCGCCATCATTCAGTGTCTTCGACTTGTCGGGAATCACAAGGTCAAGGTCGAAGTCAATGGTATTTCCGAATCCCTGACATCGTGGGCACGCTCCATACGGGTTATTGAACGAAAAGAGACTGGGTTCAGGCTCTTCATACCGGATGTGATCGCGCTTGCACTCAAACCGCTGGCTGAAGCGAAACCGCTCCGGTTCGCCTTCCGAGGGCGCGGTTTCGAAGATGACCTCACCCGACTCCCGGTACGCAGTTTCAATTGCATCCACGATGCGGGAGCGGGCGTCAGCCGAAACCAGCAGACGATCCGTGAGAACGAAAACAGCCGCACTGAAATCAATATCGAGGAGTGACTCCGGAGTCGAGAACTCGAAGATCTGTCCGCCCTGATAAAGCCGGTTAAAGCCGCGAGTCCTCAGGTCAAGCAGCCGCGTCTTCAAGAGATCCGACGGAAGCCTTGAGGAATCTTGATCCGACTTCTTTCTACCACGGCCTTTTTTCTTCTCGCCGTTGCCAGCGGGGGGAGCCGCAACCTGCAACGGGAAGAGCACCTGTAACCGTGTCTCTTCCGCCATCGCCATGATCGCGTCGGCCACTTCATCGACCGGATCCTTCTTCACCTCTTGCCCGCACTTCAGACAATACGTGCGTCCGACGCGGGCAAAGAGCAGGCGCAGATAGTCGTAAATCTCGGTCGCGGTCGCCACCGTTGATCGTGGATTACGGGTGCTGTTCTTCTGCCGAATTGCGACAGCGGGAGCGATACCATCAATAACATCAGCGTCAGGTTTCTCAATTCGCTCGAGAAATTGGCGCGCGTAAGCAGACAGAGACTCCACGTAGCGCCGCTGGCCTTCGGCGTAGATCGTATCGAAGGCGAGTGAGGACTTCCCCGAGCCGGAGACTCCCGTCACCACCGTTAATGCGTTGTGGGGAATCGCGAAATCGATGTTTTTCAGATTATGAACGCGGGCGCCGCGGACAACTATGCTTTCCGACATCTTCACCAGGGACCGCCGCGTCCCGCCGAGCCTTCTATAGTGTTGGCTAGCCCTACAGAAGCTTCAGCGGGGCAACGGAATCCCTCTATTATACGGCAGGGCCGACGAACACTTCTTCCTCGTCGAACTCGCCGAAAGGTTGCTCGCGCGCCAGACCTTTTCGCCATCTCCCGCCGCGCGGGCGTGGGGATACCAGAATCGCCAGGATAGTGCCGAGTCCCAATCCGGCGAAAAGAAAAGTGACAGCGGTGGGTACGTCGTATCTCTGCATTAATACCTCCAGTATTGTTTATTTTTTATGATGATGGCGCAGCGAATCCGAACATGCGTGCAGCGCTCGAGTTCCAGGCTACAGGATGCTCGCTGACACGACAGCCGTCAGGAGACTAGTTCGATCGTTTCCACGTGCAGAATGTTCGTCGACGCGTCGAGACTGCCAATGATCCTGACTTGCTTACCGACGTAGTCCTGCACCTTCGTCTCGTCGTCGATCTTGTAGCGAGTCTTCGACGTAGGGTCCTGCAAAACCAATCTATTTCCATCCTTCACGATTACACCTAGGAAAGATTTTTGCTGTGGCTGTGCAGGATTTTCATCTCCGGTGTGTTCCTGAGACGGATTGCTGGGCGTGTGTGGAACTTGAGCTTGCATTGACCGCACACCAGGAAGACTAAGTGCAAGCGCGAGAAGCGAGATGCTCCAGAGATGTTTTCTCATGACTACACCTCCATTCGCTTCAATGGGTGCAAGTACCGTGCCAAAAACGGGATGATAAGGAAGTATCTGTACGAGAATGGGGCCCAAAACCAGCAGAGAAGTGCAGGGTGATATAGCGCCTGAGCTACTGCGCGAGCACCCGCTGCCCACGTTTCGATGATCGCCGGCGTCTTGCGACTTGTTCGGTTAATTCTGCCAATCGCGCAAGATGGTAGCGCGATCTTGCGGGGATGACAGATTTCATGGCGAGAAGGTGGAGCGCGGCGGGCACGGTTCGTTCTGGGAGCTTCACTCGATTGCCAAGCGAAGGTGGTTCCCGTGCCCGCCGAGGGAAAGCGCGTTACTTGATTTTTTCGCGCAGGCTTACGTCGGTCGTGATCTTGTGAGTGGGTGTCTTGCTGCCAGACGCCGTCTTAGCCATTGGTTGCACACACTGCGCGTACTTGTCGTTTTCAAATTCTTTGCCGGCTGGCCACCAAAGCGTGTATCCCTTGGGACACTTCACGGAGGGATACGGTTGAAACATTTGGATCGGCGCGATTGAAATCATCCCCTGCAGAACAGCAATCAAAGCCAAAGTATGCATTCCACCCTCGCCCCAAAAAATTTCACAACAGGACCCGTTGATTGATTTTGACCATAGCGACCGCTCCCTCGTTGATGAATACAGGGAATCGCGTATTCGGGGAGGAATGAAGCTGCAAGGTGGCGTGTTACGCACAAATGTGTGGGGGACAGAGGGTTACTGGCTTACCTGCTAAAACTTGCAGGGTTGGTTTTTCCGGTTCATGGCGTTTCTTGGCGCGATGCAAATCGTCACGACGCGCCTCTAATGGGCCAGAGGAATCATGATGGACCAAGGTCCGGTTGCAACCAAAATCACGATGGAAGATGTGAAAGCAGAAATTGATCTGCTGACTGCGCAACAGACAAACGCGTTGCAAATGGCGACGTTCCTCGGCATGACGCCGGAGGAAGCGAAGGAGTACGACAATCGCCGCAGCCGGATCACGCGATTGGTGAAGCAACTGGCGATGTTGACCAAGGCTGAGTAGAGGCGTCGGCGAAGATTCCCCGCGCGTCGAGAAGTGCACGCCAATTTCCGTCATTCGACTCCTTGTCATAAAAGCGACGTCCCACGCGCCGTCATTCAGCCTTCTCTTGGCCAAATGTGTCACAACCATCGAATCGGAGTTGTCGGGCGAGCGCTTGCCTAGGCTTGTCCGGAGTTAGAGAGAGCTTCGAGAGCGGCGTCGAGTGTAGGGAAGATGAGGAACAACGGCTCGAGCCGCGTGATTTCGAACAAGTGCGCTACGCGATCATTCACGCCGGTGAGAACCACCTGCTGTCCGGCCTTGTGGCTGGAAACGTAAGCGCTCACGAGCGACCCAAGTCCTGAAGAGTCGATATAAGGGACCTCGGTAAGGTCGAGAATCAAGGTGGGCGTGTGTTCGCGGCGAATGGCGTTCTGGAATGCGGGCAGATTATTAGCCGTCAACGGCCCCTTGAGAACCAGGACCCCCTGGCCCGCATCCGGGAAGGCGCGTTCGACGATAAGAGGTTCGGAGTACATAAGAACGAGCCGACATTGTAGGCCAGCCGGTCGATTCGTTCAAAGGCGGTGAACGGCGAATCGGGCGCGGGCGGCGGAGATCCACACCAAAGGCGGTCTGGCTCTCGTCTTTAGTGGTGTCACAAGCTTACTTAGCGTTTCACCAGGCCGGAAAGCCACCGGAGACGGGGCACTCTAGTGTTATATCCCGATAGTGGTCCGGACACGTAAAATGGCTGGGTGATGCACAACCATTCAGCACTTCGCTCTCAGCGAATGCTGCTCGCGGGATTCCTTGCCAGCAGCGTTCTTTTTTGTTCCGCACAGACCTCGATGACACCGTCGGCGACCAAACCCGCACCCAAGAAGACGACGACTACCGGAACTTCGAAGACAGCGGCAGCTCCAAAGGCGACCGCTCCGGGGACACTTACGACTGACAAAGACAAGACCAGCTACGCGATTGGGGCCGACCTCGGGATGAAGTTGAAGCAGGCGGAGATCGATGTGGATCCGGCGATTCTTTCGCGCGCCGTGAAGGACATTCTCTCTGGCGGCAAGACCGCGATGACGGAAGATGAAGTCCGCGCGAAGCTGACGGACCTGACCAAGGGCTTGCAGGCCAAGCAGCAGGAGAACCAGAAAAAGCAGGCCGAAGCAGACAAAGTACTTGGCGACAAGAACCGCAAGGACGGAGAAACGTTTCTGGCCGAGAACAAGTCGAAAGAAGGAGTGGTTAGTCTGCCGAGCGGACTGCAGTACAAGATCCTCAAGACCGGTGACGGACCAAAGCCCACTCCCCAAGATACAGTCACTTGCAATTATCGCGGGACGTTGCTCGACGGCAAGGAATTCGACAGTTCTTATAAAAGAGGACAGCCGGCATCGTTTCCGGTCGGTGGCGTGATCAAGGGCTGGACGGAAGCACTCCAGTTGATGCCGGTCGGATCGAAGTGGCAGCTGTTCATTCCGGCTGACCTCGCCTATGGCGACCGCCGCGCGGGACCTGATATCACGCCAGGCTCAACGTTGATCTTCGAAGTGGAGTTGCTGTCGATCAAGGAGAAGACTGCACCGGCAGCCCAACCGGCAACACCACCGCCGTCAGGAACGGCGAATCCGCAGTAAGGATCGTGGCTGGAGTCCCGCCGTTTTTTAGGCGGCGAACCTCAGCGTACTCAGAGCGGAGAGCTAAGCACAAAACCCGCCTCGGGCGGGTTTTGTCTTTTGAAACTCCAACCCAACGCTGAAAAAGTACGCGCCGCCACGATGGGTGCCTGTGCCCTCGGGCTTACAAACCTGGAATCGCTTGCCGATGCGAGCTCCGGCGAGTTGGTCAGCAACCAGCTCGCGCACCGAAGCCAGAATAACGAGAACGAGAAACAAGTACGCGCCGGCGACCGCGAGCTTCCGCTTGGTTGGCGACTTGATGGTGAGTTGCATCGGCGTGCAGACAGGATAAACCACACCGGCGTTCCTCGATATGGGGTTGAGGAGGTCCGAGGGGTCTAGCGTGACGTGCGCGATTGAAAGCTAACGAGCCACGACGGGCACATCGTTTTTCGATGCCCAGACGAGAGCCACGACCCAGCCGATCAGTGTCCAGCCCAGGAATAGATTCAGCAGGAAGATCGACGTCGCGTCGCGCTTGCTGCGGGCAAAGGCGATGATGGACGGAAAAAAATAGAACAGAAATCCGAAACCAAAGAAGTGAAAGAAGACGACGGCGGCAAGGGTCATGATGCGTGCCTCCTTCCTATTGAATTCAGTGTAGCACCGCGCCGGAGAGCCGTTCGGCCATATGGGAAATTCGTGCTACAACTTCCAGCGCAAAATGCGCGATGTTCGTTCTACCCAGTAAACATGCGTGTTCCAAGCAGTTTCATTTTGGGTTCCGGTAGCCCTTCAGTGCCATTCACAATCAGTGCAGTGAAACATAATCTTGCACGTGAGCAGCACTTGGGGGAGGGCTGTTCCGGCGAAGCGTCCCACGACTAAAGACGTCTGGGACGTTTCGTTTTGTACTTTTTTGAAAATGTGCCCCCAAGGCTATGGGCCCTGCTGTGGCAAAAGCCTGGGAGCGATGAATGGACAAGAAGCGAGTCGAGAAGTTCAAGAAGCAGTTGCTGGCGAGGAGAGAAGAGTTGCTGCGCAGCATCGCGCAGACGCAGGAAGAGGGCAAGGTGGTCCAGCAATCCTATGGACCGGATGAAGGTGACCGCGCCAACAGTTCACTGGACAAGGAACTGTTGTTTCACCAGACGAGCCAGGCGCGCGGACTGCTCGGATCGATCGACGCAGCGTTGGCGCGCATCAGCGACGGAACGTTCGGACAATGCATGGTGTGCGAGGAAGAGATCGGCGCCAAGCGGCTCGATGCGATTCCGTGGACGCGTTACTGCATCTCGTGTCAGGAAAGCGCGGAGAAGAGAAGGTAGGACGAAAAAGGCGGGTAGAAATAGTAAAGGCTGTGACATTGGTTATGCTCTAGCCGCCTGCTCCTGCGAGGGAGCGAAGCAACGTGGAGGCATGTACCGTCACAGCCCTTGATGCGATCACTGCTTTCGCAGTCCCAAACCCCAACTGCCCCTCGCAGAGCCGTCGGTTTTTTCAGGTTTGGTCGCCCGCTGAGTTGCCCCAGCTTGCTGATCACCCAGCCTATTCGGACTGACCTAATTTTATTTTGGTCAACCCTTTCAGCCGTCGACGCACGCGAAAGTAAATGGCACGTTAAAAAATGTCAATGCCGCATTTCGGTGCAGCCTGTGATTATTTTGGTGGGAATCACAATTGCTGCAACAGATTCAAACAGCGAAGCTTGAGGAAGGGTGCGAGAGTTTTGTCCGCCTTTTCCACATACGATTCACAGCCGCGCAATGAATGAGCGCGTGCTGTTTTTTCGATGGAATCAAGAAATGATCTTGACCTAAGGCTTTTTCTTGATCATTGTTGGGGCATACAGATGTCGGCTTTAGTGGCTTATGTCGATGGTGGATCGTTAGGAAACCCGGGCTCGGCCGGGATTGGCGTTGTTATTGATAATCCCCTGGGCGGCAAGATCAAAATCGCCAAGTGGGTGGGCCACCAGGACAACAACGTCGCCGAATATCTCGCCTTATTGGAAGCGCTGCAGGTAGCGGTCGCCCTCAAAGCCAGCGCGATTCATGTCTATTCCGATTCAGAAGTTGTCGTTCGCCAGATGACCGGGCAGTACAATTGCCGCAGCCCGCGCCTCTATTCTTTGCACTGGATCTGCAGAAAGCTAACGCGGTCGCTTACGTTTTCGATCTCGCACGTTCGACGCGATCTCAACCGTGAGGCCAACCAGCTCGCCAGCCGCGCCGCGCGGAAGTTGCCACGGTAGTTCGCGGGCCGATTCTCTCGTTATTTCCTTTTCAGATTGCCGTCGCGGGCGCAGGTGCGGGGCATTCACGCCGGACACAAGCTATAATCAGCGCCGCATCCACAACAAAGACGAGGACCTGTGAGCACAGATAAGGATCGCGCGCTCGGCATGCATGGCGAGATCACGCGCCGGGATTTCCTCAACGGCGTGGCAGTTGGCGTTGGAGGACTGCTGGCGGCTCAACCGCTGCTGGGCCATGCGTTTCCCGACGAATTTGCGCCAGAAAACGCAGCGGACTACTATCCGCCGGCGCTCCAGGGAATGCGCGGCAATCATGACGGGACGTTTACCTATGCGCATCGTCTGCGCGACGGCGAACCATGGGACGAGGACGGCAGCGCCACGAAGATCGGCGAAAGCTACGACCTCGTCGTTGTCGGTGGAGGGATCAGCGGACTCTCGGCGGCATATTTCTATCGCAAGCATGCAGGCGAGAATGCCCGGATTCTCGTTCTCGACAACCACGATGATTTTGGCGGCCACGCGAAGCGGAACGAATTCCGCGCTGGCAACCGGATGCTGCTGAGCTACGGCGGCACGCAATCGATCGAAAGTCCGGGGCACTATAGCCAAGTTGCTCGCGGATTGATTCAGGAGATCGGGATCGACACCGAGCGATTCTTCAAGGCCTACGATCAGAACTTGTATTCGAAGCTGGGGACTGCGGTCTTTTACGATCGCGAGACGTTCGGCGAAGATCGGCTCGTTCCGGGGCTGGGCTCGACGCCGTGGGCGGAGTTTCTGGCCAAGTCCCCGATGAGCCCGGCGGCGCAAAAGGACATCGTGCGGGTGTACACGGAGAAAGTGGATTATCTTCCGGACCTTTCTTTGCAACAGAAGCGCGCCAAGCTGGCGAAGATCAGCTACGCGGACTATCTCACCACGATCTGCAAAGTTCATCCGGATGCGCTGAAGTTTTTCCAGAGCTACACGAACGATCTATTCGCGGTGGGGGTCGATGCAGTGTCGGCGCTGGCCTGCAGCGAGTCGAGCGATGATTACGGCGGCTACGCGTACGCCGGATTCCTCGGGATGAATCTGGAAGACGAACGGGAGAGGGAAGAGCCATATATCTTTCATTTTCCGGATGGGAACGCCAGCATCGCGCGGCTGCTGGTGCGTTCGCTAGTGCCGGGGGCGGTTCCCGGGAAGTCGATGGAAGACGTGGTTACGGCGCGGGCGAACTACGCGAAGCTTGATCAGGCGGAGAACAAGGTCCGAATCCGCTTGAACAGCACTGTGGTACGTGTGGCGCAGACGGGAGCGAACGATTCGGCCAGGGAAGTCGAAGTATCGTATGAGCGTGACAAGCGCCTGCAGAGCGTGCGCGCGAAGCAATGCGTGCTGGCCTGCTACAACGGCATGATTCCTTATTTGTGTCCGGAGCTGCCCGAGAAGCAGAAAGAGGCGCTCTCTTACCTGGTGAAGGCACCGCTGGTGTATACGCACGTCGCAATTCGCAACTGGACGGCGTTCCAGAAGCTGGGCATTCATCAAATCGAAGCGCCCGGAAGCTTCCACACGTATGCAGCGCTCGATTTCCCGGTAAGCCTCGGCGAGTACCAGTTCCCGAGCAAGCCGGAAGAGCCAATGGTCCTATTTATGCTACGAACGCCATGCAAACCCGGACTTTCGCAGCGGGAGCAGCATCGCGCCGGTCGCGCGGAGTTGATGCGGAGTCCGTTCTCGATGTTCGAGCGCAACGTGCGCGATCAGCTGGGAAGAATGCTGGGACCGCAAGGTTTTGATCCCGCGCGGGACATCGATGGAATCACGGTGAATCGCTGGGCGCACGGCTACGCCTACGGCTACAACTCCCTCTTCGATCCGGACTGGTCCGAGGAAGAAAAGCCGTGGGTGATCGGACGAAAGCGCTTCGGTCAGATCGCCATTGCGAATTCGGATGCAGCCGCGGTCGCGTACTCGGATGCGGCTATCGATCAGGCGTACCGGGCGGTTTCGGAGCTGACGCAGCAGGGATCATGAAAGATAGCCTTCCTTGATGGATCTCGTTGAATCAATGCTTAGCCAATCAATGTTCGGGCAATCCATGTTCGGTGCAGAAGAGGTCGAGCGGATCTTCGCGGATCGCGCGCGGGTCCAGCGCATGCTCGACTTCGAAGCGGCGTTAGCTCGGGCGGAGGCTGGGGCAGGGGTGATCCCGGGGCAAGCGGCTGGACCGATCGCAGAGAAGTGCCGCGTGGATTTGTTTGATCTAGGCGCGCTCGCTGTGGGTGCGCGCAAAGCGGGAAACTTGGCAATTCCGCTGATCAAACAGCTGACGCAACGTGTTGCGAAGGACAATGCCGAGGCGGCGCGCTATGTGCATTGGGGCGCTACAAGCCAGGATGTGATTGATACCGGGCTCGTGCTTGAGCTACGTGAGGCGCTGGGATGGATCGATGAGCGGGCAGGGGAATTGTGCGAAGCGGTCGCGAGCTTGGCTGATGCACATCGGGGGACGGTGGTCGCGGGGCGTACGTGGATGCAGCACGCAGTGCCAATTTCGTATGGAGTAAAAGTCTCGGGCTGGCTGGATGCGTTGGTCCGGCACCGGGCGAGGCTTCGCGAGACGCGGCGGCGCGTGTTGGTGCTGCAATTCGGCGGAGCGGCTGGAACGTTGAGTGTTCTCGGCGGGAAGGGAATCGAAGTAGCGGAAGCGCTGGCGGGCGATCTGCGACTCGACCTGCCGGCTACGCCGTGGCATGCGCATCGCGATCGGATGGCCGAGATTGCCACAACTCTCGCCCTGCTAACCGGCACGCTGGGCAAGATCGCGCGCGATATTTCACTCCAAATGCAGACCGAAGTGGCCGAAGTTTCGGAGCCAGCAGGCGAGGGGCGCGGCGGATCATCGACGATGCCGCAGAAGCGGAACCCGGTGGGCTGCGCGATGATTTTGGCGGCCGCGGTTCGAGTGCCCGGGCTGACGAGCACGATCCTTTCAGCGATGCCGCAAGAACATGAGCGCGGGCTGGGCGGATGGCACGCGGAATGGGAGACGCTGCCGGAGATCGTGCGATTGTGCGCGGGAGCGCTGCGGTGGACGGTCGAAGTCATCAGCGGTCTTGAGGTCGATACGGATCGGATGAAACAGAACCTCGAATTGACGCACGGTCTGATCTTCGCAGAAGCGATCGCGATGAAGCTGGCTGAGAAAGTGGGCAAGGCTGCCGCGCACGAAATGCTCGAGTCTGCATCGCGGAAGGCGATTGGCGAAAAAAAGCATGTGCGCGATGTTTTGTCGGCGGATTCCGCGGTGACGAGTCACATCGGCGCGAAGGAGTTAGCAGAGATCTTCGATCCCACGCGGCAGCTCGGTGTGGCAGACGAATTCATCGATCGCGCGATCGAGGCGGCTCGGCAACTGGCTTCCACCCCCGAACGGCGCCCGCAAAATTCGACGCCCCGAATCAAACAGTCATCCCGGGTCCAGGTTCGACCATCCTCGAAGAGACGCAAATAACGACATGCCATTTATCGACGCGAACGGCGCGGATACGTACTACGAACTGGCGGGAGCAAGCGCGTCTCCGGCCCTGGTGTTTTCGAATTCGCTAGGGACCAACTTCAAAATGTGGGACCCGCAGACCACGGCGCTGGGAAGCGACTTTGAAATTTTGCGCTACGACACGCGCGGACACGGAAGTTCGGCGGTGACGCCCGGTCCGTACACGATCGCGCAGCTCACCGACGACGTGCTGAGTCTGCTCGACCGGCTGGAAATCGAACAGGCCGATTTCTGTGGCTTGTCGATGGGTGGCATGATCGGGATGACCTTGGCTCTGCGCGCGCCCGATCGGGTGCGCAAGCTGGTACTGTGCAATACGGCACCCAAGATCGGGACAACGGAGCTGTGGAATTCGCGCATCTCCACGGTGCAGCAGAAAGGCATGGACGGGCTGGCGGATGCTGTGATCGAGCGCTGGTATACGCCGGAGTTCCGGAAGATGTCGCCTGAACAGATTGAAGCGACGCGGGAAATGTTGCTGCAGACGGCGCCAGACGGGTACGCCGCGTGTTGCGCAGCGATCCGGGATACGGATCTGTGGAAGGCTCTGCCGGAGATTCGCGTTCCGACGATGGTTGTTCTGGGCAAGTACGATCCGGTGATTCCGCTGGAACAGGGGCCGCGGATGGCAGATCGGATTCCGGGCGCGCGCTATGCGGAGTTGCCCACGGCGCACTTGTCGAACATCGAGGCATCGGAGGCGTTCACGCGGGAGCTGACAGCATTCCTCAAGTCGTGACGAGGACATATGGACGATCGGGAGCGGTATGAGAAGGGAATGTCGGTGCGGCGGGCGGTGCTCGGGGATGCGCACGTCGACCGGGCGATCGGGAACACAGACGATTTCAATCGGGAATTCCAGGACCTGATCACGCGCTACGCGTGGGGAGAAATCTGGAGCCGCCCGGGACTACCGCGGCACACGCGGAGCCTGCTGACGATCGCGATGATGGTGGCGTTGAACCGGACTGAAGAGCTGCGTATGCATGTGCGGGCGGCGTTCAACAATGGCGTGACGCGCGATGAGATCAAGGAAGTGCTGTTGCAGTCGACGATCTACTGTGGGGTACCGGCGGCAAACGCTGCATATCGCGAGGCGGCGGAGGTCTTCCGCGAGATGGATGCCGGGAGATGAGCGGCACTGGATATCACGTAAATTGAGTGAGAAACGTCCTCCCCACGGAAGCCACGTTGCAATGACGAGTCCGAAAGCCGCGCGCATGCTGACGAAGCCACGCCATGCTGACAAATAAGAAGAAGATTCACATCGAATGGGGGGACTGCGATCCGGCGGGGATTGTGTACTATCCACGATATTTTGCGTACTTCGACAATTGCACGTCGGCGCTGTTCGAAGCGGCGGGCTTGCCCAAGCACCAGATGCTGAAAACATATGGCCTGGTGGGGATTCCGATGGTGGATACGCGCGCGCGGTTCATCTTGCCGTCGCGCTTCGGCGACGACGTGTTGGTGGATTCGTCGATCGTAAAGTGGAACCGTAGCAGCTTCGAAATCCAGCACAAGCTTTTCCGTGGAGAGGCGCTGGCGGTCGAATGCTGGGAGACGCGCGTGTGGTCGGTGCGTTCGGCCGACGATCCGGAAAAGATTGAGGGCAAGGCCGTGCCCGACGAGGTGATTGCCAAGTTCGGCGGGCGGTAGATCCGGTGGCTGTGCTTTCCAAGGTTAAATCTGCACGTCCACCCCATGATCTCGCGCGGCGAAGCAGTTGCCCATCCGGAACTATCGCCCGTATACTTCCCCATGGGTTCGGCAGGGATCGGTCGCTACGACTCGTCCACACTCCCTAACTACCAGCTCGACGGCGCCTACGATGAAATGTTTGTGGCGCTCGGCCACCCACGCGAGCATTACGTCCCCCTTCTGGAAACGCTGACATCGTTACCCGGAGATGAAATCCGGCGGCGCAAGCATTCCGCCGACCTGTCGTTCCTGAACCAGGGAATCACGTTTACCGTCTATGGACGCGAAGAGGGGACGGAGCGGATCTTTCCCTACGATCTGCTGCCCCGCATCGTGACAAGTGCGGAGTGGAACCACGTCGAACGCGGCCTGACGCAGCGCATCACAGCGCTGAACCTTTTTCTACGCGACATCTATAACGAGGGACGCATTCTCGCCGATGGGGTCGTGCCCCGCGAGATCGTCTACAGCTGCAAACAATTTCGCCGCCAGATGCGCGGACTGCAGGTCCCGCGCAACGTCTATATCGCCGTTGTCGGGTCTGACCTGATTCGTCTCCCCAGCGGCGAGTTCGTGGTGCTCGAAGACAATCTGCGCGTCCCAAGCGGCGTCTCGTACATGCTGACCAACCGGCGCGTGATGAAGCGGATCTTTCCGCAGTTGTTTCAACGCTACGGCGTTCGGCCGATCGAGCACTACACGCAGGCGCTGCTGAGTACATTACGGTCTCTAGCGCCGGAGGGCCGGGCCGAGCCAACGATTGTACTGCTGAGCCCCGGCGTCTTTAACTCCGCATACTTTGAGCACGCGTATCTGGCGCGCCAGATGGGCATCGAGCTGGTGGAAGGCCGAGACCTGGTGACGCATGACAACGTCGTGTACATGCGGACGACAACCGGGTTGCGGCGCGTCGATGTGATCTACCGGCGCGTGGATGATGACTTCATCGATCCGCTGGCGTTCCGCATGGACTCAGTTTTGGGAGTGGCGGGCCTGTTCAATGCCTATCGCGCAGGGAACGTAACACTGGCGAACGCGTTTGGAACGGGCGTGGCCGACGACAAAGCGCTCTATGCCTACGTTCCGAAGATTGTGAAGTACTACCTCGACGAAGATCCGATCCTCAACAATCTGGAAACTTACCTATTAAACGACCCTGCGCAGCGCGATCACGTTTTGCAGAATCTCGAAACGCTGGTCGTGAAGGCCGTGGGTGAGTCGGGCGGCTACGGCATGCTCATCGGACCGCACTCGACGGCCGAACAACGCGAGGAATTTCGGCGGCGGATTCTTGCCGATCCGCGGAACTACATCGCGCAGCCGACAATCTCGTTTTCGCGCGCGCCCTGCTTCATCGACGACACGCTCGAGGCGCGACACGTCGATTTGCGCCCGTACGTTCTGTTCGGAGACAAAGTAACGATCGTTCCGGGCGGCCTGACGCGCGTGGCCCTGCGGCGAGGGTCGCTAGTGGTGAATTCGTCGCAAGGCGGGGGAAGCAAAGATACCTGGGTGTTGAATCAATAGCCATGCTCTCGCGAGTTGCCGACAACCTGTACTGGATGAGCCGCTATCTGGAGCGTGCGGAACACACGGCGCGCCTGCTCGACGTCAATCTGAACCTGATGCTCGACGAATCGGCCACCGGAATCGACAGGCGATGGCAGCGTCTGCTTTCAGCGCTTGGAAATCCGCCCGATCTTGCCTGGAGCGGTGATGCGTACCAGGTCGCGCACATCCTGACCTTCGATAGCAGCAACCGTTCGTCAATTACAGCGTGCATCACGGGAGCGCGCGAAAACGCGCGGCAGGTGCGCGAGGAGATCAGCACGGAACAATGGCAGCGCGTGAACGCATTGTTTCATCAGGTCGGGCACTACAACCTCGCCGAGAGCATGGATGCGTTGCCTTCGGAATTTCTGCTGGATGTGATTGAGGGCATCCACCTGTTTCAGGGCGTCACCGATTCGACGATGAGCCATGGCGAAGGGTGGCACTTCATCCAGGTGGGTCGATACATCGAGCGGGCATCGGCCACGGCGAATCTGCTCAACTTGTACCACCGCGAGTTCTGGGGACAAGCGGGCAGCACCCCGGAGGGAACCGAATACCTCGAGTGGGTGGGGCTGCTTCGTTCGTGCACGGCCTTCGAGGCGTACTGCAAGGCTTATACAGCAGACTTGAATCCGGATCGCATTCTCGAATTTCTGCTCTTGAATCCAGAGTTCCCACACTCGGTGCGCTATTCGATCGACTGCCTGCAATCGGCGCTCGATGCGATTCACGGCGAGGGAGGGAAGCGGCGGGCGGCCGCGTTAACACGGCTGGCGGGACGCCTGCAGGCGTCTCTGAGCTTTGGGCAGATTTCAGAAATTTTGTCGGAGGATGTTGGTTCGTATTTGCAGGCCATCCTCGATCAATGCCGCGACATTCACGAGAACATTTACCAGATCTATATTAACTACTCGATTCAAACGGCCCTGGCGGGTTAGCGACGCATGTTCTATTCGATTCGACATCTGACGAAATTCCGCTATGCGAATCCGGTGAGCGAAAGCGTGATGGAGACGCGGATGCATCCGCGCAACGAGGGGACCCAGCGTTGCCTGACGTTTCATCTCGCGGTGAGTCCCCGGTGCCGCGCGTTTTCGTATCGTGACTACCTCGGAAACCACGTTCACCACTTCGACATTCCGAGCCAGCACGCGCAACTCGTGATCATCGCCGAGGCTCTGGTTGACCTGCAGCCGCCGGTTCCACTGCCTGAGGCGTTGCCAACGGCTGCTTGGGCAGAGATAGATACCCTGGTTGGCGACGGAGATTACTGGGAGATGCTGTTGCCCAGCGAGTTCGCGAAACCGACAGCCTCCCTGATGAAGCTGGCCGGCCAGCTCAACGTACGGAGACGCGACGACCCACTGTCGGTATTACGTGAATTGAATTCCGCACTGTACTCGTCCTTCGAATACGCGCTCAAAAGCACCCGCGTGGATTCCCCGATCGACGAGGCGATTCGCACCCGCCAAGGCGTTTGCCAGGACTTCGCGCACATCATGATTGCGCTGGTGCGCACGCTGGGAATTCCCGCCCGGTATGTCAGTGGATACCTGCATCGCAGAGTGCAGGATCACGATCGCTCGGTAGAAGACGCGACGCATGCATGGGTGGAGGCGTTGCTGCCACAGGTCGGATGGGTGGGTTTCGATCCCACGAATCATTTGATCGCAGGGGAGCGTCACATCCGCACGGCGATTGGCCGGGATTATGCAGACGTTCCGCCAACGAAAGGGATTTTTCGTGGAAAAACTGCGAGCGAGCTTTCGGTGGCTGTGCGCGTCACGGCGTCGGAAGTCGCGCCCGAAGTGGATCAGGGGTTGCCGGTGCCCGCGGATTGGTCAGTGCTGGTAGAGAAGGCGCAAGAGCAACCCAAACCTGCCGCACCGCCGCCAGCGCAGCAAATGCAGCAACAGCAGCAATAGATTTTGGCGGAAGTGACAAGCAAATCCGCCATCCTAGGACGAATCGCTCGGCCGGACGGCGAGCCATTGATTCCCCCCGACCTGCGTGGTTGGCTTGTCTTGCTTTGCGGCTTTGCGATCTTTGCGATCAAAAGCTTTTTTTGCTATCCGACCGGCCATGCCCGCATCGTGCGCACCTACGGAGCGATGGATTGCTCTGAGAGACACAGACTAGAACAAACCACCACGGCGAGTGTCAGCTGCGCAGCTGATCGCCAATGAGCGCGTCGAAAACCATTGCCAGCACGAATTGGATTTCTTGGCTTGTCAGTCCCTTTGGATCCATCAGGTGTTCGACCACGAGCGCGTTCGATACGGCGCCCAGGGCCACCGTGCACCCGTTGCTGGAAATCGGAAGCTCGCCGCCCAGAGTATTGACGAGGGACTCGAGAAGTTCCCGTCCGGGAGCGCGCAGTGTGCGGTAGCGATTAACCAACCGAAGCCGGGCTTCCGGGTGGCGAACCGCGAACAGCTTGAACTCCAACTGCAGAAGCGCCCATCTCCGGTCGCGAGCGATGCGCGAGTAGTAGTCACGCAGAGCGTGCAGGCGCTGCACCGGACTCTCGTGCTGCTCGAGGATGGTTCGCACAGCGCCTACTCGCTCGGAGACGACCCGTTCCATCAGCGCGAACAGCAGGTCTTCCTTGCTCTCGAAGTTTGCGTAGAACGCCCCTCGAGTGAACCCCGCGCGGGCGGCGATGTCCTCGAGGCGCGACGCCTCAAACCCATCTCGCGCAAAGATGTGTCCAGCGGCATTGAGTAGTTTTGCCCGGGTGGCTGCGGTGCGCTGTTGCTGGCGGGATACGGCTGGCTGCGGTCTTGCGGTCGATACGGTTTGAGCCAGGGCGCGCATATCGTCCGGAATCTTTACAACATACATACACGTATGTATGTTGGTCAATATATGGCTGTGGGGGAGCACGTAGTTACTCCGGATCTTGTGCCGGAGTCGCGGTCGTCGACAACGGCGACCGCCGAATGGTCCGGCTGGCGGCCAAGTCACAATCCCTGGGCCGTCGCGCTCACGGTGACCCTGGCTACCTTCATGGAGGTCCTCGATAGCTCCATCGCCAACGTTGCCCTGCGCCACATCGCGGGCGGATTCTCCGCCGGGCAGGACGAATCCACCTGGGTCCTCACCAGCTATCTCGTCTCGAACGCTATTGTTCTGCCAATCAGCGCCTGGCTGGCGACTCGTTTCGGACGCAAGCGCTTCTACATGACATGTGTCGCCGTCTTCACCGCCAGCAGCTTTCTCTGCGGGCTGGCACCTAGCCTTGGCATGCTCATCTTTTTTCGGATTCTGCAAGGAGCCGGTGGCGGCGGACTCGCGCCCAGCGAACAGGCGATCCTGGCCGATACGTTCCCGCCTTCGAAGCGGGGAATTGCCTTCGCCGTCTACGGTATGGCGGTGGTGGTGGCGCCGGCGATCGGGCCAACACTCGGCGGATGGATCACCGACAACTACACGTGGCGCTGGATCTTCTACATCAACGTTCCGGTCGGTCTGCTCTCGCTTTTCCTGACGCAACGTATGGTGGAAGATCCGCCGTATCTCGCGGTCGAGCGCCAGCGGTCATTCCGTTCACGCATCGATTACATGGGGCTCGGTCTTGTTGCGCTGGGAATGTCGTGCCTGCAGATTGTGCTCGACAAAGGCGAAGAGTCGGACTGGTTCGGGTCGCCCTGGATCACGTTCTTCTTTGCCATCGCCGTGATCGCACTGATCACGTGGGTGATCTGGGAATGGCGACATCCGGACCCGATCGTCGACGTGCGCATGTTCAAGCACCGCAACTTTGCGACGGCGATGTTCTTCACCTTCATTCTCGGCATGGTGCTGTACGGGACGACGGTGCTAATTCCGCAATTCCTGCAGTCGCTGCTGGGTTATCCGGCGGTGCGGGCGGGCGAAGCGCTGGCCGGCGGCGGCTTGATGATGCTCGTCATGATGCCGATCTCGGGGATGCTGGTGTCGCGCGTCGATCCGCGCGGGCTCATGTCGTTCGGCTTCGCGGTGACCGCTGCCGCCCTCGTCTATATGACCACGCACATGACGCTAGGCATGGACTTCACGACGGCCGCGCTTCTGCGAACGTTGCAGGCGGCTGGGCTGCCGTTCATCTTTATTCCGTCGAACACGTTGGCCTATGTGGGTATCGCGCAGGAAAAGAATAACCAGGTCTCGTCGATGAACACCTTCATCCGCAACGTGGGCGGAAGCATCGGCATTGCGCTCATCACAACGTTTGTTTCGCGGCAGACGCAGAAGCACCAGAACTTTCTTGCGGCGCACACCTCGGGCGCCAACCTGCAATTTCAATCGATGTTGAATGGCCTGACGCACACTTTGGTGCAGAGGGGCTTCGATCCGGTGACAGCGTCGAACCATGCATGGGCCCAGATGCAGGCAATGATCCAGGCGCACTCGGCGAACCTGGCGTATGTGGATGTCGTGTCGATTATGGCTCTGGTGGTCGCGTGCCTGGTGCCGTTGCCGTTTTTCATGAAGCGCGGCCTGCCGGGCACGGGCGCTCCGATGGGACACTAGACAATCTTGTTACAACTCGAGACGGGTCGATACGCTTGTTTTTGGCATCAGTTATATAATCGGGAGGCCCGCCGGAGTTTCGGACGAGGCATCCCCTGCTAATCCTGGCTAGGTTTGCGACGAATGGACAGTCGCCACGAGGTTAGTGAAGCATAGGACAACCCCTCCAGCGAGGCGTAATGCACATTCGGCCGGGCATCGAAATGGCCAGCCTGACGGACGTTGGCTGCCAGCGCGAGAACAACGAAGACTTTCTCTCGTACTGGGAACCGGACAGCGACGCCGACTTCCAGAAGAAAGGCCGCCTCGCCCTCATCGCCGACGGCATGGGTGGTTACGAAGGCGGACAGGAAGCTAGCCGTCTTGCCGTAGAGACCATTCAGGGCATCTATAACGATAGCGTGGACGATCCGCGCGATGCTTTGCTCCGTGGTTTTCGCACCGCGCATGAAAAAATCCAGCAGTATGCGGCGGCGCACCCGGAATTTGAAGGCATGGGAACCACGTGCACCGCTCTCGCGTTGAACAATCTTCATCTTTATTTCGCGCACGTCGGCGACAGCCGGCTGTATTTGATTCGTGGCGCGACCATCTCGCGGCTCACTCGAGATCACTCCTATGTTGGGCGGCTGGTGGAGTCGGGAGTGTTGCGTTCGGATGAGGCCGAGCGCCACCCGCAACGGCATATTCTGACGGCAGCGCTAGGTGCGGGCGCAGAGATTGTCGCCGATGCGCCGCTGCAGCCGATCGATTTAGAGCACGGCGACATTCTCGTGCTGTGTACGGATGGACTCTGGAGCCTGATTCACGAACCGGAGATTCTGGAGATCGTCACAAGCCAGCCCGCGTCGGCGGCGTGCAAGGAACTTGTTCGGCTGGCGCGGGAGCGCGGCGGTCCAGACAACATTACGGTGCAGGTTCTGCGAGTTTCGGCGAACGGCGCGTCGTAAAGCGCGGTACCCGATTGTTTCTAGTTTTCTCCCTAATTCCTTCCTTGGTTGTCTCCTCAGCTTTTTCGTCTGCGACTCTTCTTCCATGTGCAAAACAGTGCGCCTTGCGAGAATTAACGACGCTTTGCGATCGTAGTCTAAATCGATCAATCCAATAGGGATACTTAAGGGCGCAGGCACGCCCGCGACGGCCAATTGCGTGCTTTCCAGAGTAGGCAAATAATGTCTATCAACTAAGTCGAGTTTTGTGGGAATATACAAACTATGAAGATCTCGCAGAAGGGCCTTTACGCGCTGCAAGCCATGATGATGCTGGCCCGGCGCTACAACCAGGGGGCGATCCGCATACGGGATATCGCGTATGAAGAAAACCTTCCTGAAAAATTTCTCGAACTCATTCTGCTGGAAATGAAGAACGCGCGCATGGTCGAGAGCGTGCGCGGGGCAAAGGGCGGATATGCGTTGCGGCGTCCGCCGAGCGAGATCCATCTGAGCGAGATCATCCGCCTGATCGACGGTCCACTGGCGCCTTTTGCCGACGCCGAAGGATTGCGGTTGCTGATCGATAAAGATCCGGCACATCGCGCCCTCTACAAAGTGTTCCTTGATGTGCGCGACGCCGCGGCCAGGATTCTGGAGCACACCACGCTTGAAGACATTGTGAACGGTCCATCGCGTGGCGGAACGACGAAGGGAAAGAATGGCCGCAAGAAGAAAGATAAGGGCGAGGGCGGAAGTGTTCTGCCGATGGTGGTACAAGGTTCGGGGACCAAGGGCTAGCCATGGGCAAACTGCTGATCCGAAGTTTGCTGTTTGTGTTCGTGTCCGCCCTGGCGTTTGGACAGGTGACGGTTCGCGCCGGGGCGTTTCCGAACATCACGCATCCGCAAGCCATGGTCGGAAAAGCCAACGGCGCGTTCGAGAAGGCCATGGGATCGAACGTCAAGATCGAGTGGAAGTCGTTCAATGCAGGACCGTCCGCGATGGAAGCACTGTTCGCGGGCGCGATCGACATGACCTACATCGGCCCAAATCCGACGATCAGCGGCTATGTCCGCTCACAGGGCGAAGCGCTCCGGGTGGTCGCAGGGGCGAGCAGCGGAGGTGCGGCACTCGTTGTTCGGAACGACTCGGGCATCACTAAGGCGGCCGATTTTCACGGAAAGAAAGTCGCCTCGCCGCAACTGGGCAACACACAGGACGTCGCGTTGCGTGCGTGGCTGAAAGCGAACGGGTTAAAGACCACCGACAAAGGCGGCGATGTGCAGGTTGTGCCACTGGCGAATCCTGATCAGTTGACGCTGTTCCTCAAGAAAGATCTCGATGCGGCGTGGGCGCCGGAGCCGTGGGCGACGCGGCTCATCCGGGAAGGGAACGGGCGTCTGTTTCTTGACGAACGCACGCTGTGGCCGAATGGGCAATTCGTCTGCGCGAACCTGATCGTGAGCACCAAGTTTTTGAAAGAGCATCCCGACGTCGTGAAGAACTGGCTGCGCGCGCACGTCGAACTCACCGACTGGATCAACGGCCATCTTCCGGAAGCGAAGAATCTGCTGAACGCGCAGATCCAAAAAGAGACGGGCAAAGCACTGCCCGATGGAACCCTCGCTGAAGCGTTTGGGCGGCTGCAAGTCACTTACGACCCACTCCGCAGTTCGTTGATGAATTCGGCGAAGTCGGCGTTCGATGCGGGATTTCTCGGGCGGCAGATGCCCGATCTGTCGAATCTCTATGAAGTCTCGTTGTTGAACCAGGTGCTCGCAGAAAAAGGGAAGAAGGCGATCCAATGAGCGTCAATTCAAATCTGGCAAGTTCATTCCCGTACGTGCCGACCGAACCACGCAATGCGAGCCGTTCGTCGTCGGCGCGGGGCCGCGCGAACGCGCAAACTCCGATCGTCCCCATCCGAACTTTCGACTCGCGTGCCGCCAAGGTGTGGCTGCAGGATGTATCGCTGCGCTACAAGACCGAGGCAGGAGCCGAACTGCTGGCGCTGGACCGGATCGATCTGAGGGTGCGGCAGGGTGAGTTCCTTTGCATCGTCGGACCGTCGGGATGCGGAAAATCGACGCTGCTGCATCTGATCGCAGCGTTGCAAAAGCCGAGCTCGGGAAGCATTCTGATCGACGACGCAACCGTTATTGGTCCCGGTACAGATCGCATCCTGATCTTTCAGGAACACGGGCTGTTTCCCTGGCTGACCGTCGGCGAGAACGTTGCTTTCGGCATGAAGATGAAGGGCCTGTCGAAAGCTGAGCGCGAAGAGCGCACGCGCCACTATCTGCGCCTGGTGCACCTCTCGCTGTTCAAAGACAGCCGTCCACATCAGCTATCCGGCGGCATGCGGCAGCGGGTTGCTTTGGCCCGCGCGCTGGCCACGGAACCCGACGTGTTGCTCATGGATGAACCCTTCGCCGCGCTCGATGCACAGACACGCGACTTACTACACGACGAACTCGAGCGCATCTGGGCCGAGACCGGACGCACCATCATCTTCGTGACGCACAACGTGCGGGAAGCTGTCCGACTTGGCGATCGCGTTGTCCTGCTGAGTTTTCGTCCGGGCCGCGTGAAGCGTGAATTTGAAGTTGAACTGCCGCGCCCGCGGCACCTGGAAGAAGTCGATGTAGCTCGTACGGCGCGCGAGATTCTCGACCATCTGCGCGACGAAATCAACAAGTCCCTGGAGGCGGAGTACGCCGATGAAAAGCGCGGCTAGCAACACCGAGAAAGACACGGTGTACGTTTCCGGAACACCGCAAGACGCGCACGGATCCCTCCGCTCCAATGCAGCTACGTCTGACGGGCGAGACGCCCGTCCCTCCATCGGGCAAGTGGAAGCCACGGCGCTGGCTCAATCGCCGGGCGTATTCGCGAACCTTTCCGTTCGCAAGACCGCAGGCAGGATTACGCGGCAGGTGATCTTCTACGCCGCGTTGCTCGGCATCTGGACGTTGCTCGCCAAGCTCAAAGTCTGGCCGCCGTATCTATTTCCCGCGCCATGGAGTGTGGGCGAAGTCCTGTGGGATGGCTTCAAGGACCACAGCTTCTTGATAGCCATCGCGACCACGATGAAGAGAATGCTGATCGGTTACGGTCTCTCCGTCGTGCTCGGTATGATTCTTGGCCTCGCGCTTGCCAGCAACAAGTTCCTCGAAGAAACACTGGGTGGGCTGATGGTGAGCCTGCAATCACTGCCGAGCATCTGCTGGGTTCCGCTGGCGATCCTGTGGTTCGGACTCACAGAACGAGCAATCCTGTTCGTTGTGCTGATGGGATCTCTACTCTCGGTGACGATCGCCATGGAAGATGGCCGCAAGCAATTGCCGAAGATCTATAGCATGGCGGGTCGCAATCTGGGGGCGAGCGGATTCCGGATGTTCTGGTACGTACTGCTCCCGGCAAGCTTGCCGTATATCGTCTCGGGTCTCAAGCAGGGCTGGGCGTTCGCCTGGCGCTCGCTTATTCAGGCCGAGATGATCTTTCTGACGCTCGGACTTGGCCAACAGCTCATGCTAGGCAGGGACCTGAACGATATGAACTTAGTGCTCGCGGTTATGATCCTCATCATCGTTCTCGGCTATTTGGTCGATCGCCTCGTGTTCCGGACAGCGGAGCGGATGCTTCAGAATCGTTGGGGTCTGGCGCCATCCATCTAAAGTCGCGAAACTAACATCCAACACGCCGCGCCTGTTATGGGATACGATTGCAGTTCCCGGCGCGCCAGACAGTTTGAGAACAACAAAATGCTTTCCAGACGACGTTTTCTGCAGCAAGCATCTCTGGCAGGGATGGCCGCAACAGCGTTTTCACTCGTTGATCACGCGTGGGGTGAGACCACCCTCACGTTTCCAGGCAAAGAAGGCTTGATCGTCCGC
>Ga0126381_100001046_pt1 | contig 29981 bp, 27 predicted proteins | sample PanSoiMetPlot_28_FD_96465 | JGI IMG/M metagenome (GOLD analysis project Ga0126381, IMG submission 96465) | Tropical forest soil microbial communities from Panama - MetaG Plot_28 | ecosystem: Environmental > Terrestrial > Soil > Tropical forest > Bulk soil | place: Panama | collected 2016-02-17
CAACACGATGTGGCCGCGCAGCGCGCACGAGCGGGTGTTCAGCAGGGACGAGGTCCTCGGCCTGATCGACGGGGCGGTGTACAGCAGCGAGATCCCCTGGACCAAGCCGCACCCGGAGGCGTTTCGCGCCGCGATGGCGGCCGTCGGGGTGCGCGACCCGGCGGCGTGCGTCTTCGTCGGCGACCGGCCGTACGACGACATATACGGCGCCAAGCAGCTGGGCATGCGCGGGGTGCTCATCCCGCACAGCGAGGTGCCACCGCACGAGGACGTGGTGCCGGACGCGATCATCACCCGGCTCGCCGAGCTGCCCGCGCACTTGGACGAATGGTAGCCAGCCCGCGCCGGGACACCGGCGCGCGAGCGCTGACGACCGCGGGAACTCCCGGACGCTAGCCGGACAGGGCAGGTATATGGAACCAACCCTGCGTGGCCGGGTGCGTGACGGCGACCCTGACGCCTTCGGCGTGCTGTTCGACGATTGCTCCCGCGCGGTGTACAACCTCGCGTTCCGGCTGACCGGAAACCGGCACGAAGCCGAAGAGATCGTCTCGCTCACCTTCCTTGAGGCCTGGCGGCTGCGGACCCGGGTAGAGCCGGAAGGACAGTCGCTGCGCCCGTGGCTGATGGGCATCACGGTCAACGTCGTGCGCAACTTCTCGAGGGCCGCCCGACGGCATCAGGCCGCGATGGCCAGGCTGCCCGAGCCCGCGTCGGCGCCCGACTTCGCCGAGGAACTCGCCGAGCGCATCGACGACGCGGCCCGGCTGGCGGCGGTGCGCGCCGCGTTCGGCCGGCTTCGGCCGGCGGAGCAGGACGTGATCGCGCTGTGCGTGTGGTCGGAGCTGGACTACGCCGCCGCCGCGCAGGCGCTCGGCATCCCGGTCGGGACCGTCCGGTCGCGCCTGTCGCGGGCGCGCGTGAAGCTACGGCGGCTGGCCGTGGAGCCGGATGGGGCGCGGGCACCCGCCGACGATGGCGCGGGGGAACCTGACCGCCGCGGCGAACAGCTACCAGATGACATTGACACAGCGGTAAGGCCAGCGCACGGAGGTACCCGATGAGCCGCGACGAGATCAGCGAACTAGCCAGCATGCTGCCGGCCCCAGCGCCCAGGCAGCTGCCTGCGCAGCGCGCGCAGGCGCTCAGGGAGCACCTGCTGACCGAGTTCGGGAACGCGCGGCGGACGGCCGCCACAGCGCCGCCGCGGCGCCTTACCCGCCGCCCGGCCCGCCGTGCCGGGCGGCGGCCCTCGCGGGCGGCTCTGGCGGGCGCGTGCGCGGTGGCCACGGCGGCAGCGGTCGGCGCCTACGCGCTGGTCGCGGGCGCGGGCCGCCAGGGCGGCGCCAGTCCGGCCGCGGCGACGCTGCTGGCCAAGATCGCGAACGCGGCCGAGCACCAGCCGGCCCCGCGGGTGCGGGACAGCGACTTCATGTACATCCGCAGCGAAGTCGCCTTCGCCACCTACACCAACGGCTCGCCGACCCCGAAAATGGACAAGCTGCACGAACGGCAGGTCTGGCTGCCGGTGGCCAACGTCTGCGTAACCGGCCTGCTCATCGAGGAGGGACAGCGGACTCTGCTCAGCGCCTACCCGGTGGTCAACGGGAAGGTCGACCGCACTCCGCCCAGCCCTGCGCCGGCGGTCAACGGGAAGATCGCCGCGTCGCCTCTCTCCGTCGTGTGCGGCAAGGGCGGCCTGAACGGACCCACCTACCGTCTGCTGCAGTCCCTGCCGACCGATCCCAGGACCCTACTCAACCTCATCTACGCCGACACGCGGGGCGAGGGGCAGGCGGTCGGGCCAGACGGGGAGGCTTTCACCACGATCGGCGACATGATCCGCGAGACGATCGTGCCGCCGCGGACGGCGGCGGCACTGTACCGGGCGGCCGCCCTGATCCCAGGCGTGACCCTCGTCGGGCACGTGACGAACGCCGCCGGGCAGCCCGGCATCGCGATCGCGTTCACCGGGAGCCAGAGCCGCTACGAGTGGATCTTCGACCCGGCGACGCTGCAGTTCATCGGCGAACGTGACTATGACACGGTCGCGCACGCCGTGACCGGGGACACGGCGATCCTGGATGAAGCGTTCGTGGCCAGGGCGGGGCAGCTTCCCGCCCGCTAGCCGCGGTTACCACTGGTAGGGCAGGAACTTCCCGTCCAGGGTCACCACCACGCGATCGCCGGACGGGTCGGGCTCGCGGCGCACCGTCCACGCGACTGGCTGGCCGACCGCCCCCGCGAGCTGCGCCCAGGTCAGGCCGTGCTGGGCCTTGGCCGCCCGGACAGCCGCGGCCGCCTCCTGCTTGGTCATCATAAAAAATCCTAGGAAAGTTGTTGGCGGCTGGCGGCCCGGTTCCTCATACATGCGATGGGTGGAACCGGCAGGGTGCCGGACCGGCGCAAGGTGCGGACGCCGGCCCGGCACCCCGCGGGGGCGGGGGCCAGCGGGGGTTCTGCGGCCGGCGGTTAGAGGTGGACGCCGGGCCGGAAACCCGCTGTAACGCTGGACCGGGGGGCGGGCTGACGTCTTGGGGCGCCGGGCCGGACCGGGCCAAGGGGACCGCGGTTCCGGCTGGGTGAGGGGACCCAGCCGGAACCGCGCCCATCAATAGCGAGCAAGCTCTGGAGGACACAGGGCATGCAGGGCGCTTTCCCCGCTACGGTAGGCGCATGCGCGACAGCCAGGTCGGCGCGTCCATCGTGGCTGGTGACCCGGGGGGGCTCGCTCAGGCCTACGACAGGTACGCGAGTCCCCTGTACAAGTACTGCCGGTCCATGCTCGCCGACCCGGCGGACGCCGCCGACGTTGTGCAGGACACGTTACTCATCACCGCTGCCCGGCTCGACGGGGTGCGTGAGCCGGAGCGGCTGCGGGCCTGGATGTACGCCGTCGCACGCAACGAATGCCTGCGGATCCTGCGTGCCAGCAAGGCGACGGCGCCGCCTGCCGAGGCGCCCGACGTGACATGTAGGGCGGGGCGGGGTGGGGGCAAGGGGAGCCGGGGCGGCGACCAAGCCGAACGACCCGGCCTGCACACCCTGATCGACGATGCCGTCAAGGGACTGAACCCGGCTGCGCGCGAGGCCATCGAACTGCAGCTGCGGCAGGGACTCGAACCCGACGAGGTCGCGGCCGTGCTCGGCGTGTCGCGCAACCACGCGCACTCGCTGCTGTCCCGGGCCCGCGACCAGCTCCAGTCCTGCCTCGGCGTCCTGCTCGTCGGCCGGGCCGGGCGCGGCGACTGCCGCGATCTTGACGGCCTGCTAGCGGGCTGGGACGGCCAGCTCACCCCGCGGGTTCGCAGGCGGGTCCACCGGCACATCGAACGATGCGGGGTCTGCACCGCCAGGCGCGCGTTCGAGCTGCGCCCGGCCATGCTGCTCGGGCTGTCCCCTGGTGCGGCGATCGTCGCCGCGGCCGCGGAGAGCCTGCGGCTAGCGGCCGGCCCGCCGGCCGCGCTCAGGGCGCGCACGCTCGCGCTAGCGTCCGGCGGCGGCCACAGCGCGGCCGCGCACCGGGCCGCGGTGCTCGGCCGGACCGGACCGTTCGGGCGACTCGGCTTCCCCAGGCCGAGGCGCACGCCGGAGTTCGGACCACACGGCGGCGCGCCGGGCGCCTGGCTCCACTCCGGGCGCGGTCAAGCCGCGATGGCGGTCGGCGCGGTACTCGCCGTCGCGGTCACCACCGCCGGGCTCGCGCTGGGCGGCGGCAACGGACGGGCCATGCTGGGCGGCAAGCCGCCGCTGTCGGCGTCCGCGGCCTCGTCCGGCGCGGCGACCGGTCCGGGCACGAGCGGCCCTGCTGCGTCGCGGCCGCCGGGCAAGGCGGCCAACCCGGCCTCCTCGGCCGCCACCACGCCGGCGCCGGCCACGGCCGGATCACCGACCGGGTCCGCACCCGCCTCGACACCACCGACGACGGCGCCTGCCACCCCAACGGCGAGTCCGACGCGAACGCCGTCGCGGAGCCCGGCACCCTCGCCCTCGTCATCGCCATCGCCATCGCTGTCACCCGGGACGCTGCAGGTGTCCCCGCCAGGAGGCCAGCTGACGGTTCCGGCGGGCGGCGGCACGACGATCACGCTGACCGCGCGGGGCGGACCCGTCGGGTGGTCGATCACGGTGTCCGCGGGCAATGGCCACGTGGCCGTGCTGCCGTCAGGGGGAACGCTGCGGCCGGGCGCCAGCGCGACCGTGACGATCTCGGCCAGCCGGTCGGCCGACGGCAGGGAGCTGATCGTCAAACCGGGCGGCGCCGTGTTCACCCTGGTGACCGGCGCCGGGAACAGCCAGCTCGCGGCGAACCTTGGAGATTATCGGCAATCGTCGATACCAGGCGCACTGGTAGCGGTCAGGCGCAACCGAAACAGATATGCACAATGCGGTCTCAACGTCACCGAGGTAACGAAAGCACCGCTACGGTAGGCGCATGCGCGACAGCGAGGTCGTCGCGTCTGTGGTGGGCGGCGACCCCGACGGGCTTGCCGAGGCCTACGACAGGTACGCGGACTCCCTCTACAGATACTGCCTGTTCCTGCTCGGCGACCCGGCCGACGCCGCGGACACGGTGCAGGACACGTTCGTCATCGCCGCCAGCCGGCTCGGCGGGCTAGGCGAACCGGACCAGTTGCGTGCCTGGCTGTACGCCGTGGCACGGAACGAATGCCTGCGGACCCTGCGGGCGCGGAAGACCGCCGCGGTGCCCGCGGACACCCCGCACGCGGCCGGGGAAGGCGCCGGCGAAGGCACGGAACACGCCGCGCTCGCGGCCCTGATCGAGGACGCCGCGCAGGGGCTCAGCCCGGCCGAGCGCGAGCTGGTCGAACTGCACCTGGCGCACGGCCTCGCGGACGCCGAGATCGCGGCGGTGCTCGGCGTGTCCCGCGAGCGCGCGCACACAAGGACGTCCCGGGCCGTCAGCCAGCTTCAGGCCTGCCTGGGCGTGCTTGTCGTCGGCCGCGCCAGCCCTGCTGACTGCGCCGAGCTCGGCACGATGCTCGGCGGCTGGGACGGGATCGTCACCCCGGCGCTGTCCTGGTGGGCCCAGGGGCACATCGCGCGCTGCAAGACGTGCACCGCGCGGCGTGCCGCCGAACTGGGCCCGGTAATGCCGCCTGAGCTATCCCCCGAGGCGGCGATCGCCGCCGCGGCGGCGCAGAACCTGCGGCTGGCGGCTGGCCCGCCGCAGGCACTCAAGGAACACGCGCTCGCACTGGCCACGGGGCAAGATCCCAGCGCGGTCGCGTACCGGGCCGTGCTGCTCGGCCGGGTCGGCGCGTTCGAACGGCACGGCTACCCCAAGCCGTCGAGCACGCGGCTGGCAGCGCTGCGGTCCGGCGGGAAGGAAGGCGCCCCGCGCGGCTTCCGGCAGCTGCGCACGGTCGCGGCCGCTGGCCTGGTGGCCGCCGTCGCCGTCGCGGCGGTAGCTGTCGCGCTGACCAGGAGCTCCGCGCCCACCACCCCGCTTGCCGAAGGCACCCAGCCAGCCGCGGCGGCGACCGCGCCGGTTACCAGCGCGCCAGCCACCAGCCCAACGCCGTCGGCCTCGCCCGGTCACAGGCAGGCCGTCGCGCCGCACACGCGCGCGGGCAAGCCGACGCCCTCCGCGTCCGGGAAGGGATCCGCCGGTGGCACGGCCCGCCCGCCCACGCCCACGCCGTCAAGCGCGAGCCCGACGCCGACGCCTACGCCAACATCCACCAGGCCGACACCCGCGCCGACCGCGACGCCTACCACCACGCCGTCTCCGACCGCGGGCACGCTGATCGTGAATCCGGCCGGCGGGCAACTGCAAGTCTCCCCGTTCGGCGCGAGCATCACGCTGACCGCGCAGGGCGCGTCCGTCAACTGGTCGATCGCGGTCTCAGACGGCTCCGGCCTGCTGATGGTCCACCCGTCAAGCGGGACGCTGCGGCCGGGCGACCACGTGACGGTCACGATCTTCGCGAGCCGCCACGCCTCGGGACGGCAACTGACGGTCACCCCTGGCGGCACCGTGTTCACGATCGAGACCGGCTGGAAGCGGTCCGGCGAGCCGGGCAGACCGGGATCGCACCGCCGCACTATGCCTCTGGTAACACTGCCCTCCGGGCGCATCGTTTTCCGTTTGTAAGACTTAACCGATACGGAGCGAACGGTTACGGTAACGGCATGCGCGACAGCGAGGTTGTCGCGTCCATCGTGGCAGGCGATCCGCAGGGGCTCGCGCACGCCTACGACAGGTACGCGAATGCCCTATTCGGTTACTGCCGCTCGCTGCTGCGCGAGCCGGCCGACGCCGCGGACGCGGTGCAGGACACCTTCGTCATAGCGGCGTCCCGGCTATCAGGACTGCGCGACCCGGATCTGCTCCGCCCCTGGCTGTACGCGGTGGCGCGGAACGAGTGCCTGCGCAGGCTCGGATCGCGCGAGGCCGCGTCGGCATTCGAGGACGCCGACACGGAGCGCGCCGACGAGACCGTGGATGTCGGCGGAGCTGCCGAGCGCGCGGAAACACGCGCCCTGCTGCACGCCGCGGTGGACGGCCTCAACCCCGCCGAGCGCGACGTCATCACCCAGCTCCTGCACGGCCTCGACATCGCCGAGATCGCGCTGGTGCTCGGGGTATCCCGCAATCACGCGCACTCGCTGTTCTCCCGGGCCAGGAATCAGCTCGAGGCGTCAGTCGGCGTGCTCCTCGTCGGGCGGTCAGGCCGCGAGGACTGCCCGGAGCTGAAGACGCTGCTGACCGGGTGGGACGGCAAGCTGACCGCCCCGCTGCGCAAGCGGATCGGCCGGCACATCGACAACTGCACGGTCTGCGCCGACCGCAAGCGTCGCGAACTGACCCCCGCCATGCTGCTCAGCCTGTCCCCCGCGGCGCTGCTCGGCGCGATGGCCGCACGGGCGGCGAGCGCCGCGCACGGCGCGGCGGAACACGGCGCTGTGCACGCCGCCCCGGCCGCGCTGCCGGCTCGGGCGCCGCAGGCGGCCACGGCCAGCGGCCCGGCCGCCGAAGCGCGGGGCGGTGCCGGGGGCGGGAGCCATGCTTCGTTCCGAGAAAACGGATTTCCAAAGCCGCTGCGAACCAGTCACCATGGCCTGCCGCACATACCGCACGGCCGGGTGGTCGCGGCGGGCGGCGTGGCGGCCGCGGCGGCCGCGGCGATCGTCATCGCTTCGCTGGGCGGGCACCACGCCCAGGTTTTCGGCGGTGGGCCGCCGCCGGCCGGCGTTTCGGCCACCGCCCAGCCGCGCGGCGCGCCGTCGGGAACCGTGCCAGGCGCTGGGACGACACCGGCGGCAAGTCCTTCGGGTAGCGCGGGCGGCCCGTCCGTCCCGGCGTCACCGGGCGCCTCGGCGAGCAGCCCCGGCGGATCACCCGCCCCGACACAGACCGTCGCGCCAAGCGGGTCGCCCTCGGGTTCGCCGACGTCGGCCTCGCCGACCGGTACCCCGTCGCCTAGCCCGTCGCCGACCCGCAGCCCGTCGCCGACCGGCAAGCCGACCACCCCTGCCCCGCCGCCCCCGCCCGCGGGCACCCTCACCGTGTCACCCACGAGCATCACGCTCACCCCGCTGCTCGGCAAGACGATCACGCTCACCGCACACGGCGGGTCCGTCAACTGGTCCATCTCCGAGCCGGCCAGCCTGATCGGCGAGCTCACCGTGTCACCGTCCACCGGAACGCTGGCGAACGGCCAGAGCGCGCAGGTGACGGTCACCGTCAGCGGACTGGCCAGCCTCGACACCCAGCTGACCGTCGGCCCTGGCGGGCAGCAGATCACGGTCGTGCTCGGGCTCGGCTAGCGGCGCCAGCGGGTGGTCACCGGGCTGACCGCCGGACTTGTCAGTGCGCCCAGGCGGCGCGCGCGGTGGCCCGCTGCGCCTGCTCGCGCAGTCCCGCGATCGCCCTGGCCGGGTCGTCCGCGCCGTACACGGCCGAGCCGGCCACGAACACGTCCGCGCCGGCCTCCGCGCACCGCTCGATCGTCTCCTGGCTCACCCCGCCGTCGACCTGCAGCCAGATCTGCTTGCCGTGGGCGGTGACCATGTCGCGGGCGCGGCGCAGTTTGGGCAGCACGATGTCGAGGAAATGCTGCCCGCCGAACCCTGGCTCCACCGTCATCAGCAGCAGCATGTCAAGCTCGGGCAGCAGGTCCTCGTACGGTTCGATCGCCGTGCCCGGGTTGACCGCCAGCCCGGCGCGGGCCCCGGCGGCGCGGATCGCGCGCAGCGTACGAACCGGCGCGGCCGTCGCCTCCGCGTGAATCGTCACGTTCCGCGCGCCAGCCTCCGCGTAGGCAGGCGCGTGCCGGTCGGGCTCGGTGATCATCAGGTGGCAATCGAGCGGCAGTTCCGCGTGCTTGAGCAGCGCCTCGACGACGGGCAGGCCGAGCGTGAGGTTGGGCACGAAATGGTTGTCCATCACGTCGACATGCAGCCAGTCGGCCGCGCCCGCGACCGCCGCGGCTTCCTCGGCGAGCCTGGCGAAGTCGGCGGACAGGATGCTAGGCGAGATCTGTACGGCCATGACGGTACCGAGTGTAGAGTGCGGTCGGCAGGTCCCGCTGCGCGGCTCCGGAATGTCGGACCCTCGCGCTACATTCGGCACTGGGTTCGAATATTGATCAGTTGGAGGTCACCAGTGCGAACGCAGCCACCCACCGACCTGCTTGACCGGGTCCGCAAGCTTCTCGCCAAGGCCGAGGCGGACGGGGTAACCCCGCATGAGGCCGAGGCGCTCACCGCCAAGGCCGCCGAACTGATGGCACGGTACGGCATTGACCGCGCGCTGCTCGGCGCGCTGCATCCGGAGACAGACTCCCCGGCCGACCGGGTATTTGACTTGGACAACCCGTGGGCCGCCGTCAAGGCCCACCTGCTCGCCGGGCTCGCCTCGGCGCTGCGCTGCCAGTGCATCCTGCTGAATAAGGCCGAACCTGGCAGCCGGGTGCATGTGTTCGGCTATCAGTCGGACCTAGAGCGTGCCGACATCTTGTTCACCTCGTTGCTTGTCCAGATGGCCCGGGCACTGGCGGCCGAGCCCGTGTCGGCCACCGGCGGCGGGGCGAAGGCCTGGCGCCGGTCCTGGATGCTCGGCTACGCCTCCGCGGTCGTCGCGCGGGTGCGTGCCGCCGAGGAGGCGGCCGTCGCGGACGCCACCGCCGACGGGGCGGCCGCCGATGGGCCGTCCACAGCGCTTGTGCTCGCCGACCGGGCCATGACCGTGCGCCGCCATGCGGAGAAGGCCTACCCGCGCACCCGCAAGACCCGCGTCACGTATTCGGGCGACGGCTACCAGGCCGGCTACCGCGAAGGCCAGAAGGCGGACATCGGCGGCGCGAAAGTCAGGGCGCGCTCCGCCGCGGCCCTTAGCCGCTAACCAGGGCGGCGCGTACCGTAGCCGGACCCGGCGCGACGCCGGTAGCGTGCGGACTATGGAACACGTCAGACTGGGCCGGACGGGCCTGCAAGTGTCCAGGCTGTGCCTGGGGACGATGACCTTCGGGCTGCAAAGCGACGAGGCGACCGCTGTCGCGGTCATGGACCGGGCCGCCGAAGGCGGCGTCGACTTCCTCGACTCCTCCGACGCCTACCCGCTCGGCGGGGACCTGGGCAGCCGCGGGCTCACCGAGGAGATCATCGGCCGCTGGCTGCGCGGCAAGCGGGACCGCTTCATCATCGCCACCAAGTGCTTCGCGCCGACCGGCCCGGCGCCGTTCGACGCGGGCAACTCCCGCAAGCACATCATGTCCGCCGTGGACGCCTCACTGCGCCGCTTGCAGACCGACTACATCGACCTGTACCAACTGCACGGATACGACCTTCAGACGCCGATAGACGAGACGCTCGGCGCGCTCGACGACCTCGTGCATCAGGGGAAGGTTCGCTACGTCGGCTGCTCGAACTTCCTGACCTACCAGCTCGTGCGGGCGATCGGTCGCAGCGAGACGCTGCGTCTGGCCAGGTTCGACTCGGTGCAGCCGAGGTACAACCTGCTGTTCCGCCAGATCGAGCGGGAGATGCTGCCGTTCTGCGCGGAGGACGGCGTCGGCGTCATCTCCTACAACCCGATCGCGGGCGGGCTGCTTTCCGGCAAGCACGACAAGGGTGCGCCCCCGCCCGAGGGCACCCGGTTCACCCTCGGCTGGGCCGGCCAGATGTACCAGGAGCGCTACTGGAACGAGCGGGCCTTCGACACCGTGGAGGCGCTGCGCGACCTCGCCGACCAGGCCGGGATCGGCCTGGTGACGCTGTCTGTCGCGTGGGTGCTCGCCAACAAGGCGATCACGGCGCCCATCATCGGGGCTAGCCGCCCTGAGCAGCTCGCGGCCAGCCTCGCCGCGGCGGAGTACCCGCTCGACGCCGACCTCAAGCAGCAGATGGACGAGCTCACCCACGAGTACCGACTCGGGGACGCCGCTCGTTAGCGGCGGCCGGGGCGCGGGGCTGCTCGCGGTCCGGGGACGGCGGGTCACCGCGCATGGGCGGCCGCGTCGGCGATGATCTGCTGCAAGGCGGCGGCGTGGCGGCTGAACGCGCGCCGGCCGCGCGAGCTCAGCTGCAGGTGCGTGCGCCGGTTGCGCCCGGCGCCGGTTTTGCGCACCGTCACGTATCCGGCCTCTTCCAGCGTGGAGATCTGCTTGGACAACGCCGAGTCGCTCATCTGGAGGCTGTCCCGCACGAAGGTGAATTCAGCCCACTGCGAGGCGGCTAGCAGGGCGACGATCGACAGCCGCGTCGGCGCGTGGATCAACTCGTCGAACCCGGGCACCAGGCTCATCAGTGCCCGGCCCGCAGCCGCCGCGCGGTTATCTCCTGCGCGGCCGGCAGCCCCGCGACGTAGGCACCCGCCATGAGCGCGCCCGCGATGGTGCTCGGCAGCGGCGCGCCGGCCGCGGCGAGCGCTACGCGGGCTGCCACGTAGACCGCGGCCACCACGATCACAAGCGCGCCAAGCGGCCAGTTGACCCGCAGCGTGCGGTGGGACCGGTGCAGCCGAACCCGCATGCTGGCGGCCAGCGGGACCTGCAGCAGCGCCACGCCGCAGCAGTACACCACGGTGAACAGGGCGGCGTCGTGGTTGAAGTCCAGCGCGACCGACACCGCGAGCATCAACACCGCCGTGCCGGCCACGTACCACCACGGCCACCGCCAGCTCGCCGCCTCCCGCACCGCCTGCGCCTGGCGGACCCTGATGTCTTCCAGTCCCTCGCGCGCGTCGCCGATGTCCATCGCATCTCCTCTTCCGCCACCATTTAGCTTTCCTGGTAGGAAAGTCTAACGTTGACTTTCCTGACTGGCAAGTCAAGCTGTGCCGCGACGGCGGCGAATGTCGGTGGCGGGGCCTATTGTGCTGCCATGGGACGAGACGGGCCCCGGGACGCAGTAGCGGCCGCGCTGGACTCCGACGGGCTTGACAGGCTTGCGGCCGGGCGCCGCCGGCTCGCTGAGCTGCAGGCCGCGTACGAGTCAGCCGAGGCGGTGGAGGAGCGCGGGCAGGCCGCGCGCGCCGCGATGCACCTCGGCGACCCGGCCGAGGAGGGGCCGGGCGCCGTGCTCGGCCTGATCTTCGGCATGCTGGACGGATCGCTGCTGTCGAGCCCGCTGTTCGATGTGCCTGACGTTGCCGCGGGACTGGACACGGAGAGCGCGCGACGCGTGCTGTTCGCCGCGGCCGCGTGGCTGGCGTCGGGGACCGCGGGCTATTTTTCCTTCGCCGAGCTGATCACCCGTGAACTGGCCGACCGGGACCTGGGGATGACACCTGCCGATATCCGGCTGCTCGCCGCGGCCTGCGCACCGTCCGACGGGGCCCCGGATATCGGGGTCGCGGTTGTCGCCGAGGAGCCGTTCGACCTCGCGCTTGACTATGTCGAGCGACTGCTCGCCGCTGGCGCGCCTGGCGCGACGCAACTGGCGGAGGACCTGGCCGCGCAAGCGGCCTGGTGGAAGGTGAAGTCGGCGGACCGGTACTCGCGCCAAGTCATGCACGAGCCCCGGCTCGCCCATCTCAAGGACCGGGCGCTCGCGCTCGCCGGGTACCCACCGCCGCCCCGGTTCGAGGGGCCGGTAGCGCTCGCGGACGGCTGGGGGCTGGCCGCGGCCCAGTGGCTCGGGCCGGCCGAGGACTGGCCGGCTGGCGCCGCCGAGTTGCTCGCGCACTGCCTGCAGCCAGGGGCCGCCCGACCCTCGAACCGCTGGCAGCAGGTCTGCCGACGACGACTGAACGATATCGACGACCCCGGCGCGCTGCTGCGGGGACTGCTCGGGCTGCTGGCCACCGCGCCGCCTGGCCGCTTCCTGTCAAACGGCCGGGCCGAGGACCTGCTCGTCAACTGCAACGAGCCGCTGCTGAAAGGCCTGCTGTGGGCGGCGGGGGTACTCGACCCGGACTGGCTGCCCGAAGTGGTGCGCGCCGCCGCGGTGCGGTGCCTGCGGCTGTCAGCCGGCTCCCGGTTCCACGACACGGCGGTGCCCGGCGAGAAGATCCCCTACGCGTGTTTCCACGCGCTCGCGCTGTCTGGTTCCGACGCGGCGCTGATGGCGCTGTCCCGGACCGGACGGGCGACCACGAGCCGCGGCGTGCACCGGCAACTGGAGAAGATGCTCGGCGAGGCGGCGGAGCGCCGCGGCCTGTCCACGGCCGCGCTGATGGACGGGCTGCTGCCCGATCACGGCCTGTCCGCGGCCGGGACCGCGGAACTGGCCCCCGGCTGGGTGATCGCGCTTGATGACCGCGCTGGGGCGGTGCTCACCGGGACCGGGGGCGCCGCCGAACCCGACGGGGCCGCCGAGTCGCTGGCCGACCTGCGCGCCACGGCCGCGCTGGCGCGAGCGCAGCTGGAGGCGATGTTCGGCACGCTGCGTGAGCTGCACGTCGCGGACTTCACTGAGAACTACCTCCAGCACCCGGTGCGCGCCTGGCTGGCTACCCGATTGGCGTGGGAGTTCAGCCCGCTGCCCGGCGAGACCAGACCGGTGATCAGCGGGTTCCCTGACCCGGCCGGCCAGACCGTGCGGGTTCCGGACGGGACCGTGACGCTGCCGCCAGCATGCCTGGTGCGGCTGGTCCACCCGGTGCTGCTCGACCCCGCCGGGCTGCGGGGGCTGCGGTCACTGGCGGCCGCGCTGGGCATCGAGCAGCCCATCCGCCAGCTGTGGCGAGAGACGTTCCGGGTGTCGGACGCTGAGCGCGAGTCCGGAGCGAAGTCCGCCCGGTACGCGGGGCACGTGCTGCGGTTCAAGCAGTGCCACGGGCTGGCCCGGTCTCGCGGCTGGGCCGGCGCTTTCCTCTATGCCGGGTACGACGGCGGGCAAGACGCCATCGCGCACAAGGACTACCCGCGCGCCGGGCTGCGCGCCTCCTGGGCACTTGAGGAGGCCGACGAGTCCGGTCCGCTGGGACCAGGGGGCCGCTACGACACGAGCGGCCCCAACGTGGAACTCTGCCTGACCAGCGAGATCGCGTTCTCCGTCCGCGACGACGTGGACCCGGTGCCGGTCCCGCTCGCCGACGTGCCGGCCGAGGTCTTCTCCGAGACGATGCGCGACATCGACCTGATCGTCTCGGCCGCCACCGTCGCCAACGACCCTGCCTGGATCGCGCGCTACAGCGGGCGACAGTTCCTTGACGCCTACTGGGACCGGATGGCCGCAGGAGGGACCAACTCGCTACGGGCGGCTCGCCGCGAGGTGCTCGCCTCGGTGTACGGGACACCGGGCGACCGGTACACCCTGACCGAGACGGACCTGGAGGTCCGCGGCTCGCTCGCCAGCTACCGGATCGACCTGGCCACCGCCAACGTGCGGATGGAACCGTCAGGCAAGTGGCTGTCTTTCGACAGCAAGACTCCCGAGGACGCGAGCCGCTACGCGTGGCGGCAGGTGCGGGCGCTGGACGACGACGAGATACTGCAGCGCATCCTGGTGCGCGCGGCCATTCTCGCCGACGACGAACTGCTGGCAAGCCGCAAGCTTCTGCGGCAGATCCGGGGGTAGCGGTGACAGTGGACGATGAACGGCGAATGCTTGGATGGGCGCATGACAGCTGAACAGGAGACGCCGCGCGTGGTCAGCGCCAGCCGCGAGATCGCCGCCGGGCACGGGCCGATATTCGAGCTAATCGCGGATCCGGCGCAGCAGCCGCGCTGGGACGGCAACGACAACCTCGCCACCGCGCCCGCCGGGCAGCGCGTACGCGGCGCGGGCGAGGTGTTCACGATGACGCTCAAACGGGGCGGCGTCCGCGAGAACTACGTGGTGGAGTTCGAAGAGGGCCGCCTGATCGCCTGGATGCCGGCGCCAGTGGGAAAGAAGCGGCCGGGCCACCTGTGGCGGTGGGAACTCGAGCCGGTCGGCGAGTCCCGCACCCGGGTCACGCACACCTACGACTGGACCGGGCTGACCGACCGGTCGCGCGTGCCGCGAGCCCGCAAGACCACCACCGACTGGCTGATGGCATCGCTGGACCGGCTCGCGGCCCTCGCCGAGGAACAGGAATAGGAACGCCAGGTCGCTCTCATGGTCCGGTGCGGCGCAGCACCGCGATGAAGATGGCGTCGGTGCCATGCCGGTGTGGCCACAGCTGGGCGAAGTACGGGTCTGGTGAGCGCGCGCCGGGCACGTCCGGCAGCAGCGCGGGCGCGTCGAGGATCTCCACGCCAGCCGCCTGGCCGGCCACGGCGGCCACCACGTCCCGGGTTTCGGCCGGGACAGGCGAGCAGGTGACATAGCCGACCACGCCGCCAGGCCGGCAGGCCGCCAGTGCCGCTCTCAGCAGCTCGCGCTGCAACCGCGCGAGGCCGGGCAGGTCGGACTCGGACTTGCGCCACCGCGCCTCGGGACGGCGCCTGAGCGCGCCGAGACCCGAGCACGGCACGTCCACAAGCACCCGGTCGAACCCGCCATCGCGCCACGGCGAGCGCGTGCCGTCGGCCACAACCACAGCGGGCTCGGCCGCGACCAGGCTGCCCGGCGCGGAGCCGCCGGTGGAGCGGACGAGCGCGGCGCTCACCAGGGCCGCGCGGTGCGGGTGCAGATCCGCCGCGACCAGGCGGGCCCCGGCACTGGCGGCGAGGCCGGCCAGGAGCCGCGCCTTGCCGCCAGGGCCAGCGCACATGTCCAGCCAGCGTTCATCGCCGCCAGGGTCCGCAGCCCGTCCCGCCGCCGCGCCCGCGTTAGCCGCCGCGCCCGCGGCGCCTGGGCGCGCGCCAGCCAGCGGCGCGCTCGCCAGCGCGATTGCGGCGAGCTGACTTCCCTCGTCCTGAACCGCGACATGGCCGCTCGCGACGAGGCCGGACGGATCGCCGCCCGGCAACGTGAAGCCGAACGGCGACCAGCGGGTGGGTTCGGCTCCGTCCGGCATGATCTCGTCCCTGCCGGGACCGCCAGGGAACGCGGCCATCGTGACACGCGGCCGCTCGTTGCCCGCGCCGAGCGCCGCCGCGAGCTCTGACCCGGCGGCATCGCCGAGCGCCGCGCGATACGCGCCGATCACCCAGCGAGGGTAGCTGTAGCGCACCGCCAGGTGGCCGTCCGGGTCCGACTCATGCGCGGGAGCGGCGATCGCGAGCCACTGATCGAGATCCCTGGTGGCGACCCGGCGCAGCACCGCGTTGACGTACCCGGACACCCGCGGGCCGGCCACCGCCTTGGCCAGGTCGACCGACGTCGCCACCGCCGCGTGGCCGCCGACGCGGGTGGCGAGCAGCTGGTGGGCGCCGAGCCTGAGCACGTGCAGCACCGGCGGATCGAGCTTGTCGAGCGGGCGGTCGCTGCACGCGGCGAGCACCGCGTCGTAGGTGCCCTGACCGCGCAGCGTGCCGTAGGTGAGCTCGGTGGCCAGCGCGGCGTCCCTGCCTGTTACCGAGCGCTCGGTGAGCAGCCTGGGCAGCAGCAAGTTCGCGTACGCCTGCCGGTCGGCGACGGCGGCCAGCACGTCGTAGGCGGTGCGCCGCGGCAGGTCCGCGTGGCGGCCTGTGTTACCGGCAGGACGGCCCTGCCGGGGTGCCTGACGGTGGCGGCTCTCCCGTCGCGCGGGCATCGTCAGCCGAAGCCTGGCGCGGCTGCGCTCGCTCCGGGGGGGACGACCCCCCCGAACCCCCGCGGAACCCCTGCTGACTGCCCGCCATGCAGGCCGCGTGCCCAGTCGGCGGCCGGCATGCGGCGCTTGCCGGGCGGCTGCAGGTCACCGAGGAGCACCGGGTGCGAGCCGGTGCCCGCGTACACGGCGTCGCGCTCGACGTGCAGCTCGCCCGGGCCCAGGTGGGCTTCAACCGGGGGGGTCGACCCGCCGGTGGCAAGACTCACCGGCCACAGCTTCATCCGGCCGCCGTCCCATTCCGTCCACGCGCCTGGGTCGGGTGTACAGGCCCGGATGAGCCGGTCGACGAGGTGCGCGGGCAGCTTCCAGTCCACCCTGGCGTCGGCCGGGGTGAGCTTCGGCGCGTGGCTGACGCCCTCGGCTGGCTGCGGCACGGCGCGCAGCGAGCCTTCCTCGATGCCGTCAAGCGTCGCGACGAGGAGCTGCGCACCGGACGCCGCCAACCGGTCAAGCAGCTCCCCAGCGGTGTCGTCCGGCCTGACCGTCTCGGTGACCACGCCGTAGACCGGTCCGGCGTCAAGCTCGGCGACCAGCCGGAACGTGGTGGCGCCCGTCACGTCGTCGCCGTGCAGTATCGCGTGGTGCACCGGCGCGGCGCCGCGCCAGGCCGGTAGCACGGAGAAGTGCAGGTTCACCCAGCCATGCCGCGGGATGTCGAGCGCCGCCTGCGGCAGCAGGCCGCCGTACGCGGCGACTGGGCAGCAGTCTGGGTCGATCTCCCGCAGCCGGTCGAGGAACCACGGCTCGCGCGGGCGCTCGGGGGTGAGCACCTCGAAGCCCGCCGAACGGGCCAGCGCGGCCACCGGGGACGGCTCGACCCGCCTGCCGCGCCCGGCGGGCGCGTCCGGCCTGGTGACCACCGCGGCCACGGTATGCCGGGAGGCCAGGATCGCGCGGAGAGCGGTCACCGCCACCGCCGGGGTGCCCGCGAAGACCAGCCGCACCTAAGGCACGCCCTTTCAGGAAATCCGCTGCGTCGAGTGCGGCGAGACCTTGACCTGCGGCACGGGCTGCCCGGACCAGTCGGCTTCCCTGATGGCCTTCATGGCGAGCTTGCGCTGCTTCTTGTCCAGCCGGTCGATGAACAAGATGCCATCGAGGTGATCGGTCTCGTGCTGGACGCACCGGGCGAGAAGCTCGGTGCCCTCGATGGTGACCGGGTCGCCGTACATGTTAAAACCCCGCGCGACCACGCGCGGGGCGCGCGCCGTGGGGAACTGCAGGCCCGGCAGCGACAGGCAGCCCTCGTCGTCGGTCTCCTCCTCGCCGGACAGGGCGAGCACGGGGTTAACCAGGTGACCGGGCTCGTCGTCCACGTGATAGGTGAACACCCGCAGGCCGACGCCGATCTGCGGCGCGGCGAGCCCCACGCCTGGCGCGTCCATCATCGTCTCGGTGAGGTCACGCACGAGGTTGCGCAGTTCGGCGTCGAAGTCGACCACCGGCTCGGCCGGGGTGCGCAGCACCGGGTCACCGAACAGCCGGATGGGCCTTAGCAACGGACAGTCCTCCCGAATCACGGAACTCTGACGCCAGCACCACAAGTGGCAAGCGCTTGTTCACCTAAAGTCTATCGGGGGCCTAGATCAGCTCGACCGGATCGAGCTGGACGCGGACGCCGCCGCCCTCCTTGCGCGCGCTGCGCGCCGCCTGTGCCGCGTGCAGCGCCGCCGCCAGCGCGGCACCCCGCGGCCGCGGTGCCCGGATCAGCGCCCGGACCTGCTCTTCCTCGACCGGGACCGGGCCGAGAATCTCAAAGCCTGGCGCCACCTCGGACAGCAGGCTGGCTACCGCTGCCGACGAGCCGGTCACCGCGGCCATGCGCACGGCCGGCGGGAAGCCTAGCTCGGCACGGTCAGCGAGCTCCCGTTCGGAATAAGTGACCGGATCCCAGCGGATCAGGGCCTGTACGGCGGGCAGCCCAGCGTCGGCATGGACGAGAACCGTCCCGTCGGCCCGCACCAGCGCCGCGGCGGCCAGCCAGCGGCGCAGCGCCTCCTCGCCCGCGCGCAGGCTGGGACGGCCGAGCAGCGCCCAGCCGTCGAGCAGCAAGGCGGCGCCGTACTGGCCAAGCGGCTCGGCGCCCGGAGTGGCGATGACAAGCGCCGGCTCGTCCGGCACGGCGGGTATCACCGTGTCGCCGCCTGACGTGCGCACCTTAACGCCGGGGAATGCCCGACCCAGCTCTTCCGCCGTGCGGACCGCGCCGGTCACGATCGCGCGGATCTTGTCGCCGCCGCAGTGCGCGCAGTTCCAGCCGCCGGCCAGCGCGCCGCACCACCTGCAGTCGGGAACCGCCCGCGGTCCGGCCAGCCGCAGCGGGCCGCCGCAGCGCGCGCAGCGCGCCTGGACGCGGCATCGCTCGCAGGCGATCGCGGCGAGGTAGCCGCGGCGGGGCACCTGGACGAGCACCGGGCCATGCGCGAGGGCGGCGCGCGCGGTCCGCAGCGCCAGGCTGGGCAGCCGGGCCGTGACCGCGGCCTGGTCCCTGCCGAGTTCCGCCTCCTCGGCGGCCGGCCGCACCATCGGCGCCGCCTGCCGCAGCACCGCCCGGTCCGGTTCGAGTGAGCGGGCCCAGCCGGACCTCACCAGCTGCGCGAGCTCGGGCGTGCGGGCGAACCCGCCGATCAGCGCGGCCGCACCCGCCCGGTGCGCGCGCAGCGCGAGCACCTCCCTGGCGTTCGGGTACGGCGCGCGAGGCTCGGCGTGCAGGTCGTCGCCGTCGTCCCAGAGCACCACGAGGCCGAGATCGCGGACCGGCGCGAACATCGCGGCGCGGGTCCCCGCCACGATGAGCACCTCGCCGCGCAGCGCGGCGAGCCAGCGGCGGTAACGCTCGGCGGGGCCGAGGTCAGCGGTGAGCGCCACGTGGGGGGCGGCGGCCGCGTCAAGCGCCTCGCCGACCCTGGCTAGGTCACGGGCATCGGGGACCACGATCACCACGCCCCGGCCACCACTCGCTGCCGTCGCGGCGGCCAGCGCGATCTCTTCCGGCCACGTCATGCCGGGCAGCGCCGTCCAGGCCGCGCGGGCCGGCCTGCCGTCGCTGAGCGCCTCGAGGAACGCCCGCCCCGCGGGGTACCTGTCCCATGGGCCCGGTTCGGGTTTTTCCGGCCGCTCGTGGCCGGCGCCCCGCGGGGCGGCCTCGGTGGCGGCGTGCCGTTGCGGCACGGCAAGCCGCAGCACGTCAGCGAGCGCGCCGGCGTACCTGTCGGCGACGGCTCGGGCCAGCGCGGCGATCTCCGGCGTGAGCACCGGCTCGGCTGACACGACGCGCTCCAGGTAGGCGAGCCGGCCCTGATGATCGCTGGTCTGCACGCGCTCGATGACGAAGCCATCGGTGAGCTGCCTGGCGAACTTGACCCGCACCCGCGCGCCAGGACACGCCTGCGCGGCGAGCCGCTCCGGGACCAGGTAGTCGAACGTCCGGTCCAGATGAGCCAGGGGCATGTCCACCGCGATCCTGGCAACCGGATTGTCGGCGGCAGGCTTGAGCGTCTTAGGTGCTTTTACCCCTTTTGTCTTATTTGTAGTTTTTCCGCTACTCTGGGTCTTGGCGTCCGCCACGCTCCCGTCTTACCAGACCGGAGCGCTATCCGTGCCCTCAGCAGGCCTCGACGGCGATGGGAGCGGGTCGCCCCGCTTGCGGGGCCCGGGGGGCATGGGGGGCGGGTAGCCCCCCATTCGGGGGGTCACCGGGGGGTCGGCCCCCGGGGGAAATACAGCGCGAACGGCCGGGCACGGGAAGCCGCAATTACCCGTACCCGGCCGCACGCGGGCTATCAGATGGTGCTGTTCGGCGGCCGAACTAGCTGATCAGGTCGTCGAACGCGCCGGCGCGCAGTGCGCTGACCATGGCGCGGACGGCAGTTGCCGAGTAGATGAGCGCGGTGCCGTGCGGGTCACGCGAGTTCCGCATGGCGACCGTGGCGGAGTCGAGGCGGGCGAGCTCGACGCACGCCCCCTGCGAGTTGCTGCGCTGGCTCTTCCGCCATGCCGCGCCCTCGAGCAGCGCTGCGGAGATGCCGTTGTGAATGTCTTGCATCGTTTCCTGTCTCCTGACGCATTGACTTGGTCCGCTGACCAGCACCTGCTGCCACGGCCCCAGCGCGCTGGCGCCAGCCACCGACCATGCCGCGGCTGGCTCCTTGTCGGCCCCTTTCGGCTCCCCCGGGACTTACGCATTTGAGCTTATCGTATGCACGTGCATCCGCAAGGGATTTCGCACTCGCCATACGCATACGCATCTGCACGGCCGGCCGAGGGTACTTTCATGCCGCGGGCATCGCGTGCCCTAAGTCATCGCCGCAGGTTGTGGCGGCAAGAAAACGACACCCGCCTCGCTACTGCTCCCGATTGCCCCCGCATGAGCGGCATCACAGGCGCCACTCATGCGCTTCCCTGCATCCCCCACCACTTTGTGAATTGACTGTGAGTTGTCTCTGTAAGTGTCCTCGCTGCAATTGCACGGCGCAAGCCACAATTGCCTGTCCGGTGAGCCACCCATGCGTCAGGGAGGGGAGGCTCACCGGGGGCTATGGCGCCGGCGAGGCCGGACTCGCTTACAGGCCAGCCGCGGCGCGCAGTTGCTCGGCGCGGTCCGTGCGCTCCCAGGAGAAGTCAGGCTCGTTCCGGCCGAAATGGCCGAAGGCCGCCGTCTGCGAGTAGATCGGACGCAGCAGGTCCAGGGCCGCGATGATCGCCCGCGGCCGCAGGTCGAAGATCTCGGCGACTACGTCCTGGATCCGCTCCACCGGCACGCGCTCCGTACCGAAGCACTCCACGAACAGCCCGACCGGCTTCGCCTTGCCGATCGCGTACGCGACCTGCGCCTCGCACCGATCGGCCAGGCCCGCGGCCACGACGTTCTTGGCGACCCAGCGCATCGCGTAGGCGGCGCTCCGGTCCACCTTGGACGGGTCCTTGCCGGAGAAAGCCCCGCCGCCGTGCCTGGCCATCCCGCCGTAAGTGTCGATGATGATCTTGCGTCCGGTCAGGCCGGCGTCGCCCATCGGGCCGCCCACCTCAAACCGCCCGGTCGGGTTGACGAGCAGCCGGTACCCGGTCGTGTCGATGTCGAACCCGGCGATAACCGGCTCGACCACGTAGTCCTTGATGTCCGGCGAGAGCAGTTCCTTCAGGTTGATGTCAGGCGCGTGCTGCGTGGAGACGACCACCGTGTCCAGCCGGACCGCCCTGTCGCCCGCGTACTCCACGGTCACCTGGGTCTTGCCGTCGGGGCGCAGGTAAGGGACGGTCCCTGAGCGGCGCACCTCGGAAAGCTGCCGGGCGAGCTTGTGGGCAATCGTGATCGGCAGCGGCATCAGTTCGGGGGTCTCCCGGCAGGCGTAGCCGAACATCAGACCCTGGTCGCCCGCGCCCTGCCTGTCGTAGTCGTCAGTGCCCTCGCCCTCGCGGTACTCGAAAGCGTCAGTGACCCCCTGGGCGATGTCAGGCGACTGCGAGCCGATCGAGACCGACACGCCACACGACGCACCGTCGAACCCCTTGGCCGAGGAGTCGTAGCCGATCTGCAGGATCTTCTCCCTGATGATGCCGGGAATGTCAACGTACGTCTTGGTAGTGACCTCGCCCGCGACGTGGACCTGTCCAGTCGTGATCAGCGTCTCCACCGCTACCCGGCTGGTCGGGTCATCCTTGATCATCGCGTCAAGTACGGCGTCGCTGATCTGATCAGCCATCTTGTCGGGATGACCTTCAGTAACCGACTCCGAGGTAAACAGCCGACGGGCCACGTTCGCTTCTCCATCCGTTAGGTCAGGTGACCTGGCAGAGTCTAGCCGCAACGGGCGAGTCAATAGGGCGGCTCACTAACTTGAGCCGCGCTTGGACAAGCTCCAACACAAGATCGGCGAGCGAGTCCTTTGACTGGCGTGAAATGGGCGTGCTCGTGCCGTCCGCGCCGAGCACCACGGCCTCGTTGTCCCCGCTGCCGAATCCCAGCCCGTTCCCGACGGGATTGACCACGAGCAGGTCGCATCCCTTGCGGGCCAGTTTCGCCCGCGCGGCGTCCAGGTCAGGATCAGTCTCCGCCGCGAACCCGACGACCACCTGGCTCGCGGGGCCATGGGCGGCGCGCCTCGCCGACAGGTCGGCGAGGATGTCGGGGTTTTCGGTAAGCACGATGGGCTCGGGAACCCGGCCGTCCTTCTTGATCTTCGAACCAGCGCGGGTCACGGGACGGAAGTCGGCGACCGCGGCGGTCATCACGATCGCGTCCGCGGCATCCGCCTCGGCGAGCATCGCGGCGTGCATGTCTCGCGCCGATACCACCCTGACGACCTTCGCCCCGGCCGGATCGGGCAGTTCGACGTTCGCGGCCACCAAGGTGACATCCGCGCCGCGAGCCAGCGCCGACCTGGCGAACGCGTAGCCCTGCCTGCCGGTCGACCAGTTCCCGAGGAAGCGGACTGGGTCGAGTTCCTCGCGCGTCCCGCCCGCCGATATGAGCACCCGGCGGCCGGACATGGCGCCCCCGGCTGGCCGCGCGCCGACTCGGGTGGGGGCGGCGGACGAAGAGGCGACCGGGTCCGATCGCGATGAAAGAATTGATTCTGCCAGTGCGGACAGTTCCGCTGGCTCCGGGAGCCGTCCCTTGCCAGTGTCCGGGCCTGTCAGCCGGCCCACGGCCGGATCCACGACGAGCGCGCCGCGCGCGCGCAGCCTGGCCACGTTGTCCTGGGTCGCCGGGTGCTCCCACATCTCAGTGTGCATAGCGGGCGCGTAGACCACGGGGCAGCGTGCGGTCAGCAGCGTCGCGGTGAGCAGGTCCGATGCCATTCCCGCGGCCGCGCGGGCGAGCAGGTCCGCGGTCGCGGGCGCCACGAGCACCAGGTCCGCGGTCTGCCCGAGCCGCACGTGCGGCACCTCGGCCACGCCAGACCACACATCTGTGGTCACCGGCTCTCCGGACAGCGCGGCCCAAGTCGGCTCGCCCACGAAGCGCAGGGCGTCCTCGGTCGGGATGACACGGACCCGGTGGCCGGCTTCGGTCAGCAGGCGCAGCAACTCGCACGCCTTGTACGCGGCGATTCCCGCGCCGACACCAAGAATGACTCGCGCCATGTGGCCGTGTCCGGGGCGCTTAGCCCTCGGTGGCCTCCACCTTGAGCAGCCGCTCGCGGGTCTCGCGCAGCGCGATCGACAGCGGCTTCTCCTGAACGCGGGTCTCGACCAGCGGGCCTACGAACTCAAGCAGGCCCTCGCCGAGCTGGGAGTAGTAGGCGTTGATCTGGCGCGCCCGCTTCGCCGCCATGATCACGAGCCGGTACTTGCTGTCAACGACATCCAAGAGCTCGTCGATAGGCGGGTTAATGATGCCGTCTGCGGCCGGGGTCCCTGCCACGTTTCGCCTTCCTCATCGATCACAGTTAATCAACGTTACCATCTGCCGGCAGACGTCCTCGACGGAAGTGTTCACCAGCCTGACGTCGAACTCGCCCGCCGCGGCCAGTTCCTCCCGCGCCACATCCAGGCGGCGCGCGATGACCTCGGGGGGCTCGGTGCCGCGGCCGGTGAGCCTGCGGACAAGTTCGGGCCACGACGGCGGTTCGAGAAACACGAGGAGAGCGTCGTCCTTCATCGCGTCCCGCACCTGCCGGGCACCGGTAAGGTCGATCTCAAGAAGGGTCGGCAGCCCTTCCTCGAGCCTTCGTTGCACGGGTTCCCGCGGAGTGCCGTATTTGTTGCCGGCAAACTCGGCCCACTCCAGAAGTTCTCCGGCCGCGGCCATGCGATCAAACTCGCGGCCATCCACAAAATGATATTCCCGCCCGTTCACTTCGCCGGGCCGCGGCCTTCGAGTGGTAACGGAAACGGAAATCCAGATCTCCGGGCTCCGACGGCGGAGTTCCGCGACGACTGTGCTCTTCCCAACCCCGGAGGGTCCGGAGAGCACAGTCAGTCGCAAGAATTCCTCCTTGCCACGGGCGCGCCAGCGCCTGCCGGCGCTGCTCCCCTCGCGGCTGCCGCCTCGCGCGCTTTACCGCTGGTCGAGGCGGCCATGCCCTCGCGCCCGTGCCGGCCGCCCGCGGAGGCGGGCGTCCCGGCTGCCTGGCTCAGATGTCGGCACCGAACTCCTGCTCAAGTGCGGCACGCTGGTTCGCGCCGAGGCCGCGCACGCGGCGCGATTCGGCGATGCCCAGTCGCTCCATGATCTGCTTCGCACGGACCTTGCCGACGCCCGGCAGCGACTCGAGCAGAGCCGACACCTTCATCTTGCCAATCACGTCGTCTGTTGATCCGTCCTTGATGACCTCAGACAAGGTCGTCGCTCCGCGCTTGAGGCGATTCTTAACCTCGGCGCGTTCTTTGCGTGCCACCGCAGCCTTCTGCAGAGCGTCGGCGCGCTGTTGGGGAGTGAGGGGAGGAAGAGCCACTCGGGGTCACCTCGGGTTTCGTGGAAAAAAAGGTTGGACGGGAGGGGAAACTAGCCAATCATGCACCCTTTCGGCAACGCGAATCTCCGTTTATGTCGTCACAAATCCAAATATATTACTCTACGTACATACTAGACTACCACATGTAGTCATTAGCAGGTCCTGGGCGCGTATGGGGCTCTCACATAGTGATAGCGGTGCAATCCCACAAATTGTCTGAGCCCCTGTCCCGTCTGCCGGAAAATATGCCCGTTGTCCCTTTCCGATTCTGCGCCAATGCGGCGCGCGGACAGCCCGCCGCGCGTCCCTTCGCGCGCCACGTTGCGCTCCCCGTTCCGGGAGTGGAACCCCATTCCCGCGAGCCGGCGTCGCCGACCGCGTCCGGCGGACAGCCGTAGGGTTGGCCGTGCGGTCAGCCGGGTGGGTCCCTCGCCGGATCTCCTGGCGGACCGCGTCGTCCGCCGACGTCACGGTCTCGGCCGCCGCGGGCGCCCCGGCCGTGTCCGTCGCGCCCGTCGTATCGCGGCCACGGCGCCGGGTGTCAGACCCGCCGCCTTGTGCCGATGTGTCAACCTTACACGCGGCCTCAGCGGGCCTATCGCGCCCGTTCAGGCTCCTGGCAGGGGCACTCCCGCGATCACCCGCGTCGGCCGCGGGCGTGGCGGGCGTGGTGGGCCTGGCGGCCGTGGCGGTGTGCCCGGCCGCTAGCGTCACCCGCCTTCCGCGCGCATCATGCGAAGCAGGCACCGCCTGGCGCCTGCTGCAATCGCATATGTGATTTATGGGATTTAGCGGCCTGCTTTTCATATTCAAGGATGTTTCGCGCGTGGCTCGTCTTGGTCGGACATTTTACCCACCGCAGCGCTTTCATCACAGTCCGAACCACGAATTCTCGCAGGTAGAATCGTCGCGCCGAACACCCTTCCGTGCCCGACGTCATTACTTCTGTTATCCATGTGACTGCGTTCTACTTTACTGGCCACCGTGGTCTCCACCGGCTTCGCGGCGGCTGGTCCCGGTGGCCGCCGCCGGTGACCGCCGCCATGGGGTGCCGCCAGCCGACGCCACGGCCGGGCCCTGCGCGGCGATCGCCGCGACGTGGCCGGGGGCCGATCACCCAGGGGCGGACTTCGGACTCAGCGCTGCGCGGCAGCGCAGCAGCCCTCCGGGCGTGCCACCGACCGGCGTCCAGCCGATTTGTCCCGGTTTTCTGCTGCCAGGACACAATGCCGCTTAGCTTGTTAGACCTGGCTTCGTCGGCGGCAGTCCTGGGCGCCACGGGGTTCACCTGATGCGACTGCCGGTGCTGGAGGGCCGCCTGCGCCCGGTGCCGGCGTGCCGCCGCCCCGGACCGTGGCCGGCGTCGGCCTGGTCTGCGATAAGGCGAAAGATCCTGCGGGCCGGGACCGGGAGGATCTTTCGCGCTATTCCGATCATGATGGCCGCTGGGACTGGTGTTGCAGGTGCGGTGCCGCAGGCTGACCGGACGAGAGCGCGGACGCTGCGCCATGCCGAGGCGAAGCCGCCAACCACCAAGACCACACCCAAGCTAAGCGGCATTGTGCCAGGACAACACAAATCGCGGACAAATAGGCATGATCGATAATATGTTTGCAGTTTGCTGCGCTCTGGCGCCACAACTCGCAAACATATCTGATTGCGGACCGCACTACGCGATCCCCGCAGCCCATGGCCGCGCACTAAACCACGGACGAGCCGCCACAAGCCACACGGACTCCCCTGCATCCAGACACACGCGGGACGTGCCGCGATCCAGCCACGGCAAACACGTGAAAAGCGCGAAAACAAGCCCAGTGGTGTTGGTATGACGTGCAGTGCGGTATGTGGTGTGAGATGCCGGACGCCGGACGCACGAACAGGCTGACGGGCGGGGGCATAGAACGCACGGGCGAAGAACGCGTGGCCTGCGTGGCACGGGGCCAGGGACGGCACGGCGGGCGCGGCGCGAAGAGCGCGATCGTCAGCGGCGAGGCGGCGACCGCGGCGGGCGCGGCGCGGAGAACGCGTGGCCTGCGTGGCACGGGGCCAGGGACGGCACGGCGGGCGCGGCGCCAAGAACGCGTTCGTCAGCGGTGAACGGAGCCGAGCGCGGCGCGGCGGAGCGAGGCGGCGACCGCGGCGGCGGCGGCGCCCGGGTCCGGTGCCCGGGTGATGGGCCGGCCGATGACCAGCAGGTCGGCTCCGGCGCGGATCGCCTCTTCCGGGGTGGCGACGCGCGCCTGGTCGTGCAGGTCCGCTCCCGCGGGGCGGACCCCTGGCGTGATCAAGGTGACGTCCGGGCCGACCTCTGCGCGGACCGCGGCGACCTCCTGCGGGGAGCAGACCAGGCCGCGGGCGCCAGCCGCGACCGCCATCGTGGACAGCCGCAGGACCATGTCGCTGACCGGGCCGGTGACGCCCAGCGAGTGCAGGTCGGTGTCGCCGAGCGAGGTCAGGATCGTCACCGCGGCCACGCTCGTGGCGGGCGCCGACTCCACGGCCGCGCGGACCATGTCCGGCCCGCCAGACGCGTGCACGGTCAGGATCTCCGGTCTCAGCCGGGAGACCGCACGCGCCGCGCCGGCGACCGTCGCGGGGATGTCGTACAGCTTCAGGTCGAGGAAGACCTCCACCCCGCTCGCCCCGCGCACCGTGGCCACCACGTCTGGCCCGTAACGCAGGTAGAGTTCCAAGCCGATCTTGACCGTTGACACGTGCGGCGTGACGAGCGCCGCCCAGCGCGCCGCGGTATCCAAGTCCGGTGCGTCAAGCGCGACGGCGACCGGTGCTTGCCTGCTCACGCCAGCCTCCCTTCTCGCGGACCTTCTCGCGGACGGCCGGCTTGTCCGGCGGAAAGCGGCGGAAACGCCCGCGCATGACATTTCGCCCCGTAGCTACATCCCTACACCCAAGTGCGGCCTGCCGCGTACCCGGCGGGCTGGTGAGCACGGCCCACTATGTCTGATACCCGGTCCACACCGCGTGCCACAAGTTCCTCCTCAAGCTCGCGCTGTATCCGCGAGCAGGCCGAAGGATCGTGGAAGAGCACCGTCCCCACGGCTACCATCGCGGCGCCCGCGAGCATGAGTTCCAGCGCGTCCCTGCCGGTCCGGACGCCGCCTGAACCGATGATCGGCACGTCGGGCAGCGCCTCGCGGACCTGCCAGACGCAGCGCACCGCGACCGGGCGGATGGCCGGCCCGGAAAGACCGCCGGACAGCCCGGCGAGCGCGGGCCGCAGGGTCGCCGGGTCGATCGCCATGCCCGGCAGCGTGTTGATCATGGACAGGCCGTCCGTGCCCGCGGAGACGCAGGCACGCGCCACCGCCGCGATGTCGGTGACCTCGGGGGACAGCTTGGCGAACACCGGGATGTCGTACCTGGCGCTGCCGCGCACCGCGGCGACCACCGCGTTGGCCGCGGCCGGGTCGAGGGCGAACGGCCGTCCGGCCGCGGAAGCGTCGGGACAGCCGAGGTTGACCTCGATGGCGGTCACGCCGGGCGCGTCGGACAGTCGTGCCGCGAGTTCGCCGTACTCGCGCGCGCTGTGCCCGGCGATGCTCACCACGGCGCGCGCGCCGCGCGAAAGCAGCCACGGCAGGTCCCGCTGCAAGAACCCGTCGATGCCCGGCCCTTGCAGCCCCGGCGAGGACAAGATCCCGCTGGGCGTCTCGGCGAGCCGGGGCGCGGGGTTGCCCGCCCGCGGCTCGAGCGTGACCGACTTGGTGATCACCGCGCCGAGCCGTGCCACGTCGGTGAACTGGGCCAGTTCCCGGCCCGCTCCCGCGCAGCCGGACGCGGTGAGGATGGGGCTTGGCAGATCCAGGTGCCCGATCCTGGTCCGCAGGTCAGCCGGCATGGGACCGCTCCCCCGAGGATCCTGGGGGCGACGAAGAGCGTGACGGTGATGTGATGCCCGGGGCCGACGAGATAGGCGAGGATGCTGGATTCCCCGAGGAACCGGACGCGGTACCTGGGGCGGGCACGGTAGACGTCGCGGATGAGGCTGGCGGGGCGGGCGAGGTGGCTGATGTGGGACGGGGCTTCCATCCTGGCGCGCCGAGCGCGTCGAACGGGATCGTGCCCACGTCGTCCCAGCGCACCAGGTCACCGCGGAACACCGGCCCGTCCACGCAGGCCCGCACCATCCTCGTGACGCCGTCGGAGCTGACGGCGGGCAGCACGCACCCCATGCACAGCCCCGTGCCGCACATCATCGGCGGCTCGGCGACAAGCGCCTGCACCGGGATCGCGTACCGGCCGGCGAGCGCGCAGACCGCGCGCAAAACGCCAAGCGGCGCGGACGCGTAGATCACGTCTGTGCGCGCCTGCTGCACGACCGTGGGGAGCATGTCGACCACGGAGCCGCGCGAACCAAGCGACCCGTCGGACGTGGTGATCACGGCCGAACGCCCCGTGCGCCGCGCGGTCAGCGCGCCGAACACCCGGTCCGCGCTCTCCGCGCCCAGCAGGTAGTCCGTGGGGCAGCCCCGCTCGGCGAGCCGGGAGGCCAGCGAGAACAGCGGAGCGGCGCCGGTGCCCACGCCGAGCAGCAGGCACGACGCCGGGTCGCGCGGCACAGGGAACGGCCGTCCGAGCGGCCCGACGACGTCGAGCACGTCACGCGCGCGGCATTCGGCGAGCCACTGAGTCCCCGGCTCACGCGCCAGGAAGATGAACTCCACCGTGCCGCCGTGGTCCGGCCGGACGTCGTGCACCGAGAACGCGCGGCGCGCGAGCATGGCGGACTGCGGTCCGCCGACCGCGACGGCGATGAACTGGCCCGGCCTGAACCTGGTCGCGATCGCCGGGGCGACCACAGTCATGGCCACGTACGCGTCGACCCGGCGCACCGTGAGCACCGTCCCGCGCACCTGAACCGGTGCCACGCCGCCCTCCCGATCGTTTTGCGCCACCGAGCCGCCCTGCCCGTCCAGGCCGGCCGCTCAGCCGCGCAGCCCTGCGGCGTGTTCTTGCAGTGAGCGGACGCCCACCTCGCCGCGGATGATGGCCTCAATGCCCTGCACGGCAGCAGCCAGGCCGGCCACCGTGGTCACGCACGGCACGCCCCGGCGGACCGCCGCGGTGCGGATCTCGTAGCCGTCAAGGCGCACGGAGGCCGACGCCGCGGAGGGGCTGCCGAAGGGCGTGTTCACGATCAGGTCTACCTCACCGTCCAGGATGCGCGTGACGACGGTGGGGTCCCCGCCTGGGCCGGCGCCGTCGCTGTGCTTTCGCACGATCTTGGCACGAACGCCGTTCCTGCGCAGTACCTCGGCGGTTCCGGACGTCGCCCAGATCTCGAATCCCAGGTCCGCGAGCCGCTTTACGGGGAATATCATTGCCCGTTTGTCCCTGTTCGCCACGGACACGAACACCCGCCCCTGCACCGGCAGCGTCCCGTAGACCGCCGCCTGCGACTTGGCGTACGCCGTGCCGAACGTCTCGTCGATGCCCATGACCTCGCCGGTCGAGCGCATCTCAGGCCC
>Ga0126381_100001047_pt1 | contig 29962 bp, 31 predicted proteins | sample PanSoiMetPlot_28_FD_96465 | JGI IMG/M metagenome (GOLD analysis project Ga0126381, IMG submission 96465) | Tropical forest soil microbial communities from Panama - MetaG Plot_28 | ecosystem: Environmental > Terrestrial > Soil > Tropical forest > Bulk soil | place: Panama | collected 2016-02-17
CCTTTCTGGTTACTAACGTGAGTTATAACCAAGGGTGATAAGTAAAGGGATTTCGAACGCATGGTCTCTATCAAAAGTTGTTTGCCATTCCAGCGGATCCCAGCTATCTGCAAGGTATGGATATATCTGTTAAAGCTTTAGAACAAGCGATCTCGATTCGCAGGCAAATCGACACTCTCGAGAGACGCCTCTCCTCAATCCTGGGAGGTGCAACTGCAGCTCCCGCGACTCACGCGGGTCGTCGCCACGTATCCGCCGCGACAAGAGCGAAACTCGCGTCTGCGGCGCGAGCTCGCTGGGCAAAAATGAAAACCGGAACGAAAGCAGCCTCGGTAAGGAAAAAGGGTGGAATCACTCCTGCGGGGCGCAGAAAACTTTCTCAGCTAATGAAAGCCCGCTGGGCGGCTAGAAGGAAAGGTGCGGCAAGAAGGTAACTGAAGGTTGCTTACCTCATAGTCTCCGGTGCGTGTCGGGAGAAGCTGGTGAACCGTAAGGCGAGCAAAGCGTTACCATAGTCGATGTTAGTGATTGCTCGCGAGAGGACTCGAACCTCCACGGGTCTCCCCATACGGTCCTGAGCCGTACGCGTCTGCCGATTCCGCCACGCGAGCAAAACGGCGGCCTCTACAATGCGCCGGCCGGCTGCAAGGTCAAACGATGGAAGTTGATCGCGACGCGAATGAAGTAAGCGAGGATTACTTTAGGCCGAACGCTTCTTTCGCGCACGAACTTCTAGCTGATGTGCTTTACGCACTTGGCCGACAGAACGTAAAAGATCGGCGTAATTCGAGACAACAATATCGTAATCTTTGGATGGTTTTTCGTTCGCCTCCTCCCAAGTCTTAAGCGAAGCTCGATAGAGCTCAGCTGCTCTTACGTAATCGCCGCGTGAATGATATACGACAGCGAGATTACACTTCGACTGCGCGATGTCCTGGTGCGTGGGTGGATATAGCTTCTCGCGAATAGCCAATGCACGAAGATGTATTTTCTCCGCCTCTGTGTAACGGCGCTGGTTTGTGTAAAAGACCGCGAGGTTATTAAGAACTGAAGCTACATCGGCATGATCCGGACCGAGCTGCTTCTCGTAGATTTGCAAAGCATGTAAATAATATGGCTCGGCGGCTTTTTGCCGGCCTGACTTCCGCAGGATGAGCGCTACGTTATTCAGCATTGTGCCAAGATCTGAATAAGGAACATCTTCTAGCTGAGTCCCCGCAGTAATCGCTTTCTCGTAGAACTTTATCCCTTCCTCCGGTTGCCCGAGGTTATCACAAAGCAACGCAAGCCGGCGCGCGGATCGAAAGATGGCGCGCTGGTCCGGCGGTTGCACCTTCTCCAAGATCGTATGCGCCTTGAGTAGGTATACCTTGGCTGCGGCGGAATCTCCTTTTTGATCCAGAAGCTGCCCTAATTTTTCGAAGCTGGTCGCCAGCGGCACTTCGGCACCCGGAAAAGCCCGTTTGGCAACCTCGAGCGCTGTTTCGGCAACCCGAATTGCCTGCGGCAAACGATTGCTCGCGCGGAGAGTATCAAGCTTGTCGTTGAGGATCGACCAAAGCTTTTCTTCCCCCCTCATCAAGTATCACCAGCCCTCGCTTAGCTGGCTGGTTAGTCGAGTGGCAAGGTCTTCTGCAGCAAGCGGAACTGCCTGCCGTTCATCCGTAGTCACGTCACCGACCTGAGAATTAACATTGCTGGCACCAGCTTCGCTAACAAAAAAACTGGTTGTTCCAACAGCTTCCGCCTGCTGCACCAAGGGTTTACCGTCCCGGCCGATCACGGAGTACTTCACTCTCAAAGCCAGGCTGAATTCACTCGTTGCCAGCACGTTCCCCCGCACCGAACGCGCCGGCACTCGATCGACACGATATATTTGGCCGTTCAAAGTAGCGTCCCCATTGCCATCGCTCGCAATCTGGAACGTACCATCTTGTTGTAACTGCTTGATTACCGTATCGGTAACCAATACTTCGATGCGAGGGATGAGAGTGCGGTTCTTGAAAGTCGGGACGGCAATGGAATGAACATCGCGCAGATAGTATGGTTTTACTGGCCCGACATGATAACCGAGGCAGCCGCTTAATAACAAGCAGGCCACTGCTACAGTAAGAGAGGCTTTCACGGCGCCGGTGAGGCGGACGCTTGCGGAGAGGCGGATGCCTCGGGAGCTGGAGACGTGGCTGAGCTGGAGGTTGCACTCGGCGGAACCGGAAGTGGTTCCGGCGCTGTTGTCCTATCCGGCGCCAATGAAGCTGGTGGCGGCAAAGAAACATCTGTCTGGGACGCCGGCAGCGGCGCTTGGTTATTGGCCGCACCAGGTTTTGCCGGCTCCGCTCTGGCGGTCCGTGTGTCTCGACTGTTTCCCTTCCTTTTGCCGGCCTCTCCTGCGGTGAAAGCAGGTTGAAGTGCGGCCTCCCCGACCTTCGCCCGCAATTGGTCGATCCGCTTCTTGGCTCGGTCACTTTCAACTGACCCAGGTTGTTGCCGAATCACCTCGTTGTAATAAATGACCGCCGCTCGGTAGTATTTCTGCTTGTCGTAAAACTTGGCTACCTGGTACGAATTCCTCGTTTGTTTTCGCTCGAGGATCTCAAGGTTAGCGCGCGCTTGAGCCGCCTTTTCACTGTGCGGATAGCGAAAGAGGAAATCCTGGAAGGCGGTTTTGGCCTTGGCACTGGCTCCGATATCCGTTGACCCGCCTTGCGCAGCCGCGAACCAGATGTACCCGATCTGATATTGTGCATCCACCGCGACTGGCTCGTCTGGAAACTTGTCCACCACAGCCTGGTAAGCTTCGATCGCCATCTGGGGCACGTGCTGTTTTTCCCGCGCAAGACCAATGCTAAATTGCGCGCGCGCTGTGTACTTTCCGTATGGCGCTGTACGGATAACATTTGCAAAAACAGCCACCGCATTATCCAATGAAGTCGCGACCGGAATGCCCAAGATTTTCTTCTTTTTACCCGCCAGATAAATTTCCCCGATGCGGAACTGTCCCTCGATCGCTTCATCGAAGTGGGGGCTGCTAGGATATCTTGCCACTACCTCGGCATATGAATCGGCCGCTCCTAAATAGACATGCTCCTGTTCCTGCAACTGCGCCGCGCGAAAGAGCGCACTCTCCGCAAGTGCATCCTTTGGATATCGCCGCACAAGCGTTTTATATGCGCGGATCGCACGTTTTACATTACCTTGTTTTTCAGCGGTTTGCGCGATTTCAAACGTCTCTAATGCGTTCTCGCCTATTTGTTCGTCGCCGGGCGCTACGTACTTCGCTCCTTTACCCGATTGGAAAATGACAGAGGCCACGCCCGATTCGGCCAAAATGATAGCTATGGTCGCTGAAAGTACAACAGACCGAATTAGAGAATACATGGAGTGTCGCAGGGTATTTAACTTATCCGCTCCGTCAAGTTCAGCAGCCGGCCACACGCCGGAAAAATTGAGTATTCGCTACCATCTCGGAGGAACGCCTTTTTAGAAACCGCAAAGCCGATTAATCTTTAATTCCATTTGAATCTACCCGATCAACAAAAAATACGCATCGGCGCATGCGCATGGAGCTTCGAAGACTGGCGCGGCACTTTTTATCCACCCGATCTACCAAACTCTGGGTGGCTCGAATTCTACGCCAAATACTTTTCCGCGGTGGAAGCAGATTCGACGTTTTACGGTGTCCCTGCGGAAGGCACCCTTCGTCGCTGGCTTGACGTTACTCCAGTCGCTTTTCGGTTCTCCTGTAAACTGCCGCGCGAGATCACCCACGCCTGCCAGCTGCGCGATTGCCACGGACAGTTGAATTCGTTTCTCCACGCAATCGAGCCGCTGGCTCCAAAGCTGCAGACTGTTCTTATCCAGCTTCCGCCGTCGTTCGCACCAAAGGCTGGTAAGTCGGCCCTGCGCAATTTTCTTGGCGGATTGCCGCAAGACTTTCGTTTCGCAGTTGAATTTCGTCATCCCGGGTGGCACCGGCCGCACATTATCGACCTCCTGCAAAGGTATCGCATTTGCTGGGTGTGGGCGGATACCACTCCTCTTAACGAACGAAACCTCGCGCCGTTCGAATTCCTGCCACGCACGGCCGATTTTCTTTATCTGCGTCTTCTTGGCGATTACGCAACAAAATACGACACCGATGGAGGGCATCTCCATCGCTATGAAAAGCTGCTTTGGAGACGAGAGGCCGCTCTCGAAAGCTGGTCGCTCAAGATCGAGCGGCATCTGCCAGAAGTAGGCAACGTCTGGACATTTGTAAGTAATCACTTCGAAGGATTCGCGCCCGAAACCTGCCGGCGAATCGCCCAGCGTCTCGGACTTGATTTGCGGCTGCCAACCGATGCCGGAAACCTCACCGGAGCAAGCCCGATCCCAGTTGGATTTGCAGTTGTAAAGGACGAGGTTGTCGCTTTTGCCCCACCTACCCTGAGCACACAAGGCAGGCTTGTCGCCTGTGCTTTTCAAAAACGCAGATTTCGCGAATTCCGAAAAATGCCATCTTGTCAACGAGGCGAGGAAACTTATCCCCCAGTTGCGCATGTGAATGCGCGTCCGAGGCAGTTGTAAATGGAATTCCCTTTTTCATCGCCAATTCAATGATCCGGTTACCGGGGTAAAGTTCGTTTACCGGCCTGCGCCATCCTGCGGTGGAGAGCTCGATCGCAAGATTGCGCGAACGAATAAGGTCTAGCGTTTCGTTCGCGAGCAAATTAATCTCTGCCTTTGGTCGATGACCATGGATCTTGATGAGATCGACATGCGCAATGCAGTCAACCAAACCAGTCGCCGCTATCTCCCGGACACGGCGAAAGTAATCGATGTAAATCTCATCAACGTCGGGGCGCTCGAATTGCCCGGCGCCTTCGGGAACGCTGTCGAACATCTGATCGGCACGATTGAGGAAATGAACTGAACCCAGAACAAAATCGATCTCATTCCAGTGTTGCTCAATCCATTTACGTCCAGCCGTTGAATGAACCGGGTCATTGTCGAGCTCGATGCCGGCACGGATGTTTAGATCGGGATTTCTTTCGCGCAAACGATCGATTTCATCAAAATCGATTCCAGCGTGATACCGATCGTGATCTGTAAAGGCGATGTCAGTTAATGCGATTTCACGCGCCGAATCCGCCCACGGCTGAAGCAAGGCTTGCGTGTAAGGCTGCAACCGATGCCCTTGAGGATGTGTGTGATAATCGGCAAATAGTCGATAGTTTGAAGCCGACGGGTGATTTGCAGTCACGTTTCCGCTCCCTCAACAATCAGCTCTTAATCATCGGATCTCCTCACGGAACCGCGAGAAACTTTTGCCGAACTCGTAACTCCGGATATGCGGGAAAGAAAACTTCAGCTACAAAGACTTTATTAGGTGTAAGATCGCGCGTAGCGATTGTTTCGTTGTATTCAATATGCTCCTGCGGGTTGATCACGACTGTGGCGGGTTTTTCTGCAATAGCGTGATTCTCAGACCACTTCGTCAAAACTTGGCCAGCCGCGTTCTTCAAATAAATCTCGATCCGCTGGTTCGATGGAAAATTGAGGGTAACGAGGCGGTTGGACTGATTCGTTAGTGTTACTATGACCGCCAGTTGACGCACCTCCGCGAGCTTTACGGTCTGCGGCGTGATCTGAAGATCAAGCGCAAGGCCCCGCAATCTTGGATCATTGTATTGCAGTACCGGCTCGCGAGCAAAAGGATGCAGAATACGTCCCAGCCAACTGCGTCTGTGCGGTGTTGCGGTAGGAGCAACATCCTGACCGAAAGCGGATCCAACGATCGTCAAAGTCAAAAAAAGCAAAACAAAGCGTTGCCTCATGAGCGGGTTAAACAGCAAACGTTGCAAATTCTGTCAAACCCTTTATCAATCGGAATGAAGTTCCTCTTTGCGTTCACGCTCTGTCTGCTCTTTAGCATGTCTGCCGGGATCGCGAGACAACGACATTGCATGTTACGCGTGCACGCACAAGCGAATCCACGGGATACTACGGTATTCGCAACATCCATGCCCGCACAAGTCTCCGGGAAAAACGTGGCGATCGAAAAGATACCGCGTATTTCGGAACAGAATGTCATAGCATTTTACCCTTATCCGGCAGCAAATGGGACTTACGGCGCGCTCTTCCAGCTCGACGAACTCGGAAGGATCGCGCTCGACAGCCTAAGCATTGAGCGCCGAAGCAGTTCGCTCTTTGTGTTCATCAATGGCCGCCTTATCACCGAACTGGAAATCGACAAGCGCGTTGCCGACGGAAAAATCTATGTTCCGTCCGGATTAACTGCAGCCGACATTGACTTGATGAAAAAAGATTGGCGCTTGATCGGCCAGCGCAAACGATAGGTCGAGATGCGGCCGTTCATTGCGACAGCTGCGCTCGCGCTTCTTTCATGTTCCTCGATAATGGCTCAAAGCGATCGAGGTATTGTTGATGTTGCTCTGCCCACGGATAACAACGCTCTGTTCTCGGGCGATGGTCCGGCATTTTATCAATACATCGAGCGCAATTACAAGGGCGTGCAGTCCACACCGTGGGAAGGCGGTCAATACGGCTTTGTGCGTGACCCAATTGAGACAGCAGTGGGCATTGTTTATACACGTTTTCACGAAGGAATCGACATTCGCGCGCTTCGTCGCGATCCACGCGGTGAACCACTAGATGAGGTTCGAGCCATTGCCGATGGCAAAGTCGTGCACACCAGCCCCGTGGCCGGCTATTCCAATTACGGGAAATACATCGTAATCGAGCACCGCTGGGGCGGCTCAAGCTATTACAGCTTGTACGCGCATCTGAGTTCGATCGCGGTGCGCCCGGAAGACATGGTAACGCGCAGCCAGCCCATCGCCGTGATGGGTTATACTGGCGCCGGACTAAACCGAGAGCGGGCGCATCTGCATTTGCAATTGAACCTGATGCGCAGTCATCAATTCGAAGCGTGGTACGACGCGTTCTTTAGGAATGATCCAAACCACCACGGCATTTACAACGGAATGAATCTCGCCGGTCTCGATATCGCGCGGCTTTATCTTGCCCTTGGCAAAAATCCCTCACTTACCATCCCTGAGTTTCTAAGTGACGAAGAAACGTTCTACAGAGTGCTCCTGCCGAAATCGCGTCACTTCGAGTTGCCCAGGCTGTATCCTTGGATGGTGCCCCCAGCAAACCGAAACGAGAAATCTTCGTGGGAAGTTTCTTTTACGCGGTCTGGTCTGCCTCTAAAGGTTCAACCGAGCGACAAACATGTGACGCAACCGGAGCTAAGTTACGTTGAGAAAAGCTCAATCGATTATTCCTATTTGACCCGCGACGTCGTTTCCGGCCGCGACGAAAACGCTCACCTTACAAACTACGGCATACAACTAATGCGACTGCTAGTCTGGCCTGACTAAAGTGTCGGTCCGCCGGCCGTTTGCTCAGCACGACGTCGGCACTCGCTGCGCGAGCGCTATGCCATGAGGAATTGCACCCCGCACAAAGCCGAGGCATTCCACAGCGCCGCTGGGCTTTCCCGGAAGCGCTATCACAAGAGACTCATCAACAATCGCGGCCAGGCTACGCGACAAAATTGAATTGGGCGTGATCTTCATCGATTCAGCGCGCATGACTTCCCCAAACCCAGGCAACTCGACACGCATGATTGCGCGAATTGCTTCCGGCGTAACATCGCGCGGGCCAATGCCAGTCCCGCCCGTGGTCAAAATCAAACCACATCCCTGCTCGGCAAAAGAGCGGATCGTTTGCTGAATGCGCCTTGTTTCGTCTGGAATAACTGCTTCGGAGATGACTCGCCACCCAGCCTTTTGCGCGGCCGCTTTCAGCGCAGGCCCGCCAAGGTCCTCGTAACCGCCGGCGCTCGCTCGATCCGAGATCGTAATGATGCCAACTTGTATCTGCATTTGTCGTCCAGCGGTACTATATGAGTATCGCGATTTTTGGCCTCGTCGGTCTCAGGCCGCCGCTACAGTGCTCTTTGTTTTTTCCAGCAAGCGCACATCTGCTATTTCCATCTGCTTGTCCACTGCTTTGCACATGTCGTAGATCGTGAGCAACGTGACCGCTACGCCCGTAAGTGCTTCCATCTCCACCCCGGTCCGGCCAACTGTGCGGGCGGTGCACGTTACCTCAGCTCCGCTCCGCGAAGTGGCGATATCGATCCTAACTTCGCTTAGCGGCAGCGTGTGGCAGAGCGGAATCAGGTGAGCGGTCTGTTTCGCAGCCTGGATGCCCGCAAGACGAGCAGTTGCCAGAACGTTTCCCTTCGCAATCCGGTTTTTCGAAATCAGATCGATCGTCTTGCGCTGAAGTTTAATTTTGCCTTTCGCGATTGCTGCGCGTGCGCTGAGCGGCTTGGTCGAAACATCGATCATCAGCGCCCGGCCGTCGTGCCCGATGTGAGAGAGATGTCGCATTATTCACCCGCCAATCGCAATCATTTTGCGATCCGGCTGGTAGTTGCCACGAAAGTCGTGCTGCTCTGGCTTTCGATCTACAACGTGAAGAAAGAAGGCCTTGAGCTCCTCATCACTTGCCCCAGCCCGCAGCGGCTTCATGATGTCGAACTCCAGGTAACTTCCGAGACACGGTCGTAACTTGCCGTCGCATGTGAGACGAAGCTTGTTGCAGCTTTCGCAAAAATGAAGGTTCGTCATCGCGCCGATAAAGCCAATACGCTGTTTGCGACCCGGTATTTGATAGTAGGTGGCCGGACCATTCGTTCGAAACTCCGGTTCTGGAATCAGGTTTCCGTAACGCGATTCGATCAGTCCCTTCGCCTCAAGGATCGACATGAAATTATCTTCGGCTAGAACTTCAGTCGTGCTTACTGGCATCATTTCAATGAAGCGGAGAATTAAATTGTGCGACGCAGCGAACTCGATCAGCGGACCCAATTGATCTTCATTTCGCCTGCGCATCAGGACCGTATTCAACTTGATCTGATCGAACCCCGCTATGACGGCCGCGTCAATCCCGTTGAGAACCTGCTGGTGTAAATCCCGGCCTGTAATTTGCGAGTAGACATGTCGATCCAAAGTATCAAGGGAAATATTGACCGATTGTACGCCGGCCTCTCGCAAAGCGGCCGCCATTGTCCTGCCCGGCACGATCTGGCGTGCTAGCAATGTTCCATTCGTAGACAGACCAGTGGTCTTGATGCCGGAGATGGTTGGTACCTGCTGGACGAAACCCAGTACGTCGCGGCGCGTCAAAGGCTCACCGCCCGTAATTCGCACTTTTGAAACGCCCAACTCGCTCGCGAGGCGAATTAGGCGCAATGTTTCCTCGTAAGTAAGGATTTCGTTGCGTGGCAGCCATTCCTGTAATTCGTGCGGCATGCAATAGGTGCATCGCTCGTTGCACCGATCCGTAATGGAAACGCGTAGATAAGAAATACGGTGGCCGTAGCGATCTTGCATTCAAGCGCAATCTTATCGGCAACGTATTGTTAAATCAACAACCCGCAGGGTTTGACGCGCAACTCTGTGGCTATATGATTCTTACAGCATTATGAATCGAGTCCTTTCCAAGGTGCTCGCGTTTGGCATGGCAGCCAGTGCATTAACTCTTGCAAGTTGTTCCACTGTCGAGACCCGAATTTCGAGGCATCCCGAAATTTATCAGAACCTTTCTCCGAGCGACCAGGGGCTTGTGAGCCAAGGCAAGATTCGAACCGGCATGTCGCCGAACGCCGTTTGGCTGGCATGGGGTTCGCCCGATCAGAAAGTTCTTGGCAACATGCGCGGCCACTCAACCGAAACCTGGATCTACGTCAATTACGTCACGCCGTATGGCTACGACTACGGTTATCCCTATTGGGGGTACGGCTATCCTTATGGCTTCGGCAGCGTCGGATTCGTGCGGACACACCACGGAGGGCGTTCTTTCTTCTTCTTTGGCAGTCCCTACTTCGATCCATTCTTTTACTCCTATATTCCGCCAAGTATTCCGTATCCGTACAGGATAGTCACTTTTTCAAATGGCCGGGTTATGTCGTTTCAGTACCTGGGCCACCCGTAGCGCTGATTAAAAATTCTGTCGCTTTCGGCTGAATAATAACTAAAAGTTGCGGCACGCCCCGTAAATGGCCTACCGCTCATTTCGAAAGTTCCTCGACGCTCTTGAACAGGCGGGCGAACTAAAGCGCATTGCAGTTCCCGTCGATAGCGACCTGCTTATCGCGGAGTGGGCAAACCGCGAAATGAAATCGCCAGGCGGCGGGCTAGCGCTTTTGTTCGAGCAGCCAATCGTCCGCGGGAAAAAATCAGAGTTCCCCGTCGCGATTAATACAATGGGGTCGCGCCGCCGGATGACACTAGCTTTGCAGGTTGCGGATATCGAAGACGTTGCACGGGAAATTCAACTCATCCTTAAAGCAAAACCGCCGACCGACCTTAGTGGAGGTTGGAGTTTGCTCAAACAAGGCGTTCATCTCCTGCATGCGCGTCCGAAGCACGTAAATGAAGGACCCTGCCAGGAAGTAGTACACCTGTTTGCAGAACGTCCAACAGCCAACGGCTTCACTCTGCGCGACCTTCCAATTCTAAAATGCTGGCCGAAAGACGGTGGACGCTTCATCACCTTGGCAAACGTGCACACACGCGATCCGGAAACGGGCGCACGCAACGTCGGCATTTATCGTATGCAGATTTACGACGAGCACACGACCGGGATGCACTGGCAAGTTCACAAGGTCGGTGCGCGTCACGGCAAACGGTATTATGAGCGCGGCGAGCGGATGCCTGTGGCGGTGACGCTCGGGGGCGACCCCGTTTATACTTTCGCGGCCACCGCCCCACTGCCGGATGGATTGGACGAACTTCTCTTTGCCGGTTTCGTTCGCAAGAGATCAATCGAGCTTGTGCCTTGTAAAACGATCGACTTAGATATACCGGCGGATACCGATTTTGTTTTTGAAGGTTACGTTCAGCCGGGCGAGATGCGCCCGGAGGGTCCCTTCGGCGATCACACTGGCTTTTACACCGCTATCGAAGATTACCCGGTTTTCCATCTGACCGCGATCACTCATCGCCGAGACGCGATTTATCCCACAACGATCGTCGGCATTCCGCCAATGGAGGATTATTACATCGGTGACGCCTGCGTGCGGATTTTCCTGCCGGTCTTCAAAATGAATTTCCCGGAAATTGTTGACATGACACTTCCGCCGGAAGGCGTTTTTCACAATCTCGTGTTCGTCAGTATCAGGAAACAGTACCCCTATCAGGCCTTTAAGGTGATGCATGGCCTCTGGGGCATGGGCCAAATGATGTTCAGCAAGTACATCGTAACCGTGGACGAAGATTGCGACGTGCACAACACGAGCGAGGTAATCTTCCGGTTATGCGCAAATACCGATCCTGCTCGCGACACAACCGTTATCAAAAATCCAAGCGACTCACTGGACCATGCGCCAAGCGAACAAAACGTTGGATCCCACATGGGATTCGATGCAACACGCAAGCTACCCGGCGAGAACTATCGTCAACGGCAATGGCCGGAATTATTGAAAATGACAGAAGAAGCGCAGGCGCTCGTGGATGCACTGCAGGCGCAAACGCGCTGAATCCTCCGCCGCAAACTCTGAGATTAAGCTAAAGCTCCTATTAAGGCCTGCGGAAAAGCCGCCCCGTATCGATGTCGCGGGTGAGCCCGCCGCGCGGCACGCCGCGAAGATCGTAAACGCGCCCCGTATAAGGGCTGTGATAAAAGCCGGGCGTTCCAGCCCAGCGTGCAAACGGATAGCCTCCGGGCGGCGGCGGACCGTAGCGAGCAGCTTGATCCTCTTGGACCGCCCTACCCACTAACGCGCCGGCTGCTGCGCCCGCGGCCGCGCCAATTGCCGCACCGCGGACATTACCAGTCGCTACACCACCAATGATTGCACCGGTGGCTGCGCCGATGCCAGCGCCCTGCCCGGTTGGCGTCTCACACGAACTCAAAATAAAACAGCTTATCGCGAAGATAGAAACCACTGGCAAAAGATTCCTCGTCATAGGTTTACCTTAGTTGACCAATTCGACCGCGCAAGTAAGGGAACGTTGCTCGGCAACTTTCAAAAGGCCTTAAGCAACTGCATAGCGATCCGGCCTGCTTTCTCGAGTTTACTCAGCCGGTAATCTCTTTCGAAAACCCGGAATTTATCCATTTCCATTCGAAGTAACAGGCCGCGGTAAAGAGAGCCCATGATCTGTGCGGGAACCATTGCTCGGCGGTCTTCTGATGGAAGCACCAAGGTGGCTTGCGAAAAAAATTCGCGCGCACGGGCCGCTTCGAACTCCATTACGCGAACAAAACGGTCATTATATCGTCGATCTTGCAGCTCGATATCTGAATAATTGAAACGCGCGAGGTCCTCTTGTGGGAGGTAGACCCGTCCGTATCGTAAATCTTTGCCGACATCACGGATAATGTTCGTTATTTGCAGCGCCATCCCAAGCTCACGTGCATAATCTTTGCAGCGTGGATTGCGGTATCCAAGAATCTCAATACTGACAAGGCCAACTGCGCTGGCCACTCGGTAGCAATAAATCCGAAGCTCTTCGAATGTCGTATATCGTGAGATGTCCAGATCCATCTCGACACCAGAAATGATCTCCTCCAGCATGTGGATCGAAAGCGAGTATTTCCCGATCAACTTTCGTACGTCACAGGCAAGGGGCGGCTCGTCCAACATGGGCACGCGGATTACCTGGCGCCATTTTGACAAAGCCATCCGTTTCTCGACAACCTCGAGGTCCGTCGAATCGGCAATGTCATCGATCATGCGGCAAAAGGCGTAGAAGACAGTAATGTCGCGCTTGCGCTCGCGCCCTAGCGAAACAAACGCCAGGGCCAGGTTTGATTTGCTCTGACGCGTGATCTTCGTCGCATTCACGTGATTTCTTCGCGGCTCACCTAATACTGGATCCATTTCTCCTGATTGACACGGCGCGCTTCGCACTGACGGAATAAGCAAACCCAGGAAGCCAGAAGCCAACCGGTGATGATTCCGCGGAGACAAGCGAAAATGAATTTCCAAATAAACAGAGCCGCCAGTCGATCAGCAATTGCGCCCCGAACAACAGCGTCCCAAAGCATGATCGCAAAAAAGTGGATTCCGCAAATGACTAAAAACCAGCCGATGCGGCCGGCATTTTCCCAAGTGAAACGAAGGTGAGCATGTATCGCTTCGCCCAGTGTTTCATTGTGTAGAGCGAGCGAGATTTGGACTGAACAAAAGGCAACAATCAGACCGCTCATGAGCGTGCGCTCAATTGGCAGGTAATCGAGGACAGCGGGGATGTTTGTAAAGTAGGCAAGGAGAAGTGGGAGGCGAACAATCAACGTGCTGACCAAGACGACGATCCCAGCCCATTCCAAGACATAACTGAACCGGCGCATCGAAAAGCGGAAAAGCGCTCCTTCTTCAAAACTGACGCCCTTGATCCAAGCGAGGCAAACGATAATCAAGTAAACCTGGATGTAGACGCCAAGGAGATATTCAAAAATGAATGCGACCGCATCGACTGTTGCCGACGTCTGCAATAATCCGGCAGCCTGGATCAGACCACTCCATTGCGGTAGTCGCCAGAAAACAATCGGCTTGAGAAGGGATGCGAGAGCGCTCACCAGCAAAATCAAATAGATGAAATATCCGACGAATCGGTATCGTTTCCGCAGGGCATGAAACAATGCCCTGTGCAGGCCGCGCCAATTAGCGAGCATAAGGGCCGCCGCCACCACCGAAAGAGGATAGGTGGTAGTCGCGTTATCGAAGATTCCTGCGATCCCTTCGAGCGCGGGCAATGGGGTTTCCTGCCAAATCTCCATAAATCTCGGCCAATGCCAGCTCGGCAGCGATGTGATCTGGCTCAGATCGAGATCGGCCCAGTTCCGGAAAGGTGTGAAAGTGACAAACTGAAAGACAAAATAGGCAAACCCAAGAATGGCAAACGTGAGCCAGATGCGTTTATACCGGGTGATGCAACGAAATCCATCCATCAGCGCTTGCCGCACCGGGTTAAAAAGCATTACTAGCGCATATCCTCCGCAGAGCCCAAGCAGAGGATATGCTTGCGGGAGGCTCGACAGCATGCGCCAGAATTATCTAATTATCGGATCAGGCCCCAGTGTCGGTTGAACGGCCAGTAAACCAGCAAACCGCGACCGACGACGTTTTCTTCCGGTACCGGTCCCCAATACCGGCTATCGTAGCTATTGTAGCTGTTGTCTCCCAGGGCAAAATAACCATGTTGTGGCACGGTGTACGAGCGGTCTGGATCGGATAGGTAGTCGCGGCCTAGAGCGTAGCCCCGATAAGGAGCTTGGGCCGACATCTCGCGTCTGAAACCGTATCCTTCCGCTCTCTTGCCATTGATATAAAGAAATGGTGGGTCGATGCGCAAACGATCGCCCGGCAGGCCGGCCAGGCGTTTAATGTAAAAGGGCGACCCAGTCTCCGGATCCTCTCGAATGCCGGCGATATGACGCGTACGGAAAACGAAAACGTCTCCACGATGCGGCTTCACGAAGTTATAGCTCAATTTATCGACAAAGACCTGATCGCCTGTGTCTACTGCACCTCTCGCGATAATCTCCCCGCGGCGATATGTCTTGCCGGGAAACACGCTGAAATCATGAGTAAGCGTCTCGGGCGGCGCATAGACCAGGAAATTTTGCCGCTCGAATATCAGCCGCGAAAAAGTGAAGAAGAAAAGAATTTTTCTCGGCTCGATTTCAAAAACCTGATCATCTTCGCGGGAAACCACGTTGACGTAATTGCGACCCAGAATAACAAATTCGGCGACCTGCTGTAGAATATTCGGAGGTGGATTTGCGCTGGGATGGCCGATGATCCCGTTTAGCGTCGGCTGCATGGAGCCAGTCGGAATTTTGAACGGCTGCAAAAAATAGGACCGGATGCCAACCGCCACGACAATCGCGACCAAGATCACCTCACAGTTTTCGCGCCAGTGCGATTCCCATGTTACCGGTGTCAGTCTGTGAAGCGTTTTGTCTAGTGCATCGGCTGTGCTGTGTACCTTCTCGTGGTCGCGCCGATGCAAGGCATCCCTGAGCTTTTCTATTCCCGCCACAATCTCTCCGCGATCCGTGCCGTTGAGCGAATCGCTCTTGTAGCGCAGATATTTGCGGGCGTGCCGCAAGAGCAGTCTGCTGTGCTTGATGTGACGAGGTGTGAACATGGCTTAGAAAATGACGAAGCAATGACGACGCATGAATGACCAAGACGAAAAGCTTCTGTCGCGTGATATTGTTGATTTGCAGTTATTGATTCGGACTTTCCTCATCATTCTCATTCCGATTTCGCCATTTTAAACCACAGACCTAAGGCTTTAAAAAAGTGAGATCATTTGAGTTTACTTAATAAAATAAGACAAAAGGAGGTTACTGCGCTTTGAGCACCTCGATGAACGCTTCCTGCGGAATATTGATTTTCCCGATGCTTTTCATCCGTTTCTTGCCCTCTTTCTGTTTTTCAAGGAGTTTCCTCTTGCGCGTGATGTCACCGCCGTAGCATTTCGCGGTTACGTTTTTTCGCAATGCTGAAACGTTCTCACGCGCAACAATTTTCCCGCCAATGGCCGCCTGGATCGCCACCTGGTAAAGTTGTCGCGGAATCACTTCTTTCAACTTTGCTGCTAGCTGGCGCCCCTTCGGCTCGGCGCGGGCTTTATGCACGATGGTCGAAAATGCGTCCACCGCCTCGCCATTTACGAGCAGCTCGAGCTTTACTAATTTCGACGTGCGATAACCGACGTGCTCGTAATCCATAGAACCATAACCACGGGTAATGCTTTTGATCTTGTCATTGAAATCGACGAGAATTTCGTTGAGAGGCAGTTTGCAATGCAAGATAACGCGACGTGTATCGAGGGACTCGGTATGTTCCACCTGGCCGCGCTTCTCCAGAATTAATTGCAGGATATCTCCGATGCTTTCATTTGGGCAGAGCACGTATGCCTTTACAATCGGCTCTCGAATTTCCTTAATCATGCTTGGATTTGGCAGGTGGGCTGGGTTGTCGATCAACAGTTTTTCGCCGCGAGTAGTCACCACTTCATAGACAACGCTTGGACTCGTAGCGATGATGTCCATGTTATATTCACGCCGGAGCCGTTCCTGGATGATTTCCATGTGAAGCAAACCTAGGAACCCGCAGCGAAATCCGAATCCAAGGGCCACGGAACTTTCCGGCTGATAGACAAACGCAGCGTCGTTCAGGCGCAGTTTCTCGATCGCCGCCTTCAAATGTTCAAAATCGCCAGTGTTAATCGGATAGATTCCGCTGAAGACCATGGGATGAATTTCTTGAAAACCCGGAAGCGGTTGTCTCGCTGGATGACGCTGATCCGTGATGGTGTCGCCGATCTTTATATCGGCAGTTGTTTTGATGTTCGCGATAAAATACCCCACGTCCCCCGGATTCAGCTTCCCCTGCACCAGCATTTTCGGTGTAAAGATACCCACTTCCTTGATTTCGTAGCGGGCATTATTACTCATCAATGTGATTGGGCGGTTTGCTTCCATTGTTCCGGAAACAACACGTACGTAGCCGACGACACCGCGATAAACGTCGAACACCGAATCAAAAACCAGAGCGCGCAAAGTCTCGTCCGAAGGTTTTTGTGGCGGAGGAATTCGTTTCACGATTGCCTCAAGAATTTGCTCAATGCCGATTCCCATCTTCGCGCTTGCTTCGATTGCTTCCTCTGAAGGAATGGCAAGGATCTCTTCCAGTTGCCGACGCACCGACGCCACATCGGCATTCGGGAGGTCGATTTTGTTGATGATCGGGACAATTGCAAGCTTCTGTCTGTGCGCGAGATGAACATTCGCCACCGTCTGCGCTTCAACGCCCTGAGCCGCATCGATTACTAGCAGCGCGCCCTCGCACGCGGCGAGGCTACGAGAAACTTCATAGGCGAAATCGACATGGCCGGGAGTATCGAGCAGGTTCAGTCGATAGCTTTGGCCGGATTTGCTCGTGTAACGCATTGCCACCGGATGCGCCTTGATTGTGATTCCTCGCTCCCGCTCCAGGTCCATTGAATCGAGAAGCTGGTCCTGCTTGTCCCGCTCGTGGATTGTGCCCGTGCCCTCGAGCAATCGGTCCGACAGCGTCGTTTTGCCGTGATCGATGTGTGCGATAATGCAAAAGTTGCGCGTCAGCTCGACTGCCATGGAAGCGCCACTATCCGAGCGTGACAGCAATGGGTCAATTGTGCGGTAGGCGTTCCGCGTCCTGGTCACCGCAGGCAGCCGAAGTGGTCGCCTCCACAACCCGCTAGTCTCAGCCGACCCATTGGAGTATATTCGATTTTTTCGCGCATCCGCGCTAAGATCGACACATGCCGAAGTTAGTCATCAATGGCATCGCGCATGACCTTGCCGAGGATTTCATCACCATTGGACGCGGTCGGGACAATACAATAATCATTAATCATCCGTCGGTTTCGACTCGTCACGCCCAGTTGCAGCGGGCCGGCGAGATTCATCGGTTGAAAGATTTCAATTCGACAAATGGTACGCGCGTCAACGGTATCCCAGTAACCGAGTCGATACTACGCGCTGGAGACCTGATCCAGTTTGGCGCAGCCGAGGCTCGCTACGAGTCCCCCGATGTCGCCGCCTCGCGACCGTCGCCTCCACTTGAGCCGGTTGAAAGTAAAGCGGCCGAGCTGCGTCCGGTCTCGCCCGAACTAACTGCAGTGCCGGTCGATTTTGCGAATGCATCCCCGTTCCCGCACCGGAAAGAGGAGAAGGACCCGGTTCGCACAGCCATTCATATTGGCCTGGCGATCGTGGTGCTCGTCTTTCTTGGCAGCATGTTCGCAGTGCTCATAATGCACGCGCCGGCTTTGTAACGTACCGCGACGTGCAATTTTGAAATGCACGGAGTTCAAAGTTGCGCAACTTTGGCATGCAATACTTATAGGGACAGAGCAAGAATGCAGACCCAATCCGCAATCGGCAATACACGGGAAGTTCAGTCGCCGCGGCGAGCAATTGTCAGGCGCCTGCTTCTTTTCGACATCGATGGCACGTTGATCCATTCCGGAGGCGCGGGCGTGCATGCTCTCAAATCGGCCTTCAAAGAACGCTTTGGAATCGATGATGATCTACACGGTATCGAGATCGCGGGCATGACGGATTCCGGCATCGTTGTAAGCATACTCAAAAAACATCAGATTCCCGCGACGAACGAAAACGTCAGTGCGTTTCTAGACAGCTACGTGCATTTTCTTTCGATGGAATTGCCGCGCCGGAAAGGGACACTGCTTCCGGGCGTACTAGAGTTGCTTCAACGGCTCAAGTCGCGGCCACATCTCGTGCTGGCATTGCTAACTGGCAATGTCTCCCGCGGAGCGCAACTAAAGCTCGAGCATTACGGTGTCTGGCACTTTTTCGAATTTGGCGCTTTTGCGGACGACCATCGCGACCGCAACCGGCTTGGGTCGTTCGCCCGCGCGCGCGCAAAAGAGAAACATGGCCGCGAATTCCACGCATCCGAGATCGATGTAATTGGCGATACGCCGCGTGATATTGCATGTGGCAAAGCACTTGGTGCGCGCACGGTCGCAGTCGCGACCGGCACATGGAGTCGCGGCCAACTTGCAAAATATCGGCCCTATTTCCTGATCGACGATCTTTCAGATGTGGAAAACATAATCGATACGCTCGGATGGTGATCCATTGACGATTGAAGGGTTGAATGAAAAAAAACGGGTCCCCATCTGCTCCGAAGCTGCAGCGAGACCGGCAAAATGTATTGCCACTCAAGGGCGAGATCGATTTACACGTTTCTCCTACGGTCACAGCAGCATTGAATAGAATTATTGAAAAGAAACCCAAACTGCTGGTGGTCGATCTGTCTCAGGTCACTTACATCGACAGCGCAGGATTAGCCGTATTCATCGAAGCGATGCAAAAGGTGGAAGCCTTTGGGGGAAAACTCGCATTGGCTGGGTTGCAGGAAACGGTGCGCTCAATTTTCGAAATATCGCGCCTCGATCAGGTGTTTCAGATTTTTCCCGACACGAATGCTGCGCTGGCTGCGACCTGAGCCGATTATCAGTGTCTGGGGAAAACTCAGACGGAAAGAAGATCTGATGTTAGAACATTCTTCTGGACAAAAACCCCACTCACCAGCGCAGGTGAAACCCATCATTCCGTTTCTTGTGTAGCGACGCTGCGCAGGATGGCGAGCGTTTCCTCGATGTTTTTTGAAACGTCGAACTGCGCCGCGCGCTGGATATTTGTCGATCTCGCTGCGGTGCGGCGTGATGGGTCGGCCCAGAGGCGAATAGCATCGCGCAAACCAAGGAGATCGCCTGCGTGATCCACAATTGAGCCGTGGACACCGTTCTCGATGATCTCGCTAAAACCGTTGGAATGCGTGGTGATCACCGGCAAACCACAAGCGAGCGCTTCCAGACACGCATTGGAAAATGGATCGTAAATTGTAGGCAAAATAAAAATGTCCGCAGCAGCGTAAACACGCAGCATATCTGAGACCTCGCCGAGAAATTGCACCGGCTCTTCGCGCCAAAAGCGCAGACGTTTGGTTTTGTAGAGCCTTGCATTTCCGCGGCCGGCAACGAGCAGCCGCATCTTGCGGTCAGCGCAAAGTGCCCTCGCTTCGATTGCGAAAAGCAAACCCTTGCGCGCCCAGCCAGAGCCGACAAACAACAACGTGGTTTGGTCTGGCTTTAGATTCAATTTCTCGCGCGATTTTTCGCGCAGCGCCGGATCGAACCGAAATTTCTTCAGTGGAACACCGTTGCGAACAATGTCGATATTGTCTGCCGGATAACGATAAAGATTGACGATTTCGTCTTTGACCATTTGTGAAGCAGCAATGACGCGCTTGGTGTTGCTGCCACCGGAAAGAAGGAATTGTTCCAGACGTAACAGGTCGCGATGCTTCGAGCTGAGGCTCCGGACAAATCGTTTCAGAGGCAGTTCGAATCTCATTCGGCGGTCGAGCCAGGCGCGATGGACGCCATCGCCAGCGCGATAAACATCACATCTCCAGACGCGATCAAGACTTAACAAAACATCGCAATGAAGCGACGCGTGGATCTTTTGTAGCTCATCGGCAAAACCAATCGGCGATTTGGTGCGCAAGCGCGTAATCGAACCAAATGACCACTCGGTGTCCGGCCACTCATTCGTCGCGATAAGTTCGGCATCGTGCCCGGCTTTGACTACTCCACGCGCCAATCGTTTTAAATACGCCTCCGCACCGCCGGTTTGCGAATAGCCGCGGCGAACAAATCCGATGCTAAGCTTTTTGGCCATATCTTTTGTCATTTCGACCGAAGCGCGGCGCCGTGGAGAAATCTCCCGCTTTTCAAAAGAATTAGAACCCAGGCGCCACACACCCGGCCAAACAAAACGCTTTCTGCCAGATATCGAGCACAACCTGCCTCAGAACGCCACTTTACTTGCTGCACGTTCACCAGAATAGTTGTAGCCCGATGCCGGGTGAAACCTTAAACGCTCCTGTTCCATTACGCTCTGCCTCTCCCCCAATACGGATATTGCCGAGACATTTGCTTTATTCAATCTTTGCCCGCATCGGCGGTTCAGGTCTGGACACCGACGCATTCGAAACGCTGCGCGCGTCATATCGAGGCGGATTTCTCGGAAAAGCAGTCGCCTACGACAACCGACAGAACGAAATTCCAGCCTCGCTGATCCATTCCCTGCGCTGGCATCCGGTGCGTCTGATCTCTTTTTTTGATCGGCCTTATTATTACGGCGCAAAAAAGAAGTATCTCGACTGGATCGCTTCCCGGCATCTGGAAACTGGACGTTACGATTTCTTTCACAGCTGGTCGGGCGACTGTCTGCGTTCGCTTCAAGTAGCGAAACAACGCCGCATCCCCTCGATCGTCGAGATCCCAACCTGGCATCGCGATGGCGGGAAGGAAAAAGTTCGCCGACCAGAAATCGCTGAAGCGACCAGCGAAGTTCAAAAGTGGAAAGCCAGATTATTGCTCCAACGGAACCGTTTCGTTGAAGAATACAAACTAGCGACTCTACTGCTCGTTTTATCGGAGACGGCAGCCGATACTTTTCGAGCGCGCGCCTTCCCCGAGGAAAGACTGTTCTACCTTCCGCGCGGAGTAGATGTGGAGCGTTTCAGGCCAGGCCGTCGCCCGGCAAAATTTCGCGCCATCTTTACGGGCGCATTGATTAAACGAAAAGGAATTCATCATTTGCTGGAAGCATGGCATCGACTCGATCTGCCGGATGCCGAGTTATGGCTGGTAGGTTCCGTACACGACGAAGCGAAGCCGTTTCTAGAGCAATTCTGGCGTGACAACATTCGCGTCGTGGGATTTGTTCGCCATCCAGAGAATTATCTCAGTCAGGCTACGGTTCACGTTTTTCCGTCGCAGTGGGAAGGGAGCGCGAAAGTTACGTATGAAGCGGCAGGCTGTGCGTTGCCGCAAATCACTACCCGCGAGGCAGGCGATGTCGTCCGAGATGGCATAGAAGGGATTATCGTCAAACCGGGGGACGTAGAGGCGATTGCGGTGGCACTCGATTATCTGCATCGACATCCCGAGGTCGTTGAGCGGATGGGCTGTGCAGCGAGACGTCGAGTGGTTGAAAATTTCACATGGGACCACTTTCGAATGCGGCTCATCGACGCTTACGAAATCGCCATGCGAATGGCACAATAATTTTCAGCCAACGAAAGGATGGTTTCCGAATCGCTGTTGGTGTTAGGAAACCGCCGCTTCTTGTCGGAATCCAGTGAAAATTCTTCTCCTTCAGCTCAAGCGAATCGGCGATCTGATTCTCACCCTCCCGGCTGTTGCGACGGTGCGCGAAAATTTTTCTGATGCCCAGCTGACACTTGTGGTTTCCAAAGAGTGCGCCGAAATCTTGCCAGCCATCTCGAATGTGGACCGGATTTTGATTGCGCGCCGTAATTTACGCGACCTCAGCCCATCTTTCGCCGTCGCCAGGGGAGCGTTTAATTACTGCATCGATTTCACTCGCAATGATCGGTCCGCGTTCCTTGCCTTTTTATCTCGAGCGCGAAAACGGGTTACGTCCTATCGCGTACACGACCAGTCAAGAAACCGGGCCCGTGCATACACTGATTTGGTGAATGTTCGCATGCGAGACATGCACATCATTGATTATCATCTTGCTCTACTCGAGCCGCTCGGGATTCACAAGGTTATAGGCGAACTACGTCTGAAGTTACCGACAACAGCCCGTGAGAGAGCAGACCATCTTCTACGTAATGCCGGGATCGGTAGCCGTTTTGTTATTTTCCATCCAGGTTCGGCACGTGAAGAAAAACTATGGGATCCAGCGCGATGGGCGCAGGTAATCGACGAGGCTGGCCGCCGTAACGATATCGACCTTGTCTTAACGGGCGGTGTCTCGCGACTCGAGGAAGAACATGTCGCGAGGATCAAGCGGAGAACCCGACAACGGGTCGTCGATCTTTCCACCAAAACAGATTTGCTTACGCTGGCTGCTCTCATTGAGCAGGCGCGCCTTCTTGTCACAGTCGATTCCGCTCCCATGCATCTGGCCGCGGCAACGTACACCCCGCAAGTGGCCCTTTTTGGCCCAACCAATCCATTTCACTGGCGGCCAAGGGGAAGTCCCGCATTAATCTTACAGGGAGAATCTGCGATCCCGCTCGGCGAGTTTTCGCCAAGCCGGCCACGCTTTGCCATGAGCCAAATCTCGACTGGGGCGGTGATCAATGCTATGGAATCGCTGCTGTCCCATCATGCTACGGCACACATCTGATGATGAGCAACCAAAAAGGCGCAAAGAAAAGGCAGTCATTCTGGCAAACGCTTCGGGCCGCCTCGGGCCCGTACCGCCGACTGTATGGCTACGTCAAGCCGTATAAGGTGCGTTTCATCCTCGGCCTGCTGTTGGGTTTTGCATACGGCGGGGTTAGTTCGCTCTTGCCGCTGGTCATCGCCCGGGTGACTAGCACCATCTTCCACGGCGCTGGTCCTAACCCGACGGCCCTGAGCTCGAACCTCCAAGTGTTGAATGCCGGCCCTAAGATCAACTCAATAGTCCTTATCTGCCTTTCTATTCCGGTGATTATGACTCTGCGCAGTCTCTGCTCTTACGGAAACACTTATTGTATGCAGTGGGTAAGCAACAAGGTGGTCACCGATCTTCGGACTCAGCTTTTCAGCAAGATGGTTCGGCATTCGATGGATTTCTTTAACAAGATGCGCTCTGGTTTTTTAATCTCACGCGTTACCAACGACACCCGAATAGTGCAAATGGCTTTGACCGGCGTCAGCAGCGATATCTTCAAACAACCAGTCACGATTGTCGGCGCAATCGGTGTTCTGCTCCTGATGGATTGGAAATTCACCCTGATCACACTGATTCTTTTTCCCACATGCTTGGTTCCGCTTCGCGTTTATGGCCGCCGCGCGCGGAAGGCTGTACAAGGTCAGTTTGAAGGCATGGGAGAAATGGTGGTGACGTTACAAGAAACGTTCGCCGGTATTCGTGTAATCAAGTCCTTTGCACGCGAGGCGCACCAAGAAAAAGCGTTCAAGCGCAGCAATCAACGGCAGTTCTCGCAAATGATGCGTCTCATCCGGTCGATGGAAGCCGTCGGTCCGCTGGTCGAAACAATCGCCGCCATTGGAGTGGGCCTGGCCTTGCTCTATGTTTACGCCGCCAATCTGAGCGCGGGACGATTTTTTGGACTGATCTCTGGAATTTTCATTCTGTACGATCCAATCAAAACGCTGAGCAAGATCCAGCTCGTGATGCAGCAATCGATCGCCGCCACCACCGCGCTTTTCTCAATCCTTGATTCCGAGCCAACTGTGCGGGATGCACCAAACGCTGCCGCGCTCACCTCTTCCCAAGGGCGAATTGATTTTGAAAGTGTCAGATTTCGCTATGCAGACACTCTTACTGACGCGGTCAGCAACATCAATTTGCTTATTGAGCCCGGCAAAACGTACGCACTGGTTGGCGCCAGCGGCGCGGGTAAAAGTACCATCCTTTCGCTGATCCTGCGTCTCTACGATCCGGTTTCGGGCGCCGTGAAAATCGACGGGCGCGATTTGCGCTCGGTCACGCAGAAATCATTACGGGAGCAGATAGGCCTCGTAACGCAAGAGACGTTTTTGTTTCACGATACGATCTTCAAAAATATTCAGTTCGGACGGCTCGACGCCGCGCCGGAAGAAATTTACACCGCAGCGAGCGCTGCGTTTGCACACGATTTCATCATGGCGCAGCCGAAAGGTTACGAAACCCTGATTGGCGACAAAGGTTGCCTTCTTTCTGGCGGCCAGCAGCAGCGTCTCGCGATTGCGCGGGCTATTCTGAAAAACGCGCCCATCCTTTTGCTCGATGAGGCGACATCGTCCCTCGATTCCGAATCAGAAAAGCAAATTCAAAAAGCGCTCGAAAAGCTCACTGCCGGACGCACTGTCATCGCAATCGCACACCGGCTGTCCACGGTTTTGTCAGCGGATCAAATCGTGGTGATGGATTGTGGACGCATCAAAGAGATCGGTACGCATTCCGAGCTCCTGGAGAAATCCGGTTACTATCGCCGGCTGTACGATCACCAATTCAATCGCGAGCAACAAGAAATCCCCTCCGAACAAGGTATTCTTGTCGAAGAACTTGTTTAAATGGTGTGGCGGCGGTTGGTCTCAGACCGCTGTTGCTGAAACCCTTTCCATTTCATGCGCTGCAATTTAGTTTCGTAGCAATGCCGTTTAATATCGATCTGCATACGCATTCGTTCTTCTCGGGAGACGGTATTTCTAGCCCGGAAGACTTGATCGCCGCGGGGCGCGCCAAAGGCCTGCACGGCATCGCGATCACCGATCACAATACGTGTGATGCGATCACCTATCTGCTCGAGAAAGGCCTGATGCGGCTCGACGGTTTGCCCGTCGATGGTTTCCTGGTTCTCCCGGGAGTTGAGGTGACGACTGCGGATGGCCACCTGCTCTGTATCGGCGCTGAGCTTCCCTATTTGAAGGGAAAACCGGCTCGCGGAGTCTGTAACATGATTCATGAACGCGGTGGGCTCGCGATCCCTCCACACCCCTACGATTTATTTCGCGCGGGAATCCGTTTGTCGACCCTCGAAACCCTACCGATCGACGCCATCGAGGTGTTCAATGCTGCGACTACACTGCGACGCTATAATCGTTACGCCTTCAAATATGCGCAGATTCGTGGTCTACCGATGACCGCTGCCAGCGATGCACATCATGCAGCTGCTGTCGGAACGGCCTACACGATCCTGAACACCGATGATTTTTCCGTCAAAGGAATTCTCGCTCAGATCGTCAAAAGCAACGAGCTCACCCAAAAATATCTTACCCCGCGCGATAGCCTCCGCAAAACATGGAACAACTGGCTCCGCCTGCGCCGACGAAAAAGAATTCCCGAATTAGCCGCAAAGGATCGCAACGGTGGAAGCGAACGGTGAAACGTTGTCACATCGAGCAAAATGGAGAGACGTCTCTAACTGTTCGTTTGTGAGAATTTGGTTTATCGATGGGATTCTGTTCCGGTTGTTCTTTCCTAGTCTCATGGCTTCCTGATTGATCTCTCCATGTCCGCCTACGTCATCGTTGAAATCGATATTGTCGATCCTGTCGGTTACGAGAAATACAAGAAACTGGCCGGTGCGACCGTAGAGAAATACGGCGGCAAGTACATCGTACGCGGCGGCAAGGCCGAAGTGCTCGAAGGCGATTGGCATCCCAAGCGCATGGTCGTACTTCAATTTGAATCACTGCAGCGCGCCAAAGAATGGCTCAATTCCGAAGACTACCGTGAACCGCGCAAGATGCGCCACCGCACTGCCAGAACCAACATGATCCTGGTCGAAGGCGCTTAATCTTTGTTGCCCTAAGTCCTTCCTCTTAACTGCGGCTCTTCTGATCTCCGCAGCAAGTGGGTCACGACTTTGTGCCTTTGTCCCTTCGTCGCGGCGAACTAAGGCGTGGCAAGCAACTTGACGCTCTAATCAGCGTCCATAATCTCAAACTCGCGTGCCGTTCGGTTCACCCGCCCATAGCGCAAAGAAGGCATGGCTGTAGGACGAATTTAGCGTGAACACTCTAATAGCTTTTTATCGGTCTTCGGTCGGGAAGAAAATGATCGTCGCGATCACCGGCATCATTCTCATCCTTTTTGTTATTGGGCATCTGCTCGGGAACCTCCAAATCTTTATCGGACCGGACTGGATCAACAGCTACTCACAACACCTGCATGATCTAGGACCTGTGTTGTGGCTAATTCGCATTTTTCTACTGCTGACCGTTATCATTCACATTTATGCGACTATTCAACTGGCGGTTCAAAATCGGCGTGCGCGGCCCGAGCCGTACGTCGATCGCCAATACGTGAAAGCCACGTTCGCTTCACGTCATATGGTGATGAGCGGGCTGATCGTGCTGGCGTTTATCATTTATCATCTGGCGCATTTCACCGTGCGTGTGACTGATCCACGCTTCGGATTGCTCAAACCGGATCCATTTGGTCATTACGATGTTTATTCAATGATGGTTTACGGATTCCAAAATTATTTTGTGTCAGGCTTCTATGTGCTTGGCTTGTTTTTGCTCGCCGTGCATCTGAGCCACGGGTCATCCAGTTTTTTTCAATCGCTCGGATTAAATGACAAAAAACTGATGCCCCGTCTCGAGTTGGGCGCCCAGGTCTTTGCCTGGCTTGTGTTCATCGGCTACACGTCGATCCCCGTGGCGATCCTGCTTGGATTCATTAGACCAACACAACAGCTATGATTGGAACGCTGGACGCCAAGATCCCGCACGGGCTGCTGAACCAAAAATGGTGCAGTCACCGTGATCACTTGCGATTGGTCAGCCCTAATAACCGGCGAAAGTTCGAGATCATTGTGGTGGGAAGCGGTTTGGCGGGTGCCTCGGCTGCAGCAACGCTCGGCGAATTGGGTTATCGGGTAAGGTGCATTTGTTTCCAAGACTCGCCGCGCCGCGCGCACTCGGTTGCCGCGCAAGGTGGGATTAACGCTGCGAAAAACTACCAGAATGATGGCGATAGCATTTACCGATTATTTTATGACACCATCAAGGGGGGCGATTTTCGTTCCCGCGAAGCGAACGTCTATCGTTTAGCCGAAGTCAGTAATCAGATCATCGATCAGTGTGTGGAACAAGGCGTGCCGTTCGCACGCGAATACGGAGGGCTGCTCGCAAACCGCTCTTTCGGCGGTGCGCAAGTCTCGCGAACATTTTACGCACGCGGACAAACCGGTCAGCAGCTTTTGCTTGGTTGTTATCAAGCGCTGTGTCGCCAAATCGCCGCTGGCACCCTGCGAATGTTTCCGCATACGGAGATGCTGGATCTCGTGATTGTGGATGGACAGGCCAAGGGACTCATCACCCGCAGTCTGCGCTCCGGAAAGATCGAAAGACACGCGTCCGACGCCGTCGTCCTCGCAACTGGTGGATATGGGAACGTTTATTATCTTTCGACGAACGCGCGTGGCAGCAATGTCACCGCCACTTATCGCGCTTACAAAAGGGGCGCGCTCTTTGCGAATCCTTGTTTCACCCAAATTCATCCCACCTGCATCCCTGTCAGCGGCGAACATCAATCGAAGTTGACACTGATGTCGGAGTCGCTGCGGAATGACGGGCGGGTCTGGGTTCCGAAACGAAACGTAGATCGCGATAAACCGCCTGGCGAAATCTCAGAAGCGGATCGCGATTATTACCTTGAGCGAAAATATCCGAGCTACGGCAATCTTTCACCACGCGATATTTCCTCGCGTGCAGCTAAGGAGGTTTGCGACGAAGGCCTTGGCGTCGGGCCGGGCGGGCGCGGGGTTTACCTCGATTTTGCCGACGCGATCAAGCGGCTCGGGGAAGAGACAATTCGCGAACGCTACGGCAATTTGTTTGAAGTTTACGAGAAGATCACGGGCGAAAACGCTTATAAAGTGCCGATGCGAATTTACCCGGCCGTGCACTACACCATGGGCGGGCTCTGGGTGGATTACAATCTGATGAGCAACGTGCCCGGATTGTTTGTCATCGGCGAAGCGAATTTTTCCGATCATGGTGCGAACCGGCTCGGCGCGAGCGCGCTTATGCAAGGATTGGCAGACGGCTATTTCATCTTGCCTTACACATTGCCAAATTATCTCGCCGGTCAGATGGGCAAACGGCCGTCAGCAGATTCTCCTGAGTTTCAGCAAGCGGAACGCGAGGTACGCACTCGGATCAAGAAATTGCTTGAGGTCGATGGAAAACGTTCGCTCGATGCCATCCATCGTGAGCTCGGTCATCTTCTCTGGGAAAAATGCGGAATGTCACGCCACGCCAAAGGGTTGCAGGAGGCGCTCACGAAGATTCCAGAATTGCGCGAGGAGTTTTGGAGGAATGTCCGCGTCCTCGGCAAGGACGAGGATTACAATCAATCGCTTGAACGCGCAGGTCGGGTCGCGGATTTTCTCGAGTTTGCAGAATTGATGTGCATCGACGCGCTTGCGCGAAACGAATCATGCGGCGCGCACTTTCGCCAGGAATACCAGACTCCGGAAGGAGAAGCGCTGCGCGACGACGAAAACCACGCCGCCGTGTTTGCATGGGAATTCAAAGGCGATGGTGAACCTCCCAAACTGCATTGCGAACCCCTCCATTTCGAAACCGTGCATTTAACGCAGAGGAGCTATAAGTGAATAATTCCTACGGTAGGGCGCAACCGCTGGACGCGCACACGAATTTGACGGACTGCTCGGCGATCCGCTCCTACCTCTATCAACTATGAACTTCCGTTTGAGAATCTGGCGCCAGCCGAATGCAAAAACCACCGGCAAAGTGGTCCATTACGATGTGCGTGATATTTCGCCGAACACGTCGTTTCTCGAGATGCTCGACATTCTCAACCAAAATTTGCTTGAGCGCGGCGAAGAACCAATCGCATTTGATTCAGATTGTCGCGAAGGCATTTGTGGCACCTGCTCGCTTACGATCAACGGCGAAGCGCACGGACCCGATCATCCCGGCGCGGTCTGCGAGCTTTACATGAGAAAGTTTCGCGACGGCGCCACTATCGTGATAGAGCCGTTCCGTGTGGGATCGTTTCCGATCGTAAAAGACCTCGTGATCGATCGGAGCGCGCTGGATCGCATTGTGCAAGCGGGAGGATTTATTTCCGCGCGTGCCGGCTCCGCGCCAGAAGCAAACTCAATCCCCATTCCAAAATACGACGCTGACCTTGCGATGGAAGCGGCAGCCTGCATCGGTTGCGGCGCATGCGCGGCAGCTTGTCCGAATGGATCCGCCATGCTCTTCACATCGGCTAAAGTCTCGCATCTTGCCCTTTTGCCACACGGACAGCCGGAACGCGAAAGCCGCGTCCTGAAAATGGTGCAGGCGATGGATGCGGCGGGGTTCGGGAATTGTACGAACACATACGAATGTGAAGCGGTTTGCCCCGCCGAGATCAGCGTTGGTTTCATTGCCAAATTGAATCGCGAATACGCACGAGCGAGATTGCGACAAAACATTGGCAAATAATCACAACGAGGAAGCTGCAGGGAAGCCGTCAGCTTCCCTTTAGGAATGACGAAGTCGTCCCTTAAAGTGTGTGCGACTCACAAGTCCAAAGCTCGGGATCAAGCTCTGCTCTCGCTCGTTTCGCAACAAGATCGACATCGGCTTTAGGCCGCATCACCGCGAAGATGGTCGAACCGGAGCCGGACATTAGCGCTGCGCCCACTTCGGGTTGTTTCAGCAGCCACATTTTGAGGTGCGCGAGAAAAACAAATTTCTCGAAAACCGGACGCTCCAGATCGTTGAAGAAAGTTTGACCAGAAAAGTGCTGAGCCGCGTACGAGATCCCTGGGATATCCCGAGAGGTCTGCCAACGGGAATATGCCCATTCCGTTGCCACACCAAAAACCGGTTTTAACAACAGGATC
>Ga0126381_100001048_pt1 | contig 29956 bp, 25 predicted proteins | sample PanSoiMetPlot_28_FD_96465 | JGI IMG/M metagenome (GOLD analysis project Ga0126381, IMG submission 96465) | Tropical forest soil microbial communities from Panama - MetaG Plot_28 | ecosystem: Environmental > Terrestrial > Soil > Tropical forest > Bulk soil | place: Panama | collected 2016-02-17
CCGCAACCGGATTCCCCACTCAAATACTCTGACAGGTACTTGCTAGGCTGGGTCCATATATATGCTGGAGGGGAGGGAATTCGAACCGCCGGTCTCATCCGACTAAGAGTCTAGTTTCTCGTCGCAAAGAAAAAGGCTGTTTGCGCGACTTTCCGGCATCAAGAAGCGCAAACGGACCGCCAGTTCGAAAACCCTCTCCTCACCAACGAGGCACTGCGAACCGCCGGTACCGTTCGCGTCTTTCTCAAGGCGCTTCGTTAGTGTCCCCTCATTGGCGAAGGCCAGATCGCTTTAAAATCTCGTCGCGGCGGAATATGGTTCGTGGTCATGAATATCGAAGAACACAAGAAAATCGCATTGGCTTACTTCGAGGAACGCTCGGCGGGCAATTCGCGCGCTTTCGACCGCCTGGCAGAGTCCACTATCTGGAGGGTAATGGCGAAAGGACCGATGGGTGGAACCAAGACAAAGGCCGAGTTGCTGAAAATTCTCACGCAAACCACTGCGCGTTTTGAAGAGCCGGTAAAGTTCACTGTCACCGGAATCACCGCCGAAGGCGACCGCGTGGCGATCGAGGCGCAAGGCTACGCCAAACTAAAGAACGGCAAGACGTACGAGAACCTCTACCATTTCTTGTTTGTTGTCCGTGACGGGAAGATCCAGGAAGGCAAAGAATACTGCGACTTCCATTACGCGTCCGAAGTTTTTCAATCCTGAACCGACGGCTCTGAGCGACCATAAAAGAGACAGACGCATGCACGGCAAAGCGGCGGTTGCCGGAATCGGCGAGTCCAAATATTACAGGGCGGGGAGCTCTCCATATTCGGCACTCCAGCTCGCAGCAATCTCGATTAAAAACGCGATCGAGGATGCCGGTCTCAAGCCGGGTGATATCGACGGGCTGGTGACGTTCATGGATACCACGCGCCAGCACGCCAATGTGTGCTCATGGTTCGGTTTTGAAACCTTGGGCTTCGCCGCCAACCCGATGAGCGGTGGCGGGAATCTTTGCATGGCGGCGATCAATCTCGCCGATGCCGCGATATGCGCCGGCTACGCGCGCAACGTGGTCGTTTACCGCGCGATCAACCAGGGACGCGAAGGACGCTACGGGCGCAGCCGCGGGCCTTCGGTTGCTGCGGGCGAGGAAGCCTATCGCGCCCCTTTTGGTGCGGCGGTGCCGGCCATCTGGAACGCGTTGCTGACCAAACGCTTCATGCACGATTACGCGGTTTCCCAAGACGCGCTGGCCGAGATTGCGCTGGCTTGCTACGCCCATGCCCAGCACAATCCGCGCGCTGTGATGTACGGCCGGCCGCTGACGCGCGAGGCTTACCATAACTCGCGGTGGATCGCCGAGCCGTTTCACCTGTTCGACTGTTGCCAGGAAAATGATGGCGCCTGCGCATTGGTGTTGACGTCCGGCGAACACGCGCGCGACCTGCGCAAGCCACCCGCTTACATCCTTGCCGGAGCGTCAGGAATGGAATCCGGTGGCGGACTTTGGGCTTACAACGATTCCGCCTTTCCCAACCGCAGGTACCATACTATAGGCGAGCAGTTGTGGGCGCGCGCCGGAGTTCGCCCATCGGAGATCAAGGTCGCACAATTTTATGAGAACTTTACCGGTAGCACGCTGATGGCGATCGCCGACATCGGATTCTGTCGGCCCGAAGAGGTTGAGCAGTTCGTCTCCAACGGGGCTCTGCAATGGCCACACGGGCGCCTGCCGTTCAACACCAGCGGAGGCAACCTGGCCGAAGCCTACATTCACGGGTTGCAATTAGCCAACGAGGCAGTACGCCAGATCCGTGGCGAGTCGACCTGTCAGGTAGCCGACGCGGAAATGAGCTTGGCGGTCGGCGGCCCAGTGACTCCGCCCGGCAGTGCGGTGCTCTTCAGCCGCAACCCCAGCAATTGAGGCATTTGTAATGGGGAGCTCCAAACGATTGCTGCCCGATGAATGGATCGTGCCAGCGATCACCCCAGAGAACCGCGCCTTCTTCACCAGCGTCGAACTCCGGCTTCAGCGATGCCGCTCGTGCACCGCCGTGCAGCATCCCCCAGTTGAGGTCTGTCACGCGTGCCAAGCGATGGAGTTCGATTACATCGTGGCGCGGCCCCAAGGCGTGGTCGAGACCTTCACGATCGTGCATCACGTAGTCCACCCGATGCTCAAGCAAAACGTGCCGTACAACGTGGCCGTGATCAGCCTGCGCGATTATCCGCGCGTGCGTATTGTCGGAAATGTAATCGACGTCGCCCCGGAACAGATGCGGATCGGGCTGCAGGTTTCCTGCACATGGGCCGAAGTGAGACGCGAACAGGACGGTGCCGAACCTGTCACTATCTACATCCCCCAATGGAGTGCGACCGCCGCAAGCTGAATGGCCAATCGCAATCACAAGGAGAAGCCATGGAAGACATCAAGGGCAAAGTAGCCGTCATCACAGGCGGGGCGAGCGGAATCGGCCGGGCAACCGGCGCCCTGCTGGCCGGCCATGGTATGAAGGTCGTGCTCGCCGACATTGAGCAGGGCGCATTGGATAAGACCGTAACGGAGTTGCGCGGCCGCTCGCTTGACGTAAGCGATGTTAGAACCGACGTCTCCAAATTCGACTCGATGACCAATCTGGTGCGTGAAACGCTGTCGCGCCATGGCAAGATCCACGTCGCGTTTCTCAATGCGGGAGTTTCGGGCTACGCCCCAGGCGCCATGTGGGAGCACGAAATCAATGACTGGAACTGGCTGATCGGTGTCAATGTGTGGGGTGTAATCAATGGGGTGAAGGCGTTCGTGCCGGCGATGCTGGAGCACGGCGAAGAGGGACAGGTCGTCATCACTTCATCCTCGGTCGGCGTGGTCGCACCAGTGCCGTCCGCGCCTGAGTATTCAATGTCCAAGGCTGCAATATTCAGTATCGCGGAAATGCTCTACGCCCAGCTCAAACAGCGTCAGGCGAAGGTGACGGCATCCGTGCTAGTGCCGCCCGGCACGATCAACACGGGCCTGTTCACCGCCACGCGTAACCGTCAGCCGGAGTACGCGCCGGCCAAGGCGCGCCAGGAATATTCGGTCACCTACGATGACTTGCTAAAGCAGATGAATGCAGCCGGCAACCCGCGCCGCCCGGTACAACCCGAAGAGGTGGCGGACTACGTCCTGGACGGAATTTTACAGAGCCGGTTCTGGATTGTACCTGACCAGCGCCATGCCGACGTCGCCCGCAACTTCGACGAAATAATCCGCACCCGTGCCGACACGATGCTGAACCGCGCCGACCCGCTCAACTATTTGCAAAAGGCCGTGTGAACAGAGAGGAGACCGCCGGCCGTCCGGCGGTTTACCAGCAAGGAGGTGAACCGTGGAGCGCTTGATTTCGGTGGACTCGCACGTCAAAACCACGCACGAAGATGTAAAGAAGCATCTCGCTTCGAAGTATCACCGCGAATACGACGGTGCCGTGGCCGCTCAGGCGCGGCATGAGAAGGAACTGATGGCGGGCGGGGTGCGGTCGGCGCGGATGGAATTCAAGCACGAGGCATGGGGCCGGCCCGGCCACAGCGACCCCTCCGAGCGGCTCAAGGATATGGATCGCGACGGCGTGGATGTTGAGGTATTGTATTGCGAGGTCAGCGCCTTTCGTTATTTCTATCGGATGAAGGACGGGTGGCGCGAGGCGGCGCGGGCATTCAACGATACGTTGAAAGATTTCGCGTCGGTCAACAACAAGCGCCTGCTGGTCTCATATCAGATCCCGCTTGGCGATACCGATCATGCCGTGGCCGAGGTCCAGAGATTGGCGGCGGCGGGAGCGCGTTCGGTCCACATGCCCAACTATCCAAACGAACTTGGACTGCCGGAATACTACGATCCTTCCTACGACAGGTTGTGGTCCGCCTTGCAAGAGACCGGTATTCCGATTAGCCAGCATCTTGCCGTGAAGGACACTCTATACGATGTGTTCCGGCGCGACCCGACGCCGCAGAAGGGAATCTTTACTTCGCAGCCGGCGATGATGCTGGCGGAGACGATGGGCTTTTGGATCCTGACCGGGATTTTGGAGCGGTTTCCCGGACTGAAGATCGTTTTCGTCGAGCCCGGCTTGATGTGGGTGCCGTACTATCTCGATAAGATCGACCGTTTCATGAGCGAGGGCGCCTACCAGTTCCCAGCCATCAAGGAACTGCCAAGTTTCTACTTCCATCGGCAGATGGCGCTGACATTCATGGACGACGCGCGCGGACTGCGTCAGCGGTACGATATCGGCGTAGAAAGCATCATGTGGTCAACTGACTATCCCCATCCCGCCACGACCTGGCCACATTCGCGCGAGAGCATCGGCCGTCAATTCCAGGGCGTGCCAGACGGCGAGCGCCAGTTGATGACCTGTGGTAACGCCGCCCGATTTTACGGATTGAATTAGGCGTGCGTTCCTGCTCGGAGATCCGCGTTAGCTTTCGCGGGAGAAGGCAAGACCATGGCAAGTGTGCTTGACGGAATAAGAGTCCTTGACCTTTCGTGGGGTGCGGCCGGGCCAATCGCGTCGATGCTGCTGTGCGACAATGGCGCCGCGGTAACCAAGATAGAGCCGCCGGGCGGCGACCCATTCCGGCAACTGCTCTCGGGTTATCGCGCATGGAACCGCGGCAAACGCAGCGCCATTCTTAATCTGAAGGAAACGAGCGATCGCGCTCGCCTGATCGCGCTCGCTTCCGGCGCCGACGTCTTTCTCGAATCATTCAGCCCGGGAGTGACGCAGCGCCTTGGGATCGATTACGCGACGCTTAGCGCACACAATCCGCGGCTGATCTACTGCTCGATTACCGGCTATGGTCCGCACCGCAAACATCGCGATCGTCCCGCCTACGACGCCTTGGTCGCGGCCCGATTGGGACTTCAATGGGAACAGCGCAGCTGGTCCGGGGGTCCGATCGATCACATCCTGGGCCTGCCGGGACCGCTGCCCGATCTCGAAATGCCGGCGGGAGCGGCCCAGGGCTCTCCGCGTGACGGTCCGATCTTCACCTGGTCTTTCTGGCCGAGCCTGGCATCGGCGTATCTTGCCGCAACTGGAATCAGCGCTGCCCTTCTGGCGCGAGAATTCACTGGGCGCGGCCAGCACGTGGAAACCTCTTTGCTCCAGGCCGCGCAGGCTCTGACCACGTCGAAGTGGCAGCGCGCCGAAAATCCCGATACACAGGGCTACAAGACCTGGATTTACGATCGACGCGGGGTCAAAGGATTCTTCCGGTGCGCGGACGGGCGCTGGATACAGCAGTGGGTCGGGAATCCGAAATTTCTGATCTCCTCTGCCGACGGTGACACGCTGGAGTTGCGCCGCGAGACCAAAAACCAGCGCGACGATCCGGACCGAATCGACACGAGTCCCTACAATGTCGCGCTGTGGGCGCAATATTATCCGGCGATGGCGGCAGCGGTGGCGCGCTTCCCCCACGACCAATGGGTCAGGCTGGCGGGGCAAGCCAACGTCCCGCTCCAGCCGGTACGAACGCCCGAGGAAGCTTTGCAGGACCCGGCGTTGATCCGCGAAGGCACGGTGGCCGAAGTGGACGATCCAGAACTGGGACACCTGCGCCAGGTCGGCATCCTTTATGATATGGAGAAGACACCGGCACGCATCGGGAGCGGGGCGCCAAAAGCGGGCCAGCACACCTCGAATTTGATTGCGGAGGCCGACGCGATTACGTCACGCGATCCGGTTGCGACAGCGCCCGCCACTACGTCAGCTCCCACGGCGCGACGGCGCGCGCCGCTCGAAGGAATCACGGTGCTCGATCTCGGCACAGCTGTTGCCGGACCATATGGCACGCAGGTGCTGGGAGACCTCGGCGCCAACGTAATCAAGATCAACTCCCGCCGCGATCCTTACTGGTTCGCCACGCATATCGCCTACGGATGCAATCGGAGCAAGCGTAGCATCGGGATCGATCTGAAAAATCCCAAGGGACTCGAAGTGCTCTACCGGCTGGTCAGAAATGCCGACGTCGTCCACATGAACATTCGCAAAAAAGCGGCGGAACGCATCCGCGTCGACGAACGGTCAATCCGCGCCATCAACCCCGACATCATCTATTGCCATACACGCGGATTTGAGAAGGATGGGCCGCGCGCCAACTCGCCAGGCAACGACCAGACCGGCAATTCGCTAGCGGGCACCACTTGGGAGGACGGCGGATGCGCCGACGGTGGCACGCCTTTCTGGAGCCTTACCTCGATGGGCGATACCGGTAACGGATTTCTTTCCGCCATCGCGGTAATCCAGGCGCTGTACCATCGGCGGCGTACCGGCGAGGCACAGCGCGTGGATACCTCGATTATCAATGCCGGGATGCTCAACACGTCGCACGCCTCCCTGCTGGCCAATGGAGAAGGCATTCCGCGCCACCATCTGGACGGGATGCAGATCGGATTGTCGGCGCTCTATCGCTTGTACCAGACCTCCGACGGATGGCTCTGTGTCGCAGCCGTGAGCGAGCCGCAATGGCACGCTTTCGTGCAAGTGCCCGGCGCACACCATCTGGTGCAGGACCCGCGATTTGCGACCGAGAAATCGCGCTCCGTTAATGATAAGGCGCTGGCTTCCGAACTCGAGCATCTGTTTTCGACTCGCACCGCCACGCAATGGTTCGACATCCTGGATCGCGCCGGAGTTCCGTGCGAAGTGTCCAACGAAACCTTCCCCCGCGAGATGTTCGCCGATCCTGAAATGCGTGAACACGGACTGGTCGTCACGCTCAAACACGAGCAGCTCGGTCAGGTTGAGCAGTTCGGCCACCTGATTTCGTTCTCGGATACTCCCGGCCATATCTTCGGGCCACCACCCCTGGTGGGACAGCATACGCGCGAGATCATGAAGGAAAATGGCTATGCCGACTCCGAAATCGACGGTTTGTGCGTCGAGCGTGTAGTTTTCGAAACGCTGACGTTAAGCTGAACCAGGCGCGGCGCGAGACCGTCGCGCTAAGACCTCTTATTACCGAAAATTCGATCCGAGTGACAGACCGCCGAGAATCGGGTACTTTGCCGCCCGATGTTTGAGTGGCTGAAACAGCTGGCGTATGCGCTGAGCTTGCGGTTCAAATCTCGCGCCCGGCTCGAAGCCGTGAATCTCGTGCTTGGTCAGCGAGTCAACGTCCTGATTCGCAAGCTGCCCAAGCGATTGCAGATCACAAATTCTGACCTGCTGCGCCATTCCGATTTGTCCTAATGCCGAACTTTCTCCGCGCTCGTTGGTGGAGCGAAGGAGATTCGAACTGTCGGTCTCTTGCGCATCCTGATGTTGACGAGAGCTGCAAGTTTGACTGGTGAAGCATGGGGGGCCGGATTGGACCGGAGGTTCGCGTTGGGCATGGCTCGGTTGCCACGACAGTTCGAAGGTTTGTGACCGCTGCCTTCGCGCATTCGGCTGGCTATCTCCTACTGCCGCGAGGATCTAGCAGACCAAGCTCCGGATCGCGCTTTTCTTGGTGCGCTGGAAGCGAAGACTTCGGGGACTGGACTTTGGGAGAGAATCGAGCCTGTGTCGTGTCTGGAGGAGGAAGACACAGATGAGAAAGATCGTTATTCCCAAGCTCTCCGAACTGAGCACCGCCGGACCAGCGAAGCTGGTGGCAATTCCAAGGTTTTGATTAAGCTTTAAGTGTCCCTCTCTATCACGAATTGCGACAACCGCATCCTCGAGGTCAACGAGATCATCCTGCTCCCTCTTAATCAGACCCAGTCGAACTTCTTCCGCTCGATACTCAGTGCCGTAGCCTACCACAATTAGATCGCTCATTTTCGCCCTCCTTCTGATTTAGGATGTTGGAAATACCCTCGGAACGAGCGCCCTAATTCCGGTCGCGTCCCGCTTCCCTCAAACGAGGGTTTACGGCTCTAGCCCAATCTCTCCAGTGCGTCGTACATTTATCGTAATAATTAGCCAGCTTCGCTGGCGCAGGCCGGGTCAGGACCGGGAACCGTGCCGGGGCATGCCCACCATTCCCCGGCCCTCAGGCCCCACCAATTTTGCGCTACCCGTTTACGTGAGGACCAGGATCTCACATCCGCTCGCTCGGACCGTTCAGCATCCCGGGGTCCACACCGTCGCTGCCAGCCGCCACCGGAGCTTTGGCGCCGGAAGCAAGTTGACAGGCCTTGTCTTAAGAAGAATGACTTCCCCCTGAGCGTGCTGCGTCGATTTCGTTCAAGGATGCCGCTCCCAAGACGGTGGGGAATTGGCAGACTCACGTAGCGGTCCCGCTCACCAGCTTGACCACATCTGGAGCTGTGTTTGCACTCATTGGCCCTCGCACTTCGTATCGCCCACAACTCCGCGGCATTGGGACTGTTTTAGTCTTCGGCGTTTGCCACTCGGAGGGAAGTGGCCGAAATCAGCATCGAGACATAGTCGCAAAACGAAAACCCTCGACTTTATGCGGGTTTTCTTACGTTTGCGCACGGGTTCAAATCCCTTCTGCGCCATATTGTTCCTCTCGATCGAAGGAGTTCTGATTGCGGCTGCACGTCCGAGGGACGATTCGAGTGGCAAGCCGTCCCAGCTAGGACACCCGTCATAACTGATCGAACCAATCATCGAACAGCATGATACCGCCAGCTGCTCGACGAACTGCGCTCTCATCCCAGGGACATCACCGAGTCTTTGAAGATGTTTCTCGAATTCGTTAAGACTCGCGTCTCTGCCGCGAGCGCTGCTAGACCTTTCGCCCGACAGCGGAACCGTTCTCCAGTTCGTCATGTGGCAACTTCAGGGTCGCGATCCGTGAGGTTGCTGTTCAGCGGCGATTTCGTCCGACTATGAAAGAGACTATGAAAGTTCTATGGGTGGGAACCGTCAAGAATCGTCCTTTATCTTCGAGGCGACGCGCTAAGAAGGCTTTGATTCTGTGTGATCAGGTCCAATTCAGCCCACTTTGAAAGCCCCTCAAAAAGGACTCAAAATCCTCCGTGGGTAACCACATGCGGGTTCAAGTCCCGCCCCCGGCACCAACAAAAATCAGCATAGATAAAGGCTTCGAGGCGAGTCGCCATTTTCTTGAAACGACGGTTCAAGCTCCGTTGTCCGGGAATTGTCCGAGTCCTGCGCGATCCGGCCTCTCACGGGCAGACCCCCAGGTACCACTGTCACCATTGCGGTGGTGGGCGTGCAGGTGCCCGGAACTGGTTTGGGCTGGTCGCATCATTCAGTCCTGCCGATGCTGTCATTCAGCCTCGTGTAAAGTCGTATTGAGCAGCATGCCCGCCATCCCTCGTAATCTAACAGCGTCCCAACTAACGTTTTGATAGTGTCGGCGCTTTTCATATCATGCGAAATGGAACGGATAATGTCGATCTGTAGTTGGTTGACCTGCCATTTGGCCTGAGAAACGTCATCCCCCTGGGCGGCGAAATAATCGACTGCGGCCGCTTTGCTGTGCCAATCCCTGATCCGGTCGGATTCGGCCACTATGCCGATGACCCGTTTTATTGATCGAGACAAATCGCGCAGAGCAACGACGCCGTGAGAGCCGTTCTTAGCGCCCAAAGAATTCAGCAGGTCGAGGTTAAGTTCGAGACTTTCCACGCTTTCAACTACACAATCCTGGAAATTCTCATCCCCGGTCGCCAAGAACGCCTGCTGATCGACGGCAAGATGATCCAAGGCCTCCAGGACGACACCGAGACGTCCGACTAACATCAAGCGCTGGGTGAAAGAGTCGTTCATCACTTCCAGACGCTGATCATAGGCGAGGGCGACTGACATTACGCCCCAGACGAGCAGGAGTGCTAGAGCAAGCGCGAGTGACGACCCGCTATATTCCATGGGGGAGGAGTCCATTGTGCCCGCTCCCAGTAAAGAACCTGCCGAAGGATCAAACGGAGACCGCAATCCCCAGTATGAGCATCCCTGTGAGCACACCCACGATAGCTAGAATTGCGGCTACCCAAGCAAATGAGGTGAGCACTGGACGTTGACGTGCGAGTCGACTTCGTGTTCGCTGTTGAGCCAGACATCCAAAGGACCGCGTCAGCTCCCGATGGTGAGCCACCTCCTCGTCGCTGGCAGGCAGTTGCAGCGCCCTCAATCTACGGTTCGGATTATGCCGTCTTATCGTGAACTCCCGGTCTGTTTCGGTAGGGTGATCCGCCCGGATTATCATCGGAGCGTCATCGCGTCTCGTTCGCCTATCCCCTTGCGTGGATCTCGCTGCATAAAGTTTCCGTCTCCCCACGACCGCATAACTCTGTTGAGGCGCGGCTTCGGCGCTCATCTGGAGAAAAGGGTAGATCACATCGATATGCTGTGTTTCCATGGCCGACTCCTTGATTGCATCGCCCCTGCTTAAAGGCCGGTGCCGGCAGCCAACCGTATCGGTAAAGATATTTGCGCTTCAGATCCGCGGCGCTCGATCTGAACACGTGTCGCGACAACCGGAGACGATGTGGCGAACTCCAATACGACACCGTCCGGATCAGTAAAATAGATTGAACGCCCGATGGTATTTTCGGTTATCGGGTCGCTATACTCGTGCGCAGAGTGCTCGTAATTAACGATGGTCGCCGGAACGCCCTTGGCCTGAAGTCGCTCAAGATAATCATCGATCTTTTCAGCTGGAACATCGAACGCGAGGTGGCACATCCGGGAATCGACTACGCTCAAATGAGGCCGCTTAGCCTTGTCTCGAATGTGTCTCTGTCGGGTCCCAGCCATTGACGCGCCTTTGGGCTCGTTGTTGAACCAGAAGAAGGCGAGCAGCGTGCCCTTACCAACATCGAAGATGAAGTGGTGCCCCTGTCGGTCTGGCAACTCGATGTCCTCAACCAGCGGCATGCCCAGAACACCGCCATAAAATGCAATTGTCTTGTTCATGTCGCTGCAGAGCAGGGCGAGATGATTGATACCGCGCAGTTCAAACTCGCGATTTTCGATTCCGGATTCAGTGGTCATATTCGCCTCTATGCACCTGGTTTGGAGTTTGCTTCTTCAATGTGTTCCGGCATATCGACGCTTCACGTTGTCAGAACACCATCCATCGAAACCGAAAACGCGAACTCCTGCGCTTTGCGCACACCGATTATGCCGCCTGGTGGAATTCGGTCCGGGCTGCTTTGGCGGGTCCGGGTTGGGATGTTTGCCGGCGGCGGTTTCGGAGCCAGATACCACTGATCAGCCATTGACAGATCATCAGAACGACCAGGCTCGCTGCGGCAACGAGCAAATCCGGGCCGGATGGGATCGTAATCATGTGACTTGTCTCCTTCTGCGTTGTTCCTGACGGAAGAGGGGAACAGCAAGGTCCTTGCCAGCGCAAAAGCCCCAAGACTCAAAGGTTTTCCGAAACAAATGTAAAGTTAGCTTAACGGCCTGGCGGGAACTGTAAAGCGTACTTAACGCATGCCGTAATCTTTCATCTTCTGATGCAGTGCAACCCGCGAGATCCCTAAACTGCGCGCAGCTCGTGTGATGCTGCCTTGGTTCTCAGCCAAGACCTGGGCGATATAGCGTGCCTCAAAGTCCGCCCGGGCGTCGCGCAGCGGTAGAGCTGCGGCATGGTGTGGCTCACCGGTTTTGATGGATGCGGGGCCAGTCTCGTTGACCCTGAATATAGAGGATACCGCCGACCTCAGGTTGGGTGAGAGATGAGCGGGCATGAGGGTTTCGCCCTCATGCGCAACCGCTACCGCGCGCTCGATCTCATTTTGCAGTTCACGCACGTTGCCGGGCCACATCGCGCGGCTTAGCAGATCAATGGTGGATGGGTCGAATCCGCGAAGGCGCTTGTGATGGCGATGGCATGCTCCTTCCAGAAAGCTGGCCGCCAGCTGCGGGATATCCTCGCGCCGTTCACGTAAGGGCGGCAGTCGGATTGGAAATGCGGCCAGACGATAATAAAGGTCTTCACGAAAAGCCTTAGCCTCGACGGCGGCCCTGAGGTCGCGATTAGTGGCTGCGATTACGCGCACATCGACTTTCTGGGGGCGAGTATCGCCTACCGCCGTCACTTCGCTGTCCTGAAGGACACGCAGCAGCTTGGCCTGCATCGCGAACGGCATTTCGCCGATCTCGTCGAGAAAAATGACCCCGCCGGACGCCGCCCTGAAGAGGCCCGGATGGTCGGTTGTCGCACCCGTAAATGCCCCGCGGCGATGACCAAATAGCTCGCTCTCCAGCAGCGCTTCCGGCACCGCTGCACAGTTCAGCGCGACAAAGGGACCATCGGCGCGGCCGCTGGCGCGATGAATCGCATGCGCGACCAACTCCTTGCCGGTGCCGGTTTCGCCTTCAATCAGCACCGCTATCGAGGAAGCGGCAGCGCTCTCCATGAGCTCGAAAACTTCTAGCATGGCAGGGCTTGCTGCAATCACTTCTCCGAACCGATCATGGCTGGCCAGTTCGCGCCGGAGGCTGCCCACCTCAACGCGCAGCCGTTGCTCCGAGGCTTTCATCTGACCAAAGCGCCGCGCGTTGCGGATGGCCACGGCGACACTGGCGGCCAGCGCCTCGAACAGGGCGAGGTCGGACTCACTAAACGGCTCGCCACCGCGGCGATTGACGGCCTCAAGAACCCCGAGGCTGCCTTCATCAGTGATCAGCGGAGCCGCAATGAGGGGAGCGGCGATGATCGAGCCCGTGGCCATTCCGGTCTTTTGGTCGACGCCCGAAAAGAATCGTCGGTCGGAACGCACGTCATCGACCTTCTCCGCGTGTCCGCTGCGTAGGACGGCGCCCGCGATACCACGGTCGGCGGGAAACCGGAGCCCGGTGAGGCGCTTGGCAACCTCAGGGTCATGCTCGGAAACGTACGGGAAATAGAGCTCATTGTGCTCCGCGTCGATAAACAGAACCGCAACGCCTTCTGCGTTCAACAGTTCGCGGCATCTGGCGAGAACGAACGGGATCAGGTCGTCGAGATCAAGCCGTTCCGCAAAGGCATTGCCCAGCTCATATATCTTGCGTAGCGAGGCCGTGTCACCCAACGGAGGCGCGTTGCTGACGGCGGACCTCTCACCCTCAGTTGCCGCCTGCGGATCGGCACTTAAGGTTGCGCCGCAGTCGCCACAAAACTTCTTTGCGGCGGGATTGTCAGAGCTGCATTTTGCGCATCGCATGAGACGTACCGATCAGCTACGGCTTAGCTCATCGAGCAGCGCCTTGGCGTCCCTGAGATCGGCGGTATCGAAGCCCTCGGTGAACCAGTTGTAGATTTCAGATAGCATACCGTGGGCCTCATCGATTTTTCCTTGCCGCTTGAGCAAACCGGCAAAACTGACAATAGCGTGCAATTCCCAAAACCTGGCCCTCTGATGACGAGCAATATCAATAGCGGTCCGGAAGCTGCGCTCCGCTTGTGCCTCGTCTGAGGGATTGCGCTTCAGAATCAGATCTCCCTGGATGCCATAGAGTCGTGCCAGGAAGATTCTCTCCCCAGTTCGCTCCGCTTCTCTGATGCCCTCGGCCACGGTCGCAAGCCCTTCTTCAGATCGTCCATTCTTCTCGAAAGTTGCTGCCAGGACTACGAGCCCGGTAGTAAACGCGGCTCCAAATCTGGAAACATTGGCCAACATCTCGGCGATCCCTTCCTGGGCTCGCCCCTGATCCGCGAAAGCCCAGCCGCGATAAAAGGAAGCCTGAGTACCGTGGTAAGACATCGCGTGCTCAGTTGCGACAGATGACAGTTCCTCGGCCAGCTTGTGGACTGAGTGGCCTTCGCGGAGCATGCAATGGAGTATTGTCGTCCCCAACAAATTGCTCGCCACCCAGACTGGGTCAGAGAGCCTAGCTTTAACAAACTCGCGGTTCGTTCTGATTGCACTGTCGGGATAGCCGAGGACCAATAACGTGAGGGGGAGCGCAATAGCGGCGGCTCGAGCGTAGCTAACCTGAGCGAAGCCATGCAAGCGTCCGTCGCTCAATGGCGCCACAGCTAATTCAAGGTGCTCGCGCGCTGCCTGCGGTTCCCCCATAAAGAAGAGATTGATCCCGAGCAGAGAGTGAACGCCTGCAACCGTTGCTTGAGCGTTCGCAGCCTCGGCGAATGCGAGTACCTTTTGAGCAATTTCTCGGGCCAGACCATATTCGCGATGGGCTTGCCGAAAGAATCCCAACGCCAGCATTGTTTCTATTAGCCGGGAGCTGTCCCCGAGCTTTTCGGATAACTGCTGAGTGCGAAGCAGGGCCATTCCCCGTTCCGCGCTTGCAGGATTCAGGACAAACAAGCTCCAGCCCAGCTCCACCTGGAGGTTTAGTTCCTGACGGTCATGATCAGCGCCCTTGGGCAGCCGCATGAGCAATTCAAGCGCCCTCTTCAGGTGGCCGATCGCCTCTGGATGCGCCATTTGCAGCGCGGCACGTTGTCCCGCCCGCCCCTCGTATTGGATAGCCTTGGCAACGTTACCAGAGCGATCGTAGTGACGGGCAAGGTCAGGAAGGTGGTCATCGAGACTCTCAGCGTAAAGTTCTTCGATGGCTTGGGCCGCGCGCTCGTGCAAAATTCGGCGGCGTTCACCGAGTACGGAGCTGTAGCTGACCTCCTGGGTCAGAGCGTGCTTGAATTGGTATTCGATGTCACCCGTGGCGGGTTGCTCGTAAATAAACTCGCCAAGTTGCAGCTCTGACAGCACCCGTTCCAACTCGTCTTGAGGATTGGCTGTCACGCGCTTTATCAATTCGAAGCGGAACTCCCTCCCCAGCACCGCCAGAGTTTGCAACAATTCCTTCACCGCAGCAGCTAGGCGATCGATCCGGGACGCGAGGATCGCTTGTACGGTAGGCGGCACGCGGATGTCGCTTAGCGGATTCGCAAGACTTACTGCTCCATTGCGCACGAGCACGCCCTGCTCAAAGAGCGCTTGGACCATCTCCTCCATGAAGAAGGGATTGCCCTCTGTCCGTTCGATGACGAGTCGCTTAATCGGTGTTAGTTCACCACCTTCCCCAAGCAACTCGGCAAGCATTTCGTCAGCACTCTCGTGCCCCAGCGGATCGAGACGTAACTGCGTGTAGTAGGTTTTGTTTCCCCATTGATGGTGATACTCGGGCCGGTAATTGACCAGGAGCAGAATGCGCGCTGTGGCGAGGCCGTCAACCAGCAGATTGAGTAGAGCCTGGGTTTCGCTGTCTATCCAATGGAGGTCCTCAAAAATTGCAAGTAACGGCTGGTTTAGACTCTCGCGCACCAGCACTCGTTTGACAGCCTCCAAGGTACGACGCCGCCTGAGCTGGGGATCGAATTGGGCCAGCGGATCGTCTCCTTCGACAATTCCGAGCAGCCCGAACAGGTAAGGCAGCGTGTCCTCAAGCGAGCGGTCCAGCGTGACAATCTTTCCGTTTACCCTTTCGCGCCGTTTTCGTTCGTCGTCCTCGGGTACAATCTCGAAATAGCTCTTGAGCAAATCGATGACCGGCAGATAGGCCGAGGCCTTGCCATGCGAAACCGAGTAAGCTTCCAGCACCAGACTTCCACTCTGCGCAATCGCTTTGAACTCGAAGAAAAGCCGCGACTTGCCCACGCCGGGCTCGCCCATCGCGGCGACGATCTGGCCGTGACCCGCGTGCGCCAGCTCCAGCGCGTGCTTCATCTGCTCCAATTCGCCTTGCCGTCCGACGAACTTGGTCAGGCCGCGTCGCGCCGCCACCTGCAGCCGTGTGCGCAGCGGCCCCAGCCCGGTCACCTCGTGGACGGCCACCGGTTCGCTCACCCCCTTGACCTGCGTGGTGCCCAACGATTTGAAGGAGAAATAGCCCTCGCAGAGCTTGCGCGTTGCGCCGGTCACCGCGATCGAGCCCACCGGCGCCAGCGCCTGCATCCGCGACGCCAGCCCGGTGGCATGCCCAATGGGCGTGTATTCGCCGTGATCCTTTCCGGTCTTGATCGACCGCACCACCGCGTCTCCCGTATTGATGCCAACGCGTGCCTGAAGCGGCAGCTTCCCTTCCTGCCGCAGTCGGTCCGAGTAGCGCTTGAGCTCCTCCTGCATCCGTAGCGCCGCATAGAGCGCGCGTTGGGGATGGTCCTCATGCGCCACCGGCGCGCCAAACAGTGCGAAGATGCCGTCGCCGGTGGACTGCACGATGTAGCCGTCGTAGCGATGGACGGCGTCCATCATCAGCTTCAACGCCGGATCGACAATGGCGCGCGCCTCTTCGGGGTCGAGATCCTCCATCAACTCCATCGAGCCCTTGATGTCCGCGAACAGCGCCGTCACTGTCTTGCGCTCGCCCTCGATATTTTCGGCGGCGGGTCGGTCGGCTACTCGAATCTGCGCATCACTGGATTTCTTTGCAGGAGCGACCGGAGCTTGCGTTAGCGCAGCCGCGCATTCCCCGCAGAAGTCTTCCCCGGGCTCATTGGAGGCACCGCATTGCGGACACAAGCGTGCAAGGGGAGCGGCGCTCTTCGCACAGAACTTGCGCCCTTCGCGATTGTCGGTTTGGCACTTTGCGCAACGCATCCCGGTCTCTAATTACTCAGTTCGTCGAGCAGTGCCTTGGCATCCTTGAGGTCGGCGGTGTCGAAGCCCTCGGTGAACCAACCGTAGATTTCGGCGAGCATCGCGCGCGCTTCATCAACCCGATAGTTATCGCGCAGAAGACGGGCGAGGCTGGTGGTCGCGCGCAGTTCCCAGGCTTTCGCGCCCATCTTTCGCGCAAGCGAGATGGCCTCGCGAAAGTCGGCTTCAGCCAGCCGGCTGTCTCCCTGTCTTAGCCGTAATTCCCCGCGCACCCGCAATGTCTCGGGCCGAAGGAAAAGTTCCTGGGGATTAGCCTGCAAAGCGTCGTCGATGGTTCTGAGCGCATCGGCGACCGCGCCGTCGAGTGCCTCTGCTTGGGCAAGATAGGTTAGCAGTGTGGTTATTTCCCAACGCGGTCCTCTCTCGGTAGCTACCGCCAGCGCCTGGCGAAGCAGAGCAACCCCTTCCGCGGTACGGCCCAGTTCCGCTCGGGCCAGACCCAGGGGAATGTGAATATAAAGCGTGCCTTCGGCAAAACCATGCTCTTCGGCGGAAGCAAACGCTTCCCGCGCGAGACTCTCCGCCCGCGCGAATTCTCTGAGCATCGCGTACAGAGAGGCGGCCGCTCTTCGCGCGGTTGCACCAAGAAATGGAATTTGGCGACTTCCCAGCAGGAGTCGGAGCATGCACTCAACGCGCTCGCGGGCGGCATCAGCGTGTCCGGTAATCCATGCGATCCAACTTCCCATGCCGAAGGTTGACAGCGCCGTCACCTCCGCCATAACCCCAATTTGCAAGAAGCCAGGCGCTTCAACAAGCGGGCGTCCACGTGCGAAATGCTCCTCGGCTTCGACGAAATCTCCAAAGAAGAAACGAGCCTGCGCCGATGCTTGATGTATGAGTGCCAGACTGATGGGACTGCCCTCGCGCTGTGCGGTCTCGAATGCCTGATCGGCCAGTGCAGCTGCGCTGAAGTAGTCGCCCCGTGAGTTGGCATATAACGCCCCCGTCCACAGCTCCTGCACGAGTTCGTGAAGGTTGCCGGTTTTCTCGGCCAAGGCGCGGGCGCGCAAACTCATCTCAAGCATTTCCGGCGCACCCACACCCTTGGTGACCGACAGCAGCGGGGCAAATGAACTACGCAGCCGCAGCTCGCGGGCGTCGCGCTCAGGCGAGTGGGGCATCGTCCCAATCACCTCCAACGCGGCGGTGAAGTATGCTTCTGCTTCGGCGGGTGTGATCGCTCTCTCGCCCGCCCGATGCAAAGATTCAAACGCCTTGGGCGAGTTAGCGCTGCGCGAGTAATGATGCGCCAGCTCGGGCACATGATCCTGGAGATTTTCTGCGAATACGGTCTCAATGGCGCCGCCTATCCGTTCGTGCAACTGCCTGCGGCGTTCGAGCAAAACCGAATTGTGGGAGACTTCCTGCGTGAGCGCATGCTTGAAGATGTATTGGGTATCTCCAATCGCGGGTTGCTCATAGATGAACTCGCCTAGTTGTAGGTCGCCCAGCATGCGGTTGAGTTCATCGTTGGATTTTGGGACAACGGCGCGAATCAGCGACATTGGGAATTCCCGCCCGATGACAGACAGCGTCTGCAGCAATTCCTTGGTATCGGTCGCCAGTCGGTCGATTCGTGCGGCAAGGATGCCCTGCACCGTCGGGGGAATCTTCAGTTCGCTGACCAGCCTGGTGAGTTTCACCGCGCCACGGTCGCGCATCAGCGCGCCCTCGTCGAACAGCACCTGCACCGTCTCTTCCATGAAAAACGGATTGCCTTCCGTTTTTTCAATAATTACCCGCTTGAGCGGCTCCAAATCCTTGCTGTCACCGAGCAGGGCCAACAGCATCTCATCGGCAGACTCCTTGCCCAGCGGATCCAGCCGCAACTGGGTGTAGTAGGTCTTGGAGCCCCACGGATGGGTGTATTCGGGCCGATAATTGACCAGCAACAGAATTTTAGCAGTCCCGATCGAGTCAGCCAGCAGATTTAACAACCCCTGCGTCTGCTCGTCGATCCAGTGCAAATCTTCGAAGATCACCATCAGCGGCTGATTCATCGACTCGCGCAGCAGGATGCGTTTGATCGCGTCCAGGGTACGCCGCCTTTTGATCTGCCCATCCATCTGTGCCAACGGGTCGTCGCCCTCGACTATGCCCAACAAGCCGAACAGGTAGGGCAGCGCATCCTCCAGCGACCGATCCAAAGTCAGGACCTTGCCGTTTACCTTCTCTCGCCGCTTGCGCTCCTCGTCCTCCGGTAGGATCTCGAAGTAGTTTCTTCAGCAGATCGATGACCGGCAAGTAAGCAGATGCCTTCCCGTGCGAGACCGAGTAGGCCTCCAGCATCAGGCATCCGCTTTGTGCCATCGCTTTGAACTCGAAGAATAGGCGCGACTTCCCGACACCCGGATCGCCAATTGCGGCTACAAGCTGCCCATGGCCCGACTTGGCCCGCTCAGCGGCGTGCTTGAGGGCCTCCATCTCGCGATCGCGTCCGACGAACTTTGTATATCCCCGACTGGCTGAGCGTTGGAGACGCGTGCGCAATGCGCCTAAACCGGTCACTTCGTAAACGTTAACGGGTTCGCTGACCCCTTTTACTTTGGTTGCCCCGAGCGGCTTGAGGATAAAGTAGCCCTCACAAAGCTTGCGCGTGGCTTCGGTAATCGCGATTGAACCGACCGGAGCTGCAGTCTGCATGCGCGAGGCCAGGTTGGTGGTATGCCCAATCGGCGTGTACTCGACGTGACCGCCATCAGTCTGAATCGCACGGACTACCACCTCGCCGGTGTTGATTCCGACGCGGCTCTGAATCGGGCTGGCGCCGCCGGCGACGACTTTTGCCGAATACTGTTTAAGCTCGTCCTGCATGCGCAACGCTGCGTAGAGCGCCCGCAGCGGATGGTCCTCGTGCGCGACCGGCGCACCGAATAGAGCGAATATCCCATCGCCAGTAGATTGCACCACATAGCCGTCGTAGCGGTGGACCGCATCGATCATCAGCTTCAGCGCAGGGTCAATAATCGCGCGCGCTTCTTCGGGGTCGAGGTCCGCCATCAACTCGGTCGAGCCCTTGATGTCGGCGAACAGCGCCGTGATGGTCTTGCGCTCGCCCTCGAGCGCCGTGGACCCATTCGGCTGTTCTGCAGTGACGCGATCCAGCGGAACCACTGACGCAGCTTGAGATGAACGGGTGGTGGCAGATGCCGCGTTCTCGGCGAGCGCTGTTCCACAATCCTCGCAAAAGGCCGATGAGGACTCGTTTTCCGCGCTGCATTTCGGACAGAGGCTGGATAAAGGGCTGCCGCAGGCAGCGCAGAACTTCCTGCCGCTCGTGCTTTCGGTCCCGCAATTGTTGCAACGCATCCCCTTACCCGGAACCGGACGAATATGCCTCCCTTGTATAACGCATTATGGAAGAAACATATACAGTCGATTTCAACGCAAACGCCGCGTTTCAAGTTGGCCCAGCCCAAGACCGCGGCAGATAGGTTTGTCCGACAGTGCTGATTCCGGCGTAGCTAGTTCACAAGTACCGGCTCCGGTAGAATCCGGAGCGCCCGCCGGCGAGACCACTCCCCCTCAGTGCAACAATTCAAGTCGTGGGCTCGTGTGGTCCGCGACGGAGAAAGTCGACAAGCTTTTGTCCGGGTGATCTGGAGGATTCACCCCTTCGTAGCCGCGGCATTCTGACGCCGGGTACGGCTAAAGCACCTCGGGGTCCTCCTCCGGATGCTCACCGCGTGAACCCCCCGCCTTCGCGGACAATACCCGTCCTTGAATACACAATAATATTGCTGGGGATGTTACACTGAATCCCGTCCATCCAAACCCAGGGCATACCAGGGTGCGGATATTGCCGGTTATTCGACGACGTTCAAAGAGGAATGGGCTTCAAGGCGAGACCTCTGGATCAGTCGAACATTGGCCCACTCTTCTTGAGATTAGAGCATTCGCCACCCCAAGTTCTAAAGCCTCAGTAATTATCCTGATAGTTGACATAATCTTTCGATTTTTGGTAGCTAAGCTTGACTGCTGATCTCTTAGGAGATGGAAAGATCAGCGTTCCCTTCACTTTCGAGTAGGCGAAACGCGCCGCGCCTTGTGCACCTGCGGAGATACTCCGGACGCGTGCTCATCTCTACGAGGTCAATTATGGGGAATCGTCTCGGTGGACATGCTGTCGTGATCGGGGGCAGTCTAGCCGGACTGTTGGCGGCCCGGGTACTCACCGATCACTTCGACTCAGTCACGGTGCTCGAGCGCGATCAAATAGAGGCCGCGCCGATGCTGCACAAATCGATTCCGCAGGGCAACCATCTTCACGGCCTGCTCCCTGGCGGACAACGAGCGATGTCGGCGCTTTATCCCGACCTTTTTTCAAATCTGGAGAAGTTGGGCTCGGTTCGTTGCCGGCTTGGTCGGGACTTCGTAGTTTACCTTCCCAATGGCAGGGCCTACAGCTTTAGTGGAACCGTCCGCAAGCCGCGCGACCTGGGCATCGACTTCTACCAACAAAGCCGGGGCCTCCTCGAATATTGCGTGCGGCAATGCACCGTCGAATACGCCAACGTGGCATTTCACGCTGATTGTTCAGTGCACGGGGTGCTGAGCCGGGGCGCACGGGTCGAGGGGGTAAGGTACAGCGAGGATAGCGAGATGCGCACTCTGGCCGCCGACCTGGTGGTGGATGCGGGTGGACGCGGCTCTCATGCGCCACGCTGGCTCAGAGAACTGGTTTTCAGGCTCCCGCCGAAACCACTATCGGTGTGGATTTAGCCTACGCCAGTACATATTTTCGCGTTCCCGATGACTACGACAAACGGGAATGCTTGACGGCTTTCGACTGGCCCTCACCCGACTCGGCCAACACCGAAACCTCGGCCAACAGCGCGGTCATGGAGATCATCGAGGGCAACATCTGGCACCTGACGTTGGCGGGACGCTTCGGCGACTATCCGCCCCGTGATGAGGCCGGATTCTTCGCCTTCGCGAAATCACTTCACACTCCAAAGATTTACGAACTGATCAGGAATGCCGAGCGGACATACGACATAACCACGCACCGCTTTCCTACCAGCGTAAGACGGCACTACGAGCAGTTGCCCACTTTTCCGGACGGCTTTATGGTCCTGGGCGATGCGATCGCCAGCTTTAATCCGGTCTATGGCCAGGGAATGAGTTCTGCCGCGCTTCAGGCCGAGGCGTTCGGAAAATTGCTGAACGTCCGCGCGGCTCAAGGCGGAGGCTTGGAGGGGCTCGCGCTGGCCTTCTTCCCGAAGGCAGCCCAAGTTGTTGCTGACCCATGGGTATTAGCCGGTAACGTGGATCTGGCATACGCAAAGACACAGGGTGATCGTCCGCCTGACCTAAAAGAGCAACTAGCGTATGTGGCGGCGGTCGATGCTCTCACTGAAGACGACGCCGAGATTAACCGCCTGCTGTGGGAGGTGCTGTGTCTTTGCAAGCCGGTCGCTGCGCTATTCGAAGAGCCGGTGCGGAGCCGCGCTCTGGCTGAACAGCGCAACCATCCGGCGAAATACGGCCTTTGATCAGCCATGCGAGCTGAGAGTGACGTGCCGGAAAGTCAGGAGCAGCCAAAGCTTCAGCAAGGAGTAGAAGTCATGCCGACAACGTTGAAGGGCAATCCCAAGGTTGATCAATTGCGGGCCAAGCTGGGCCATCCGATCGTTGACGCCGATGCGCATCAGGTCGAAATGGTCCCGCTGTTCTTTGATTTCCTGCGCGAAGCCGGCGGCGCAAAGATGCTGGAGCGCTGGCGCGATCACGCTGTCATAACGCGGCGCGCATTTGGCATGACGCCCGAGGAGCGAAGCAGGGCCCGGCCGGGGATCCCGATCTGGTGGGGCATTCCGGCCGAAAACACCTTGGACCGGGCAACAGCGTTCTTGCCCAAGCTTATGCACGCCCGCATGGATGAAATCGGCCTGGACTTTGCCATCGTCTATCCCAGCCTCGGTTTGTTTGTACTGACGTTACCAGGCATCGCGGATGACGAGTTGCGCCAGGCGTCCGCCCGGGCATTCAACAACTATAATGCCGAGATGTTCCGCGGCCTTGGCGATCGCCTCACTCCGGCGGCGCTGATTCCCATGCACACCCCGCGCGAGGCTATTACCGAATTAGAACATGCTGTGAAGACCCTCGGTCTCAAGGCCATGGTGTTCGCCGCCGACGTTTTGCGCCCGGTCCCCAAACCGGAAAAGAATCCGGCCGCCATGGCCGAGCTGTATTACTACGATTGTTTCGGCATCGACAGCCCGTACGACTACGACCCGGTCTGGAGAAAGTGCATCGAGCTGCGGGTCGCCCCGACCTTTCATTCCGCTCCAATCGGGCGCGGCACTCGGGCGTCGATCAGCCGCCATCAATACAACCAACTCGGCGGCTTTGCGGAAGGAGGCGAGGCCGTTTGCAAGTCTTTGCTTTTCGGTGGCGTCACCCGCCGCTTTCCTGAACTGCGCTTCGGATTTCTTGAGGGCGGCGCCGCCTGGGGGATCGCGCTCTACGCACGGTTGGTGGAGCACTGGAAGAAGCGCAATTTCAAGGCGATGCAACGCCTCGATCCCGCCCGCATTGACACAGCCCTACTAGGCCGGCTCGTCGATGAATTTGGGCATGAGCGCTTGAAGCCGCACCGTGACAAGGTGATAACGCACGCGATATTGGGTGAACGCATGGAGGAATTGGACGACTGGCGGGACTGCAAAATCGCACGCGCAGAGGACATTCGCGATCTTTTCGTACCCAACTTCTTCTTCGGCTGCGAGGGCGACGACCTCTCGGCGGCCGCCGCTTTCGATAACAGGATGAACCCCTACAGCGCGTCCCTGAACCCAATGCTCGGCTCTGACATCGGCCACTTCGACGTGGAAGACATGCGCGGAGTTCTGGAGGAGGCGCATGAACTGGTCGACCGCGGCCTCATGAGTCCGGAGGACTTCCGGCGATTCGCACTGGAAAACCCTGTCCGCCTGCACGGCGGGATAAACAACGATTTCTTCAAGGGCACCAAGGTAGAGGCGGAGGCAAAAGCTATCCTGGCCGCCGAGCAAGCGCGTCGCGCCACGGCCGGAGAACAGGTGGCGGCGCGTATTTAGGATGACGAGGGGTACCGTTGCCCGTTTTGTAGCTTGCGGCGGGCTTAAATCGAAGCCCGATGCCGCCGCCAAGATGAAATTCCGCGGCGAACGCGCTGCGCCGCTCAGCAATCGCCTGCTCGAAGTGTGACTTCGAGAGTCCGCATGGTCATAAATTCGGCGGGCAAGGCAACTCTAGCAAATCTTCAACGAGGCAAGGCCCCAGCCTACTCGATGCTCTGTGACATTTTCGGGAGGAACTCTAATGAAAAAATGGGCGGCGAGTTTGTGCTTTTGCCTGTGGGCGACGTTGACCATCGCACTTTCGACCGGCGGTACCGCGAGGGCCCAGTCTTCCAACACGGGCTTTGGATCTCTGCAGCCTGGGGTCTTATTTTTCGATACCACCGGAGATTTCAACAGTGCGTTCGGATTCGTGGCGCTCGGCTCAAATACGACGGGTCAATACAACACCGCTGTTGGGAGTCAGGCCCTCGCCCAAAGCACCACTGGCTATTACAACACCGCCGTCGGAGCCTTGAGCCTCATAGGCAACGGCCTTAAAAGCAAAGGCGTCTTTGAAGGCGTGGGCAGCAGCAATACCGCCGTTGGCTATTCGACGCTCAGCGTAAACACGGCCGACAACAATACTGCGGTTGGATTCGAGACCCTCCAAAACAACACCACAGGCTTCGACAATACCGCCCATGGAGCGGACGCTCTGGCGAGCAACACTACCGGGGCGCAGAACGCCGCCATGGGAGCGAACACGCTCTTGAGCAACACAACGGGCTTTGCCAATACGGCCATGGGGACGCAGGCTCTCAATAACAACACCACGGGGCGCCTTAATACCGCCACGGGATTTAGTGCGCTCAACTTGAACGCTTCCGGCAGCAACAATACCGCGGACGGATTTCAGGCTCTGTTCGCCAATACCGCCAACAACAACACCGCCCAAGGCTTCGAGGCGCTGTTCAAAAATACCGTTGGCAGCAACAATACGGCCGATGGGCAGCAGGCTCTGGCGAGCAATACCGCCGGCATCGACGAGACCGCTATTGGTGGGCTTGCGCTGACACATAATACCAACGGCAACTTCAACACCGCGGCTGGATTCCAGGCTTTGAACGCGAATTCCACCGGGGCGCGCAACACGGGTGCCGGCGTTAACGCTCTGTTGAAAAATACCAGCGGGCAGAGCAACAGCGCAGTCGGGGTCAACGCAATGTTTAACAATACGATCGGGAGCAACAATATCGCGTTGGGCGATTCGGCCGGTTCCAGCCTGACGGTCGGGAACAATAACATCGAAATCGGCAATCCTGGTTTGGCGGCCGAAACCAACGCCATCCGCATCGGCAGGCAGGGAACGCAGACCCAGACTTATATCGCGGGGATCAGCGGCGCCGCTGTTACCGGTACCGACGTCGTGGTCAACGCCAGTGGCAGGCTAGGTATCGTCATGTCCTCGGCGCGCTACAAGCACGATGTCCACAGTATGGGCGAGGCGAGCGAAGGCCTCGCCAGGTTGCGGCCTGTTGCCTTCCGCTACAACGACGATAACCAGGGCCTGCGGCAGTATGGCCTAATCGCCGAGGAGGTCGAACAAGTGTACCCGGAGCTCGTCACCCGCGGAGCAGACGGCAAGGTCAACTCGGTACGCTATTACATGCTCACACCACTGCTGCTCAACGAGTTGCAGAAGCAGATCAAGGAAAACGCACAACAGTCCGAACTGCTGCGCCGGCAAAGCGCAGAGATCAGAAATATGGCCGCCCGGATGGCTCTGCAGGAACGAAAGCTCGAAGCGCAAAGACTCTCTTTCGAGGAACGAATTTCGGATCTACAGCGGCCAGGTCAAGCATTAAGAGCGAGATGATATTCGCTGAGGAAGCATTTTCGAGGACACACTTTGAGCAGGGTGTTTGGCAAGAGGTCTCCGGCGCGATTTTGCCACAGAGCTTTGCCCGTAATCGGGTTGTAGCATCCGAAAAGAGGAGGATTCGCGACGGCCGCCGCATAGTGGTAGAGGTACGGATCGCCGGCCAGTAAAGTGAGGCGGCTTGGCGCGAGGCCGTCGTCGGTTCGTTCGAAGAAGCCGGCGATGAACTGTTCACCTTCTTGCTCTTCCTCAGTCGCAGTGGAAAGCGCTGCGTACTACCAATGCACTGGAACGTATTAACGAGGAATTCCGGCGGCGCACCAAGACCCAAGCCTCATTGCCCGGTGAGGATGCCGTGTTGTTGTTACTATGCGGCCTGCTGCGAAGCGGCCAGATCGTGCTGCGCCGCATCGATGGACGGCATTATATGGAAGCTTAGCCCTCACAGCCAATTGAGAGGGGGAAAATGCAGTACGACGACATCATCATAGGTGCAGGTTCCTCAGGCGCGGTCGTGGCAGCGCGCCTGAGCGAAGACCCAAACCGCAGCGTCCTGCTGCTCGAAGCGGGACCTGACTACCGGACAATCGAAGAGACCCCTAATGATTTACTCCGCACCCTCCTTTCGCTCGCCAACCACGACTGGGGTTGGAAAGCCTGGGCTACTCCGCAGCGCGAAATTGTCTATGCGCGGGGAAAAGTAACCGGCGGGTGTTCGGCCGTTAACGCCTCTATCGCGATTCGCGGGGCGCCCGCCGACTTCGATTAATGGGCGGCGCTGGGCAACGACGAATGGAATTTTGAGAAGGTGTTGCCATTCTATCGCAAGCTGGAGCATGACGCGGATTTCGGTGGCGATCTGCACGGCAAAGGAGGCCCGATTTGGATCGAGCGCCTCAAATCCTCGAACTGGCATCCGATTGTCAGTGCTTTCTATGACTCATGTCGCGCAATGGGGTTTTGCGATACCCCGGATTTCAATGATCCGGAGTCAACCGGCGTCGGCCCCTCCGCGTGCAATTTGCGCGAGGGGACCCGCGTCTCGACCGCAATCGGTTATCTGGCGCCTGCGCGCAATCGCTTGAACCTGACTATTCGTGGTGGATGCCTGGCGAAGCGTGTCGCAATTGAAAACGAGCGCGCCGTTGGAGTTGAGGTCGAAACAACCGGTTCCACCCAGCTGGTTTGCGCAAAGCGGATCACGGTCTCCGCCGGCGCCGTCGCTTCGCCGGCCATCCTGATGCGTTCCGGGATTGGATCGCGCGCGGAGCTTGAGCGACACGGCATACGCGCAGTGGTGGATGCACCAGGCGTAGGCGCCAACCTAATCGACCACCCGATAGTTCTGATGATGGCGGATCTGAGCAGGGAGGCTATTCAACGCTCGGAAGGTACAGAGCACAGCCGGCCGAGTGCGCTGCTGCGCTACACGGCGAGCGACTCGAATGAGTTCAACGACATGCAGCTGTATTTTGGGCCCATATTCGATTGGATGATGATGTCAGGGTTCCCCGTTGAGCCGAGCGCCCCACCGAAGTTGCGCGTGTTTCCTGTGCTCCAACGCCCCCGTTCGCGCGGCAGGCTGACCTTGCTCAGTGCGAATCCTACCGATCAGCCTAATATCGAACTCAATTTACTCGCCGATCCCGAGGACATGCGCCGCATAATAGACGGCATGCGATTGGCACGGCGGGTTCTGCGTCAGCCAGCAGTCGCGGCTGGATGGCAGGGACCGATAGTGGGCGCAACAGGGCAGGTCCTTGACCAAGCCACGGTGGACTCGGATTCTGCGCTGATAGACTTCATTCGCAACAACTGCAGCACCTTGAACCATCCTGTGGGCACGGTGAAGATGGGGCCGCCAAACGATTCGATGGCCGTGGTGGATCAGTATTGCCGCGTGCGTGGAGTCGAAGGACTTCGGGTAGTCGATGCGTCAGTGATGCCCAATATCGTGCGCGCCAACACCAACTTGACGTGCATCATGATTGGTGAACGAGTCGCGGACTGGATGCGCATGGAGGTCTGAGCAAGGCCTTCTATTAACTGCAAGCTCGCTGATCTGAGGACCAGCTATTTTCTACCAATTGACCGACAGCACCCCGACGAGGGCTCGGACCATTAACGGCAGACCCTCAACGAAAACCGATCTTCCGTTAACGACCCGGGTAACACCCCAAGGCCGGGTAGTCAGAATAGACGGACGCTGACGCGCCGGGTATGCTCGTTGGCGGCGGCTTTCTCGCCTGTTTCGTTGGCTTGTTCCTGTGGGCGGCGTTGAATTATCCAGGCCGCGATCTGTAAAGGCGCTGGCGCGTTTCCGGAGCCAAGAACAGCGGTCGGCAACCGAGTTTAAAATCCAATCAAAGTGGTTGCTAATCCGACCATCTGGGGCGCCTGGGCCGCAGCTATCGACGGCGACGACCATGCCTGGATTTCCAACCTGGCTCCCGATGGAGGGATCACGGAATTGTGCGGAGCGTGGACCGAAACGTGCCCGCCAGGAATGAAGACCGGCGATGCGATTTCTCCACCCGGCGGCTTTACCGACGGAGGTATGCAGTTGCTGGTCGATGTCAATATCGATCCGGCCGGTAACGTCTGGGTTTCCGACAATTGGCAGGACCCCGATTCCTGCTTCGGCCAACCCAAGGAAGCTTTATCGAGCCGGTGCGGCGGCCAGGGAATGACGGTGTTTTACGGCATGGCCAAGCCGGTGCGTGCACCGCAGATCGGCTCCGCCAAACCTTTTTAAAGAAGATGGAGCAGGACAGGTTGGTGAATGGAATCGCATCCGCGTTCGCTTTGATGAAGTGCGGCGAGCTTCTCCGCGCCTTCGCGCATCATCACTTGGTCCGCGATCGCGTAGCGCCGATAAATCGATTCGGTCTTGCCCACCATGGCCATCGCGGCCGCGACAAGAGGGGGTATTCGCCGATCTTAGAGCGCGAATAAGAATATCAAGCCAGAATTAGCACGATGCTCTCCGCGCTGACGGCCTACAGAGTTCGCGATCTCGCTCGGAGAAGGTGTTTTTATCCTACAGTCCAGACACCATAACGGTTAGAGTCTCCACCTCAGGGCGCAACTCCGAAGACGAACCTGCCACGCGCGATCATTGGGCACTTCCTATCTGTAGGTTGGATTTCAGCTGCCCCAAACCTTCGACAATCCTGGCGTTAGGAAGCTGAGCGAGAAGCCTGCCGCTAATCGCGACTTTTGAGTTTCGCATACCGCTGCCAACGACCACCAAATCTGCATCAGTTACCGCTTTGTCAAGAAGAAGAGGCCATTCACCAGGAAGCCCTATGGGGGTGATTCCCCCATATTCCATACGCGTCAGAGAGACGGCCTCCTGCATCGAGGCAAAAGACACCTTGCGCGCCTGTAAGATTTGACGAACTGCTCCGTTTACGTCCGCTCGTGTGGTGGCCAGGATCACACACGCAACGAACCATACCTTCTGTCCACGTTTCGCTTGGAGCACCACGCAGTTCGCCGAGATCTCGGGCGATACCTGGTATCGTTGACAGAACGTCGTAGTGTCCGCCAAGGATGGGTCAATCTCTGCAACGCCTACCCGATCCGATCCCAATGAGCAACGCAGAGCTGCCAATACCGGCGGAGCAAGCAGCTCGGAGTGTTCGCTAACAGGCTTGAATTCCAGGGTTCCGACCGTGAGATTCATACTTTCACAGCCTATCGAAGAAGGCTTTTTCTGTCTTCGCTATAATGCCGATGTCCGAAGCTCTGATTGTTCCCTTTGCTAGCTTTCTCCAGATCCTACGGTTGTCGATGAAGGTGCGAGATTTCCTTCTATCGGCAGTTGCCCGCCGCACCCGGCATACGGCGCAGCTGGCTGCCCCACGACTGCTGGCGGCTTCAATGTCTGACGAATTCAACCCGCACTAGATTGTATATCCCAGAGCACAAGAAAAGTGGGTAATCATGAAAATGATCAGCCGATGCGCCCGGGTGCTCGCCAAGGAGGTCCCGCGAGTCGGGGAGACGCCGCTGGACGGTCTGCTGCCTGAACGCCTTGCTTCTACCGCGAAATTCATCGTGGAGCCCTTGGGTTTCAACGGAAATTCCATAGAACTAACAATCTATCGGACTTGGGTACGAAAAAAGCCCTCAGGTCTCCGCCGCTCTCGCGTCGTCGAAGCGGACGGCCGCGCGCCAATGAAGCGCCAGGCGGTAGCCAAGATTGCGCGGGAGGTTCCACCAGATACCCACGCGCGACTTGCAGAAGAGCCGGTCGAAGATCGACGGCAGCGAGTAGAACTGATCCGCGAACCACGCGACCCCTTGCTCCAGCTCGCGCGCAGACATGTTGCTTGGTCGAAAGACCGCGTCGACCTTGCCGTTGTAGCGGTCCCAATCCGTCGTCAGCAGGCGTCCGGTACGGACCATCTCGTCGAAGAACGGCGTGCCGGGCATCGGCACGACGATGCCTACCGTTGCGCTGTCGATGCCGATCCCTCGATAGAATCGTAGAGTGCGCTCGAA